>TARA_R110000772_G_scaffold268571_1_pt1 | contig 307838 bp, 277 predicted proteins | sample TARA_R110000772 | Tara Oceans TARA_R110000772 (sample SAMEA4397948) | marine metagenome | biome: Polar Biome; feature: [SRF] surface water layer (ENVO:00010504); material: water (ENVO:00002006), including particulate matter (ENVO:01000060) such as... | depth 5 m | reverse complement strand
CAATGGGTTAAACGTCATCTCAGGTAATTATCTGGGACAGCCCCAAATTATATTAAAATCGATGGAAAAAAATGTGACCGTTGACCACATGGCGGATAAATCGGTGTGAATCCGATATGGCCGGGAAAACGGCGACAAACGGGGGTTTGGAGGCTATTTCGCCTCGACCGCCGAAACCTCCAGGCGCCCCATCGCGTTCAGCAGCCGGAAAGTCGCCTGCACGATCGAGACTTCCGTCAGGACGGAATCGCTCTGCGCGTTGATCAGGCGGGTTTCCCCGGACAACACATCAAGCAGTGAGCGACGGCCCGCTTCGCGTTCTTCGCGGGCCAGTTCAAGAAACTTGGCGGCGATTTCGATCTGGGCGGTGCGCACGTCGTGGTTCTGCCGCGCGGTCTCCAGATCCGCCCAGGCGAGGCGGATGTTCTCCTCGATCGTCCGCTGGGTGTCCGCAGCGCGGTCGATCGAGGCTTTGTAGTCGCTGCTGGAGGCACTGACGGAATCAAGCGCGGTAAAGCCCAGGTTGAAAGGAAAGTTGAGCTCGACCTTGGCGGCCTGAGCGTTGCGCTGGCCGATGGTGCCGTCCAGGTTGCGCTCGTGGCTGGTTTCGACGACCGCGTTCAGTTCGGGAAAGAACAGATCCTGACGGGTCCGCGTAACGCTGTCCTTGGCGATGTCGGAGGCGAGCCGCGCATTGCGCAGCTGGAAGTTTTCCTTGAGCCCGATTTCGATGGCTTCCTCAAGAGTCCTGGGCATCAGGATCTCGGGCACGGGGGGAAGCTTGAATTCGTTGATTCCTTTGGGCATGTCGCGATACAGCGCATGATAGCGCGACAGGGCGTTGCGCAGGGTGCCCTCGGCGACCACGCGGCGCGACTGGGCTTCGGCCAGTTCGGTCTTGGCCTGCAGAACATCGGTCGAAAACCCGGCACCGCCGGCGACCCGGGCATCTTCAAGTTCCGTCTGTTTCTTGATGTTGTCTTCCGATTGTCGCGACAGGGCCAGGCGCCGGTTCGCGCTGTAGACCTGGATGTAGGCGACAATGCCTTCGAGGATCAGGTCCTGGCGTACCTGATTCAGGTTGATCGCCGCCGATTCCCGATTCTTGCGGGAAATGCCGATGTCCGTATCGGTCTTGCCAAAATCCCACAGCAACTGAGTGACGCTGAGCGACGTTTCGTTGAACTTTTTAGTGGTGTCCTGGGTGCCCGGATTGCCGCGCTTCTGGAAGCCGTTGTTGAAATCGATCTCCAGTTCGGGGAACCAGGCGCCGCGGGTTTCGCGAATGCGGCTGGTCGCGGCGTCCAGCGAATTCTTGGCGGCGTTGATCCGGTCATGGTTCTCGATCAGATCGAGCAGGACATCGGGCAAGGACTGGGCCCGCGCGCCGACACTCCATGCCGACACGCCGAAGATCACGGCAAATGTGAACCCCGCTTTGAGAAGGCTGCGCAACGTTTTTCCCCGAATGCCTTCGCCCTATTTCAGCATAAACTTGCATACTCGGGAGACAATTGGAACATCTTATCGGACCTACCGAAGCGCCTTTCAGGCGATAGGTCTATTTTTTCAGAATCATATAACCTTTTGAAAAATTTCCAAAAATTTTGCCGGGCATCGTCTGGCGATATTCCCGCCGAAGGGGCATGATTCATTGCGCGGCCGGACTCGCGGGACCGGCGGAAAGATATGCGATTCGCCATCCCCTCAGCGCCGCCGACCGGGTATGGTCGGGGCAACGGCACCCTGCGCGAATGCGCTAAAGACAACCGGACGAGGAAACGTGACCCAAGACCTATCGAAGAGTGAGGGCGACCTTGTCGCCGCCGCGGCCGAGTTCGCGGCCCATGATGTGCGGCCCGATGCGGCGGCCTGGGAAAAGGCGCGGGCGTTGCCCGCCGAGATGTTCGAGCGGGCCGCCGCCGCCGGGCTGACGTCGGCGATTCTGCCGCGCGAGGTCGGCGGCGCCGGCGTCGGGATGCTCTGCGCCGCGCGCATGGCCGAGGTCTTGGCGGCGGCGGACTTCGGTTTTGCCTTCGCGCTTAAGGTTCATGCCAACGCGGCCAATGCCGTGGCCCGGCGCGGCACCGACGAACAGCGCCACCGTCTGCTGCCCGGCATGATCGACGGGCGGCGCATCGGCGCGTTCTGCCTGACGGAACCGGCGGTCGGCAGCGACGCGACCGCGATCACCTGCGCCGCCGCCAAGGCAACGGGCGGCTGGATCGTGACCGGCGAGAAGGCCTGGGTGACCAACGGCGTCAACGCGGACGTCATGAGCGTCTATGTCCAGACCGACGCGCAAGCAGGATGGCGCGGCATCGCCAATGTTCTGGTCGAAGGCGATTTTCCCGGCCTGACCCGCGCGGCCCCTTATGACCTTCTGGGCGGGCATGCGGCGGGGCTCTGCGGCCTGACCTTCGAAGATTGCCGGGTTCCGGACGCCAACCTGTTGATCGCGCCCGGCGAGGGGTTCAAGGCGGCCATGGCCGGCATTAACATGGCGCGGATGTTCGTCGCGGCACTCTGCTGCGGAATGTTGGCCGAATGCCTTGACCGGGCCTTGGCCTATGGCGCCCAGCGCATGGCCTTCGGTCGGCCCATCCTGGCCAACCAGGGCCTGCAGTGGGAATTGGCGGACGTGGCCACGGACCTTGAAGCCTGTCGCCGCCTGACCGAGCACGCGGCCCGCACGCTGGACGCCGGTGAGGCCGGGATCACCGAATGCGCCCATGCCAAGAAATTCGTGACCCGCGCCGCCGTGCGGGGGATATCGGCCTGTATGCAGGCGATGGGGGCGGCCGGGCTGCGCGCCGAGGAACCCTTCGGCCGCCATTTCGCGGCGGCGAAGATGTGCGAATTCCTGGACGGCACGACGGAAATTCAGAACGTGGTGATTTCCCGCAGCCTGCTGCGGCCCCATAGGATCGATGCGTCCTAGACCGCCCGGCCAGACCGTCGGGCGTTACATTTCCTCGTAGGTGACGGTTTTGTTGCGGCCGCTGCCCTTGGCTTCGTAAAGCGCCTCGTCGGCCCGTTTCAGCGCGGCCTCGATCGAATCGCGTGGGTCATGGACCGTGGTCACGCCGGCGCTGACCGTCACTTTCAGGGTTCCGGAATCGATGGGGACGGCGAGTTCGCCAAGATATTCCCGCAGCCTTTCGACCGTCAGCTTGGCGCCCTGCGGATCCGTTTCCGGCAGGATCAGGGCGAATTCTTCGCCGCCCATGCGGCCGACGATATCGACGTTGCGTAGGCGGTCGACGCAGGCTTCGGCCAGGGTCCGGAGCACGCTGTCCCCGACGTCATGGCCATAAGTGTCGTTCACGGTCTTGAAGTGGTCGACATCGATCATCACCGTGCCGAAGCAGCGCCCGCTGCGTCGCACGCGGGCGACCTCGGCTTTGCCTAGTTCCATGAACCGCCGCCGGTTCCACACGCCGGTGAGAAAGTCCGTGGCGGCAAGCCGGGTCAGTTCCGCATTGGCGATCTTAAGGTCCAGGTGAGCCTTTTGCAGGGCAAGGTGATTGCGGATGCGGGCCAGCACGATCAGCGGTGAATAGGGTTTGAGGATGTAGTCGATGGCGCCGAGCAACAATCCCTTTTCCTGGTCATTGTCTTCGGTGCGGCCGGTGACGAAGACGACGGGTATGTCGCGGGTCCGAATATTCGATTTCAAGCGGCGGCAAACTTCGTAGCCGTCCATGCCGGGCATGCTGACGTCCAGCAGAATCAGGTCGGGAAGGTCGGATTCCGCGAGGGCGATTGCCTGCACGCCGTCCGTCGCGCTGATAATGTCGCCTTCCTCGGCCAGGAGATTGGAGAGAATCATCAGGTTCGTTTCCGCGTCATCGACGATCAGTATCTTCTGGCGCTGCGGCTCCTGGCCGCCGCGGGACAAAATGCCGCTTCTCTCAATTCCCGTCATCGCGCCGTTCTTTCCGCCGTACCGTCGGTTCCAGTGTCATTGGGCCCAGTGTTATTGGCCCCTGTGTCATTGTGGTTATTCTCCTGCCCGCGGTGGTGATTCGCCCTCCGCAAAGTTGCCGCCGCCCAACGCTATTGCCAGAGAATCACGAACCTCATCAAGGGCGCTACTCAATTCCTTCAGGCAGGCATCGACTTCTGGCGTGCCGGGCCCGCTGCGCAACTGGTCGTCAAGCGCCTTGGCCGCCTGATACACGCGTTCGGCGCGAACGTTCCCGCTGACTCCTTTCAGAGTATGGGCCGTGCGGACCGCCGTTTCCAGGTCGCCGTCGGTCAGCAGGGCGGCGATCTCGTCTGCCTGGTCCATGTAGTTCGCATGGAAGGCGCCCAACAGGCGGCGCAGGATCACGTCGTTTCCCCGCATCATGGCGCGGGCCTCGGTCAGGTTGATCCCCTGGATCGCGTCGGGCAGGGCGTCAGCCGACACAGGCGTGGGCGTGGGGGAATCCGCCGCCGTGATCTTGTTGGCCGGCTTTGCCGGACGCGAACCCGAGCGGGCGGCCCAGGTCGCCAGCGCCGCATACAGGCGGTTCGGGTCGATGGGTTTGATCACGTGATCATTCATGCCCACGGCAAGGCATTTTTCCCGTTCGGACTGCATGGCATGGGCGGTCATGGCGATGATCGGAAGGTCTTTGTGCCGAGTATCGGCGCGGATGATTTTGGTTGCCTGGTATCCGTCCATCAGTGGCATCTGCACGTCCATCAGGACCGCGTCGTAAGGGGTTGCCGCAACCATGTCGATGGCAATCTTACCGTTGCTCGCGATGTCGACCGTCACGCCGGCAAGGCCCAGGAATTCCCGCGCGACTTGCTGATTGATTTCGTTGTCTTCGACCAGCAGGACGCGCAATCCGGCAATGCGCTCAAGCGCATCCGACCGCGGGTCCTTCGGCTTCGATCGGTGTGTCGACGCGGCGTCTTTGGTCAGGTCGTCGGGCAGGACCGTCACCTCGGCGGTGAACCAGAAGGTGCTGCCTTTGCCCTCGGTGCTGTCGACGCCGATCTCGCCGCCCATCATGGTGACAAGACTTTGGCTGATCGCGAGCCCCAGACCAGTGCCGCCGAATTGGCGGGTGGTCGAAATGTCGGCCTGGGTGAACGGCTGAAACAGTTTGCCGATCTGATCCCGCGACATGCCGATGCCCGTGTCCGTGACCTCGAAACGCAGCATCTGCTTTTCCGCCGTGCCGGCGGTGGATGAAGGTCCTGGCAGAACATTCACGACGACCTTGCCCTTTGCGGTGAACTTGATGGCATTCGCCGTCAGATTGATCAGCACCTGGCCTAGCCGTAGCGGATCGCCCTTCAGGTTTTTCGGCACGCTGGGTTCGACGTGGAACTGAATGTCGAGCGGCTTGGCGCCGACCCGCGCCGTCGTCATGGTGGACAGGTTTTCCATGACGTCGTCCAGATTGAACGCAACCGCTTCGATCTCCATCTTGCCGGCTTCGATCTTGGAGAAGTCGAGGATGTCGTCGATCAGGCCGAGAAGCGCATGGGACGACATGTCGACCTTGGTCAGGTAATCCGCCTGCTGCTCGGTCAGGTCGGTCTTCAGGGCCAGGCCCGTCAAGCCGACAATGGCGTTAAGCGGTGTGCGGATTTCATGGCTCATGTTGGCGAGGAATGAGCTTTTCGCCCTGTTGGCTTCTTCTGCCACCAATTTCGCCTCGCGCAGTGCCCGTTCGGCGCGTTTCTGCTGGGTAACGTCCGAATAGGTCGTCACGAAGCCGCTTCGGTTCGGCAAAGGGTTGCCGCGAATATCGATGACCATGCCGTTCGGGCGGGTGCGTTCGAAATGATGGGGTTCGAACTTGCGTGCCAGCTCGATGCGTTCCTGAACCTGCTGTTCGACGTCGCCGGGGCCATATTCACCGCGCTTGGCGTTGAAGCGGAAGAATTCGCTGAGGTTCGTGCCCGTCGGGAAGCGGTCCTTCGGGAATTTCAGAAGTTCCAGGAACTTTGAATTGGCGGTGATGACATTGAGTTTTTCGTCGAACATGGTGATGCCCTGATCCATGGTTTCCAGGGTGGTTTCCAGGATCGCCTTCTGGTAGGCAAGTTCGCGCTCGGCTTCCTTCTGCTCGGTGATGTCGGTCATGGCCGTGCCGAGCCCCATGATGGCGCCCTCGCGGTCACGCACGGGGAACTTCATCAGTCGGTAAATGGTGGGTCGGCCTTCCTGCGTTTTGTGCAGCACGGACTCGGCCTCAAGGATGACGATTTCCCCGCTTTCGATCACCTTGCGCTCAAGCTCGGCGACCTCGTCCGCGCGGTCCTTGGGGATGAGGTCGTGGGCGGTCTTGCCGATCAGATTGTCGACGGTTGTTTCATGCCATTCGGCGAAGATCGAATTGGCGCTGAGGAAGCGGCCGTCCAGCCCTTTGAGCGCCAGCATGATGGGAACATTCTCGGTGATTGCGGTCAGGCGCGCCTGTGTTTCCTCGAGAATCATCTGTGCGCTCTTTTGCGCCGTCACGTCGTCGAATACGCCGACCAGATAACCGTTGTACCACTCGCCGTAACGGGCGTAGACGACGCGCCCATCGGCCAAGGGAACTTCGCTGCTGAGGTTGCCTTCGCGGACGGCGTTTATCCGCTCGACCACGAATCGGTTGCGGTGCGCATCGCCGAAGTCGCCGCGCTCGGCGAGGAAGTACGCCGTTTCCCAGGCACTGGTGCCGACTTGCACCTGATCCGGTTCCAGGCCCCAGACTTCCGAAAATTGGCGGTTGAAGGTGACGTAATTCATGTTTTCGTCGAACACGCAGAGCCCGCTCGGCATGCTGTCCAACGTCACGCGCAGGATCGCCGATTGCAGGCCGATCTGCTGTTCCGCCGCCTTGCGTTTGGTGATGTCCAGGGTCCAGGCGATCCGCGCACGGCGCCCTTCGAAATTGATCTGCCGCCAGGTCACCAGCGACCACCATTTAGTCTTGCGGTCCAGGCGATAACGTTCAGCCTCGAAGTGGTCGAGGCGGCCTTCCCGGTCGAATATTTCGCGCGCTTCTTCAAACTTTGCCGGATCGACGAAGGACTGATCGATGTCGATCTGCAGGACATCATCCAGGCTGTCGGCGCCCAGCATCGCCGCCAATCGCGGATTGCCGAACAGCCGCTCGCCCGTATCCCGGTCGACGATGCTGATGGCGATGGGGCTTTCATCGAGAATCTGGCGGAATCGTGCCTCGCTTTCGGCAAGACGCTCTTCCGCCTGACGGCGTTCCGAAATGTCGATCGTCGTGGTGATGACGCCGACGACACGCCCATCGGCGTCCTTGAGCGGTGCCTTGGTGCAGATCGCCTGTCGGACGTCGTCGTTCTTCTTCTTCAGTTCGAAGTCGAAGAACGGGATCGGCTGCCCGGTTTCGATGACCTCGAGGTCCAGCTTCGACATCGCGGCCGCGTGTTCGATACTCACGGTTTCCGACGTCTTGCCTTGGACATCCTGTTCGCTGAGGCCCAGGAATTCCTGATGGTAACGGTTGGACATCACGTAGCGGCCCTGTGTGTCTTTCACGTTGATCAAGGCCGGCACGGCATCGATGACGGCCTGTAGTTCGGTGCGGCGATCGGATAGGATCCGTTCCGTCTGTTTGAATTCGGTGATGTCGGTGTAAACGGCGACGATGTAGCCGCCGGTCCAATTGCCGAAGCGTACGTCGATGACGCGGCCGTCGGCCAAGGTCTGTTCCATGGAACTGCTGCCTTGGTGCAATTGCGCCTCGTGGGCCTTAATCGTTTCCTGGGCGTCTTCCAAATCGGCGAGCGCGTTCTTGTTGACGAGATGCCAGAACGCCTCGGCCCGCGTGACGCCGGGTTTCAGGAATCCCTCGTCGAAACCGTACATCTCCTCATAGACGCGGTTGTACGCGACGATCCGGAGGTCTTCGTCGAACATGCAAAGCCCGCTGGGAATGTTGTCCAGCGTCAGGTGCAATTGCGTTTCCATGGCGTCCGACATCTGCTCGACACGGCCGGTCAGAGGGGTAAGCAGAAGGAACAGGCCGCTCATGCCCATGATGATGAGACCGAGGACGCCAAACCCCGCAAAGATGAGGTTTTTGTTCAGTTCGCCGAATATTTCGTTGGCGTCCTGACGCAGGATCAGGACCCAGCCCTTTCCTGTGGCGATATGCGCGTAGGTATGGCGCGCGTCATGGATGAAGCCGGGTTTCGAGCGGTTGGCGCGTAAGATTTCCTTGAACGTCCTGGGGGGGGCCACGGCGTCCGCCGTTACCAGTGTCGCGGCCTCGGTCATTGACAGGATGTTGCGGGCATCGGCGGGACCGAACACCAGGAAGGCGCGTCCCGTCTGGCCGAGCCCCGCATGTCCGGAAAACAGACGCAGCAACTGGCCCATGGAAAAGGCGATGATGTCGGTGCCGAGACGCCGTCCGTCCTGATCGACGATCGGCGAACTGACGATCAGGTAGTGACTGCCGAGCAGTGGCATCAAGCCCTTGGCGATCGGGTCGATGTCATCCTCCCACCCTGAAGGCCAAGCCGACGGCGGCACTTCGGGGCCGACGGCGTAGACGATCTTCCCCTTCGTATCGACGCGGGTTATCCCGACGATCTCGTCGGATGAATTCATGACCGATGTGAAGACTGGTGCCAACGCGGCCTGGAACCGGCGGATGTCGATGGCGCCGACGGCCAGGTCGTGCATCAGGGACTGAGCCCGTAAACGGCTGGAAACCAGGGACGCGACGCTTTTCGTGCGGTCTACGATCTGAGTGATGGCATCCGCCTTGGAAACGGCGATCTGGCCCAGATGCGTGACGGAGGCATCACGCAATTGGCTTTGCATGGGCACCATGATGAACACGGCCGTCAGCGCGGCGATCAGAACCGCCCCGGCCAGGGAATAGCGCAGCACATTGCGCTGTACCGCCTTGATGGTTCGGATGCGTTGTTGGGGCACGTTACGTCCCGTCCCTTGAGTTTTTCCTCTGCCCGATGACTCGACGGGTTCAAAGCCCCCAGATCAAAGCAGAATTTCGCTAAATATTCGATAGATCAATCGGATAGGCTGGAAGTGTGGCGGCGGGGGGGTGTCATGGACGGATGATATGAATGCGGCTAGTCTGCGTTCGTTTGGGAACGCTTGGCGCCGCTGGAGCCGCGAGACAGGTGAGAGGAGAATTTCATGGCTGCAATTCTTGTCATCGAAGATGACGAGTTCTTTCAGAATTTTCTCGAACTCGTGCTGTCGGGCGAGGGACACGACGTGCGTATTGCCGTCGATGGTGAAGCCGGACTTGCCGCGGCCAGCGCCCTACCGCCGGATCTCATCCTGTGCGACATGAGCATGCCCAAGATGACGGGGTTCGAGGTCATCCGGGAGTTGAAAAAGATCGACGCGGTCAAGGACATTCCGGTCATCGCCCTGTCGGCTCACGACACGTCAGCGGACCATGACGAGGCGTTCACCGCAGGCGCCGCGGCCTATGAAACCAAGCCGATCGAAATGGATCGCCTGATCGACAGCGTCAACGCTGCCCTGGCGGGGCATTCGCCGGGCGAGGATTAGGGCCAGACGTCCCGCAGCGCCGCGATCAGGCCCGCGACGTCTTCTTCCGAAACATGGACATGAGGGGCCAGGCGCAGGCGCCCGCCGCGCAGGGAGGCATGCACGCCCCTGTCCGCCAACGCCGCGATCATGCCGTCCGGTGGCGGGTTGTCCTTGCCCAGCGACGTGATATGGGCGACGCTCTGGCCCAACGGCGGCGTTGAATATCCCATGCCCCGCGCGGCTTCGGTGATGGCGCCGGTGATCGGGGCGAGGGTGTCTTGGACCGCCGCGGGGGTCCAGCCGGTGACCTGTGCCAGGGCGGCCTCCGCCATCGGCAGCATGATCGGGTTGAAGGTCTGGCCCACGTCGTAGCGGCGCGCACCCGGCGACATGTCCGGATCGTACACCAGCGCCCCTTCGATGCTTGCCCCCGTGGCCGGGTGGTTATAGTCGTGATGTTCGAATGCGGTCCCCTGCTGGTGGGCGGGGGCGGCGTACAGAAACGACATGCCATGCGGGCAGAACAGCCATTTGTAGGCGGCCACGACCAGGAAGTCCGGGCGCACGCGGGCAACGTCGAAGGGGGCGGCGCCGACCCATTGCGTGGCATCGACGACCAGGGCGACGCCGAGGTCGCGGCACCGCGCCCCCACGGCCTCCAGGTCGATCCGTGTGCCGTCGATCCAATGACAGGGCGGCAATGCTGCGATCGCCGTGTCGCCGTCCAGGCGGTCGAGCACGGCCGCCGTCCAGTCGGCGTCGGCGGGGCGCGGCACGGTGACCACGCGTCCGCCCGCATCCGCCGCCTTCTGCATCCACACGAAGACGTTGGACGGGAACTGGTCTTCCAACACCACGATGGTCTGGCCCCGCGCGATGCCGAGGTTTCGCGACGCCGTGGCCAGCCCGTAACTGGCCGAGGGCTGGATCGCGATGTCGTCGGCGCGGGCGCCGATCAGTCCGGCGACCAGGGCGCGGATATGTTCCGCCTGATCGTGAAGTGCCGCGGAATCCATGATCCAAGGCTGCACCCGGGAGGCGATCCCGGCATGTCCCGCCGCCTGGGTGGCCTTCAGCAGCGGCGTGCGCGACGCGCAGTTGAACCAGGCGATGTCAGGCGGAATGTCGAACAGGGGGCGTTGGTCGGTGAGCATCGTATTGGCCTCAGTCTCCGGATTCACGGGGCAGGGTGGTGCGTACTCCGGGCGGCCCGGGGATGATCCCCCGGGCGCGGCCCAGCCGGTGTTCGCGGTAGGCGATATAGGCGGTCGAGCCCAGAATCATGGCGCCGCCGATCCACACGAACATGTCAGGCAGTTCGTTGAAGAACACATAGCCCAGCGCCGTGACCCAGATCAGGCGCACGAAATCGACCGGCCCGACGACATGGGTGTCGGCCATCTTCAAGGCTTGCGCCATGGACAGCTGCGCGCCGCCGCCCAGAATGCCGAGGCCGATCAGCAGGGCCCATTGCTCCGGCCCCGGCCAGGACCACACGAAGGTCGCGGGCACCAGGATGATCGGCATCATGACGAGCGACATGTAGACGGTGATGGTGGCGCTGGATTCGGTGGCGCTCAGACGCTTGATGATGATCATGCAACCGCCCCAGATGAGCGACGAGATGACGACCAGCATTGGCCCGAGGTCAAGCGGGATGACCCCAGGGCGGAGAATCACCAGCGTGCCCGCGAAGCCCAGCAGAATCGCCGTCCAGCGGCGCAGGCGCACGACCTCGCCCAGGAACAGGACCGCCAGAACCGAGGCGAAGATGGGGGCCGAGAATCCCAGCGCCGTGACCTGGGCCAGGGGGGCGATGGAGAGCGCGAAGAAATAACACAGCATGGCCGCCGAATTGAGCACGCCGCGCAGGGTCAGCAGGCCCAGGCGTTTGGTCTTCAGCGGCTTCAAGCCGTCCTTCACGAAGAACGGGATTATCGGCAGCATCCCGAACAACAGACGGAAAAATGCCGTTTCGAAGGGATGAATGCCGGTCGCCGCGACCTTTTTGATGACCGCGTGCATGCAGGCGAAGCACAGGCTGGCCAGGACCATCCACAAAATCCCCCGGACGGCGTCGGTGCGTCCCTTGGCGGGGACGGGAGATGCCTGGGTTGAGGTCATGGACGGGCTTTCGGTCTGAGGGGCCGGCGGTCCGCCGCAAGCTGGCCGGAAATGTCCCGGAAGCGGCTGTTGAGCGGCGGATTATTGTACACGGCGCCCATCTATACAGACTTCTCCAGGGGGGATAAAGCGCCCCCGGCGGGAAAGCGGTCCGGTTGCGGTTGACAGGGGGGGGTGGTTTGGGTAGTTTCCGCCGCTTCCGGCCTGACCGGACCCGATTTCCGCCCTTCGAGTGGCCCGCATACGGAGCTTGAGACCGATGAAAGTTTTGAATTCCCTGAAGTCCGCCAAGACGCGCGATAAGAATTGCCGCGTCGTGCGCCGCAAGGGCCGCGTTTTCGTCATCAATAAGAAGAACCCGCGTTTCAAAGCCCGCCAAGGATAAGGCAGGCATCGGAGCGCCCATAAAGGTGCTCTTGGATTCCTATCCAGCCGCGCTTACCTGAGCAATCAGGAGCGCGGTTTTTTGTTGCGCTTTTTATTAGTTAAGGCTGAAAAAAAACGTCCATGACCGCCGACAAAGTCGCCGCCCATTACACCCACGGGACCTTGATGGATGCCATCCTGGCCAAACTGGCCGAGGCTGGGGTCGCCCTGGACGGGCTCACGGTCCAGGACCTTGCCCCCTTGGATCACCTGCACGGGCGTGGGCGCGAGGCGACGGACGAGATGATCGCCCGTCTGCGGCCCCAACCGGGCCAGCATGTCGTCGACATCGGCTGCGGCGTGGGCGGGCCGGCGCGCTATCTCGCTGCCGTGTCGGGGGCACGGGTCAGCGGCATCGACTTGACCCCGGAATTCATCGCCGTCGCGGAGCAACTGGCGGCCATGACCGGGCTGTCCGGCAAGACCGATTTCCGAGTCGGCGATGCCCTTGCCCTGCCGTTCGATGATGCCGCCTTCGATGCCGGCTATACCCAGAACGTGTCCATGAGCGTGCCCGACAAGGCGCGTTTCTTCGCCGAGGCCGCCAGGGTGCTGAAGCCCGGGGCGCGTTTCGTCGCGGGCGAAGTCGCCCAGGGCCCCGGTGGCGACGTGGTCTACCCCGTGCCCTGGGCCATGACGGCCGAGATCAGCCATCTGACGACGCCCGAGGAAACGGCGTCGATTTTGGAAGATGCGGGGTTTCGGGTCGAAGCGATCCACGACTCCACGGACCTGGCCCTGGCCTACAACCAGGCGGCCCGCGCGCGGGCCCGGGATCAGGGGCCACCGGTCCTCAGCCCGCTCGTAATTCTGCGCGAAAACGCCTTGGAGCGCATGCGCAATTCCGCCCGCAATGTCGAGCAGGGCCGCGCGGTCCCGGTGGAGTTCATCTGCATTCGGTCTTGACTTTTCGGCCCTGGAACGCGACCTTTTTGGAAATTGTTCCGTATCGTGAAATTTCGTGCCGTTGCGCGTGACGCGCTGCGGGACGCCACGAACCAAAAAACGCAGGGAAGAAAACATGGCCGATACCGCCACCCCCCGCCCGCGGACCCGGGGCCGCACCCGCACCCGGTCGCGCGAGGATACGGGCGGGCAGGTTCAGTCCCTCGCCCGCGCCATCTCCATTCTCAAGGCCCTGGCCCGGTCCGAGGACGGCATGACCTTGACCGATGTGGCGCTGACCGTGGTCCTGCCGCCGTCGACCACGCACCGGCTGCTGACCACCATGCAGCACGATCGCATCGTGCGCTTCGACCAGGCGACGGCCCTGTGGCACGTGGGGGTCGAGGCCTTCGTGATCGGCAACGCCTTCATCCGGTCGCGCGATCTGGTCGTCATGGCGCGGCCCATCATGCGCCGGCTGATGGAGGAAACGGGCGAGACCGTGAAACTGGGGATCCAGGACGATGGCGAGGTCATCTATCTGGCCCAGGTCGAAAGCCGCGAGACCATGCGCGCCTACCGCGCCCCCGGTACCCGCGTGCCCATGCATTGCTCCGGCGTCGGCAAGGTGCTGCTCGCCAATCAGTCCGAGGAAGAGGTCAACCGCATCCTGCAGCGCCACGGCCTGTCCAAGGTCACGGACAAGACCCTGGCGACGCCCGTGCGGTTCCGCGATGCGCTCGGCCAGATCCGCCGCCAGGGCTATGCCATTGACGACGAGGAACATGCCGTGGGCCTGCGCTGCATCGCCGCCGCCGTGTTCAACGAGCACGACGAGCCGATTGCCGCGATCTCCGTTTCCGGCCCCTCGGCACGCATTTCCGACGAGAAAATTTCCGGTCTGGCGGGCCTCGTGACCCGCGCCGCCAAGAGCATCGCCAGCGAGCTCGGCAGCCGCGAGCCCTGATCCGCCGCGTTCCCCGGCCCTTCCTTTAATGAGACTTTTCTGCGGTGCTCCGGCGTCGGCGACAGGCGTTCGCGTGGCGCCGTGAATCGGTATTTTTCCAAAATTGCATATTATTTATCTAATTGATTATTAACATAAAAAATACCAGTTATCGAAATACGGAATAATTTCCAAAATGGTTGCCGCGCATCCGCCCGGCTGTCACCCTTAAGACCGGTTCTTAGCAGGGAGGTGACGGCCATGGCACGCATGACGGCAGCGGAAGCAGCGGTCCGGGTTCTTGAGAAAGAGGGCGTTCACGCCGCCTTCGGCGTCCCCGGGGCGGCCATCAACCCGTTCTACGCGGCGATGAAAAAGCGCGGATCCATCGACCATGTGCTGGCGCGGCACGTCGAGGGGGCAAGCCACATGGCCGAGGGCTACACCCGCGCCAAGGCGGGCAACATCGGGGTCTGCATCGGCACCTCGGGCCCGGCGGGGACGGACATGATCACCGGCCTGTATTCTGCCCAGGCGGACAGCATTCCGATCCTCTGCATCACCGGGCAGGCGCCGCGCGACAAGCTGTACAAGGAAGATTTCCAGGCGGTCGACATCGAATCCATCGCCAAGCCGGTGACCAAATGGGCGGTCACCGTGCGCGAACCGGCCCTGGTGCCGCGCGTGTTCCAGAAGGCGTTCCACCTGATGCGCTCATCCCGCCCGGGCCCGGTGCTGATCGACCTGCCGATCGACGTGCAGTTGACGGAGATCGAATTCGACGCCGATACCTACGAGCCCCTGCCGGTGTTCAAGCCCGAAGCGTCGCGTCGCCAGATCGACAAGGCCATGGCCATGCTGGCCGAGGCCAAGCGCCCGATGATCGTCGCCGGCGGCGGCATCATCAACGCCGACGCTCAGGACCTGTTGGTCGAATTCGCGGAACTGGCCGGCATCCCGGTGATCCCGACCCTGATGGGCTGGGGCGCGATTCCCGACGACCATCCCCTGATGGCCGGCATGGTCGGGTTGCAGACCGCGCATCGCTACGGCAACAAGTCGTTCCTGCGCGCCGACTTCGTGCTCGGCATCGGCAACCGCTGGGCCAACCGGCATACGGGTTCCGTCGGCGTTTACACCAAGGGCCGCACCTTTGTGCATGTGGATATCGAGCCGACCCAGATCGGCCGCGTGTTCGAACCGGATTACGGCATCGTGTCCGACGCCGGGGCGGCGCTCGACCTGTTCGTGCAGGCGGCGCGCGAGATGAAGGAGGACGGCAGCCTGCCGGACTGGTCCGCCTGGGCCGGTGAATGCGCCTACCGCAAGGAAGTGATGCAGCGCAAGTCCCATTTCGATACGGTGCCGTTGAAGCCGCAGCGCGTCTATCAGGAAATGGTCGAAGCCTTCGGCCGCGACGTTTGCTACGTCACCACCATCGGGTTGAGCCAGATCGCCGCCGCCCAGTTCCTTAAGGTCAACGGGGCGCGCAACTGGATCAATGCCGGTCAGGCCGGGCCGTTGGGCTGGACCCTGCCGGCGGCGCTGGGCGTGCGCAAGGCCTGCCCGAACAAGGAAATCGTCGCGGTTTCCGGTGACTATGATTTCCAGTTCCTGATTGAGGAACTGGCCGTGGGCGCCCAGTTCAACCTGCCCTACATCCATGTGGTGGTGAACAATTCCTACTTGGGCCTGATCCGTCAGGCGCAGCGCGGGTTCGACATGGACTACAACGTCCAATTGTCGTTCGAAAACGTCAACGCGCCCGACCTGGGTGATTACGGCGTCGATCATGTCGCCGTGGCCGAGGGCCTGGGGTGCAAGGCGATCCGCGTGCGCAGCCCCAACGAATTCAAGGATGCCTTTGCCCAGGCCCAGGCCCTGATGAAGGAACACCAGGTGCCCGTGGTTCTGGAATTCATTCTGGAGCGCGTGACCAACGTGGCCATGGGCATGGAGATCGACGCCGTCAACGAGTTCGAAGAGATCCTTTGCCTGGATCCGACCCTGGATACGGACGGCCTGCCCGCCCCCAAGCCGGGCAAGGCAAAGAAGCGGGACATGATGCCCGCCGAATAGAGGTCCCTGCGAGGAGGGCGGGAGGCGTCTTCGACCGGCCCCACTGCCGGTTGCCTCCCGCCCGACCTCGCCGCTAAGTTTCAATCCAAGAAGACACCACCGCAGGAGACACCCCATGCCCCGTTTCAACGCCAACATCACCATGCTGTTCCAGGACCTGGATTTCATGGACCGGTTCCAGGCGGCCGCCAAGGCCGGGTTCAAGGGCGTGGAATACCTGTTTCCCTACGACTACAAGGCGGCCGATCTGGTTGACGCGCTGACATCCAACGGGTTGATCCAGGTGCTGCACAACCTGCCGGCCGGCGACTGGGCCAAGGGCGAACGGGGGCTGGCCAGCCTGCCCGACCGGAAAAGCGAATTCCAGGACAGCGTCGGCCTGGCCATCGACTACGCGACGGCGCTGGGCTGTCCCCAGGTCAACTGCCTGGCCGGCATTCCCGGTGACGGCGTGGCCCCGGAACAGGCCTTCGAGACCTTCGTCGAGAACCTGGAGTTCGCGGCCCCCCGGTTCGACGACGCGGGCATCAAGCTTCTGGTCGAGGCGATCAACACCCGCGACATTCCGGGCTTCTTCCTCAACACCTCGGCCCAGGCCGAAGCGGTGCTGGAGGCCGTCGGCCAGGACAACCTGTATTTCCAGTACGACGCCTATCACATGCAGATCATGGAAGGCGATCTGTGCCGCACGGTCGAACGGCTGTTGCCGCGCATCCCCCATATCCAGATCGCCGACAACCCGGGCCGCCACGAGCCGGGCACGGGCGAAATCAACTATCCGCACTTCTTCGCCCACTTGGACGCCATCGGTTATCAGGGTTGGGTCGGCTGCGAATACGTGCCCTTGACCACGACGGTCGAGGGCCTGGGTTGGCTGCGCGCCGCCGAGGCGTCGAGCAAGGCCGCCTGATCCCATCCCGCCGCCGGCCTTTTCCCGGCTGGCGGAAAAATCCCGGTTGCCCCATTGGTTTTTGCCGCATTCGCGGTAAAACGTCTGCAACCATTCAGCTTACGCAAAACCATTCCACCCAGGAGGGGACATCAACCATGGCTACCATCGGATTTATCGGTCTCGGCATCATGGGCGCTCCCATGGCCGCCCATCTTCAGAAAGCCGGCCACAAAATCATCGCGCTCAAGCGCAAGAAACCCATGCCGAAGGACCTCGCCAAGGGCGGCGCCGTGTTCGCCGCGACGCCCAAGGACGTGGCCGCCAAGTCCGAGGTCATCATCACCATGGTGCCCGACACGCCCCAGGTCGAAGAGGTCCTGTTCGGCGCGAACGGGGTGGCGTCCGCCAACCTGAAGGGCAAGCTGGTCATCGACATGTCGTCGATCGCGCCGCTTGCGACCAAGGAATTCGCCAAGAAGATCAAGAAGGCGGGCGCCGGTTGGGTCGACGCCCCGGTGTCCGGCGGCGAGGTGGGCGCCAAGAACGCGGCCCTGACCATCATGTGCGGCGGCACGAAAAAGGATTTCGACCGCGCCATGCCGCTGTTTGAGCTGATGGGCAAGAACATCACCCTGGTCGGCGGGGCCGGCGACGGGCAGACCTGCAAGGTCGCCAACCAGATCATCGTGGCGCTGAACATCGAGGCCGTGTCCGAAGCCCTTCTGTTCGCGTCCAAGGCCGGGGCCGATCCGGCCAAGGTGCGCGAGGCCCTGATGGGCGGCTTCGCCAATTCGAAGATTTTGGAAGTCCATGCCGAGCGCATGATCAAGCGCACCTTCAACCCGGGCTTCCGCATCGAACTGCACCAGAAGGACCTCAATCTGGCCCTGTCCGGTGCCAAGGACATGGGCATCTCCCTGCCCAACACGGCGACGGCGCAGGAGTTGTTCAATTCCTGCACGGCCCACGGCGGCGCCGGCTGGGACCATTCGGCCATGGTGCGGGCCCTCGAAATCATGGCCAAGCACGAGGTCAAGTAATCGGGCTCCACCGCCCCTGTTGCCGGGGCGGGCAAAACACTTACAATGCGGAAAACCGGCGCCCTGAAAGGGCTGTCGGTCATTGGAGCGTCCAACCATGCAGATGCCGGAACCGGATCAAGGCGTCATCGACCGGCGGGCCGAGATCATCGCCGCCATGCGCGCCATCGTGCCCGGCGAAGGCGTGATCGCCGACGATGCCATGCTGCGCGCCTTCGAATGCGACGGGCTGATGGCCTATCGGCAGTTGCCGCTGATCGTCGTGTTGCCGGAAACCACGGCCCAGGTTTCAGAAATCCTTGCGTACTGCCACGCCAACGGGGTCAAGATCGTGCCGCGGGGTGCCGGCACGGGGCTGTCCGGCGGCGCCCTGCCGCTGGCCGACGCCATCACCCTGGGATTGTCCAAATTCAACAGGGTGCTGGACATCGACTATGCCAACCGCTGCGCCGTGGTGCAGCCGGGGGTCACCAATCTTGGGATCACCAAGGCGGTGGAAGGCGACGGTTTCTATTACGCGCCCGACCCGTCGTCGCAGATCGCGTGTTCCATCGGCGGCAACATCGCCGAAAATTCCGGTGGCGTGCATTGTCTGAAATACGGCCTGACCACCAACAACGTGTTGGGCGTGGAAATGGTGCTGATGGACGGCACGGTGCTGCGGCTGGGCGGCAAGCATCTGGACCCGGGCGGCTATGACCTGCTCGGCGTGCTCACGGGCTCGGAAGGGCTGCTCGGCGTCATCACCGAAGTCACCGTGCGGATTTTGAAGAAGCCCGAGACGGCGCGCGCCGTGCTCCTGGGTTTCAATTCGTCGGAAGAAGGCGGCGATTGCGTCGCCGCCATCATCAACGCCGGGATCATCCCGGGCGGGATCGAGATGATGGACAAGCCCGCCATCCACGCGACGGAGGAATTCGTCCAGGCGGGCTATCCCCTGGATGTCGAGGCCTTGCTGATCGTCGAACTGGACGGGCCCAAGGTCGAGGTCGATTACCTGATCGACCGGGTCGGCGAGATCGCCAAGGGACAGGGGGCGATCTATTCCCGCATCAGCGAGACCGAGGAAGAACGCGCCGCCTTCTGGTCCGGGCGCAAGAACGCGTTTCCGGCGGTCGGGCGTCTGTCGCCGGACTATCTCTGCATGGACGGCACGATCCCCCGGAAAAAGCTCGGCCTGGTCCTCCAGCGCATGACCGAAATGTCCGACAAATACGGCCTGCGCGTCGCCAACGTGTTCCATGCCGGCGACGGCAATCTGCATCCCCTCATCATGTTCGACGCCAACCAGCCGGGCGAACTGGACCGGGCCGAGAACTTCGGCGCCGATATCCTGAAACTTTGTGTCGAGGTCGGCGGCGTGCTGTCCGGCGAACACGGCATCGGCGTGGAAAAGCGCGATCTGATGGGCGAGATGTTCACGGAAGACGACCTGAAGCAGCAGCAGCGGGTCAAATGCGCCTTCGACCCCAGCCAGCAACTCAACCCGGGCAAAGTTTATCCGACGCTCCACCGTTGCGCCGAACTGGGCCGCATGCATATCTCGCGCGGCCAGGTGCCGTTCCCCGATATTCCTCGATTCTGACCCCCTCACCATGACCGAAATCCTCAAGCCGGATAATGCCGACCAGGTTCTCGACGCCGTCAAATGGGCGGTCTCGGAAGCCACGCCGCTGGACGTCCGCGGCTCGGGCTCCAAATCCGGGTTCGGCCGCCCCGTGCAGGCGGGCCGCGTGCTTGACCTGTCGAATCTGTCCGGCATCGCCGAATACGATCCGGGCGAACTGGTGCTGACCGCCGGCCCCGCGACCTCCATGTTCGAGATCGAAAAGGCCCTCGACGCCGCCAACCAGGAACTGGCTTTCGAGCCCATGGACCTGGGAACCCTTTACGGTCTGGGCGGGGGGACAGGCACGCTCGGCGGTGTCATCGCCGCCAACCTGTCCGGCCCCCGGCGCATCAAGGCAGGCGCGGCGCGCGATCATTTCCTGGGCTTCCAGGCCGTGTCCGGCCGGGGCGAGGTGTTCAAGTCCGGCGGCAAGGTGATGAAGAACGTCACCGGCTTCGATCTCTCGAAACTGATGGCGGGCTCCTTCGGCACGCTCGCCGTGATGACCCAGGTCTCCGTGAAGGTCCTGCCGCGCCCGGAAAAGACGCGGACGGTCCTGCTCATGGGCGCCGACGACACCCATGCGGTCGCGGCGCTGTGCGATGCCCTGGGCTCCAGCCATGAGGTCGCCGGCGCGGCCCATCTGCCCGCATCCGTCGCCGCACGCTCCGGCGTCGGCTATGTGTCCGGCGCGGGCACCGCTGTCACCGCCGTGCGCGTCGAAGGGCCCGGGCCCAGCGTCGAACACCGCTGCAATTCCCTGCGCGGCCTGTTCGCGCCCTTCGGCGCGGTCGAGGAACTGCATTCCATGAACTCCGCCGCCTTCTGGCGCGAGGTCCGCGACGCGGCGCCCTTCACCGGCGACTGGCAGGACCATCAGGTCTGGCGCGTCAGCGTGCCGCCCACGGCGGGCCCGACGGTGGGCCAGCATCTGCGCGCGCGCCTGGGTGGCGAGGTCTATTACGACTGGGGCGGGGGGCTGATCTGGTTCGCCCTCGACGCCCGCGACGATGCCGGGGCGGCGGATATCCGCCAGGTCATCAGGGATTGCGGCGGCCACGCGACCCTGGTCCGGGCATCCGCCGACGTGCGTCAGGCGGTCGCGGTGTTTCAGCCGCAGCCGGGCCCGCTGGCCGAACTTTCAAAACGGGTGAAGGAGGCCTTCGATCCCGAGGGCATCCTCAACCCCGGCCGCATGACGGCGGGCGTGTAAGGGCAGGGACGGAAAGACGATGCAAACCACCTTCACCCTGGCCCAGATGGCCGACCCGCATATCGCGCAGGCCAACGACATCCTGCGCAAATGCGTGCACTGCGGGTTCTGCACGGCGACCTGTCCGACCTATGTCCTGCTGGGCGACGAATTGGACAGCCCGCGCGGGCGCATCTACCTGATCAAGGGACTGCTGGAGGAAGGGGCCAAGCCGACCGAGCAGCACGTCACGCATATCGACCGCTGCCTGACCTGCCTGTCGTGCATGACGACCTGCCCGGCCAGCGTCGATTACATGCATCTGGTCGATGACGCGCGGGCCAAGATCGAACGCGAGTACAAACGCCCCTTGATGGACCGCCTGCTGCGCGGGCTGCTGCCGCTGGTCCTGCCCTATCCGGACCGCTTCCGCCTGATGCTGTTGGGCGCCTGGCTGGCGCGGCCCTTGGCGCGGGTGATGCCGGGGCGGCTCGGCGCCATGCTGGGGCTCACGCCCAAGCGCATCCATGCGCCGACGGACCTGGACCGGCCCCAGGTGGTCAAGGCCGAGGGGGTGATGAAAAAGCGCGTGGCGCTGATGACCGGCTGCGCGCAGAAGGTTCTGAACCCGGCGATCAACGAGGCCACCGTGCGGCTGTTGACCCGCCACGGCTGCGAGGTCGTGATCGCCGACGGGCAGGGCTGCTGTGGTGCCCTGGTCCATCACATGGGCAAGGAAGCCCAAAGCCACGCCCAGGCCCAGGCCAATATCGAAGCCTGGGAGCGCGCCGAGGCGGCGCACGGGCAGATCGACGCCATCGTCATCAACGCGTCGGGCTGCGGCACCACGGTGAAGGATTACGGCTGGATGCTGCGCCGCGACGATGCCTGGGCCGCTCGCGCCAAGGCGATTGCCGGCAAGACCCGCGACATCACCGAAGTGATGATGGACCTGGGCCTGAACGCGGCCGCGATCGACGGGGACAGGCCCGTCGTCGCCTATCATTCCGCCTGCTCCATGCAGCACGGTCAGAAGCTGACCAAGCCGCCCAAGGACCTGCTGGCCCAGGCCGGGTTCGAGGTGCGCGAGCCCGCCGAGGGGCATCTGTGCTGCGGCTCCGCCGGGACCTATAACATGATGCAGCCGGAAATCTCGGGCCGCCTCAAGGCGCGCAAGGCCGCCAACCTGAAACGCACGGGGGCCCAGGTCATGGCCACGGGGAACATCGGCTGCATGGTTCAGCTCGAGGACGCCGTCGGCATGCCCGTGGTTCATACGGTGGAGCTGCTCGACTGGGCGACCGGCGGGCCCAAGCCCGAGGGCCTGCGATAAAGCCGGTCACAAGAGTCGCACTCAGTGCACATTTAAGCGTGATCTTCGAAATTTTCGTGTTATGATTCCTTCATCGCCGCCGCGAAACGCGTCGCGGGGCCTGCAACGCAGGAAGGAGCCGTCGCATGACAGCGATCACGCGGATCCTTGGGCGGGCGGTGTTTCTCGGAAGCCTCGCCCTGGTCCTCACCCTCCGTCCCGCCGCCGACGCGCGGGCGAATTCCACCCTCGATTGGCTGTCCGCCGAGCCGGTGACGCTCATGGATCTCGGCATCATCCGGCTCAAGCAGGATTTGCTTCAGGTCGGCCAGCGGCTGTTGGAGGTCGGCTTCCTGCCCGTGGCGCCGACCACCGGGGCCTATTTCGATTGGCGGGACAAGAAGATCACCGTGTTCCTCACGGCGCGAGAACGCTTGGCCCAACCGTCCGAAGGCATGTGCCTGGAACTGTTCGCGCGGGTCGCCAAGGGCCTGGCGTCGCGCAGCCGCGGCCACCGGGGCGATCCGGGCTGGTATCTGGAGGAAATCTTCACCCATGACGGCTGGGGCAACTTCACCCGCCCGCCGCGAATGCGCGAAGACCTTCTGAAAACCGTGCAGTTGGAGATCACCCTGCTGCCGCCCCGGCCCATGGGGCCGGAACGCACGCTGCATTGTTCGGGCCGTCTGGACACGGAACCGCATGAGGTTTCGATCACCATCTCCTGACGGGCTTGTGAGTGGCGGAGCCCTTGGCGTTATGCCCGCGAAGGCGTAATCTTTTTGTCATGGTTAGGTGGAAACGCATCCTCATGGCGGGGCTTCTTGCCGCCGTTCTGACCGCACCGCAGGCGCGGGCGGATCAGACCGATCCGGTGCTCGACGCCCTGTTCGAGGCCCTGACGGCGACCAAGAACCCGGAAGAAGCCCACCAGATCGAAACCCGCATCTGGCAGACCTGGGCGGTAAGCGGCCAGGAACTGGTCGACAGCGCCATGGCCCGGGGCGTCATCGCCATGAACAGGGGCGCCTACGACACATCCCTGAAATACTTCAACGACGTCATCAGTCTGGCGCCAAAGCATGCCGAAGGCTGGAACAAGCGCGCCACGGTGCATTTCCTGTTGGGCAAGTATCCGGAATCCGTGCTCGATATTCAGCGCACCCTGGAACTGGAGCCCCGCCACTTCGGCGCGCTGTCGGGCCTGGGCTTGATCTATGCGGAAATGGGGCGCAAAAAAGCGGCGATCCGCGCCATGGAAAAGGCGCTGGCCATCAACCCGCATATGGACGCCATCCGCGGCCAGTTGCAGGACCTGAAAACAGAGGTATCCGGGAAACCCATCTGACATGACGACACCACAGGCAACGGCGGCAGCGCAGCCGTCAGGCGCGGTCGATTCGGGCCTGCTTGATCTTCTGGCGCAGATCGTCGGCGCGGAAAACCTGTCCACCTCCGCCGCCGTGTGCGAACAGCATGGCCGCGACGAATCCTACCACCCCTCGGCCCCGCCCGACGCCGTGGTCTATTGCACGGAAACCGAACAGGTCGCCGCCGTGGTCAAGGCCTGCGCCGAACGCGGCGTGCCGGTCATTCCCTTCGGCACGGGCACGTCCCTGGAGGGCCATGTGGCGGCGCTTAACGGCGGGGTCTGCATCGATCTGTCGCGCATGGACAAGATCCTCGCGGTCAACGCCGAGGACATGGACGTCACCGTCCAGGCCGGCGTGCGGCGCAAGGCGCTCAACGATTATCTGCGCGACACGGGCCTGTTCTTTCCCATCGACCCGGGGGCGGATGCGTCGCTTGGCGGCATGACCGCGACGCGGGCCAGCGGCACGAATGCCGTCAGGTATGGGACCATGCGGGAAAACGTTCTCAGCCTGACCGTGGTCATGGCCGACGGGCGGGTCATCCGCACGGCGCGCCGGGCGCGCAAGTCGTCGGCGGGGTATGATCTGACGCGCCTGTTCGTGGGCTCGGAAGGAACCCTCGGCGTGATCACGGAAATCACTCTGCGGCTGTACGGCATTCCAGAAGCGGTTCTGGCCGCCGTCTGCCCGTTCCCCGACCTGGAAAGCGCCGTGAACACGGTGATCCTGACGATCCAGTCCGGCATCCCCGTGGCCCGTATCGAGCTTCTGGACGAGGCGCAGATGGACGCGGTGAACAAGTATTCCAAGCTCGATTACGCGGTGAAACCGACCCTGTTCTTCGAATTCCACGGCAGTGATGCCGGTGTGCGTGAACAGGTCGAAAACGTGAAGGCCATCGCGGGCGATTTCGGCGCCGACGATTTCCAATGGGCGACCAAGGCGGAGGACCGCAACAAGCTGTGGCAGGCCCGCCACGACGCCTATTACGCGGCGATCGCGCTGCGCCCCGGCTGCCGGGGCATCGCCACGGATGTCTGCGTGCCGATCTCGAAACTGGCCGACTGCATCCTGGAAACCCGCAAGGACATCGACGCGTCGGGCCTGTGCGCGCCCATCGTCGGCCATGTCGGCGACGGCAATTTCCACATCGTCTTCGTGGTCGATCCCGACAACGCGGACGAGATGAAACGCGCCGAGGACGTGAACGAGCGCATGGTCATGCGCGCCATCGCCCTGGACGGCACCTGCACGGGCGAACACGGCGTCGGCTACGGCAAGATCGATTTTCTGACCGCCGAACACGGCGAGGCCCTGGTCGCCATGCGCGCGGTCAAACAGGCCCTCGACCCCCGGAACATCATGAACCCGGGCAAGATCGTCCGCGTTTAGGCCCCGCATTTCCCCGCGATGTGGAAAAACCCGGGTTGCGGGGCTCCGGGCCTTGGCTTTCGCCCCAGGGTGACGTAACCAGGACCATTATTGGGAGGCTATGATCTTGGATCCGGAAACCCTGCTTCGCGACATGTTCGCCGCCGCCGTCGCGGCGGCCCAGCCTGAAAAGCGCATCCCCCATTTCCTGCCGAAACCGCCGGACCCAGCGACCGGCGGGCGGACCCTGGTGATCGGGGCGGGCAAGGCCTCGGCCGCCATGGCGCGTGCGTTCGAGGACCATTGGCCGGAGGACCTGTCGGGCCTGATCGTCACCCGCTACGGCTATGACGTGCCCTGCAAGCGGATCGAGACGGTCGAGGCCGCCCATCCCGTGCCGGATGCCGCGGGCGAGACGGCGGCCCGGCGCATGCTGGACATGGTCAAGGGGCTGACCGAGGACGACTTGGTGGTCTGCCTGATTTCCGGCGGCGGCTCGGCGCTGTTGTCCGCGCCGGGGCCGGGCCTGACCCTGGCCGACAAGCAGGCCGTCAACCGGGAACTTCTGCGCTGCGGGGCGACGATCCACGAAATGAACTGCCTGCGCAAACACCTGTCGGCGGTCAAGGGCGGCCGGCTGGCCGCCGCCGCGGCACCGGCGCGCATCGTCAATCTGTTGATCTCGGACGTTCCCGGGGACGATCCGGCGGTCATCGCCTCGGGCCCGACGGTGCCCGACCCCACGACCTTCGACGACGCGCGGGCCATTGTCGCGAAATATGCCATCAAGCTGCCCGCCCCGGTGCAGGCCCTGCTGGATGCAGGCACCGACGAAACGCCGAAACCCGACGATCCGATTTTCGCGCGGATCGAGACGCATCTGATCGCCCTGCCGCAGGCGAGCCTGGAGGCCGCCGCCGAGGTCGCCCGCGCCGCCGGTATCACGCCGGTGATCCTGGGCGATGCGCTGGAGGGTGAAGCCCGCGACTTGGGTGCCGTGCACGCGCAGCTTGCCCGCGACACCCTGGCCGGGAAGGGCCCCGCACAGGGGCCTTGCGTGCTGCTGTCAGGCGGCGAGACCACGGTGACCATCCGCGGCGACGGCGGACGCGGCGGGCGCAATACGGAATATCTTCTGGGCATGGCGGTGGCGCTCGACGGGGCTGCTGGCATCCACGCCATTTCCTGCGACACGGACGGGGTCGACGGTTCGGAAGACAACGCGGGCGCGGTGATCGGCCCGGACAGCCTGGCCAGGGCCAAGGCGGCGGGCCTGGATGCGCGGGCATTGCTGGATGCCAACGACGCCTACGGATTTTTCCAGGGGATCGGCGACCTTATTGAATGCGGGCCGACCTTGACCAACGTCAATGACTTCCGGGCGGTATTGGTGCTGCCCTAGACATCGCCGGTTCCACCGTCGAAATATCCGGGGGCGGCGTCGGCACGAACAAGGCAGGCGAGGCGTCCCCGATGGATAGCGACCCCCTTCCGACGCCCCAGGTTTGGCACACCCTGTCTTGGAACGTGGTTGCCCGCGCATTGGACAGCGATCCCGAAACCGGACTGAGCGACCGGGAGGCGGCTGACCGCCTGCGCCGTTACGGACCTAACGACTTGCCCCGGCCCCGGCCGCCCGGCCTCGTCACGCTGTACCTGCGGCAATTCGTCAATCCGCTGATCTACCTGCTGGCCGCGGCGGCGGTTGTCTCCGTTGCCATTGGCGAGGCGTCGGACGCGCTGTTCATCTTCGCCGTGCTGCAAGTCAACGCCCTGATCGGCACCTATCAGGAATACCGCGCGCAGAAGAGCGCGCTCACCCTCGACAGCCTGATCCGCGACCGGGCGACGGTCCTGCGCGGCGGCGCGGTTCGTACGGTGGAGGGCCGCGACCTGGTGCCGGGCGATGTGATCCGCCTGGAATCCGGCAGCCATGTTCCGGCGGACCTGCGTTTGGTGCAGGCCGACGCCCTGCTGGTCGACGAATCCTTGCTGACCGGCGAATCGCAGGCCGTGGTCAAGGACGCGGCGGCGACCGTGGCGGACCAAGCCATGATCGGCGACCGCGTCACCATGCTGCACGCGGCGACGGTGGTGGTCAGCGGCCGCGCGCTTGGCATCGTCACCGATACGGGAACGCGTACGGCGTTGGGCCGAATCGCGGAACAACTGGTGGGCCGCGACGCGGTCCCGCCCCCGCTGGTCGTGCGCCTGGAACGCTTCACCCGCATGCTGGGGATCGTCGTGGTCGTGGCCATCGCGCTTTTGGCCGTGGCGATGGTGCTCAAGGGGGCGCCGGCGGTCGAAATCTTCCTGGTCGCCGTGGCGCTTGCCGTCGCCGCCCTGCCAGAGGGCCTGCCCGTGGCGATCACCGTGGCGCTGTCCGTCGGTTGCCACCGCATGGCCGAGAAAAACGTGATCGTGCGTTCCTTGCCGGCGGTCGAGGGCTTGGGTGCCTGTACCCTGATTGCCAGCGACAAGACGGGCACCATGACCTGCAACGCGTTGACGGTGAAGCGCCTGGTGATGCCGGGCCTGGGTGATTTCAATGTGACCGGCGAGGGCTACAACGATGAAGGCGCCGTGACCGCTGCCAGCGGCGCCATGAACGACGCCGACTGGCACGGCGTGCGCCGCCTGGCCGAGGCGGTGGCGTTGTGTAACGAGGCCGAACTGGTCCGCCGGGACGGCCATTGGCATCATCTCGGCGATACCGTGGACGTGGCCTTTCTGGCGCTGGCGGCCAAGGCCGGGTTGACCCGGTCCGGTCTGCTCGCCCGCCTGCCGCAGGAAGCCGCCATCGCCTACGAGCCGGCACGGCGCTACGCCGCATCCTTCCATCGTACGGAAGACGGGCTTCGCGTCTACGCCAAGGGGGCGTTCGAGGTCATCCTGCCGTTTTGCCGGGATGCCGGTGGGGACGAACTTACGCGCCAGGCCGAAGCCCTAGCGGCCGAGGGTTTTCGCGTACTGGCCGTGGCTACGGGCCCGGTTGCAGCCACGGTCGACGACTTGGCCGAGGCGGCGGGCCTGGAATTCCTCGGTTTCGTCGGCCTGATCGATCCTTTACGCCCGGAATCCCGGGGCGCGGTGGACCGCTGCCGCCGGTCGGGCATCGACGTGCGCATGGTCACCGGCGACCATCCGGCAACGGCGCTTGCGATTGCCCGCGACATCGGCATCGCGGCGGCGGGGGAGGCAGCCGTGACCGGCCTGGACCTGCAGGCCTTGGCGGACGATCCGGCGGCCTTCGCCCGCGCCATCGCCGGAGCGCCCGTGTTCGCGCGGGTCGATCCGTTGCAGAAACTGGAGATCGTCAAGGCGCTGCGGGCCCAGGGACATTTCGTCGCGGTGACCGGCGACGGCGTCAACGACGCGCCGGCCCTTAACGCCGCCGACATCGGCGTCGCCATGGGGGCAGGCGGCACGGATGTGGCGCGTGATGCGGCGGACCTGATCCTGACCGACGACAACTTCGCCTCCATCGTCAACGGGGTGGAGCAGGGCCGCATTGCCTACGATAACGTGCGCAAGGTGGTTTATCTGCTGGTCTCGACGGGGGCGGCGGAGGTCGCGCTGTTCTTCTTCGCCTTCCTGGGCGGGTTGCCGCTGCCGCTTTATGCCGTACAGTTGCTTTGGCTCAACCTGGTGACCCAGGGCTTGCAACATACGGCCTTGGCCTTCGAGGGGGCGGAGCCGGGCCTGCTTGACCGTGCTCCCCGGCCGCCGAACCAGCCGGTCTTTGATCGGGTGATGATCTCGGAAACGATCGTCTCGGGCTTGTTCATGGGGGCGGTCGGCTATCTGTTCTTTGCCTGGATGCTGGACCAGGGCTGGGCAGAGCATCAGGCGCGCAACGCGCTTCTGCTGCTGCTGGTTCTGTTCGAGAACGCTCATGTTTTCAACTGCCGGTCGGAAACGCGCTCCGTCTTCCGCGTGCCGCTGTCGGCGAACTGGCTGGTGGTCGGTGCGGTGATCGTCAGCCAGGGCGCTCATATCCTGGCCATGCACCTGCCCGGGTTCAACTCGGTCCTGCGGGTCGAGGCCGTGGACATCGAGACCTGGCTGCTTGTCGCGGTCATCGCGGCCTCGGTGATCCTGATGATGGAGCTGTTCAAGGTCGTCCAGAGGATGGCCCACCCGGCGCCCGGCGGCGGTGGCGGAATGCGGCGAAACGGCAGTTTTCCACGAAAATAGGCCCGTTCGGCCTATGGCAATGGCGGGTTGTTCGCCTTACACTCTGGACCGAACGGCCCCGCATGACGGGGCGTGAGTCACCATCGAACACATGGGGTCCGCCCGTTGAAGAAAATCGCCATCGGTTTTTCGATCTTTTTCGCGCTTGTCATCGGCGTGCTGCTGATCGGCCCAAGCCTGATCGATTGGAACAACTATACGGACGACATCGCCGATCAGGTCGAAAAGGTGACCGGACGCAAGGTCGTCATCGGCGGTCCCGTATCCGTCCAGGTTCTGCCGCGCCCGCGCCTGCATGTCGCCGACGTTCATCTTGCCAATATCGGGGGCTCCACGGATGCCCGCATGGCGTCGTTCGAATCTCTGGAGGTACGGGTCGCGGCGGTGGCGCTGCTGGGCGGCAAGGTGCGGGTCGAAACGGTCAAGTTGGTCCACCCGACGGTCCTGCTGGAGCGTCTTGCCGATGGCCGCGTGAACTGGGATTTCAGCAAGCCCGTTCCGGCGAAGGGCAGCCGCGCCCCCGAACCACCCGCAGCCGATAAACCCACCTCTGGCGCGGGCGTCGGAACGGCAGGTTCCGGCATCGCCGTGGATAATTTCACGGTTGAGAGCGGGACCATCGTCTACCGTGACCTTCAGCGCGGCCGGGAAGAGGTCATCACCGGGATTGATGCCCGCATCGCCGCCGCTAGCCTGAACGGGCCGGTGGAAAGCGACGGCGCGCTGACCCTGGCCGGGCACCGCCTCGCCTATTCCTTGAACGTCGCCGAGATCGTCCAGGGGCGCACGATTCCCTTGGTGTTCAGCCTGAAACTTGGCAGCGACACGGTGATTAGGGTCGACGGCGGCGTCGTTAACGTGCCCGAGAAACCGCGGTTGCGCGCCAAGGTCACGGGCAGCGGCCCGAACGTCGCCGAAGCCATCGCCGCGACCGGCGGGTTCGCCGACCTGCCCGTCAATCTGGCGAAACCGTTCACCGTGATGGGCAATCTGGATGCCAGCGCCGACGGCGGCCGTGTCGAGGGCCTGGAAATCAAACTCGACACCATGGAGTTCCGTGTGTCCGCAGATGTCGTGACCGGCGACAAGACCGTTGCCTCCCTGTCCGTCAAATCGGGCTGGGTAGATCTTGACGCCCTGCTTGCGCCGGCCCCGGCACCGGCCAAAGTCGAGGAGGCCATCAAGCCGGGCGATCTGAAGAAAACGGCGACGGCGAAACCCGAGATCTCGACGAAACCGGCCAAGCCAGCCAAACCGGCGGCGGGCTTTGTCCTGCCGAAGGACATTCAGGCCAACCTGTCGGTGCAGATTGATTCCCTGGTGCTGCGCGGCAAACCGCTGGAAGGCGTGAGCCTGAGCGCCGACCTGGCCAATGGCGAGTTGACCCTCAACCAGGCAACGGCGCAGCTTCCCGGCGACGCCGATGTGGGGCTGTTCGGGTTCCTCAGCGCCCGCGACGGTAAGCCCCGGTTCGAGGGCCAGATCGAAACCCGCGCCAAGGATCTGGGCCCCGTGCTGGCCTGGGCCGTGCCGGGCGCCGCCGTGTCCGCCGCCGCGCTCAAGGACTTCAGTTTCAAGACACCGCTGGTCGTCGATGGGGACTATCTGCAACTGACGGGCATTGCCGCCACGGCCGGCGGCACCAAGCTGACGGGGGCGGTGACGCTCGCCCTGCAGGCGCGGCCGTCGTTCGGCGCCAACCTGGAACTGGACAAGATCGACCTGGACGCCCTGATGCCGCCCGCGCCGTCCGCGAAGGGCGGCAAGGACAAGACCCCCTCCGATACGGCGGCGGGTGGGAGCACCCCTGAGACGACGGCTGCCGCCTCGCCGGCCGTCGATCTGTTCGCCCCCCTGAAACCCTTGACGACCTTTGACGCCAACGTGAAGCTTGCCATCGGTGCGGCGGTGATGCGTGGCCTGACGGCGCGCAACATCGCGCTGGACGCGACCCTGGCGCGCGGCGATCTGACCTTGCGCGTCTTGAAGGTCGGCAATTTCGCGGGCCTGAGCGCCGGCGTGACCGGCGGACTTGCCGGGCTCGACGGCATTCCCACGGCCAAGGATTTGAAAATCACCGCCAGCACCAAGGATGCGGGGCCCTTGGCCAAGGCGCTGGCCTTGGATTTGCCGGTATCGCCGGAAGCCCTGGGCGCGGTGTCCGTCAATGCAGCCGTATCGGGCAGCCTATTGTCGCCATCGGTGACCGCCAACCTGGGCGCCATGGGTGGGGTTGTCGGGCTGCGCGGGACTCTGCCGGTCTTGGCCCTCGCGGGGCAGGATCTGCGGCTGGGCCTGTCTGCGCGGCACGGCGACCTGGCCGGCCTGTTGCGCCGCTTCGGAGTGGATTATCGACCCCAGGGCAAGGTCGGCGGGTTTGATCTGACGGCCCAGGTCACGGGCAGTGCAAAGTCCGTGCGCGTCGATAATATCGCGGGCAAGGTCGGGCCTGTGACGGCGGCGGGCAGCCTGTCCCTCGCCCTTGAGGGCGCCAAACCCCGGGCGCTTGTCAATTTGGCGCTCGGCCCCATTGACGTCACGCCGTTCCTGCCGGCGAAACGAGCGGCGGGCCTGATGGACCGGGGCTGGGGGATCACCCGTGCACCGGCTGCCTGGGCCGGGCCGGGCGGCAATCCGCTGATGGCGGCGGTGGCGGCGGTTAACTCCCGCTGGTCCAAGGCACCCATCGACCTTGCCGTCTTGAACACGTTCGACGTCGCGATAACGGCGACCTCGCCCAAGGTGACGGTCGAGGGCGCCGCCCTGGAAAACGCCGATCTTGGCGCCACCGTCGAAGGCGGCGTGCTGACGGTCGAACGCCTGACCGGCCGTTTGTTCGGCGGCACGCTGACGGCCAAGGCGACGGCCACGGCCGCCGGGCAGGTGAGTGCCGCCGGCCAGATCGCCGGCGCGGACCTGTCCAAGGCGGGCCAGGCCCTTGGCAGCGTCGCGGCGGGCAAGATCAACGCCGATTTCGATATCACGGCCCGGGGCCGGTCGGAAGCGGAGGTCGTCTCTTCCCTCGGAGGAAAATTGAGCTTCTCCGGCCGCGACCTGGATGCGGAAGCGCTTAGCGGATCGGCCGAAGCCGGGTTCGGCCTGGGCGGCGTGGTGTTGGCGCTCAACCAACTGGGGGGGGCTCTCGGCGGCCCGAAGCAGGGCAAGGGCCTGGCCGACGTGGATGCCGCATTCACGATCGCAAACGGCGTTGCGACTTCGAATCAGTTGAAAGCTGTGACTAACGTCGGCGTCGCCAGCGGTGCTGGCAATGTCGATCTGGCGGCCTGGACGGTCGACCTCGCGGGCGCCATCCAGCCGGCCCCCAATCTGCTGTCGGCGGTGCTGTCCATCACCACGCGCAAGGGGGTGAATGTGCCGTTCACCATCACCGGGAAACTGGACGCACCGCGCATCAAGGTTGATACGGCGTCCCTCGGGACCGGCGGCGTGCCCGTGCCGGGGCTCGACAGGCTGTTGAAGAAGAAGGGCGTCGGCGATGTCCTGCAGGGTATCCTGGGCGGCGGCCAGCCGCAGCAGCAGGCGCCGCAGCCGGCCCCGGAACAGCAGCAACCGGCGCCGCAGCCCGAGGAAAAGAAAAAGGTGACGCCGCAGGACCTGCTGCGCGGCATCCTCGGAAAGTTTTAGTACGACCTTCGGGATATCGGCATGAAGCGGCAGGCCCAATTGTCCCGATTGTTCGATGGCCTGGGGCTGGCTCTCAGCATCGGCGCCGTTTTGGCGTTGCTGTATTATTGGGATCCGGTGCGGGTCGTGATTAAGCGCCTGGCCCCGGGCGCCGATGCCCGGTTTGAGGTCATCCCGGCGGGCATGGCCGCACTGCCCGTATCGGAATGGCTGACCGTTGGCGATGCCGATGCGGTCCGCCAGCGGCGCGCCCGCCTGACGGCACGGATATTCAAGACGCCCGACCTGCCCCGTGACCTGATGCCGCAGCGGGTGGTGCGTGACGTCGAGAAAAACCCCGGGCCGCACCATGAGTGTCTGTCACCGACTGGTCCGGCTATCGTGCGTCTGTTGTCGCGGACCGACACGATCATCATGCGTGCCCTTGCCTGTGAGGCGACCTATTACAGGGATTGGGGAAATCTTGCCGGGATCGATGAACTGACCGGCTACCTGAGCAAAAATTGGCGGCCCTATTCCATTGCCTATTTCCGGCCGAAAACCTCCAACGGGCGCCTGATCCTCTATCAGCAAGGGCTGGCCGCGACCTATCACGATCAGCACAGGATGATCGAAGCATGGGTTGAAGACGGCTATACCGTTGCCGCGATGAACATGCCGGGCTACGGCGACAATACCTGTTACGACTGGCGGCGTTATTGCAGCGGGCCGCTGATGGATGCCCGCTTTGCGACGGACTTGGGGGCGGCCTTCCTGCCGCCGGTGATCGCCGTGAATTATGCCCTGGCGCAGCACCCGTTCAACCGGATAGTGATGATTGGTGTTTCGTCGGGGGCTTGGATCACCCTGCTCAACGCCGCCATTGATCCGCGCATCGACGTCAGCTTCCCCGTGGCGGGGGTGCTGCCGCTTGCCTTGCTTAGGGGCAAGGAGGAAAGTGCGCGGGAAATCGTCGAGGGCTTGACGGACATTGCCGGAGTGCTCGATCTCGCCGTCATGGGAGCGGATCGTCCGGGCCGTCGCCAGGTGCAGATATTCAACCGTTTCGACCGCTGTTGTTTCTATGGCTTGCGTCCGACCCTGTACGCGGGTCTGCTTGCGGAAACCGCCCGGAATCTGGGCGGCGGTCATCAGGTATTGTTTGACGAAACCCATGCCCGGCACAAGATTTCCCGCTGGGCAGCGAAACGCATTATAGAAGCCATGAATGGCGACGGTAAGGTGCTGCCATGAGCCGGACCGCGCGGATCGGTGTCTTCGTTGCGCTCCTGGCCCTGGCCGCCGCCGCCGGTTTGTGGTGGGAAGGCGGCGCCTGGCAATATGGCGACATGCCGACACGGGGACTGGTGCGGGTCGCGGGGTTTACCCTTGCGGCGTTGGGGTGTTGCGTATTGGCCGCTTGGCTGCGGCGGAGCAGGCGTTAATCCCGCAGGGCTTGCAGTACGAAAACGCGGACGGCGCTGGACAGGTTTCCCGTGCGCCCGGCGTCGATTTCCGTGACCAGGGCATTGACTGACATCCCCCGCGCCGCGGCGATCTCCCTGAGGGCCTCCCAGAACACGTCTTCCAGGGTTAGGCTGGTGTGATGGCCGGCGACCAGGACCGAGCGTTTGGCCAGGCGGGCAGGGTCGTGGCGGGGGTGGAGGGAGGGGGGCTTGATCATCGGCGAAACGTGCTTTTCCCTTGCCAGTATGGGCTGCCTCGCGGCACTCTTTTTATGCTTAACACGAAGAAACGTCCCGAGGAGACCGCCGCAATGTCGGATCTGACGATCTACGGTACCACGATCAGCCCCTTCACCCGAACGGTGCGTATGTGCCTGGAGGAGAAGGAGGAAGGCTACCGTATCTACGAATACATGCCCGGCTCCGACGAGCAGAAGCAAGAGCATCCTTTCGGCAAGGTGCCGGCGATCCGCGACGCCGACCTGCACCTGTACGAAACGCTGGCGATCTGCGTCTATATCGACGAGGAATACGCCTCGGACCCGCAGCTTCAACCGCGCGACGCCGTGGAAAAGGCGGATATGTTCCAGCGCATCAGCCTGTACCTGGACGAAGGCTATCCGAACCTGTTTTCCGGGCTGATCCGTCCTCGGCTGATGAACCCGATGTTTGGCAAGCCGGCGGATGAAGGCGCGATCAAGGCCCATCTGCCCAAGATCGAAAAATACCTCGCCGTCGTCGACAAGGGCCTTCGAGGCCAACGCTGGATGGTCGGTGAGTCCATGACTCTGGCCGACATGTTCCTGGCTCCCACGATCTATTATGTGAAACGGACGCCAGAGGGTCAGAAGCTGCTGTCTGGGCTGGAAAACCTGTCGGCCTGGTACACCAACATGACGACGGTTCCCAGTTTCAAGGCAACGGAACCCAAACCGCCGCAGCGTTAGGTGCGGGAACGGCTACTCCGTCGGAATCACGACCTCGATCGTCACGCCTTCGGGGCCGGCGCAGAAAATCTGCTGCGCCGCCCCGCCCGGCAGGTCGCGCGCCGTATGGTCGATGCCGTGGGTCGTCAACCGTTCGATCAGGCCCGCGGCATCCGTGCCCTTGAAGGCCAGATGATCCACCACGCCGGTGCCGTCCTGAATGCCATTTTCCTGGCCTGTGCCATGGCCGACGACGTAATTGCGCGCCCGGTCGCCGGGAACCAGATGCACGATGGCCCCGGACCCTTCCGTGCCGTAGAGCCAATATCCGGGAAACGGGAAATTGGGCCGGTCGCCGACCGTCAGCCCGATGACATCGACGAAGAAGTCGCGCATGGCGTCCATGTCCCGGGCGCGAATGTTGAAATGGTCCAGTCCGGAAATGCTCATGGCCTGTCTCCTGTCACAGTTTGGCGCAGAAAGCCTGAATGGCGTCGAGGGCGGCATCCCAGTTTTGGGCTTCGGTTCTGCCGGAAGCCTTGCGCGGCTTGAAGCCGTGATCGCCGTCGGCCAGCCACATCAGACGGATCGCCTTGGATAGGGGATATCCCGGCACATCGGCCTCCGTGCCGAAGGGATCGCGCGTGCCCTGGCAGATCAGGGTCTTGGTCTTCAGCGTTTCAAGGTGTTCCGTGCGCAGCTTGTCCGGCTTGCCCGGCGGGTGGAACGGATAGCCCAGGCAGACCACGCCGCGCACGGGCGTGCCTTCGGCCTCCAACTCCGATGCCACCATTGAGGCCATGCGCCCGCCCATGGACTTGCCGCCGATCACCAAATTATCGCGGCCGATCTCGCCGATCACCTCGCGCCAGGTCTCCAGCAGCACCCGCGCCGGATTGGGCGGGCGTTTTTTGCCGTCGTCGCGGCGCTGCGCCATATAGGGAAATTCAAACCGCGCGCAACGCAGTCCCCGCGCGGCCAGACCCTCGGCGAAGGCGTCCATGTAGGGGTTGTCCATGGGCGCCCCGGCACCGTGCGCCAGGGCGACGGTCAGGGGGGCGGATTTGGCGCCGGTGAAGACGATCTTGGTCATGGGGCCGACAGCGTTTTCCGCAGCAGGGCCGATTGCGCCGCTTCGGCGTAGCCCAGGCGGGCGTAGAAGGCCCCGGCGTCGGCCCGGGTCACGTTGGTGTAGAGGGCGACGGAGGCAAGCCCCCGCGCCCGCGCCCAGCCTTCGGCCCGGTCCATGAGGGCACGGCCGATGCCGCCGCCACGCGCCCGGGCGTCGACCACCAGGGATTGGATGATCGCCTCCACGGGCTTTTCCAGGGCAGGGCGGGCGAACACATGCACCAGGCCGACAAGCAGGCCGCCCTGTTCGGCGACCAGGACCGCGTGGTCGGCCTTGCCCGTGACGGCGCCGAAGCGCGCCGCCAAGTCGTCCGCCGCGATGTCATAGTCCAATTGCGCCATCAGGCTGCGCACGACGTCCAGGTCGGCGGCGTCCATGGCGCGGACGATGACGCCGCATTTCAAGGCTTGCCGCCGGACACCCGCAGATTGGCGCAGGAAATGTAGGAGGCTTCGTCCGATAGAAGGAACAGGATGGCCTGGGCGATTTCCTCCGGCTTGCCGGCGCGGCCGAGCGGCGTCGCCGGCGCCCGTTTTGTCAGGCCGTCCCGGGTCATGTCCGTTTCCGTCAGGCCGGGCGCCACCGTGTTGACCCGGATGCCCTGGCGGACGACTTCCTGGGCGAGCCCGGTCGAGAAGCTGTTCACCGCACCCTTGGATGCGGCATACAACACGCCGCCGCCGGGCGCGCCGATGACGGCGGCACCGGAGGAAATATTGACGATGGCGCCGCCCGCCCCACCATTGTCCGTGGACATGCGCTTGATCGCCTGCTGCGCGCAGAGGAACAGGCCCAGCACGTTGACTTCCAGCACGCGGCGGATGTCGTCGGCGGTCAGGTCCTTGACCGGCCCGCGCGGCCCGTGGATGCCGGCGTTGCTGACCAGGCCGGTGACGGTGCCGAGTTCCTTGTCCACGGTCTCGAACAGGCGGATCACGTCCGCTTCGACGCTGGTGTCCGCCGGCACGGCGAGCGCCTTGCCGCCTGCGGCGATGATCTCGGTGCAAACGGAATCGGCCGCGTCCTGGTCACTCACGTAGTTGACGCAGACCGCGTGTCCGGCCTTGGCGGCGAGGATCGCCGTCGCGCGGCCGATGCCCCGGCTGGCGCCGGTGATGATGGTGACCTTGTCGCTCAATCGTATTCTCCCAGCATGTCCTTCGGATTGACCAGTTTGTCGAATTCGGCACCCGTGAGGATGCCGAGCGCCTCGGCGGCCTCGCGCAGGGTCGATCCGTCCTTGTGCGCCTTCTTGGCGATCTCGGCCGCCTTGTCGTAGCCGATGTGCGGGTTCAGCGCCGTCACCAGCATCAGAGAATTATTGAGGTGGCGGGCGATGACCTCGCGGTTGGGCTCGATCCCTTTCAGGCAGCGTTCCGTGAAGCTGGCCATGGCGTCGGACAGCAGGCGGATGGATTCCAGATGCGTCGCGACGATCACCGGTTTGTAGACGTTCAGTTGCAGATGCCCGTGACTGGACGCGAAGGTCACCGTCACATGGTTGCCCATGACGCGGGCGGCGACCTGGGTCAGGGCTTCCGCCTGGGTCGGATTGACCTTGCCCGGCATGATCGACGATCCGGGCTCATTCGCCGGCAGGATCAGTTCGGCCAGGCCCGAGCGCGGGCCCGAGGCCAGCAGCCGGATGTCGTCGGCGATCTTGTGGTTGGTCACGGCAATGGTGTTGAGCTTGCCCGACAGGTTGACCAGGGCGTCATGGGCGGCCAGCGCATAGAACTTGTCGGGGCAGGGCTTGAACGGCAGGCCGGTCAATTCCGCCGCTGCCTCGCAGAAGGCGGCGTCGAAGCCCTTGGGCGCGTTGATGCCCGATCCCACGGCGGTGCCGCCCTGGGCCAGTTCGTAGATCTGTGCCAGGGACTTGTGCAGGCGTTCGATGTTCTGGCGGGTCTGATGGGCATAGGCCCCGAATTCAGAGCCGAGGCGCAGCGGCGTCGCGTCCTGCAGGTGGGTGCGGCCGATCTTGATGACGTCGTGGAAGGCCTTGGATTTGTCCAGCAGCACCGCCTCCATGCCCTCCAGGGCCGGCAGTAGGCGATTGTGGCATTCCAGCGCCAGGGCCATGTGCATGGCCGTCGGCATGCTGTCGTTGGACGACTGCGACATGTTGACGTGGTCGTTGGGATGCACTGGGTCTTTGGACCCCAACGCGCCGCCGAGAATCTCGATGGCCCGGTTGGCGATCACCTCGTTCAGGTTCATGTTGGTCTGGGTGCCCGATCCGGTCTGCCACACGGGCAGGGGGAAATGGGCGTCCCACTCGCCGGCCGCGACCTCGCCCGCCGCCTGGTCGATGGCGTTGCCCAGGCGCTTGTCCAGCTTGCCCAGTTTCATGTTGGCCCGGGCGGCGGCCTGTTTCTGCCGCGCGAAGGCGTGAATCAGCGCCGTCGGCATGGTGCCCTCGCCGATGGGGAAGTTTTCCAGGGCGCGCTGGGTCTGTGCTCCCCAGTACCTGTTGGCGGGCACACGGACCTCACCGAGGGTGTCTTTTTCGATGCGGTCGATCTTGCTTTCGTCCATGGCGGTGAGCCTCCCTTGGTGTGCGGGCGGCTCAGGCCGCCTTCGGACGCTTGAATTCGGCCCTTAGGCCGCTTGCGGCCGTTTCTTGAACTCCGCAAAGAAATCGTTGCCCTTGTCGTCGACCACGATGAAGGCGGGGAAGTCCTTGATCTCGATCTTCCAGATCGCTTCCATGCCCAGTTCGGGATATTCGACGACCTCGACCTTGGTGATGCAGTCCTGGGCCAGACGCGCCGCCGGGCCGCCGATGGAGCCCAGGTAGAACCCGCCGTGAGTGCGGCAGGCGTCCGTTACCTGCTGCGAGCGGTTGCCCTTGGCCAGCATGATCATGGAGCCGCCGGCCGCCTGGAATTGCTCCACATAGGAGTCCATGCGTCCTGCGGTCGTCGGCCCGAACGAGCCCGAGGCATAGCCTTCCGGCGTTTTCGCCGGGCCGGCGTAATAGACGCCGTGGTCCTTGAAGTACTGGGGCAGGCCCTCGCCGGCGTCCAGACGTTCCTTCAGCTTGGCATGGGCGATGTCGCGCGCCACGATGAGGGATCCGGACAGCATGACCCGGGTCTTCACCGGGTGCTTGCTGAGTTCCTTACGGACCTCGGCCATGGGCCGGTTCAGGTCGATGGCCACGACCTCGCTTTTCAGATCCTCGTCCGTGACCTCGGGCAGATACTTGGCGGGATTGGCTTCCAGTTCCTCCAGGAACACGCCGTCCTTGGTGATCTTGCCCTTGGCCTGGCGGTCGGCGGAGCATGACACGCCGATGCCGACGGGGCAGCTGGCACCATGGCGCGGCAGGCGGATGACGCGCACGTCGTGACAGAAGTACTTGCCGCCGAACTGCGCGCCGATGCCGATGCTGCGGGTCAGTTCGTGGATTTTTTCTTCCCATTCCAGGTCGCGGAATGCCTGGCCGAATTCGCCGCCCTGGGTCGGCAGCTCGTCCAGGTACTTGGTCGAGGCCAGCTTGACGGTCTTCAGCGTCAACTCCGCCGAGGTGCCGCCGATCACCACCGCCAGGTGATAGGGCGGGCAGGCGGCGGTGCCGAGGGTGCGGATTTTCTCGTCCATGAAGTTCATCAAGCCGGTCGGGTTCAACAGCGCCTTGGTTTCCTGGAACAGGAAGGTCTTGTTGGCCGAGCCCCCTCCTTTCGCAATGAACTGGAATTTATAGGCATCGCCCGGCTCGGCATAGATGTCGATCTGCGCCGGCAGGTTGTTGCCCGTGTTCTTTTCGGTGAACATGTCGACGGGCGTGACCTGGGAATAACGCAGGTTGGTTTCCGTGAAGGTCTTCATGACGCCTTCGGCGATCGCCGCTTCGTCGTCGAAGCCGGTGAACACGTTCTCCCCCTTCTTGCCCATGACGATGGCCGTGCCCGTGTCCTGACACATGGGCAGGATGCCGCCGGCGGCGATGTTGGCGTTCTTCAGAAGGTCCAAGGCCACGAAGCGGTCGTTGTCGGACGCTTCCGGATCGTCGAGGATCTTGCGCAGCTGGGCCAGATGGGCCGGGCGCAGCAGGTGCGAAATGTCGTGGAACGCCTGCTTGGTCAGCTCGGTGATGGCTTCCGGTTCCACCGTCAGCACCGTGCGGCCGGCCACTTCCTGGGTGCCGACGCCGCCGTCCATGATTTTTTTGTAGGGGGTTTGGTCCGGACCCAGGGGAAACATCGTGTGATGTTCAAAGGTCATCGTCGCGGTCCTCGAAGCTAGAATGGGTTTCGTCTTAAAAAATCGGTTCGACCCCGGGTGCGCGGCGGCGGGCTATTTCTTGCGAAACGTGTCGAGCGCGATCACTTCGCCCATCTTGCCGTCGCCGTCGTCCTCGGTGGCGTCCGAATTGGAGGCATCCAGGGAAATTTCCTGCTCCGCATAGATGCCGTCGTCTTCCAGGTCCTCGTCGTCCTCGTCCGTCGTGATCATCTTCAGCTGTAGGCCGAAGTTGACGGAGGGGTCGGAGAACGCGGTGATGGCGCGGAACGGCACGCGCAGGCGCTCGCCCTTGCCCTTGAAGAACAGGGTGATTTCGAAGGCGTCCTGGTCGACGTGCAGGTTGTCGAACTGGTGCTGGATGACGATGGTCATCTCTTCCGGGTGCTGGGCATGCAGGTAGGGCGGCACGACGACGCCGGGGTCTTCCATGCGGAAGGTGATGTAGAAATGGTGTTCGCCGGGCAGGCCTTCGCGCGCGGCGTGGGCCAGGGCGTTGCGGATCACGGTGCGCAGCGCATCCTCGATCCAGACGTCATATCTCAGTGGGCTTTCTTCCATGCCCCGTTTTTAGCAGGGAAACGGCGCGGGAGTCTTGGCCTAAGTAAGTGAAAATTTGTCACACCAGGATCAGGGTGCGGAGACCGAGTTCAATCCTTCAAAAGAAGTGGGCGGCTTCTGTTGCCAGGTGCCGCCCGAACCCCCGGCCGAATCAATCAAGATCCAATGGGGTTCCGGTCACAATTCGGGATGTCTGAAAGGAAGTGGGCGGCTTCTGTTGCCAGGTGCCGCCCGAACCCCGTTGTCGTTATGGCGTGTTAGGCCGCGACAGCAAGTGCTTCCGTGTTGTCGTTGGCACTTATCAAAATGGCCCGATATCGGCGGTACCATGCCGAGCACAAACCTAGCCTTTATTACACGCGTCGATCCTATTTCGCCCCCATCACAAACCGCGTGGCGCGCGCCGATATTTTGTTAAAAAATCTCGAACGCGGCTTGTGGTGGAGGCGCCGGGTACCGCCCCCGGGTCCGCTGTGCTTATTCCGCTAGGCGTTTAGCACCGTAGCCGGCAAGCCGGCATAGCTAATATGGTGCAGTCAGGCGCTTTGCGCAAGCTGGCGCACAATTTTCATTGTCGTGGCCGGCACCGGAACGCCCGACTTTTCCCGTTCCGCCAGAAGCGTCAGTTCGATCTCACCAGGCATGAAAACCTTGCCGCCCTCGTGAAACGGCGCCGTCGACTTGATGCGCCCGCGGAAATCAGCCATGCGGGCGTCGTAGTCGGCGGGGTTGAGCAGGCGCGCCGGGTCGAGGGCCAGGAAGAAGTGGGTCGTGCCCTGGGGTTGGGGATCGTCGGAATTCCACATGTCCTTGGAATCGTCCAGAAACACGCCGCCGGACAACAGCCCGCACAGCACGTCGACCATCAACGCCATGCCGTATCCCTTGTACCCGCCCATGAACTGGATAAAGCCGTCAAGCCCGGCCTGCGGGTCCGTCGTCGGATTGCCGTCCGCATCAAGCGCCCAGCCGAGCGGCATCGGCTCGCCGGCGTCGCGCAGCTTGCGCATCTTGCCGCGCGCGGCGACGCTTTGCGCCATGTCCAGGATGAAGGGTAGGGGCCCGCCCGTCGGGTCGGCGAGGGACCCCGGCGCCGCGAAACCGAAAGGGTTGTTGCCGACCTTCATGTCGCGTCCGCCGAAGGGCGCCAGCGCCGGCGAGGCGCCGGTGCCGGAGATCAAGACCAGGCCTGCGGCCACGGCGATGCGGGCATAGCTGGCGGTACCGCCGAAATGGCTGGACCGGCGCACGGTGACGAAACTGAGGCCGTTCGCCTTGGCCTTTTCCATGGCCAGGTCCAGGGCCCGCTGGCCCACTACCTGGCCCTGTCCGTCGCCGCCGTCGATCACGGCCAGGGTCGGCGCCTTGTCTTCCACGGTGATCTCGGCCCGTGCCTTGACGGCGCCCGTCTTCAGCCGGTCGACGTATTGGTCGAGGCGGTGAACGCCGTGGGTCGAGACACCCATCATGTCCATGGTCACCAGATGGTGGGCCGTGATCTGGGCGTCGCCGGACGTCATGCCGGTCTGTTCAAGGGCAGCGGCGGCAAGCGCCGCCAACTCGCCGACGGCGATGATTTCTGTATCTGACATGGAGGGTCTCCCAAGGCGTGGTCGCGTGCGGATTCGGGTTTTCCTTGATCCTGGGCCGGGTGGCGGGCGGCGTCAATCGCCCTGAAGCTTGGGGCTTTCACGACGGCTGTATTTCTCGTGTCGAGGCCGCTACCATCCGGGCATGCAGCAGTATCTCGACCTCCTCCGCCGGGTGCGGACCGACGGCATCATGCGCGGCGACCGCACGGGCACGGGCACGCAAAGCGTGTTCGGCCATCAGATGCGCTTCGACCTGGCCGAGGGCTTTCCCTGCCTGACCACCAAGAAGCTGCACCTGAAATCCATCATCCACGAGCTTCTGTGGTTCCTGACCGGCGACACCAACATCAAGTACCTGAAGGACCACGGAGTCTCGATCTGGGACGAATGGGCCGACGAAAACGGTGAGTTGGGCCCCGTTTATGGCCATCAATGGCGGTCCTGGCCGGCCCCGGACGGCGGCACCATCGATCAGATCGCCAATATCCTGAAATCGATCCGCGACAATCCCAATTCGCGCCGCCACATCGTGTCGGCCTGGAACGTGGCCGAGGTCGATCACATGGCGCTGCCGCCCTGCCACTGCCTGTTCCAGTTCTATGTCGCCGACGGCAGACTGTCCTGCCAGCTTTACCAGCGATCCTGCGACATCTTCTTAGGGGTGCCGTTCAACATTGCGTCCTATGCGCTTTTGACCATGATGGTGGCCCAGGTTTCGGGCCTGAAGCTCGGCGACTTCGTGCATACCCTGGGCGACGCGCATCTTTACGTGAACCACCTGGATCAGGCGGATGAGCAACTGACCCGCGATCCCCGGCCGCTGCCGACCATGTGGATCAACCCGGCGGTGACGGACCTGTTCGCGTTCACGTTCGAGGATTTCGAGCTGCGCGGCTACGACCCGCACCCGCATATCAAGGCGCCGATCGCCGTTTGATCCGCGCCGCGCTCAGCCGCAGGGCCGATCCGGCATCAGGCTGGCGAGAACCAGTTCCCACCGCGCACTCGGCGAGGTCAGGTCCTGGAATGTGGCGATGCGGTTGACGGTCACACCGTCGTCGGACAGCGGCAGGTGCAGGACGAATTCCGACGGGCGGTGACGCCTGGGATAATCGATGGTGTATAGGAACACGGTCGGTAGGCGGCGCTGAATGACCGTTTCGAACTGCCGGGTGGCGATACGCTGAATGTCCTTGTTGGGGGACTGATCAACCGTCTTGCCGGTCATCTCGAACCCCTTCATGGCCATGTGATTGGTGCCCCAGAAGCGATAGAAGAAGTTCTGCCCGCCATCGACGCGGTCGATCACGGTCATGCCCGGTACGATGTGGCAGGGAAGATCGGTCAGCTTGAACTGGCGCGACCAGACCGGGGCGAAGGCATCGCCACGCACCCTGTTCCAGTAATCCAGGACGGATTGGCCTTCGCCAAGGTCGATGTCGGTGGTGTCGAGAATTTCATATCGAATATGCAAGGCACGGCTCTCCAGGGCTGGTTGGATGGCCAGGTCCTCGCCTCGATCTTCAGAGCACGTTGCGGCTTAAAAGTTAATGTTCCGGTGCGTGATGCCCGATGCCGTTTGAATTATCATAGCAAAGAAAGTGTTAACAAGGCCACGCAAGATGGGTGTGCTTGTAACATCTTTTTTCTGCGTATGATTGTATTCAGATATGGGCGGCTTTCCATTCGTTGGCTTCAGGCTCCCGTTGGGGGTAGGCTCGACGCCGGTTTCCCGGTAAACAGGGCGGGCCGCAATTCTTTACCCGGAACCAACCCGCTCATGCCTGATACGCCGCGTCCTTCCCGCATCACGCTTGTCGTCGCTGTGGCGGAAAACCGCTGCATCGGCCGCGATGGGGACCTGCCCTGGCATATTTCCACGGACCTGAAACGGTTCAAGGCGGTGACCATGGGGCATCCCATGATCATGGGCCGCAAGACCTTCCGGTCCATCGGTCGGGTCCTGCCGGGGCGGCCCAACATCGTCGTTACCCGCGACCGGGATTTTCGCGCCGACGGCGTGGAGGCCGTGCATTCCCTGGATGCGGCGCTCGACGCCGCCCGGGCTCACGGCACCGGCGAGGTCATGGTGATCGGGGGGGCGGAGATATTCGAACAGGCACTACCGTTGGCCGACCGGCTCGACATTTGTCAGGTCCATGCGCCGGTCCCCGGCGACACGTTCTTTCCGGAAATTGATCCAGCGCATTGGCGTGAAACCGCGCGGGCGTATCATGATCCGGAACAGCCGGGCGGCCCCGCCTTCAGCTTTGTGGTATATGATCGGGTCGCGAAGGATTCTTAAAAAATGGATCACGGAGGACACGCCCATGCCCAAGATTTCCATGAAGCAGGACCTCAACGTCGCCGCTGACCAGGTGTGGAACCTGATCGGGCACTTCAATGCCCTGCCCGACTGGCACCCGGGGGTCGAATCCAGCGAGTTGAAGAACGCGGGACAGATGCGAAAACTATCGCTGGTGGGCGGCGGCACGATCGTCGAGAAGCTGGAAAAGGTCGACAACAAGACGCGCACCTATTCCTACACCATCGAGGACAGCCCGCTGCCGGTGAAGAACTACCGGGCGGAGTTGACGGTGCATGACGACGACGGCGGATGTTCCGTCGAATGGTCGTCCGAGTTCGAGGCCGCGGGCGTGCCGGAAACCGACGCCATGAAGGCGATCCAGGACGTCTATCAGGCCGGGTTCGACAACCTGAAGAAGATGTTCGGACAGTAAGGCCTACGCACCAGCCGGCTTACTGGAAGACGATCTTGGGGCCGGTCTTGGCCTCGGCACCCGTCGCCTTTTCGATGCGTGCCCAAACGTCGCGGGCGATTTCGCGGTATTTCAGCGCGTGTTCGCCCTCGGGCATGGAAACCACGATGGGATGGCCGCCGTCGGCGGTGGTGCGGATGTCGATATGCAGCGGCACCTCGCCCAGGAAATCCACGCCCAGGCGTTCGGCCTCGCGCCGCGCGCCGCCGTGGCTGAAGATTTCCGACCGTTCGCCGCAATGCGGGCAGGAAAAATAGCTCATGTTCTCGATGATGCCGAACACGGGCACGTCCACTTTCCGGAACATGTTCAACCCCTTGCGGGCGTCCAGAAGGGCGATGTCCTGCGGGGTGGAGACGATGACCGCCCCCGTCAGCGGCACCCGTTGCGCCATGGTCAACTGCGCGTCGCCGGTGCCCGGCGGCATGTCGACCACCAGCACGTCCAGTTCACCCCAATTGACGTCGCGCATCATCTGTTCCAAGGCCGACTGGACCATCGGCCCGCGCCAGATCATCGGCGTTTCCTCGTCGACCAGGAAGCCCATGGACATCACCTTGATGCCGTAGTTTTCCATGGGATCCAGGGTCTTGCCGTCGGCCGAGGCCGGCTGTCCGGTGATGCCCATCATGCGCGGCATGCTGGGTCCGTAGATGTCGGCGTCCAGCAGACCGACGGAATGGCCTTCGGCGGCCAGGCCAAGCGCCAGGTTGGCCGCCGTCGTCGATTTGCCGACACCGCCCTTGCCCGAGGCCACGGCGATGATCGAACGCACGCCGGGCAGCATGTCGGCGCCCGCCTGTTGGGCTGGTTGTCCATGGCCTTGGCCGCCGGGCCGCTGCTGGCCTGACTGTGGCGGCGGCGGGGCCGCGTTGGCGGCGGCTTTTTTCTCGGCCGTCAGCACGGCGGTCACCGTCAGCACGCCGTCCATGGCATGCACGATCTTTTCCGCCTGTTTGCGGACTTCTTCCATGTCGCCGGCGCGGGCGGGGTCGATCTCGATGGCGAACGCCACGTGACCGTCCTTTTCCTGCAGGCCCTGGATCATCTTGGCTTCGACCAGATTCCGGCCCGTGACCGGATCGGTCACAGTGGCCAAGGTCTCCAGGATCGTTTGCGGGTTCAACTGCGCCATCCTTGAAATCTCCGGGTTATAAGACGATATTCGCCCTGCGTCCGGGTTAATGCCCCATCGGCGGGTATGGATGCAAGTCCGTGCTTCACCAGGCGGACTTGTTACCCGCGGGCGCGGGACGATAAGCTTACCCGCGGGCGCGGGACGATAAGCAAATGGCGTCTGGGCTGCGGAATGCAAGGCCTGGATAGCAGGAAACAGGGTGCCCAATCGGGTGCCGATAACGTTAAGAACAGAGAGGTAATCCCGGAACATGGCCTGGAAACCACAAGGCGGCGGCCCCTGGGGGGGCGGCGGAGGCGGCGGCGGCCCATGGGGCGGCGGTGGCGGCGGACCTCGCGGCAGCGGGCCGACCCCGCCCGATATCGAGGAATTGCTCAGGAAGAGCCAGGACAGCATGAAGAAATTCATGCCCGGTGGCGCCGGCGGCGCCAAGGGCGTGGTGATCGGCCTGTTGATCGCAGCGGCGTTGTGGGTGGGCCTGACCGTGCCCTACCGCATTCAACCCGGCCAACAGGGCGTGGAACTGCTGTTCGGCGAATTCGTCAAGCGCACGGGACCGGGTCTTAATTTCTGGTTCCCCAGCCCGATCGGCGAAGTCATCAAGGTCGACGTCGAAAACACCAACACCATCAATATCGGCTTCCGCGGTCCCGGCAATGTCGGCCGGGGCACCGGTGGGCGTGACGTGACGCTGGAAAGCATGATGCTGACCGGCGACCAGAACATCGCCGACATCGACTTCATCGTACAGTGGCGCATCAAGAACGCCGCCGACTACCTGTTCAACATCCGCGAGCCCGAAACCACCATCAAGGTGGCGGCGGAGAGCGCCATGCGCGAGATCGTCGGCCAGTCGACCCTGGAAGAGGCGATCACCAAGAACCGTGCCGGCGTCGAGGCCAAGACCCGCGACCTGTTGCAGCGCATCCTCGACACATACGGTGCCGGTATTGCGGTTGCCGAACTGAAGATGCAGAAGGCGGATCCGCCCAAGGAGGTCATCGACGCCTTCAACGACGTGCAGCGTGCCCGTCAGGATCAGGAACGGTCCGTCAACGAAGCCATCGCCTTCCGCAACGACATCGTGCCGCGGGCCAAGGGTGAGGCGGAAAAGCTGATCGCCGAGGCGACGGCCTACAAGGAACGGGTCATCAAGGACGCCCAGGGTGAAGCCGAACGCTTCCTCTCGGTTTACAACGCCTATCTGACCAACAAGGACGTCACCAAGCGGCGGCTGTATCTGGAACGCATGCAGGAAATTCTGTCGACCGCCGACAAGATCATCCTGGATCAAGGCCCGGATGGATCCAAGGTCGTGCCTTATCTGCCGCTCAATGAACTGCGCAAATCTCAGGGAGGTGCGAAATGAAACGCCCAGGTCTTTTCATCCTGGCGGTGATTGTCGCCGTTTCCGGGCTCTGCGCCTTCAGCGCCCTGTACACCGTGCGCCAGGACCAGCAGGCCTTGGTCCTGCAGTTCGGTAATCCGGTGCATGTCGAGCGGACGCCGGGCCTCAAGGTCAAGCTGCCGTTCGTTCAGAACGTGGAATACTACGACCGGCGCATCCTCGATCTGGATCCGCCGGTGCAGGAAGTCATCCTGGCCGACCAGAAGCGCATCAACGTGGACGCCTTCGCGCGGTATCGCATCGTCGATCCGCTTGAATTCCGCAAACGCGCCGGCACCGACGCCAACTTCCGCCAGGTCTTCGGCGGGCGTCTCAACGCCGGCATTCGCTCGGAAATCGGCAAGATCCTGCTGCCCGACATGTTGACGGACAAGCGTGCCCAGATCATGGACCGCGTCGCCAACCTGATGCGGGCCCAGGCGCCGGAATTCGGGGTCGAGGTCATCGACATCCGCATCGGCCGCACGGACCTGCCCGACGCCACGTCGCAGGCGGTGTTCAACCGCATGCGCTCCGACCGTATCGCCGAGGCCGCCGAACTGCGCGCCAAGGGCGAGGAGCAGAAGACCCGGATCCAGGCCGAGGCCGAACGTGACAAGGTCATCATCCTGGCGGAGGCCCGGCGCAAGTCGGAAATCCTCCGTGGTGAGGGCGATGGCGAGCGGACGCGTATCCTCAACGGAGCCTACGGCAAGGATGCGGAGTTCTTCGACTTCTACCGCTCCCTGGATGCCCTGGGCGCCGCGCTGAACGAGGGCACGTCCATGGTTCTCAGCCCCAATTCGGAGTTGTTCCAGTTCTTCAACGCGCTTAAGGACGGCACCACCCGCGCCCGCTGAATGCGGGCCCGGGCGCCGTCCGGCAGAGCGGGGCCGGGACCTGATGGATGACTTCTACACGGCGCTGGGGCTTGTCCTGGTGATCGAGGGCGCGATCTACGCATTGTTCCCCGACGGCATGCAGCGGGTGATGTCCCAAATGCAGGAAATGCCGCCGGGGGCCTTGCGTCTGGCGGGATTGGGGGCGGCGGTTGCTGGCGTGATCGTTGTCTGGGCCGTCCGGGGATAGGGGCGGCCGCGGTCGGGAATTACGTCGGAAGCAGGCCGCGATTGCCCAAAACATACCGGGGCAGGGCCATTCTACGGCCATATTCCCTGACCATATCAGGGGCATTCCAAAGGGCGCCCGGTCCTGGGTTCCCGATTGCACACTGTTTAATCTTTGCGGGGTCCGTGGCATGATCCCAGCCGGCATGATCCCGCATGTGACGGAAGGACTAGGTGTTAAGATGAACCAGATTCGTCTCTCCAGACAGGACGCGCCCATCGCGGCCGCCGACGACCGCTCTCCTCTGCGAATGGCCGGTCTCGGCGCCTTCGCAGCGGCGCTCGCGCTGGCTGCCTTCATGATCATGACGACCGCGGCGCAGGCGCGCCCGGCCCCTGAAAGCTTCGCCGATCTGGCGGAAAAGCTGCTGCCCTCCGTGGTCAACATCTCGACGACCCAGGTCATCGAAAGCCGCGGCTTCGAAATGCCGCAGCTTCCGCCTGGCTCCCCCTTCGAGGACTTCTTCAAGGAATTCTTCGACCGCGGCCAGCCCAACGGCGGCAAGCCCCAAGCTCGCAAGGCCACGTCCCTGGGCTCCGGCTTCATCATCGATGACGCCGGCCATGTGATCACGAACAATCACGTGATCCAGGACGCCGACGAGATCGAGGTCATCCTGCAGGACGACACGCGCCTCAAGGCCACGGTTGTCGGCCGTGACCAAAAGACGGATGTCGCGGTGCTGAAGGTCGATCTCAAGGGGCAGAAGTACCATGCCATCTCGTTCGGCGATTCGGAGAAATCCCGCGTCGGCGACTGGGTCGTCGCCATCGGCAACCCGTTCGGCCTGGGCGGCACGGTCACGGCGGGCATCATCTCGGCCCGCGGCCGCGATATTTCCGCCGGCCCCTATGACAACTTCATCCAGACCGACGCCTCCATCAACCGGGGCAACTCGGGCGGTCCGCTGTTCAACCTGGACGGCCAGGTCATCGGCATCAACACGGCCATCTTCTCGCCGTCCGGCGGCAGCGTCGGCATCGGCTTCGCCGTGCCCATGTCCACGGCCAAGCCGGTGATCGCCCAACTGATCAAGCACGGTCAGGTCAAGCGCGGCTGGCTCGGCGTCCACATCCAGCAGGTCACGCCGGAAGTCGCCGAAAGCCTGGGCCTGAAGGAGCCGACCGGCGCCCTTGTCGCCCAGGTGGTCGAGGATGGCCCCGCCGCCAAGGGCAATATCCAACGCGGCGACGTGATCCTGACCTTCAACAAGCGCAAGGTGCCCGATATGCGCAAGCTGCCGCGCATCGTCGCCGACACGGAAGTGGGTGTCGACGTGCCGGTCGAGGTCTGGCGCGAGAACAAGAAGATCGACCTCAAGGTCAAGGTCGGCGAACTGCAGGAACAGGAGCCGCAGGTCGCCGAGCGCACCGATAAGGGGGCCGGCGCCGACGCCAAACCCCAGGTGGTCGAGGATCTGGGCCTCAGCCTGTCGGTCATCACCGACGACGCGGTGCAGAAATTCAAGCTTGAAGGCGACGCCAAGGGCGTGCTGGTGACCGACGTGCTGAACGCGGGCCCGGCGGCGGAAAAGGGCGTGCGTCCCGGCGATCTGATCGTCGAGGTCGGCCAGGAAGAGGTCGGCACGCCCGACGACGTGGTGCGCAAGGTCAAGGAAGCCCGCGACGCCGGCCGCAAGTCGGTGCTGCTTCTGGTGCAGGGGCAGAACGGCCTGCGCTTCGTGGCCATTCGGCTGGGCAAAAGCTAGGCCCAGGCCGCAATGATCGAATTGGAAACGGCGCCTTCGGGCGCCGTTTTCTGTTTATGCGGGGCCGGCGACGAAGTCGTCACGGCGGAAGCCCTGGGCATAGAGCAGCCCGGTCAGGTCGGCGTGGTCCAGCTTCACCCTGGCCGCGTCGCGCAGAATCGGCTTGCCCCGGTAGGCGCAGCCAAGCCCCGCCGCCTGGATCATTTCCAGGTCGTTGGCGCCGTCGCCGATCGCCGCCGAATCGGCCAGGCCCAGGCCGTTCTGGGCCGATAATTTGACCAGGGCGTCGTATTTCGACGTGCGGCCCAAGATCGGTTCCGTGACCCGGCCGGTCAGCTTGCCGCCTTCGATGATGAAGTCGTTGGCCATGTTGATGTGGAAACCGAGCCGCGCCGCGATGCGCGACGTGAAATAGGTGAACCCGCCCGACACCAGCGCCGTCGTGGCCCCCGAGGCCACCATGGTGCGGACCAGGGTCTCCGCACCCGGCGACACTTCGATCGCGCCATAGGCGGTCTCCAGGGCCGTTTCCGCCAGTCCTTCCAGCATGGCGACTCGTTCGCGCAGGGAGTCCTCGAAATTCAGCTCGCCCCGCATGACCCGATCGGTGATGGCGGCGATCACGTCGGCCTTGCCGGCGGCGTCGGCCACGTCGGTCAGGGTTTCCGAGGTGACGATGGTCGAATCCATATCGGCGATCAGAAGTTTCTTGCGCCGGCCTTCCGCCGGCTGGGCGATGACGTCGATGGGGGCGCCGTCCAGGCTCATGCGCACGGCGGCGTCGGCCTGGTCCGCGGACAGGCCGTCGAAGCCCAGATCGCAGGCCAATCCTTCGGCCAGCCAATCGGGCCGTCCCGTTTCGGCACCCAGGGCATTGAGCCGGGCCGCCGCCTCGGCGACAATGCCGGCATCCAGTTCATCGTCCGGGGCGGCGATCAGCGTAACGACGAATTCCATGAAATGTCCGATCCGGCGACGGTTGAGCGACAGCGGGAGGGAAAGTGACCGATTTTCAAGCCCCTGAAAAGCCCCCGCGGGATGAAGAGTCCGCGACATCCGTTTTGATCGTCACCGGGCCGACGGCGGGCGGCAAGTCGGGTCTGGCGCTGGAACTGGCGGAACGTCTGGGTGGCTGGATCATCAATGCCGACAGCATGCAGGTCTATCGTGATCTCCGCGTGCTGACGGCGCGGCCCGATAGGGCTGACGAAGCCCGCGTGCCGCACCGCCTGTTCGGCGTCCTGGGGGCGGAGGAACGCTGTTCCGTCGGGCGCTGGCTGGACATGGCCGTGGCCGAGATCGGCGCGGCGCGGGCGGCAGGCCGCCTGCCCATCCTGGTCGGCGGCACGGGCATGTATCTGAAGGCCCTGACCGAAGGCCTGGCCCCCGTGCCCGAGGTGCCGGCGGTGGCGACGGCCGAGGCGACGGCGCTTTACGACACACTTGGTGGCGCCGCGTTCGCCGAGATTCTGGCGGAACGCGATCCCGGTGCGGCGGAAACCCTGCCGCCGGGCGACCGCCAGCGCCTGATCCGGGCCTATGCCGTGGCGCGGGCGACGGGGCGGACCCTGGCCGATTGGCAGGCTGAAGCCCCCGCCGGCCCGGCGGTGGATGCCCAATTCACGACGGTTCTGGTGCTGCCGCCGCGCGATGCTCTTTACGCGGCCTGCGACGCGCGCTTCTCGGCGATGCTCGACACGGGCGCCATGGACGAGGTGCGGGCGCTGCTGGCGCGGGACCTGGATCCATCGTTGCCGGCCCTGCGCGCCGTCGGCGTGCGCGAGTTGGGGGCGGTGATCCGGGGAGAGATGACCCTGGACCGGGCGGCGGACAAGGCGCGGCAGGCGACGCGGAATTACGCCAAGCGCCAACTCACCTGGTTCCGCCACCAGCTTGCGCCGGACCTGACCCTTGACCGGGGGGGCGCGGTGGCTGCCGCCGACGTTCTCGCCATTCTACAAAATTAAAAAAATTCATCGCTGTCAGGAACGTGTAAGGCTCGGGGGAGATTCTCCTGTTTGGAGAAGGTGTCTTTTTTCTGCCATCTCCTTCCTCTACACAGCAGCTTGCTGAACACGGGCGCGCCGGGGGCCCGCAGCAAGAAGACCCTACTGACCACAACAACCGACGGCATCGCGTGTCCGAGTCCAATCCCAGAATTCTGATCGTCGAAGACGACCCCATGATCCGGTCGTTCCTCAAGGCTGTTCTCGAGGCTGAGGACTACGACGTCATCGAAGCCGAAACCGGCGCCGAGATGTTCGCGGCCCTGGACGGGGCGAATTTCGACGTCATCGTGCTCGACATCATGCTGCCCGACGGCAACGGCGTTGATTTCGCGCGAACCCTGCGCCGCACGTCGACCCTGCCGATCATCTTCGCAACCGCCGTCACCGACAGGGACACCCGCCGCCACGCCATCGGCCTGATGCAGGTCGATTATGTGACCAAGCCGTTCGACGCCAAGGAACTGATGCTGCGGATCAAGAACATCCGCACCATGGCGCCGGTCATGGAAGACCCCAACGCCCGTAATCTGCCCAAACCGGCCACCGCCGACACCACCCCCTGGTACCGCTCGCCCCTGACATGGGGCCCCGCGGTGGCTTTTCTGGTCATCGTCCTGGGCGGGATTTTCCTGATCCCCGGTGAACAAGACCCCACAGCCCTGCGCGCCGAACAGTCGGCGGCCCAGGTTCTGCGCAACGCGGATACGGCCACCGCCGCCGCTCAGGCAGCAACAGACGCGGCAGCGGCCAACGCGGCGGCCCGGGCCGGCGGGTCGAGCATCGTGCTGACGGATGCCCCGCCGGCGTCGCAAGCTGCGGGCACCGCGCCCGCTGCCGACGCGGCGGCGGGCGCCAATGGCGACGGGCCGGTCGCGGTCGGATCCCCCGAACACAAGATCGTCGAGGCCTGCGGCGAAATGCCGGTCAGCGAGCACTGGAACAACAATTCGATCAAGCGGGTGCTGCGTTATGTGCGGTTCGTGCACCGGGGGAACTGGGGCGAGTACCTGGAAACCTGGGTCGAACGCCTGAAGAACGTGCAGGACCTGGAGGCTTCGGGAAAGCCCATTGAACTGCAGAAGAAGGGCGTCATCCTGTCGGGCAAGGAATTGGAGAAATACGTCGATCTGATGGAAAACCGGGTCCGGTTTCTGCGTTGCGCCAGTCAGATCGTTCAGACGATCAAATAGGCGCGGCAAATAGGCGTGGCGGAAATCCGCCGGTCGGCGAAAATTTGTTGAAATATTATTTCGTAATAAGCGGAAAAAACTTGCCGTTTATTGCATTTTAATGGTTGACCCCCCAAATCACCTTCATTAAGTTCCGTGGCTCCCCGGCGGGCCCCGGTTCCGCTGGGGTTTTTGTGACGTGCGACTGTGTTTGCATGGCATGCGGACTGGGACATTTTCGATATACCGAGGCGATCATTTATCGCCGAGGCAAGCCCAAGTGGGCGCCGCGCGGTCAGCGCGAAAGCCAAGCGGACGGATGTCCGCGTCGGCGACTGAGGAAAAAGTACGAGGACTGAACGATGGCCAGGAAGAAGATGCAGGGTGCCGAGATCGTGATCGAGGCCCTGAAAGAGCAAGGCGTCACCGAAATCTTCGGATATCCGGGCGGTGCCGTATTGCCGCTCTACGATGCCATTTTCAAGCAGAACCAGATCCGCCACATCCTGGTTCGCCAGGAAGGCGGCGCGGTGCATGCGGCCGAAGGTTATGCCCGCTCGACCGGCAAGGTCGGCGTGGTCTTGGTGACGTCCGGGCCGGGCGCGACCAACGCGGTGACCGGCCTGACCGACGCGCTGATGGATTCCATCCCGATCGTCTGCCTGACCGGGCAGGTGCCGACGCACCTGATCGGCAACGACGCCTTCCAGGAATGCGACACCACGGGCATCACGCGCCCCTGCACCAAGCACAACTACCTGGTGAAGGACGTCAATGATCTGGCCAACGTGGTGCACGAAGCCTTCCACGTCGCCCGCTCCGGCCGTCCGGGTCCGGTCGTCATCGACCTGCCCAAGGACGTGATCATGGCCATGGGTGCGTACCAGGAGGCAGGCAAGGCACCGGCCGAGAAATACAGCCCCCGCGTCAAGGGCGATCAGAGCGCCATCGCCGAGGCCGTGCGCCTGCTGGCCAACGCAAAAAAGCCGATCATCTATGCCGGTGGCGGCGTCATCAATTCCGGGCCCAAGGCGTCCAAGCTGCTGCAGGACTTGGTCAAGCTGTCGGGCGCGCCCTGCACGCTGACGTTGATGGGCCTCGGCGCCTATCCGGCCAGTGACAAGCAGTTCGTCGGCATGCTCGGCATGCACGGCACCTACGAAGCCAACCTGGCCATGCACGGCTGCGACGTGATGATCTGCGTCGGCGCGCGCTTCGACGACCGCATCACCGGTCGGCTCGACGCCTTTTCGCCGGGGTCCAAGAAGGTCCATATCGACATCGATCCGTCGTCGATCAACAAGAACGTGCCCGTGGACGTGCCCATCGTCGGCGACGTGGCCAGCGTGCTTGCTGACATGACCAAGAAGTGGAAGGCCTTGAAGCCCAGGCAGGATCAGGCGGCCTTGAAGAAATGGTGGGGCCAGATCGACCAATGGCGCGCGAAGAAGTGCCTGGCGTTCCAGCAGAAGGGCGACACCATCAAGCCGCAGCACGCCATCCGGCGGCTGTTCGAACTGACCCAGGGGCGCGAAACCTTCGTCACCACCGAGGTCGGCCAGCACCAGATGTGGGCGGCCCAGTACTACAACTTCGACAAGCCGAACCATTGGATGACCTCGGGCGGGCTCGGCACCATGGGCTACGGTCTGCCGGCCGCCATGGGCGTGCAGGTCGCCCATCCGGATGCCCTGGTCGTCGATATCGCGGGTGAGGCCTCGACCTTGATGAACATTCAGGAAATGTCGACCATCGTGCAGTACCGCCTGCCGGTGAAGGTGTTCATCCTGAACAATGAGTACATGGGCATGGTGCGCCAGTGGCAGGAACTGCTGCACGGCGGGCGTTATTCCGAAAGCTACATGGAAAGCCTGCCCGACTTCGTGAAGCTGGCGGAAAGCTTCCATGCCGTGGGCCTGCGCGCAACCAAGGCGAGCCAGCTGGACGACGTGATCAAGGAAATGATCGAAATCGACCGGCCCGTGATCGCCGATATCGCCATCGACAAGCTGGAAAACTGCTTCCCCATGATCCCCTCGGGCGCCGCCCATAACGAGATGCTTTTGGGCCCGAACGACAAGGCCGAGAAGCAGATTTCCGAACAGGGCATGGTGCTGGTCTAAATCACCCCGCCGTGCCCGGATGACAGCGTGAGTTGACAACCGGGACAACGCGGCTAAAACAAGGGCCGCCGCCGTTTCCGCGGCGGCGATTTCTGGGAGTTCCCAAGACGTGAGCGAGCCTTCCAAGGAAGTGAACCGGCATACCATCGCCGTCCTGGTCGACAACGAACCGGGCGTGCTGGCCCGTGTCATTGGTCTGTTTTCCGGGCGCGGCTACAACATTGAAAGCCTGACCGTGGCCGAGACCGACCACGCCAAGGGCCAGTCGCGGATTACTGTCGTGACCTCGGGCACGCCCATGATCATCGAACAGATCAAGGCGCAGCTGGGCCGCCTGGTGCCGGTGCACAAGGTCGCGGACCTGACGCTTGAGGGTGCGCATGTCGAACGCGAACTGGCCCTGGTCAAGGTCGTCGGCAAGGGCGAAAAACGGGTTGAATCCTTGCGCATCGCCGACATCTTCCGCGCCCGCGCGGTCGATAGCTCCAACAATTCTTTCGTGTTCGAAATCGTCGGCGCCGCGTCCAAGATCGACGCCTTCATCGAATTGATGCAGCCGCTGGGCCTGTCCGAGGTCTCGCGCACGGGTGCGGCCGCCATCTCGCGCGGCAACAAGCCCATCTGAACCCAACACCTGACAACACCCAAGAACGACTGAAACGACTGATCGGAGAATTTTAGAAATGCGTGTCTATTACGATCGCGATGCCGACGTGAACCTGGTGAAATCCAAGAAGGTGGCCATCGTCGGCTACGGCAGCCAGGGCCACGCCCATGCGCTGAACCTGCGGGATTCGGGCGTCAAGGAAGTCGCCGTGGCGCTCCGCCCCGGCTCGGCCAGCGCCAAGACGGCGGAAGGCGACGGCTTCAAGGTCATGACCGCCGCCGACGCGGCCAAGTGGGCGGATCTCATCATGATCCTGTCCCCGGACGAAGGTCAGGCCGACCTCTACAACGACCACCTGAAGGACAACATGCGCGAAGGCACCGCGCTGGCCTTCGCCCATGGTCTCAACGTGCACTTCGGCCTGATCGAACCGCGCGCCGACATGGACGTGTTCATGATCGCGCCCAAGGGCCCGGGCCATACCGTGCGCTCCGAATATCTGCGGGGTGCGGGCGTGCCGTCGCTCGTCGCCGTTCATCAGAACGCGTCCGGCAATGCGCTGGAAGTCGCGCTGTCCTATGCCTCGGGCCTCGGCGCCGGGCGTTCGGGCATCATCGAAACGACCTTCCGCGAAGAGTGCGAAACCGACCTGTTCGGCGAACAGGCCGTGCTCTGCGGCGGCCTGACCTCGCTGATCCGCGCCGGTTACGAAACCCTGGTCGAAGCGGGCTACGCCCCGGAAATGGCCTATTTCGAATGCTGCCACGAGGTCAAACTCATCGTCGACCTGATCTACGAAGGCGGCCTGGCCGACATGCGCTATTCCGTGTCCAACACGGCCGAATGGGGCGACTACGTGTCCGGCCCGCGGGTTATCGACGCCGGTGTGAAGGCGCGCATGAAGGACGTCCTGACCGACATCCAGACCGGCAAGTTCGTCAAGGATTGGATGCTCGAATGCAAGGCCGGCCAGCCGCAGTTCAAGGCCGAACGCCGCCTGTGGTCCGAGCACCCGATCGAGGAAGTGGGCGCCAAGCTGCGCGGCCTGATGCCCTGGCTGTCCGAGAACAAGCTGGTCGCGACCACCAAGAAGTAAGCACCGAACCACCCTTTCCCGTCATTGCCGGGCGTGACCCGGCAATCCAGGCGCAGACCCCCGGGGCAAGCCCGGGGGTGACGAAGGGGAAGGAATGCAGTCAAAAAGGGCGCTCCTTTGGGGGCGCCCTTTTTTCTATTCCACCAGCGCAACTTCCAACGCCGCTCCCACCACCACCATATGCGGGATAACGTAGGCGAAGGTGTCCATGACCCGGAGCAGCGGCGCGGGGTCGGCCATCGGCGGCGGCCCCGGGTTGCGCGCCCTGGCCTTGACCAGAAGCTGGCCGATCAGGGGGGTGCAGTCGGCGGCGAAGGCATGGGTCGCGGCGTCGATCTGGGGCAAGGCCTTGTCCAAACGGTCCGCCACCAGATGCATGAACCTGGGCCAATGGGCGAAATGCAGGTACATGGTCGGCGTCACGTCCACGGGCGCTGCCGCGATCTCGGCCTTGGGGATGGTGCGGCAGATGCCCGAGATGGCGGCCTGAAGGCCCGCGTCCAGCCCCGCCAGCTTCAAGGGCCGGGGCAGGTCCGGCGGCGGGGCCGGGGGCGTGGCGGGGGCTTCGGGAAAGGGTTCCGTGGGCGGTGGTAGGTCGTCACCCGCGATCAGCGCCCGTGCAGCCCCCACGGCGATCAGGTTGACCGGGTTCATGCGGTTGTAGCTGGTCAGCATGTGCCCGACGGTCGCCCGCGCGGCGGCGTCCAGGCCGGCTTCGGCCATGTCGTCCGGCGAGAAGGCGGGCAGGGGCACGGCCCCCTGGTCCGCGACGATCTTCCATACGGCGGCGCCCGGCCATCCGGCCTCGACATCGGCGCCGACGGCGGCCCAGATCCAGTCCAACAGTCCCGGATATGTCGCCATATGGCGGAAAATCAGGGCCGGGGAGCCCGATCCGGCGGCGGTCATCAGGTTGCGGTAGACGCGGAGCGTAGTGGGATCGGCGTCGGCGAGGTGGACTTCGGGAAAGGCGGTCATGACCGGAGGTTAACGGCGATCATGCCGTCCGTCACTTGACAAACCCGTGTCCGACGTCATTTATTCCTCGTTAAGCCTGTTTCACGTAACCTTATGGTTACGGGATGAACCGACAGGCGGCTGGAACAGACCGATGCAGACGCAGGACATGACCATCGAACAGCGGATTTCCGGGGGCGACGACGCCCATCCGGCGACGCTGCCTGCGCGCGTTCTTCTTCCGCTAACCCTGCTCAATCTCGACCTTCTGGGGCTTCGACTTATTCGCCCCTGAGTGGCGCAGCGGATACCAGGGACCATTCCGGCTTTTTGAACCAAAAAACCGAGTCCATCCCGACCAAGGGACCGCGAACGCTCAGGGGATTGACGAGCAAGCGACCCTGTCAGGCGGGCCGGCCCCCACATCATCCCATCCGAGGGCGGCCCAAGGAATTTTCGGAAGGACCAGACCAATGACCATCGTTACCGAACGCGACCCCAATCAGGTCATCATCTTCGACACCACCTTGCGCGACGGCGAGCAGTCGCCGGGGGCGTCCATGAACCTGGAAGAGAAACTCCGCATCGCCAAGGTGCTGGAGGACATGGGCGTCGATGTCATCGAGGCCGGTTTCCCCATCGCCTCCGACGGCGATTTCGAGGCCGTCTCGGAAATCGCCAAGACGATCAAGAATTCGACCATCGCCGGCCTGGCCCGCGCCACCCGGGGCGATATCGAGCGCGCCGGTGCGGCCGTCAAGCATGCCGAGCGCGGGCGCATCCACACCTTCATCGCCACCAGCCCCCTGCACATGCAGTACAAATTGCAGATGGAGCCGGACCAGGTTCTGGCGCGCATCACCGAAAGCGTGACCATGGCCCGCAACCTGATCGACGACGTCGAATGGTCGGCCGAGGACGGATCGCGGTCGGAATTCGAATTCCTCTGCCGCTGCGTCGAGGCCGCGATCAAGGCGGGGGCATCGACCATCAACATCCCGGATACCGTCGGCTATGCCGTGCCCGAGGAATACGCGGCCCTGATCAGGAACCTGATCGAGAACGTGCCCAATTCCGACCAGGCCGTGTTCTCGGTCCATTGCCACAACGACCTGGGATTGGCCGTGGCCAATTCCCTGGCCGCCGTGGTCGCCGGGGCGCGCCAGGTCGAATGCACCATCAACGGCCTGGGCGAGCGGGCGGGCAACTGTTCCATGGAAGAAGTCGTGATGGCGTTGAAGACCCGCCAGGACGCCATGCCGTTCACCACCAACATCGACGCCACGCACATCACCCGCGCGTCGCGCATGGTGTCGTCGATCACCGGCTTCCCGGTACAGCCCAACAAGGCCATCGTCGGCGCCAACGCCTTCGCCCACGAATCGGGAATTCACCAGGACGGCATGCTGAAGAACGCCCAGACTTATGAGATCATGACGCCGGAAAGCGTCGGCCTGACCAAGTCCAAGATCGTCCTGGGCAAGCATTCCGGGCGCAACGCCTTCAAGACCAAGCTGGAGGAAATGGGCTACAAGCTGGGCGACAATGCCTTGAACGAGGCCTTCAAGCGCTTCAAGGATCTGGCCGACCTGAAGAAGGACGTGTTCGACGAAGACCTGGTGGCCCTGGTCGATGAGGAAACCCGGGTCAACGACCGCATCAAGCTGATCAGCCTGGAAATCCAGTGCGGCACCGTGCACCGCCCGCCCAAGGCGGCGATGGAGCTGGAAATCGACGGCAAGGCGCAGTCCTGCGAGGGCACCGGCGACGGGCCCGTGGACGCCGCCTTCAACTGCATCAAGACCCTGTTTCCCCACGCCGCCCGCCTGCAATTGTATCAGGTCCATGCCGTAACCCAGGGCACGGACGCCCAGGCGGAAGTGACCGTGCGGCTCGACGACGACGGCGAGCGCACGGCCCAGGGGGCGGCCGCCGACACCGACACCATGGTCGCGTCGGTCAAGGCTTATGTGAACGCGCTCAACAAGTTGTTGACCAAACGGGAGAAAAAGGCGCCCGAGGCGATGTCCGCCTAGGTCGGGGTTGCCTTGGTAATACCCAAGATTGGCCCTTTAAACGGCTGAATCTTTCCGTTAAAAGACCCAATATGGTGCAGGGGACGTTGTCCCCTGCACCCATATATCGTGGCCCGGGACCCCAATCCGGGCCGGTACCGAGGGATACATTCATTGGGCCCCCGCCCCGCCGTTTCCGGGGTTCGCCCCGGGGCTTCCATGACACAGAGACAAGGCTGAACGCTTCATGTTCTCGCGACTTTTCGGGTTTCTATCCGCGGACATGGCCATCGACCTGGGCACGGCCAACACGCTGGTCTATGTCAAGGGCAAGGGCATCGTCCTGAACGAACCGTCGGTGGTCGCCATCGCCGAGGTCAAGGGCAAGAAACACGTGCTCGCCGTCGGCGAGGAAGCCAAGCAGATGCTCGGCCGAACGCCGGGCAACATCCGCGCCATCCGTCCGCTTCGCGACGGCGTCATCGCCGACTTCGAAGTGGCCGAGGAGATGATCAAGTACTTCATCCGCAAGGTTCACAACCGGCGCTCCTTCGCGAGCCCGCTGGTCATCGTCTGCGTGCCCTCCGGCTCCACCGCCGTCGAGCGCCGCGCGATCCAGGAAAGCGCGGAAAGTGCGGGGGCCCGCAAGGTGTTCCTGATCGAGGAACCGATGGCCGCCGCGATCGGCGCCGGCCTGCCGGTGACGGAACCCACGGGCTCCATGGTCGTCGATATCGGCGGCGGCACGACGGAAGTGGCCGTGCTGTCGCTTGGCGGCATCGTCTATGCGCGCTCGGTCCGCGTCGGCGGCGACAAGATGGACGAGGCGATCATCGCCTACATCCGCCGCAACCATAACCTTCTGGTCGGCGAAGGTTCCGCCGCGCGCATCAAGGAAGACATCGGCTCCGCCTGCGCGCCGGAAGACGGCGAAGGTCAGACCATGGAAATCAAGGGCCGCGACCTGATGAACGGCGTGCCCAAGGAACTGGTCATCAGCCAACGGGAAATCGCCGAAAGCCTGGCCGAACCCGTGGGTGCGATCATCGAGGCGGTCAAGGTCGCGCTCGAACACACGGCCCCCGAACTGGCCGCCGACATCGTCGACAAGGGCATCGTCCTGACCGGCGGCGGCGCGCTGCTCGGCAACCTGGACCTCGTCCTGCGCCACGACACGGGCCTGCCCGTGTCCATCGCCGACGACCCGCTCAGCTGCGTCGTGCTCGGCACCGGCCGCGCGCTTGAGGAAATGAAGCGCCTCAAGGACGTCCTCACGACCATGTACTAGTCGCGAAACCGGAGCCCGCCGCAGGCGGGTGACAGTTGTTTTGCGCCAATTAAGAGTTCACCGCGGGAGGGGCGCCGCCTCTTCCTTGATGATGTCCGGCAGGTAGCGCTGGCGCTGTTGCGTGCGAAAGCGCCGGATCAGCAGCACCGCCGCCGCCGTCAGGCCGATCACGAAGCCGATCCAGATACCCCGCGTCTCGAACCCCGCCCCGAAGGCGAGCCAGACCGCCGACCCGGCGCCCAGCCCCCAATAGCTGACCCCGGCGATGACCATGGGAAAGGCCGTGTCGTTGAGGCCGCGCAAGGCCCCCGCCGCCACGGCTTGCAGGGCGTCGACGATCTGGAACATGGCGGCCAGCATCAACAGGGCGGCGGCAAGGCTCAGGACCTCGGCCGCATCGGCGCGGGCGGTGTCCAGGAACAGGCCCGCGAAGGGCCCGGGAACGGTCACGATCACACCCGTCATCACCATGGCGAACAGCATGGCCACGGCCATGGCCGACCATCCGGCCCGGTAGGCTCCGGCCACGTCCCGCCGTCCGGCGGCATGGCCGACGCGCACGGTCGCGGCCTGGCTCAACCCCATGGGCACCATGAAGGTGATGTGCGGCATCTGCATGGCGATCATATGGGCGGCGATGGCGACGGCGCCGAACTGGCCGATCACGAACACGGCGCCGATGAAGAACCCGGCCTCCATCACCGAAATCGCGGCAATCGGCGCGCCGATGCGGAAGATCTGTCGGAAGATGCGCCAATCCGGGCGCCAGAAGCGGACGAACAACTGATACTTGTTGAACGGCCGCCGCCACTGAATGACCGCGGCCAGGGCGAGGACCATCAGGATGTTGACCGCCGTCGTGGCGATCCCGGCGCCGACCAGTTCCAGGCGCGGCAGGCCGAAATTGCCGAAGATCAGGCCGTAATCCAAAAGCGCGTTGAGCGGTACCCCCGCCAGCATGACCCAAAGTGCCGCCATGGGCCGTCCCAGGGCCGCGACGAAGTTGCGCAGCACGGTAAAGACGATGCCGGCGGGCAGGCACCACATCAGGGTGCTCATGTAGGCCTCGGCATGGGGGATCGCTTCCGGCGGCTGGCCCGTCCAGGCGAGCAAGGCGCCCGTATGGGCAAATGCGGCGACACAGGGGGTGACCAACAGGATGGCGACCCACAGGCCCTGACGGATGACGCGGCGGACGATCCGCGGCTGCCGCGCGCCGAAGGCCTGCGCGGCCAACCCGGCCGTGGACATCGTCACGCCGACGCAGACGATATAGCCGATGAAAAAGACCATCATGCTCAAGGACGCGCCGGCCAGGGGCTCCGGCCCCAGGCGGCCGATCATGGCCGTGTCCGTGGTCAACATGGCGACCCAGGCGATCTGTGTCGCGACGATGGGCGCTGCCAGGCGGAACAGCTGCACCAGTTCCATGCGCCAGGCGGCGGACAGGCGGGGGCGCTGTGCGGACGTGCCGGGGATCAGGGCGGTCATGGGGTGAAATCCGTCGTTGGGCTTCAAATATGGGGAATTGCGGACAAAAAAAGCGGACCCGAAGGTCCGCCCGAAACGTGGCCATTTCGTGAACGACCGCGCTAGGGCATGTTGCTCCGGACAACGGAGACCGGCAGGGTCGGGGCGGGCGCATGGACGCCGCCGGGGGTGCCGGTCAAGATGATGGAGATATGGGAAATGTGCTGGTCCATGGCGGGGCTTATAGCCGTCTCCGCCCGCAAAGAAAAGTCGAAAGGCGCGGCGTCATGCACCTGACGGACGTATAGCCCAGTCGGTATACGGGCTGGAATGCATCTTGAACTTTTCATTCGGGTCCATGAAATCGTGGGTGTGGACGACCACCCGGTCGTCCTCTATCAGCACCACGCAATAGGCCGGTGGCTCGAAACTGGCGGTCATTTCCACGTTCACCATGTCAAGCCAGACCTGCTGGTTCAGGCCGCGCAGGGTGGAATAGGGAATGCCCCGCCAACCACCGGAAATCGGCCGGTGGACATGGCCGAAGAACAGGTGGCGGATGCGCGCCGTGTGGGGCGCGATGACGGCCAGGAAGGCGTCCTTCTGCTGCAAACCGATGCGGTCCATGGCCGGAATGCCGACGTCGAAGGGTGGGTGATGCATGAACAGGAACATGTCGCGGCCTTCGGACGCGGCCAGGGTGTCGGCCAGCCAGGCTTGGCGGTCGGCGCAGAAATGCCCCGCCGAGGTGCCTTCCAGCACCGTGTCGAGGAAGATGAAGCGGCCCACGGGCGTGTCCAGGGTCGATTGAACAAAGCCATTCGGGTCAATAGGTTGATCCGGAAAATGCGCGCGCAGAACGTCGCGGGCATCGTGATTGCCGGCCAGTACATGGACCGGCATGGCGAGCGGCGCCAGGCCGTCGGCGAGGTTCCGGAACGCCGCCGGTTCGCCCCAATGGGTCAGGTCGCCGGTCACCACCGCCATCGCCGCGTCCCCGTGGTGGGCGTTGATATCGGCCACGGCGGCGTCCAGGGCGGGGCGCGGGTCGCGGCCATAGAGGGTCTTGCCCGGGGGGACGAAATGGGGGTCGGTCAGATGGATGAATTTCATGGCGGTTTGGTCCTGATCTTCGACGGCGACCAAGGGAGAATAGCCGGATGCCGGGCCGTCCGGCCAGCCGTCAGGCCGCAAAGTCGGTATTTGTTCGAATTAACCTTAAAATACCGGCTTAGACAGTTGTTTTTTTTGGTAAACGGCGCTACGCGTCATTAACCGTCGATTAACGCGAATCGGCGACAAGGATAAAGATAAACGGGAGGTCGGGAGTTGCGGCCCTGCGGCTGGTTTTGGGGACCGGACGGGGGGCGCGGGTAATGTAATGGGCATGAAGGACGTCCTGGGGTGAAGGAACCGCATTCATTTTCGCGGGTCGCGCAGCCGATTCGCAATTTCGCCCAGCGCTTCGCTTATGTGGGGCTGGTCGTGGCGTCGTTCGCCCTGATGATGCTTGCCAAGGTCGATACCATCCTGGTCGAACGCGCGCGCACCCATATGACCGACGCCGTCGCCCCCATTTTGGACGTTCTGTCGCGGCCGCTGGATACGGTCAACCGCGGCGTCGCCGAGGTCCAGGCCATGAAGAACCTGTACGAGGAGAACACGCGCCTGCGCGAGGAGCGCACGCGGCTCATGCATTGGAAATCCGTCGCCGAGAAGCTGGAGGCGGAGAACCGCGTTCTCAAGGAACAGCTCAACGTCATTCCCGAGCGCGAGGCGAGCTTCGTCACCGCGCGGGTCATCGCCGATACGGGCGGCGCCTTTTCGCAAAGCGTGATCGTCAACGCCGGGGCCCGCGACGGGGTCGAGAAGGGCCAGGCGGCGGTCACCGCCGACGGCCTGGTCGGCCGGGTCATCGATGTCGGCAGCCGGTCCGCCCGGGTCCTGCTGCTGACCGACATCAATGCCAAAATTCCCGTTCTCGTCGATCCGACCCGCACGCGGGCGATCATGGCCGGCGCCAATTTGGCGAAGCCGCGCCTGACCTGGCTACCGCCGGGGGCGGTGGTGTCCGTGGGCGACAGCGTCGTGACCTCGGGCCATGCCGGCGTGTTTCCGCCGGGCCTGCGGGTCGGTCAGGTCGCCGCCGTCGGCGAGGGCGGGCTGATCGTTCAGCCCTACGTCGACCTGACGCGCCTGGAATACGTGCGCATCCTCAATTTCGGCTCGGGCGGAATCCTGCAGTTGCCGCAGCGCTCCATCGCTGCCGAGGTGCCGGGCAAGGGGCGGGGACACCGCCCATGAGGCCGACCTTCTGGCAACGTCTGGATGCCTTCGCCCGCAACCTGACGCCGGTCGCGCTGACCTTGGTCCTGGTCATTCTTAACGTCGTGCCGACCCATATTCCGGGCATCGCCCGGGTGCTGCCGGTGCTGCCCCTGATTTCCATATTCTACTGGTCGATCCACCGCCCGCACCTGATGCCGGCCCCCGCGGTGTTCCTGATCGGCCTGTTCCAGGACGGCCTGACGGGGGCCCCCATGGGGCTGCATGCCCTGATTTTCCTGGCCGTGCAGGGAGTCGTGCTGTTCCAGCACAAGTTCTTCATGGGCAAGTCGTTTTTCGTCCATTGGCTGGGGTTCGGGCTGGTCGGGGCCGGGGCGGCGGCGCTCAGCTGGGCCCTGCTGTCGGCCTTTCACGTCACCTTGTTCGCCGCCGACGCCATCGTTTTCCAATACGTCATGACCGTCGCCGCCTTTCCGCTGTTCGCGTTCATCTTCTCGCGCTGGCAGCAGGCATTTTTGAAACTGGATTGATCCGATGCATGGGGATCAGGAACGTCAGAAGCTTTTCGCCCGCCGCACCGTGATGCTGGTGGGGGGCAAGCTGGCGCTCGTCTCCATGCTGGCCGGCCGCATGTACTATCTGCAGGTGGTCAAGGCCGAGCAATACAAGATGCTGGCCGACGAAAACCGCATCAGCCTGCGGCTTCTGGCGCCGCCCCGCGGACGCATCGTCGACCGTTTCGGCATTCCGCTGGCCGACAACAAGCAGAACTACCGCGTCATGTTGGTATCCGAGGACACCCGGGGGCTCGGCGTCGACGGGGCGCTCGACCTGTTGCATGGCATCGTGCCCATGAGCATCGGCGAACGCCGGCGGGTTCTGAAGGAAGTCGCGCGCAATCGCTCCTTCGTGCCGGTGACGCTGCGCGAAAACCTGGAATGGGAAGAGGTCGCGCGGATCGAGGTCAACGCCCCCGACCTGCCCGGCGTGATGATCGACGAGGGGCAAAGCCGGTTCTATCCCTACGGCCCGAATTTGGCCCATGTCATGGGCTATGTCTCGGCGGTGAGCGAGCGGGAAAAGACCGGCGACCGGCTGCTGGAGTTGCCCGGCTTCCGCACGGGCAAGTCGGGGATCGAGAAGATCCACGACCTCAGCCTGCGCGGATCCGGCGGCTCGTCCGAGGTCGAGGTCAACGCCTACGGCCGGGTGATCCGCGAACTGAACCGGCGCGAGGGTCTGCCCGGCGCCGAAATCCGCATGACCATCGACGTCGGCCTGCAGCTTGCGGTCGCCAAGCGTCTGTCCCAGGAGGTGAGTGCCTCGGCGGTGGTGCTCGACGTGCATTCCGGCGATGTGCTGGCCATGGTTTCCCATCCCAGTTTCGATCCCAACGATTTTAACCGCGGCCTGGGGGTCGAGGAATGGAGCCGGCTGATCAACAACCCGGCCGCCCCTCTGTCCAACAAAGCGATCGCCGGGCGTTATTCGCCGGGATCGTGCTTCAAGATGCTGGTCGCCCTGACGGCGCTCGAGCGCGGCGTGATCTCGCCCACGGGCAAGGTTTATTGCGAAGGGTTCATGGAACTGGGTGATACCAAGTTCCATTGCTGGAAAAAGCACGGGCACGGTCTTGTCGATGTGAGCAGCGCCATCATTCAGTCCTGCGACGTCTATTTCTATGAAGTCGCGCGCCGTGTCGGCATCGACCGCATCGCGGAAATGGCGGAGCGCTTCGGGCTCGGCGATGCGACTGGCCTGGACCTGCCCGGCGAAAAACAAGGCCTGGTGCCGACCAAGGCCTGGAAGCGCGAGGCCCGGGACCAGTCCTGGCACCAGGGCGAAACGCTGCTGGCCGGGATCGGCCAGGGCTATGTTCTGACGACACCGCTACAGCTTGCGGTGATGACCGCAAGGCTGGTCAACGGCGGCTTCGCCGTGTCGCCACAGTTGACCAAATCGGTCAGCACGACCGGCGTGCATGCGATGCCCGAACATCATGAATTCCCCCAGATCAATGTCAGTCAACGCAATCTGGCCCTGGTGCGCGACGCCATGACCCAGGTGGTCAACACGCCCCACGGCACGGCCCATGCCTCGGCGATTGACGATCCGCGCTATATCATGGGCGGCAAGACCGGCACGGTGCAGGTCCGCCGGATCACCAAGGCCGAACGCGAACAGGGTGTGGTGAAGAACAAGGACCTGCCGTGGGAAGAACGGGACCACGCCTTGTTCGTCGGCTTCGCACCGGCGGAAAATCCCCGGTATGCGGTCGCCGTGGTGGTCGAACACGGTGGCGGCGGGTCCAGTGTCGCGGCCCCCATCGCCCGCGATATTCTGCTGACGGCCCAACGCCGCCAGTCGGCGCGCGACATTCCCATCAGCCAGACCAGCGGCAGTCAGGCGGCGCTCGAGATGCGCGGCACGGAAGACCGCGTCCGCCCCACGCCGGGTCAGGGTTAGGGGGAGAGATCGATGGCCGTTCGCGAAGACGCCCTGAACCCGCCCAGCTTCACCCTGCGGCAAAAACTGTGGCAGATGCATTGGCTGTTGATTCTGCTGTTGGCGGCGACCGCGTCGGTCGGCTTCGCCATGCTGTATTCGGCCGCGGGGGGTAATTTCGAGCCCTGGGCGTCGCGCCAGATGATGCGCTTCGGCGTCGGCATGGCCGTACTCATCACCGTCGCCCTGATCGACATCCGGCTGTGGCTGAAATACGCCTATGTGTTCTATCTGGGCACGGTGGCGCTTCTCGTCGCCGTGGAATTCATGGGCGAAGTCGGCAAAGGCGCTCAACGCTGGCTCGACCTCGGCTATTTCGGCCTGCAGCCCTCGGAATTGATGAAGATCGCCCTGGTGCTGGCATTGGCGCGCTATTTCCACGGCACCTCGATCGAGGACGTGCGCCGTATTCCCCACCTGTTTATTCCGATCCTGTTGATCGCCGTGCCGGCGGCCCTGGTCCTGCGCCAGCCCGATCTGGGCACGGCGCTGATGCTGGTCATCACGGGGGCCGTGATCTTTTTCGCCGCCGGGGTGCGAATTTGGAAATTCGTGCTGGTCGGCATCGTCACCGTGGCGGCGGCGCCCGTCGCCTGGGGTTTCCTGCGCGATTATCAGAAACAGCGCGTGCTGACCTTCCTCAATCCGGAAAACGACCCGCTCGGGTCCGGCTACCACATCATCCAGTCGAAGATCGCTTTCGGATCCGGCGGGCTGTTCGGCAAGGGGTTCCTGCAGGGCACGCAAAGCCATCTCAACTTCCTGCCGGAAATGCAGACGGACTTCATCTTCACCATGCTGGCCGAGGAATTCGGCATGGCCGGCGGGCTGGCGCTGCTCGGCCTTTATGTGGTGATCCTGATTTACGGCCTTGCCATCAGCGTGCGCTGCCGCACCCAGTTCGGCCGCTTGGTCGGCATCGGCGTGACCGCGACCTTCTTTCTTTACGTGTTCATCAACATGGCCATGGTCATGGGTCTGGTGCCCGTGGTGGGGGTGCCGCTGCCGCTGATTTCCTATGGCGGCACGGCGATGCTGACCCTGTTGTTCGGCTTCGGGCTTCTGATGGGGACCTGGATTCACCGCGATGTCATGGTCGGCCGGCGCGGTATCGGCGACGATGTTTAGGGCCGCGCGGCCGCGCCATTCGAGGCTTTCCGACAAATCCTGCTTGAGGGCGTCAGTTCGCCTCGACAAAGCCGACCAAGCTTGCTAAAACCCCGCCCTCCATACGTGGTGCGGGCTGTTAGCTCAGTTGGTAGAGCAGCTGACTCTTAATCAGCGGGTCGTAGGTTCGAATCCTACACAGCCCACCATTCTCCCCGGATTATCAAACTTTTCGGTCGCCTGTCACGCCGATTTCCGCGTCAGCCCCCTTGCTTCCTGCTTCCGGGCCGGATGCCCGTCGTCGCCGGCGCTGCGTCGTCATCCGGTTGGGAAGACCGATATCGGGTCTTCCGTAGCCTGCATGATGCGTATCATCCAGTATGGGGGCTGAAACTTGACTTTGCGCAAGGAGGCGTGGCTGGTGCCGTGCGATCTTTGACAAATAGAGTCAGCCCATAGAAGCCGGAAACCGATTGCCATGAACGTCAAGCCTGACACCCCGTCACCCCTTGGGGCCGACCAGCTTTCCGTTGTCGTGGACCCCGATCGTCTGGGGTTTCGCACGACCGAAGAGGTCACGCCCCACGACCAGGTGCCCTGCCAGGCGCGGGCCCTGGAGGCGATCCGCTTCGGAACCGGCATCCGTTCGCCCGGATTCAACCTGTTCCTGCTCGGCTCCCAGGGCACGGGCCGTCATGAACTGATCTCCGCCTTCCTTGACGAAAAGGCGGCGGAAGAGCCCGACGGCGAGGATTGGGTCTATGTCGACAATTTTGACGCACCGCACGAGCCGCTGGCCATGCGCCTGCCTACCGGGCGCGGTCAAGAACTGGCCGATGCCATGGCGGAGTTCATCGACGATGTGCGGACGTCCGTTCCCGCCTACATCGGGAACGAGGAAAACCAGAATCGATTGCGCTCGATCCGCGACGAATTCAAAAACAAGCCCGACGAGCTGATTCAGGCCCTGGGCGAGAAGGCGGCGGCGGAAAAGATCATGCTGGTGCGTACGCCTCTGGGGTTCGGGTTCGCGCCACTCGACGGGGACGAGATCATCAAGCCCGAGGAATTCGAGAAGCTGCCCGAGGAGGAGCGCAAGGCGACCGCGGCCAAGATCGAGGAACTGCAGGAGGAATTGCAGGAAATCATCGGACAGGTGCCGCAATGGGAAAGACAAAGCCGGGACGCCCTGCGCGAGGCGATCTCCGAGATGACGGAGGTCGCCATCAAGGCGTCGATGGAGCGGGTCGTGCAGCGCTTCCAGGACCTGCCCGACGTGCTGGATTATCTCGACCGGGTGCGCGTGGACCTGATTGCCAATTTTGATTCCATCGAACCCTTGGAAAGCGGTGGCGCCGGAAGCCCGGGAGCACCTGGACGCGGATGGGGGAAGAAGGGCGGCGACGGGTTGGAAAGATACCTGGTCAATGTGCTGGTGACGGGGGAGGCGGGCCGCGGCGCGCCGGTCGTGCACGAGGCCAACCCGACGTTGCAGAACTTGGTCGGGCGTGTCGAGCACATGTCCGAATTCGGTGCGCTGATGACCAACTTCCGCCTGATCAAGGGCGGCACCCTGCATTTGGCCAACGGCGGTTATCTTGTGCTGGATGCAGAAAAAATGCTGCGCGAGCCTTTCGCCTGGGAGGCCTTGAAGCGTGCCTTGACGGAACGCAGCATCGCCATCGAATCGGCGGGCGAAATGCTGAGTCTCGTCAGCACGATCTCGCTCGAGCCCGAGCCAATCCCCTTGGACGTGAAGGTCGTGCTGATCGGCAGCCGCTTGCTCTATTACCTTTTGACGATCTACGATCCCGAGTTTCTGGAGTTGTTCAAGGTCGAGGCCGATTTCGACGAAGACGTGCGGCGCGACCCGGAAACCGAGGGCCTGTTCCCCGGCATCCTGGCCGGTCTGGTGCGGAGCAAGAATCTTCTGCCTCTGGCCGCCGATGCCGTTGCCCTGGTCATACAGCGCGCCATCCGGCTGGCCGGCGATCAAAAGCGGATTTCCGTCCATATGCGCCAGCTTTCCGAACTGTTGGAAGAAGCCAATTACCACGCGCTCACCGCGTTGTCGCCGCACGTCACCGGCGCACACGTGCAGACCGCCATCGACCAGCAGATTCGCCGATCCGACCGGATCCGGGAACGGTCTTACGAGATGATCACCCGCGGCAAGGTGCTGATCGACACCGAGGGTGCCGCGGTCGGACGGATCAATGGCCTGAGCGTTCTGCAATTGGGCGACTTCGCCTTCGGCCAGCCCACCCGTATTTCGGCCCGGGTCCGCCTCGGCGCGGGCAAGGTGGTCGATATCGAACGCGAAGTCGAACTGGGCGGGCCGCTGCATTCAAAAGGCGTTTTGATCCTGTCCGGCTTTATCGCCGCGCGCTATGCGGCCGATGAGCCGTTGTCGCTTGCCGCCTCCCTGGTGTTCGAACAATCCTACGGCGGCGTGGAAGGTGACAGTGCCTCATCGGCGGAACTCTATGCCTTATTGTCGGCCATCTCGGATCTGCCATTGCGCCAGGATCTTGCCGTGACCGGTTCCGTCAACCAGTACGGCGACATCCAGGTCATCGGCGGCGTGAACGAGAAGATCGAGGGATTCTTCGACATCTGTCAGGCCCGCGGGCTCAGCGGGACACAGGGGGTGTTGATCCCCGCGGGCAATATCGATCACTTGATGCTTGAACGCCGTGTCATCGACGCCGTTGCCGCCGGCTCCTTCCATATCTATCCGGTTCGCACGGTCGATGAGGGCATGTCCCTTCTGACCGGCGTCGTGGCCGGGGTGGCGGACGCGGAAGGCGTCTTTCCGGACGAAACGATCAACGGCTTGGTCGAGAAACGTCTGCGGGCTTTCGCCAAGGCGCGCCGCCGGCGCGACCGCCTGCCGGAAGACGGGGAGGGTGAGGACGACAAGCCATGAACCCGATCGCAGGGCCGGAAAGCTTTCGACGCGTCCTCCTGCCGCTTGAAGCGGAAGGTGCCCATTCTGCGTTGTTGGAAAATGCGGCGCGGCTGGCGCGTTCACTGGAACTCGCCCTGGTCGGGTTATATGTCGAGGACGCCGACCTTGTCGCCTTCGCGGACCTGCCCATCGCTCACCAGATCACCAGCACGGCGGCACGGGTTTCCGGTCTCAACCGTGTTTCCCTGGCGCGCCATTTCGAGGGTGAAAAGGCTCGGCTTCTCCGCCGATTGACCCAGGTCGCGGCAATGGCCGAGGTCCGCCATGAGTTCATCCTTCGCCGTGGCCGGCCTCGGCAGGAAATTCGGAAGGCGGCCCTGCGGTACGACATCCTGGCGGTGGGCGGCCGGAACGCCTTGCTGGCAGGCAATGCGCAAGGGCTGCTTGCCTGTGCGGCGACAGCACTCTTGTTCGTCCCCGAATCGCCGCGCGCCGGCGCCGGGCCGGTGGCCGTCGTGGCGTCCGCGGGCCAGGTTGGCGGCCGTTTGATCGATCTCGCGGCGCGTATCGCCGTCCGTCAGGGCCGGGCTTTGCGGCTGCTTGCCGCCGGCTCTACCGCCACCTTTGGCGCGGCCTACCAGAAAGGGCTGCGTGATCTCGCCGCGCACCTGCCGCAGGATGCAGCACAACTGGTCGCCGAGGCGGCACGTATGCCGTTGGCTGGACTTGCCGGTCCGGGTCCTGGTTTGGTCGTGACCGATGTCCATTCGGCCCGTCAGGAGGGGAACCGTTGGATCGAGAGCGGAACGCCGCTGCTTGTCGTCAGGAACGATACGGAGACGGCGGGAGACGGATAAACCTCGGTGTGGACCGGCGGGACTATAGACCCGTCAATCGCTGACCTGGATCATGCCTTGCCGGCGGCCTTCAGGGCCTGTTCGCGGTAGGCCTGGATCCGGGCTTTCAGCCCGGGGACCGAGGCCGTGCGCGCGATGTCGGCCATGTCGGCGTCGCGGGTATCGGTCGCCGTCACGCGGAACAGATCGGCCGTCGCCTGGGGGCCGAGGTTTTGTGCCGCGGTGCCCGCGTCCGCGGCGGCCTGGGGCCAGTCGGCCATGTCGATCATATCCGTGGCGAAGCCCAGGCGCAGCGCCTCAGCCGCATCGAAGGTCAGGCCGGAATTCTGGATGTGGCGGGCCGCGTCCTCGCCGACCCGGACCTTGAGGCGCCGGGTGCCGAGCACGATGCCGAAGCCCAGCCCGGGCATGCGGAACGACGTGCCGGGTGCTGCGATGCGCCGGCTGCAGGCGCAGAACAGATCGGCGCCCGCGCCGAACACCCGGCCATGGGCCAGGGCCAGCGTGGGAAGCGGCGCATGATAAACGGCCTGCAGCAGGGTTTCGATGCGGATCAGGCGATGGACCAGATCGCCGTCCGTGACGATGTCCAGATCCGACAGGTCGAAACCGGAACAGAAGCTTTTGCCGTCGCCGCGCAGGACGATCAGCCGCGTGCCGTCGGTCGCGGCGGCGGTGACGGCGGCAAGCAGGTCTTCGACCAGATCGGGGCCCAGGGCGTTCGCCTTGTCGGTCCGGTTCAGGGTGATGTCGGTGGTGCCGTCCTGCTTGGCAATGATCAGGGTCTGGGGCATGTTGTCGTCCTTGCGGTTCTGATTGGCAGGTCGATCAGTTCGCAGATTTGCCGCATCCGGTCCACCCCTTTCCTAGAAGGGGGATGGAACCGGCGCCCCGGTCCGGGTTGAAATTCGGCCGTGCAATCCCTATTTCAAGCCTTAAGGTCCGAGGCCGCGCCCGTCGGCGCCGGCGGACGGCCGTTACATTATGGCTGATATTCCCCCCGACATATTCCCCGATTGCGCCCGGCGGCATCAGGTCCCGGCCGAACCGCCGGTAACGACGACGGAAGATGGAACCCCGCGCCGCGTCGGTGTCGAGATCGAGTTCGCCGGTCTGGACGTGCCCGCCGCGGCAAACCTGGTTCAGGCGCATTTCGGTGGCGACATATCCCGGGAAAACCCCCATCGCCTGATCGTCGGGGAAACCGAATTCGGCGATTTCGTCATCGAACTGGACGCCCAGGCCGTTCACAAGGACGCGCAAGCCAAGGACGGCGCGGACAAAGCGCTTCTGCCCAAGGAACTGGACGCCGCCGCCCGCGAGGCGCTGGGCAAGGCGGTCGCCGGGATCGTTCCGGTCGAGATCGTCACACCGCCCATGCCCTGGTCCGATCTGGGCCGCCTTACGGAGCTCACGGATGCCCTGCGCCGTGCCGGCGCCAAGGGCACGGACGATAATATGCTGTATGCCTTTGGCCTGCATCTGAACCCGGAACTTCCGGCGACCGACGCCGGCACGATCCTGCGCCACCTCAAGGCTTATGTCATTTTGGCCGATTGGCTGCGCGAACGGGTTGCGATTGACCTGACGCGCCGCCTGATGCCGCATGCGGATCCCTTCCCCAGGGACTATGTCCTGTTACTGCTGGACCCGGAATATGCCCCGGATCTGGACAGGCTGATCGCCGACTACCTGGATCACAATCCCACACGAAACCGCGAACTGGACATGCTGCCCCTGTTCCGCCACCTGGATGAGGCGGCGGTCACGGCGCGGCTGAAGAACGACCTGATCAAGGCGCGGCCCACGTTTCACTACCGACTGCCCGATTGCGCCCTGGGTGACGCCGACTGGTCGCCCGTCGCCGAATGGAACCGCTGGGTTCGGGTCGAGCAACTGGCCGCCGACCCGGACCGTCTGGCGCGGCTTGGCGCGGCCCTGCGCGACAACCTTCGGCGTCCGGCGGCCAAGCGTTGGTTGGACGAACTGCAGGGTTGGCTTCAGGGATGACGGCCCGGCCCCGTATCGGTGTCACGGTCTCCGACCGCGGCGCCATGCTGACCTGGCTTGCCCATTGGCTGGCGGTCCGGCGCGCGGGGGGACGGCCCGTGCGCCTGTCGGCGGGCGGCCGGACGGATACGGCCGGCCTCGACGGTGTGGTGATCGGCGGCGGCGACGACATCGGGGCCGAGATGTACGGCGGCGAGGTGACACTCGACCTGCGCATTGATCCGGACCGCGACCGGATGGAGCGGCGGGCGCTGGATTGGGCGCTGCATGCGGATGTGCCGGTTCTGGGTGTGTGCCGGGGTGCTCAGATGATCAACATTCACCTGGGCGGCACGCTGCACCAGGACATGTATGCCGCCTACGGGAGCCTGCCGCGTCTGCGCACGCCCCTGGCGCGAAAGCGGATCACCCTGGTGCCGGATAGCCGCTTGGCACAGTTGATGGGCGAGGGACGGGTCGCCGTCAACAGCCTGCATCATCAGGCGGTCAATCGTCTTGGCAAGGGGCTTCGGGTGTCGGCGCGGGATGCCCACCGGGTCGTGCAGGCGCTTGAACATCCGACGGCAGGCTTTTTGATGGGCGTCCAGTGGCATCCGGAGTTCCTGGTGTTCCGCCCTCGTCATCAGGCATTGTACCGTGGATTGGTCCACGCCGCAGGGGGATAGGGGGTTGTGGCCCTGAGCGCGGCGTCAGGCCGCGCGGCTGTGGATGGATTGTTCGATGCGTTCGCGCAACAGGTTGACCGTGGCGGGCTTGGTCACGAAGCCGTCGGCGCCGAGGGCCCGGGCTTGGGCCACCAGTTCATGGCGCCCGTGGCTGGTCAGGAAGATGACCGGGGTGTCACGGATGGTTCTGTCCGCGCTGTCGCGCAGTTCCTTGAGAAATGTCAGACCGTCCATGGGCCGCATTTCGATGTCGCAAAGCACGACATCGGGCTGAACGCCGGTCATTGCCTGCAGGCCGGCCTGACCGTCGGCGGCGGTCTTAATCTGACCGAAGCCGATCTGTTCCATCATCTTGCAGACGATGTTCACCACGAACTCCTGGTCGTCGATGATTAATGCGGTCATGTCGGCGAAAGCGGTGTCGCTCAAGACCTTTTGCCTCCGTATATCTTTGCCGCGGTTGCGTCACTCTTTCTGAGCGCGCGTCCGCGCCGGTGCGGCCAAATGAAAAAAGTATGAAATTTATACACTCATTAATGGTAACACGGCTGCTGTTTGTGGCAATGCCGTTTCGGCCAGGGAAATAACCATAAGTAATGGTTCGTATAAATAATCCCTGATTCCAAGATCGGCGGGATCAGGAAATGGAGCGGCGGTCATGCCCGGCCACCGCTTGGGAGACGACGGCGAGTTCGGGTTCGATGCGCCGAGAATATTCGGCCGCGCGGGAGGTGTCGCCGGCGCATAGGAACAGTTCGATCTGTTCGCACAAATTGGCGAAGCGCACCGCGCCGGCAAGGCGTGACGTGCCCTTGGCCGCGTGCGCGGCTTCGCGGGCGCGGACGAAATCCGAGTCTTCGAAGGCATCCAGCATGTCATCGACCAGCCGTCGCGCATTGCGAATGTAGTCTTCAAGCAAGGGGGCGACCATGGTCTCGTCACCGCCGACGGCATCATGGATGTAGCGCAGGTCCAGGATCGCGTCATCGCCGAAAGATCCGCCGCGCGGGGCGGGGGCATCATCGGTCACGGCGGGCCGGCGCAGTTGCACCGCCTTGGGCAGCCAGCGTTGGATCAGTTCGTTCAGGGTCGCGCGGTCGACGGGTTTGGGCAGGTAATCATCCATCCCGGCGGCGCGGCATCGTTCCTTGGTGCCGATCAGGGCGTCGGCGGTCAGGGCAATGATCGGCATATGTGGCCGGTCGCTGGCGCGTTCCAGCGTGCGGACCTTTTCCGCAAGCTCGTAACCATCCATTTCCGGCATGTGGCAGTCGGTGATCAGCATGCCGTAGGATTGTCGGCGGATGCGATTCCAGGCGTCGCTGCCGTTGCTCACCGTTTCGACGGTGATGCCCAGGCGTTCCAGCATCATGCCGATGACCTTGCAGTTGACCGGATTATCCTCGGCGAACAGGACAAGAGCCCCCTCGGCGCGAGCGATCTCCGCGTCCGGCGTGACGTAAAGCGGCAGCGCCGCCGTGTCCGATATCCGGCGCACCGGAGCGCCGATCCCGGGCAGGTTGAGCCCCATCGCCATCGCCGCCGCGTTCCAGATCATCGCGCGCTGAACGGGCTTCGGCACGAACATGTATTGTCCGGTAAGGCGGTCCGGGTCGATGGATAGGATGTCGCTTCGCGGCATGAGAACGATCGTTCGCGGCGATATCGGGTCGCCCGCCTTTTCCCGCGCGGCGACGAACCGGCTGACGCCTTCGGCGCCGCGGTCGTGATCGACAATCAGAAGGTCGAACCGATCGCCCAACATCTTGCCGCCGGATACCATGCGGTTCAGCGCGCGAAGGCTGGGAATGGTGTCGGTACGCGCACCCAGGTGGCGCAGATAGGTGCCGATGTATTCGGCGGTGCCCGGGTCGCCGGCGAGAATGCCGATACGGTGTCCGGCGAACGGACGGCCGATGACGGCGGTCGGATCGCGGCTCGGCACCATGGAAATGCGGAACCAGAAGGTGGCGCCGCCTTCCTTGCGGCTGTCGGCGCCGATTTCGCCGCCCAGCATGTCGACCAGGGCCTGGCAAATTGACAGACCCAGCCCCGTTCCGCCGAACCGCCGCACGGTCGAACTGTCGCCCTGTTCGAAAGGCTGGAACAGCTTGCGCTTGTTCTCTTCGGAAATACCGATGCCCGTGTCGTGGACACGGAACACGAACCAGGAACCGCCATCGGCCGCCGTCTCCGCGCGCACGTCGATATCGATGCGGCCGTTGTCCGTAAACTTGACCGCGTTGCCGACGAGATTGAGAAGGATCTGGCGCAGCCGCGTCGGATCGCCGATCAACTCGTCCGGTATGGCCGGGTCGATGAATACGCCGAGACGGTTGCGCTTCTCTTCGGCTCGGGGCGCCATAAGGTCGGCGACGCCCTCGACCAGATCGCTGAGCCTGAAGGGGCTGAGGTCCAGTTCCAAACGGCCGGCCTCGATTTTCGAGAAATCGAGGATGTCGTCGATGATGCCCATCAGTGTGCGGCATGAATCCTGGATGATGGTCAGCATGCCGCGTTGGGTGCTGCTGAGGGCCGTATCGTGCAGCATTTCCGCGACGCCCATGATGCCGTTCATGGGGGTGCGGATTTCATGGCTCATGTTGGCGAGGAAAATGGACTTTGCTTTGTTGGCGCTTTCCGCCGTGTCGCGGGCCTCGCGCAGGCGTTCCTCGAACTGAACGCTTTCTGTGATGTCCACGTGGATACCGACGATGCCGCCGTCCGGCAACCATCCGCGCCGGGTTTCGACGGTTCGACCGTTCGTGAGGCGGCGGCGGATGATGAGATTTCTCCGTTCTCGAATGCCGGAGATATGCTGCTCGACGATCTCGTCCGGCGTGCCTTGGTCTCCGTAATCACCGCGTTCGGCAAGGAAGCGAAGGGCGTTTTGGAGGTCGCTGCCTTCTTGCACCAAGTCCGGGGGGAACCCGAACAGGTTAATGTAATGGTCGTTGAAGGCGATGAATCTCAGATCGGAATCCAACACGACAATCCCGTTGTTCATGGCGCGCACGGCCGTATCGAACAGTTCGGTCTTTTGCTTCAGATCCGCTTCGATGGTTTTCAGTTCGGTGATGTCCGTGGCGGTGACCGTAATCCCGCCGTCGGACGTGCGGCTCTCGCGCAACAAAAACCAGCGACCGTCCGTGAACTCGCGGATGATCGGCGGGCCCGGGTTGCGGTGTTCCGATATACGCTGGGCGACAAATTCCTCGTCGCGTCCCCGGGCGTCGGCAATGCCGGGCAGGCTGGCGCGAAGGATATCCTCGAACGTCCCCCCTTGTTCGAGAATTTCCTCGGCATTGGGATGGGTGTCGGCATAGCGCGAGTTCATCAGGACAAGACGGTCGTCGGCGTCGAAAAGGGCGAACCCTTCTTGCAGGCTTTCCAGGGCGCCGCGCAGTCTGGTCTCGCTCTCTTGCACCGCCAGTTCGGCGCGTCGGCGTTCCTCGACCTCGCGGGTCAGTTCCTGGGTGCGTTCCTCGACCCGCTTTTCCAGGTCGTCACGGGCCTGACGCAGGGCGTTTTCCGTCCGTAGCCGCTCGCTGATGTCGCGGGAGTAGGCAAAGATGTATTCGTGCCCGTCATGGTCGATGAAGGTCGAGGTGGTTTCGACGGGAAAGACCGTGCCATCCTTGCGGCGGTGCTCGCCGAACGACACGCGGTGACCATGGGCCTTCAGATAGTCCCAGCGTTTCCGCCATTCGTTTCCGGTGCGGGCCGGATTGATATCGGACACGGTCATGGTCAACATCTCTTCGCAGCCATAGCCGAGGGCACGGCAGGACGCATCGTTGACGTAGATGAAGCGTCCGTCCGGGTCGACGGCGAAGAAGGGGTCGTTGGCCTCCTGCATCGCCGATTCCAGAAGATAGAGCTGCTGCATCGCGTTGCGGCTCTTGGTCACGTCGAACAGCACGGTGCAGACCGCCGGTCCGTCGCCCCAGTCGATCAGGAACGATCGGTTGTTCAGCCAGACCTCGGTCCCGTCCTTGCGGATGCCCCGGTAGATATAGTCGCTTGGCGCGTTCTGGCCCTGCATGCGGGCCAGGTCATAGCCGCGGATGCGGGCGACTTCCTCGGGCGCCAGGGTGATTTCCAGGCTGCCTTGCTGCAGGAATTCGTTATGGCTTTCGAAACCGAAGATGCTCAGGAACGCGGGGTTGACGTAAAGCGGATAGAACCCGCGGTGAACGACGATCCCCTGGTTGGCCTCTTCGGTCAGGGTACGGAACCGGCGCTCGCTTTCGATCAGCGCCTGTTCACGGGCCAGGCGGCGGGAAATGTCCTGGGCGAAGGCGAACAAGAATTCTTCGCCGGCGTACTCCATGACCGTCGCCCGCACCTCGACCGGCACGGCGGAACCGTCCTTGCGCCGATGGCGGGTGTCGAAGCGGATCTGGCCGCCGCGTTTCAGTTCTTCCCAGAAGGTATCCCAATCCTTGTCCGGCGGCGGGCCGTCGCTGAAATCGGGAAACGACATGCCGAGCAGTTCCTTCTGGGTATAGCCTAGGTGCCTGCAGGTGGCGTCGTTGACATACAGAATGCGTTGGTCGCGGCGCAGCCAGAACAGGGACTCGCCCGAATGGGACAGGGAGAATTCCGTGAACTTCAGGGTTTCCTGCGCCGCTTCCTTGTCGGCGATTTCCCGTTGCAGCTCGTAAGTCCGCTCTTCGACCCGTTGTTCAAGCTCCGACTGGTGGCGTTCCAGGGCCTGCTCGAAGGCCGCGCGCTCGGTCAGGAGATCGTTGATCTCGCGGCTGACCAGCGCGAATTCGTCCTTACCGCTGGCCGGTATCGTCTTGGTCAGGTCGCCGGACGCGCGAATGTCCAAAAGCTCGCGCTTCAGATTCGCGAAAGGATGCACGATCAGCCGGCGCATCAGGAAAAGGATCACGGCGATGACGACCAATGACGCCAGAATTGCCATGATGCCCGCGGTGCGCACCGTGTCGGCACCCAGTCCATGGATGGTCGACCACGCGGTGATGGAATAAAGCGCCGCCGGGTATCCGAACAGATCGCGCTGCACCAGAAGCGCGGTCCATGATCCGTCGGCCGATCGCTCGATGACCGGCTCATCCAGGGCGAGAATGTGGTTGACCGTCTCGCGTTGACCGGAGGATAGCCCGGCGGTGATCGGTGTCATTTCCAGGGCGTTGTTCATCTGTCCGGAAATACGCGACACGGCCGCCTTGTCCATCAGCCGCCCGATGATCACCGTGCCCGCCGCGGGTGGCGCACCCCGTTTGCCCAACAAAGGGGCGGCGGTCGCCAGAATCGGGCCGTTGTCCGTGGCGATGGTGCCGCGGATATGGCCGACGCCCCGGTTATGGGCGAGCAGCGGATGGTCCTCGGGGAAGTCGCTGTATTCCAGGTTGTCCGCATGGATAGTGCCGCCCGTCTGGCGGTTGCGGAAGCGGCTTAACACCACCTGGCCGTGGCGGTCGACGACGATCACCATGTCGAGGGCGAGGGTATCGAGAACGGTGTTTGACAGATGCTGTTCAGCAAAGGTGGGGAGGCCGGTCTGGGCAAACTCGGCAAGGTCATCCCATTGCGCCCAGTTCGACGCGACGGGGTCCAGGCTTTTGACCTCGTCATCGACGATCGCCATGGTGCGCCCGATCTCGCGCCGGGTTTCCTGATTTTCAAGTTTGCGGAAACCTTCGAGAACGACGCGGTCGAGTACGATCAGGTCGCCGAGCAATAACCCGCCCAGCACCACCACCAGAACAGTAATTATCTTGGTCTGGATCGACATTTTAGCGGCCTCTGAACCTTCTCTTTTCGGCCGGCCGCCGCTTCTGCGACAGCTTACGACATTTTGGCACGAATTGGTGGAGGATCACAAACGTCGTGGGTGGCGGTGGGGCGGCGGCCCGCGGTGATGGTCACCAAACCGTCATAAAACCGCAAGAATTGGGTCACCGGTGGGCCCTTAGATACAGGCCAGATACACACTGCGGTTATGCGAACGCCCGAATTTCGCCGCCCGGCAGGCTGGTTCGCCTTGGGCCGGTATTGGCACCGCAGATCACAGTCGTAAAGACAGGGATGACCATGACGTCTGACACCACGCCCGCGATCCGCGTTCACAATCTATCGAAAACCTTTCGCAAGGGGTTTCAGACTACCCGGGCGCTAGACAGCGTCAGCCTGACCATCAAGGCCGGTGAAATGGTTGCCCTGATCGGCGCCTCGGGCTCGGGAAAGTCGACCCTCATGCGTCATGTCTCCGGCCTCATGCTTGCGGATCGTGCCGGCGACGGCATGATCGAAGTACTGGGGTATCCGGTTCAGGAAAACGGCCATCTGGCGCGCGGGGTGCGCGCCGTGCGGGGGCGTGTCGGTGTTATCTTTCAGCAGTTCAATCTGGTCGACCGGCTGTCGCTTTTGACGAATGTCGTGCTCGGCGTGCTCGGCCAGATTCCGGCTTGGCGCGGTTGGTTCGGCTTGTTTACCCGCGAGGAAAGGCTGCGCGCCCTGGAAGCGCTTCGGCGCGTCGGCATCGATCAGTACGCGACGCAGCGCGCGTCAACCCTGTCCGGCGGTCAGCAGCAGCGTGCCGCCATCGCCCGGGCCCTGGTTCAGCGGGCGGAGATCGTATTGGCGGACGAGCCCATCGCGTCCCTCGATCCGGAATCGGCGCGCCGCGTGATGGAGAATTTGGCCCGTATCAACCGCGAGGACGGCATCACCGTCGTCGTATCCCTGCACCAGGTCGATTTCGCGACCCGCTATTGCGCGCGCACGGTGGCGCTGCGCGACGGCGTGGTCGTCTATGACGGACCCAGCGACGCCCTGACCCACGATTTCTTGCGCGAACTTTACGGCGCCGCCGGGGAGGAGTTGATCCTGCCGGGCCCCATCGCGGCCGGCCCCCGGCGAACGGCTGCCGCCCGGCAGTTGCGCCCGGCTTCCGCGTAAACGGCAGCGCCTTTCGTTTGTCCCGTCCCGCATTCCACACGTCCATTCAACTCAGGAGGAAGTCGAAAATGTTTAAAAAGGCCATGATCGCCGGCATCGCGCTGGCGGCCTTTGCTACGGTTCACGGTGCGTCGATCGGCGCGGCCCGGGCCGACATGCCGAACCCGCTGACCTTCGGCATCATTTCCACGGAATCGTCTCAGGGCCTGAAGAAAAGCTTCAACCCGTTCCTGGAAGACATGGGCAAGCAGCTCGGCGTCGAGGTGAAGGCGTTCTTTGCATCCGATTATGCCGGGGTGATCGAGGCCATGCGCTTCAAGAAAGTCGATGTTGCCTGGTTCGGCAACAAATCGGCCATGGAAGCCGTCGACCGCGCCGACGGCGAAGTCTTCGTGCAGACGGTCGACGTCACCGGCAACCCGGGCTACTGGTCGTTGCTGCTGACGCAGAAGAACAACGACAAGCTCAACAAGCTTGAGGACGTCCTGAAGTGCGACAAGTCGCTGACCTTCGGCAATGGCGATCCGAACTCCACGTCCGGCTTCCTGGTGCCCAGCTTCTATGTGTTCGCCAAGAACGACGTCGATCCCAAAAAGTGCTACAAGTCGGTGCGCAACGCCAGCCACGAAACCAATGCGCTGTCCGTGGCCAACGGCCAGGTGGATTTCGCCACCAACAATACGGAATCCCTGTCGCGCCTGCAGAAGAACCATCCGGACGCCTATGCCAAGATCAAGGCGATCTGGAAATCTCCCCTGATCCCCAACGATCCCATCGTGTGGCGGTCCGACCTGGACAAGGGCAGCAAGAGCCTTATCAAGGGCTTCTTCCTGTCCTACGGTCGCCTCGGGCCGAACGCCGAGGCGGAACGCAAGATCCTGTCCGGCGTCAGCTCGGGCTGGGCGCCCTTCGAGGATTCGTCGAACGCGCAGCTTTATCCGATCCGCCAGCTTCAGTTGTTCAAGGACAAGCGCAAGCTGGCTGGTGACGAGCGCATGGACGCGGCCGAGAAGGCTAAGAAGATTGCCGAAATCGACCGCAAGCTTGATGTGCTGAAGGTTCTTAGCGAAAACCAGCTGGCCCTGCGTTAGGTCCGGACTTTTCAAGGCGCCGCGTCCATCCCGGGCGCGGCGCCCCCCTTATTTCCCCTCAACCCGCCCGCAGGAACCCAAGTCCCATGACCGTGATCGACAACACCGGCGCCGCCGCCCAACCGCTGACGTTGCCAGCAAGGGACGTCAAACGTTCGACCATGAACATGCTGGGCTGGGTGGTGGTCCTGGCGATCCTGGCCTGGGCCTGGGAAGGGTCGGAGATGAACCCCCTGGCCCTGGTCCAGTACGCCGACAACATGGCCGAGTTCGCCTCCGGGTTCTTTCCGCCGAATTTCTATGAATGGCCGACCATGCTGCGCGAGATGCTGATCACCGTGCAGGTCGCCATCTGGGGCACGGTGCTTGCGGTCGTCTGCTCGGTGCCTTTGGGCATTCTGTCGTCCCAGAATTTGCTGCCCTGGTGGGTCTACCAGCCGATACGCCGGCTCATGGACGCGGCCCGCGCCATCAATGAATTCGTGTTCGCCATGCTGTTTGTGGTCGCTGTCGGCCTGGGTCCCTTCGCGGGCGTGCTGGCCTTGTGGGTCCATACCACGGGCGTCCTGGCCAAGTTGTTCTCCGAAGCGGTCGAAGCCATCGACCCCAACCCGGTCGAGGGCATCCGTGCCACCGGCGCCGATGCCATTCACGAGGTCATCTTCGGCGTCATTCCGCAGGTCCTGCCGCTTTGGATTTCCTTCTCGCTTTATCGGTTCGAGAGCAATCTGCGCTCGGCGACGGTGATCGGCATTGTCGGCGCCGGCGGTATCGGCATGGTGCTGTGGGAATTCATCCGCGGGTTCTACTATGCGGAGACGGCGGCGGTGATGCTCATCATCATCGGCACGGTGACCCTGCTCGACATCGTTTCCCAGGTCCTGCGCCAGCGTTTTACGTGATCTTTCATACGGGGCGACCGCCTTGTGCATGCCCGCCATTACCCGCTTGGCCGGTTCGTGCGAATCGGCTACGTTCCGGTCTGGGCCTCTTGGGGGGGCTGCCGCGCGGCCGCGTGCCGGGCGGACATTCGACCGAGGACACAACAACAATGCGTAGGACGCAGGTATGAGCACCGAAGTTGCCACCGCCGCTGGGACGGCCGTGACAGGCGATGACCGCAACGCGGAAATTCGCGACGAAATCTCCAGCCTTCAGACGGAAATCGCCCAGGTCGGGAAGGTCGCCGAACAGATTGATGCGATCGCCAAGCAGACCAACCTGCTGGCCCTGAACGCGACCATCGAGGCCGCCCGTGCCGGCGATGCCGGCAAGGGCTTCGCCGTTGTCGCGGGCGAGGTCAAGAACCTGTCGGCGCAGACCGCGCGGGCGACCGCCGAGGTCGGTGAGGTTCTGGAAAACCTCCGCCGCCGCGTCGACCATCTGGCCAGCCTTCTTTAAAGCGAATTATCGGTTGCCCGATGCCCACCTGCCCAAAGCCGGGCGGGGGGGGGATCGGCCGTTCTAGCCGGATTATCGGCTTAGGCAACCTGACGGCCGCGCCGCCATACCCCCATGATCGCCGGCAGGTCCTGGTAGGACTTCACCCGGACCAGATCGGCGGACTTGCCGGGGGCGATTTCGCCGCGGTCGCTCAGGCCGACCATGGCGGCAGGCCCGGCCGTCACCATGGCGACGGCGTCAGGCAGGGCGATCCCGTGGTTGTCGGCCAGGATGAAGACCGAATGGATCATGGAAATCGGCACGTAATCGGACGCCAAGCCGTCCAATAGGCCGGCCTCGGCCAATGCCGCGGCGGCGACGTTGCCGGAATGCGATCCGCCCTTCACGATATTGGGGCTGCCCATGATCGTTTTCATGCCGTGGGCATGGGCGGCGTGGGCGGCGTCCAGGGTGGTCGGAAACTCTGAAATCAGGATGCCTTCCCGATGGCCCTGGGCCACGTGTTCGGCGGTGGTGTCGTCGTGGCTGGCCAGCGGGATGCCGCGCCTGCGCGCTTCCTCGATGACCGCCTGGCGGTTCTGCGCGCTGTAGTTCTTCTGCCGTTCGATCAGACCGTCGATCTGGGCGTCCAGTTCCGCCGCCGTGTAGACGCGGCTGTATACCTTTTTCCACTTGTCCAGGTCGCGCCACTGGCGTTGACCCGGGGTATGATCCATGACCGATACCAGGGCGACCAAAGGATGGTCGATGATGTCGGCCAGTTCGTTCATCACCGTGTCCGACGCCACCTCGGCGCGGATGTGCAGGCGGTGATCGGCCTTCATCAGGTCGCCATCGACCGAGGTCGCAAGCACATCCTTGGCGAGGTCCAATGCTCCCTGGCGGCCGGGCTTGCCCAGGTGCATGTCGCCGACGACCAGGGAATCGAAGACCGTCGTGACGCCGGCGGTGGCCAGCATGCGGTCGTGAACCTGAAACGCCGCCAGGCCCGGCCATTTCACGCCGGGGCGCGGTTCCAGGTGTTTTTCCAGATTGTCCGTGTGGATGTCGACCAGGCCGGGAATCAGGTAGTCGCCCTCGCAATCGACGGCATGGGGCAGACTGCTGCGTCCTTCGTCGACGTCGCGGATCACGCCGTCGGCGACCCGCAGCGTGCCGGTGAAGGCGCGTTCGCGGGTAACCACCGTGGCGTTGGTGAAAATGAGTTCCGAAGCCATGGAACGACTATTTACCACGATGTTCATCATCCTGCGCACCTCTGTTCGCCGACGGCATGGGGGCAGCCCGCCGGTATCGTTCCAACCCTCTTAGGGGTCGGGCATGTCCGGACGGTGACCCTGGGATGACGTATGGATGACAGCGTCGCCCGGGGGCAGGGGGTCAGGTCGAGGGTTCGAACAGCAGTTGTACGCGGTCGCCGGCGAATCGGGTCAGGCCGTATTCGATGGGCTTGCCGTCCGTGTCCACGTTGATGCTTTCGGCGACCAGCACCGGCCGGTTGGGCGGTTGGCTGAGAAGCTGGATTTCATCGGCATCGGGCATGCGGGTGGTGACGCGGGTGATCTTGCGGAAGAAGTCGGTGACGCCGAACTGGGCAAGAACCTTGGAAATCGACCGTGATTCCTCGAACGCCTCGATCATGCTGGGAAAACGTGTGGCGCAGAAGTAATGGTCGGCGACGCTGATCGGCCGGCCGTCGGCCTCGCCGATCGTGCGAATCAGGGACACCAGCGCCCCTTCCTCCAGTTCGAGGGCCTCGGCGACATCGCCCATGGCCTTGACCCGTTCGCTCAGCACGACCCAGCCGCCGGGCTGGCGGCGCTGGGCCATGATGTTTTCCGTGAACCGGGTGCGGCGGCGCACGGGATAATCGATGACGTGTTCATGGACGAAGGTGCCGCGGCCCTGTTCGATGCGGATCAGGCCTTCCTGCTCTAGCGCCTTCATGGCGCGGCGCACGGTATGGCGGTTGACGTTGAAGCGTTCGGCCAGGTCGTGTTCCGTCGGCAGGCGGGACCCGGGCGCGATCATGCCGCTGGCGATGTCGTCGGAAATCTGTTCCTCGATCTGGCGCCACAAGGATACGCCCGATCCGCGTTTCACTCTCGTTGGGTCCATGGCTTGGCCTCATTCCGTCCCATGATGAACCGTCTCCGGGCGTGTCATTGAATCGTCATGACTTGCCGATTTACTTGCCGGGTACGTCGGGTCATATTATCACGAAAGAAATAGACGTCTAGACAAATATTCAATTTGTCTGTTGTCGCCGCAAGGCCCGGATCGGGCCCGTGCGACGCATGAAACCGGCGGAGATTCGAACGCAAATGACCCGTTCTTCCACATCCCAGACCCACGGCGGGGCGGACGGCCCCGATGGCCGTGCAGAATGGATCGGCCTCCTGGCGCGCGCATCCGAAGCCGACCTGGAAACAGCCTGGCGGGCGCAGGCGCCGGAACTGGCGACCGTAGGATACGACGTCTTGCGTGCGCCGCAACAGGGCCTGGCGATGGTGCGGGGGCGCGCCGGCGGTGACGGTCAAGCCTTCAACCTGGGCGAAATGACGGTCACCCGCTGTTCCCTGCGCCTGGACAACGGCACCGTCGGGCACGGCTATGTCGCCGGCCGCTCGGCACGGCATGCGGAACTTGCGGCCCTGTTCGACGGCTTGTTGCAGACGGACGCCTGGGCGGACCGGATCAGGGAGCGCGTCATCGCGCCGCTGCGGGCGTCGCGCGCCATGGCGCGGGCACGCACGGCGGCAAAGACCGCGGCGACCAAAGTTGAATTTTTCACTTTGGTCCGCGAACAATCGGCGGACTCCGAATGACCACCGCGGCGGGTTCAATGGCGGGCGGCCTGGGCGCCGGGTTCCATGACCCGGTGCATGACGCACAGGGGGTGTTCCGTGACATCTTGCGCGCGATGTCGCGTCCGGGCGAGGTGCGGGAGACGGCGGTGCAAATCGATCCGCCGGCTCCGTTGGGCGTGGCGGCGGCGGCGGTTTGCCTCGCTCTTTTGGATTTCGAAACGCCGTTGTGGATCGACGGCGGGGACACGGACGCGGCGGCGGCGTTTCTTGCCTTCCACACGGGCGCCTCTCGCGCGGCGGGGCCTGCCCAGGCCGATTTCGTCCTGATCGCCGACGGCGCGGCCTTGCCTGGCCTTGATGCCTTCCGTCCGGGTACGGACGAGGCCCCCGAAGGCTCGGCGACCGTGATCGTTCAGGCCGCGGATCTGGCGGCCGCGTCCCCCGACGCCGCGGGCGCCTGGCGCCTGAGCGGCCCCGGAATCGACGGCGCCGCGGGGCTTCGCGTCACGGGTCTGCCGGACGGGATTGTCGAACAGTTTTCCCGCAATGCGGACTGTTTCCCGCGCGGCGTCGACCTGATCCTCTGCGCGGGGCGGCGCCTCGCCGCCCTGCCGCGCACGACGCGGGTGGAGGGCTGACGCCATGTACGTCGCGGTCAAGGGCGGGGAAAAGGCCATCGACAACGCCCATGCGCTGTTGGCCGAGGAGCGGCGCGGCGATGTCGGCGTGCCGGAACTGACGCTCGATCAGATCAAGCAGCAGATGAGATTCGCCGTCGACCGGGTGATGGGTGAGGGCTCGCTCTACGATCCCGATCTGGCCGCGCTCGCCATCAAGCAGGCGCAGGGCGACCTGGTCGAAGCGGTGTTCCTGCTGCGCGCCTTCCGCACCACCCTGCCGCGTCTGGCCGTGTCCACACCCATCGACACGGCGGCGATGATGGTCCGGCGGCGCATCTCGGCGACGTTCAAGGATCTGCCGGGCGGCCAGGTGCTGGGCCCGACCTACGATTACACCCACCGCCTGCTCGATTTCGCCCTGGCGGCGGGGACCTCGGTGCCGCCGGCCCCGGAGGGCGACCCGGCGGTGATGGCGGACAGTATGCCCCGGGTCACTGACATTCTGGCCCATCAGGATTTGATCGAACCGGAAGCGGGTGACGCGGATGCGGAGGGCAAGGTCGCCGACCTGACCCGCGAGCCGCTCGCCTTTCCCGCCGGGCGCGACCTGCGCCTGCAGAACCTGGCCCGCGCCGACGAAGGGTTCCTGCTGGCACTGGGCTATTCGACGCAGCGCGGATACGGCCGCAACCATCCCTTCGCCGGGGAAATCCGCATGGGCGAGGTCGCGGTCGAAATCGTGCCCGAGGAACTGGGTTTCGCCATCGAGATCGGCGACATCACCGTCTCGGAATGCCAGATGGTCAACCAGTTCGCGGGCTCGGCGACGGAGCCGCCCCAGTTCACGCGGGGCTACGGCCTGGTGTTCGGGCGCTCGGAACGCAAGGCCATATCCATGGCCCTGGTCGACCGGAGCCTGCGCGCCCGCGAACTGGGCGAGGAGGTCGAGGCTCCGGCCCAGGACGAGGAATTCGTGCTCTACCATTCCGACAACGTGGAGGCCCAGGGCTTCGTGCAGCACCTGAAGCTGCCCCATTACGTGGATTTCCAGAGCGAACTGGTCCTGGTCCGGGCGCTGCGGCGAGAGGCCGCGGTGGCGCGCAGCGAGGCGGCCGAATGACCCAAGTGCAGACAGTGACGGACGGCGGCTACAATTTCGCCTATCTGGACGAGCAGACCAAGCGCATGATCCGCCGGGCGATCTTGAAGGCCGTGGCAATACCGGGCCATCAGGTGCCCTTCGGCTCGCGCGAGATGCCGCTGCCCTACGGCTGGGGCACGGGCGGTATCCAGGTCACGGCCTCGATCATCGGCCTTGCGGACGTGCTCAAGGTCATCGACCAGGGAGCCGACGACACGACGAATGCGGTCTCCATCCGCCGCTTCTTCGCGCGCACGGCGGGGGTCGCCACGACCGAGGCGACGGCGGATGCCACGATCATCCAGACCCGCCACCGCATACCCGAAACGGCGCTCAGCGGCGACCAGATCATCGTCTATCAGGTGCCGATCCCGGAACCCTTGCGCTGGCTTGAATCGCGTGAGGCTGAAACCCGCAAGATGCATGGCCTTGCCGACTACGGCGTTATGCATGTGAAGCTGTACGAGGACATCGCCACTTACGGCCATATCGAAACGTCTTACGACTACCCGGTTCTGGTCAACGGCCGCTATCTGACAGCGCCGTCACCGATCCCCAAGTTCGATAATCCCAAGATGCACGAAATGGCTGCCCTGCAGTTGTTCGGCGCCGGGCGGGAAAAGCGCATCTATGCCATCCCGCCCTATACCCGGGTCGAAAGCCTGGATTTCGAGGATCACCCCTTCGCGGTCCAGACATGGGAGGCCCGCTGCGCCATCTGCGGCGCCGAGGACAGCTTCTTAGACGAGGTCATCACAGACGACCACGGCGGGTCCATGTTCGTCTGCTCCGACACCGACCATTGCGGGCGCCGCGTCGCCGACGGCCACCGGGGGGACGGGGAATGATGGACGGCGCCGCCCTTCAGGACACCCCGTTGCTCAGTGCATGCGGGATCACCCATTCCTATGGTGAGCGCATCGGCTGCCGCGACGTTACCTTCGACCTGTGGCCGGGCGAGGTGTTGGGCGTGGTCGGCGAAAGCGGGTCCGGCAAGACAACGCTGTTGAACTGCCTGTCGGCGCAATTGATGCCGTCGGCGGGCAGCCTGACCTATTGCCTGCGCAGGGGGGATCAGGCGGATGTCTATGCCCTGACCGAGGCTGAGCGCCGCATGCTCATGCGCACGGACTGGGGCTTCGTGCATCAGAGCCCGCGCGACGGCCTGCGCATGGGGGTCAGCGCCGGGGCCAACGTGGGCGAGCGCCTGATGGCCGTGGGGGCGCGCCACTACGGCGCCATCCGTGCGCAGGTCACGGATTGGCTCGGCCGAGTGGAAATGGACCTGGATCGCATCGACGACCTGCCGTCGCAGTTTTCCGGCGGCATGCAGCAACGCGTGCAGATCGCGCGCAATCTGGTGTCGGGGCCGCGCCTGGTGTTCATGGACGAACCCACGGGCGGGCTTGATGTCTCGGTGCAGGCGCGCCTTCTCGACCTGCTGCGCGGCCTGACCAACGACTTAGGCTTATCCGCCGTGATCGTCACCCACGACCTGGCGGTGGCACGCCTGCTTTCACACCGGCTGATGGTCATGCGCCGGGGCGAGGTGGTTGAACAGGGCCTGACCGATCAGGTTCTGGATGATCCACAGCACGCCTATACCCAGCTTCTCGTATCCTCGGTGCTGCAGACATGAGCGCGCCGGTGATCCGCATCGAGGGCCTATCCAAATCCTTCGTCCTGCACAACCAGGGCGGGGTCGAACTGCCCGTGCTCCGGAATATCTGCCTGGAGGTCTTCGCCGGCGAATGCCTAGCCCTGCACGGGCCGTCGGGCACGGGGAAAAGCTCGCTGATCCGCCTGATCTACGGCAACTATCTGTGCCCCCAGGGCCGCATCCTGGTCCGCCACGACGGGCGCCTCACCGATGTCGCCCGCGCCCAACCGCATGAGATTCTCGAACTGCGCCGCCGCACCATGGGCTACGTCAGCCAGTTTCTGCGCGTCATTCCCCGTGTGCCGGCCCTGCAGGTGGTGGCCGAGCCGCTGCGTGCCCAGGGGATCGATGCGGCGTCGGCCGAGCAGGCGGCGGGCGCCATGCTGACCCGCTTCAACATCCCCGAACGCCTGTGGCATCTGGCGCCCGCGACCTTTTCCGGCGGCGAGCAACAGCGCGTCAATCTGGCCCGCGGTTTCATCGCCGACTACCCGATCCTGCTGCTCGACGAGCCGACGGCGTCCCTCGACAAGGCCAACCGCGACGTGGTGATCGACGTGATCCGTCAGGCGACGGCGCGCGGTGCGGCGGTGGTCGGTATCTTCCATGACGCGCAAATGCGGGACGCCGTGGCGACCCGCGTCCTTGCCCTCGCTACCGCCGGGGCGGCGGCCTAGGTGCCCGGTGCCGGCGGCCCCGTGACCCGGGGCGCGGAACGCTACGCCGTTTACTTCATCCCCGGTCCGGACACGGCCCTTTGGCAGGCGGGCTGCCGCTGGCTTGGGCGGAATCCGGATGGGACCGTGGGTGACGCGCCCCTGCCGCCGCCGCAAGCGACCGCAGCGGGCATTTCCCGGGAGGATTGGGCGGCGGCGACGGCAGAGCCCCGGCGTTATGGTTTCCACGCGACCTTGAAGCCGCCTTTCCATCTAGCCGAAGGCCGTGCTCTTGCGGACCTCGACACGGCGCTGGCGCGCTTCGCCGCCGGGCGGGCGGCCTTTCAGGCGGCGGCGTTGTCGGTCACGCGTCTTGGCGGCTTTCTCGCCCTCTGTCCCTCCGCGCCGGCGGCTGACCTGGCGGCTCTGGCCGCCGATTGCCTGCGGGCCTTTGAGCCGTTTCGGCGCCCATCGGATGCGGCAACCCTGGCGCGACGCCGGGCACGGGGACTTACGCCCCGGCAGGATGCTCTGCTTGAAGCCTGGGGCTATCCGTTCGTCCTGGAGGAATTCCGCTTTCACATGACCTTGACGGGACGCCTTTCGGACGAGGCGGCGGCCCGCTATCTATCGTTGCTGGACCGACTGTTCGCGGCGGCCTTGGCGGCCCCGCTTGCCGTGGGCGGTGTCGCCCTGTTCCGCGAGCCGGCCCCCGGCGCTCCTTTCGAAACCGTCCGGCGATATCTTTTTTCCGCGCGGTAACGCGGGTCGGTTGAACGGCCGCTATATTGCGGAATCGTAATTTATTTTCAGATAATTAGGCCGTTTCCACCAGCGTGCTTCGAGGCCGTCGCAAGGCCCCCTGGGCAGCTTTCGAAGGGAGATTATTCAAATAAGTCTCAAAAAAAACCATTGATCTTTCCTAGTGGGAATGATCTTATTTTGCCCGTGGTATACCAAATGCCAAAGAGCTCAAAAGAGCCAAAGCAAGGTGTATTGCAATGTTTGGGAAAACATCGACCAAGTGAATTGACAGGACCGTCTGATCCGACCGCCGGATAAAAACAATACAGGCGCAAGGGGAAGACATTTAACCGCCGTTCGACTTTGGCTTATACTCAGGCCGAATGCGCTATGGCGCTATCAACAACTGGGAGGACACCCATGAAGACTTTTGTCAAGAAACTGCTGGGCGTCGGCATCACCGTCGGCCTGGTTTCCGGTTTCACGGCCATTGCAGGTAAAACTGCCCTGGCCTGGGAGCCGGTGAAGCCGATTCAGTTCGTGGTGATGGCCGGCAAAGGCGGGGGCGCCGACAAGCTGGCGCGTCTGATGCAGTCGATCATCGAAAAGCATAAGCTGTCGCCGAAGCCCGTTACGCCGATCAACAAGCCCGGCGGTTCCGGTGCGGAAGCCCTTGTGTACATGAAGAACCACAAGGACCCCGACCATGCCATCATGGTCACCCTGAACAGCTTCTACACCACGCCGCTTCGTCAGCCGAAGTTGGAAGTCGATCCGCTGACCTTCGCGCCGATCGCGCGTATGGCCGAAGACACCTTCGTGCTGTGGGTCCACAAGGACGCCGGCATCAAGACCGTCGACGAATATGTGAAGGCCGCCAAGGCCGCCGGCAACCAGTGGATCATGGCCGGTACCGGCAAGGCATCCGAAGACAACCTGCTCGCCGACTTCCTGAACGCGGCCTATGGCCTGAACATGAAGTACGTCCCCTACAAGGGCGGTGGCAAGGTCGCCAAGCAGCTGGCCGGCAAGCACGCCAACTCCACGGTCAACAACCCGTCGGAAGCCCTCGGCTTCTTTGAAGCCGGTACGGTCGTGCCGCTGGCGTCGTTCACCGACGAGCGTCTGCCGCTGTTCAAGGACACGCCGACCTTCAAGGAACTGGGTCAGGACTTCGTTTACTACATGCAGCGCTCCGTCGTCGGCGCGCCGGGCATGAGCAAGGAAGCCCAGGCGTTCTATCAGGAGGTCTTCAAGAAGGCTTATGCCACCCCGGAATGGCAGAAGTACATGAAGTCCAAGAGCCTGCAGGGCGACCTGCTCCAGGGCGACGCGCTCGTCACCTACTGGAAGCGTGAAAACGAAGTGCATCGCAAGATGCTGGTCAAGATGGGCGCCATCAAAGGCTAAGTCCGTCTGATATCCGAAGAAACGATATAGGGGAGGTTCCGTCGTCATGCGTCGTGCTGAAATCATCACTGCTGTCCTGATGGCGGGCCTCTCCATATATCTTATGGTCAAGAGCGCCGAGCTGCCCATCGGCTGGATCCCCGGCGAGGGACCCGGCGGCGGCTTCTGGCCCTTCTGGCTGGCCGCGCTCATGCTCGGTTCAATCATCTGGGTGATCGTCAACTGGTTCCGCCGGACGAGCCCGCCGGCCAAGTCGGAAGATCCCTTCCTCGACGCCTACGGCATGAAGATGTTCTTGGTCGTCGGCGGTGGCGTGACCGGAATGATCGCGCTGGTCGACATCATCGGCATGCACTTCGCCGCCATGGTCTTCATGATCTACTACATCCGCTTTCTGGGCGGGCATTCGTGGAAAGTTACCTTGAGCGTCGCCCTGCCGACGCCGGTGGTGCTCTTCCTGTTCTTCGACATCGCCTTGCGGAACTTCCTGCCCACGGGGTTCATGGACCCCCTGTACATCCCGCTCTACAACTACTTCCTCTAAACCTGCGATGACGGGTTGCCCCGGCATAAGGGGCGGGAGCGGAAAATTCTCTGGTCTACAAAAGACCAGGAACCACGAAACATGACGGCCCGCCGGCAACGTCCGGCCCCGTCCGGGGAACGAAGTAAAGAACAATGGAACTTATCGGTCTTCTGTCAGACGGTTTTCTGGTCGCTTTCGAGCCACTGAACCTCGGCCTGATCGTGCTGGGGGTGATCGTCGGCCTGTTCGTGGGCGCCATGCCCGGGTTGGGCTCCGTCAACGGCGTCGCCATCTTGCTGCCGATGACCTTCCTGGTGCCGCCCGCATCGGCCATCATCTTCCTGGCCGCGCTCTACTACGGGGCCATGTACGGCGGCGCCATATCCTCGATCACGTTGGGTATTCCCGGCGCCTCGACGGCCGTTGCGACGACCTTCGACGGGCGCCCGCTCGCCATGAAGGGCGAGGCCGACAAGGCCCTGATCGCGGCGGCTTTGGCATCGTTCGCCGGGGGCACGATCTCGGTCATCCTGTTCACTCTGTTCGCGCCGCCCTTGGCTTCCGTCGCCCTGGATTTCGGTGATCCGGAAATCTTCGCGCTGATGATCCTGGCCTTCGCGACTTTCGTAGGCCTGTCCGGCGACGACATCGCGAAGACGATCTTCTCGATCTGTATCGGCATGGTGATGTCGGCCATCGGTTTCGACATCATCTCCGGCGAGCCGCGCCTGGTGCTGTTCGACCTGATCGGCTTCCAATCCAAAATCAACTTCCTGGTGCTGGCCATCGGCATCTACGGCATCGGCGAAATGATGTGGACCATCGAGGTCAGCCGCGGCGAGACGATGATGTCCAAGGTGACGATGTCGGTCGAACGCGTGATGAATAATCTCAAGATCATCTGGGGCACCTGGAAAGCCTGGTTGATGGGGTCGGCCCTCGGCTTCTTCGTCGGCATCCTGCCGGCGGCGGGCGCCACGCCGGGCTCTCTCATGGCCTATGGTGTCGCGAAGATGACGTCGCGCGAACCGCATATGTTCGGCAAGGGGGCGGTCGAGGGTGTGGTTGCGCCGGAAGCCGCCAACAACGCGGCCTCCACGGGCTCGCTGCTGCCCATGCTGACCCTGGGTATTCCCGGTTCGCCGACAACGGCGGTGCTGCTCGGTGGCATGGTCATCTGGGGGCTGCAGCCGGGGCCGCGCCTGTTCGTCACGGAAACGGAATTCGTGTGGGGGCTGATCGCCTCGCTCTATGCGGCGAACCTGTTCGCGGTGATCATCAACATCGCCTTCATTCCGCTGTTCCTGTGGTTCCTCAAGACGCCGTTCACCATTTTGGCGCCGCTGATCTTCGTCCTGTCGATGGTCGGCGGATATGCCGCGACGGAACGCATGTTCGACGTCTGGCTGATGTTGATCCTGGGCGTCGGCGGCTATCTGATGCGCAAGTTGGACTACCCGGTAGCACCTGCGGTGCTCGCCATCGTGCTGGGCCCCATCGCCGAACCGGCGTTGCGCCAATCCCTGTTGATTTCCGGGGGCGATGTCATGGTGTTCTTCAACCGGCCGATCGCCGGCCCGATCACCATGATCGCGCTGGTGCTTCTGTTTCTGCCGGCTTTCCAGATCGCGTGGCGGCGCATCCGCGGCAAGAAGCCGGTGGCGGGATAATAATATTGCAGCCGTAACGGCGGGGCCGCGGGGCGGCTCCGCCGGACGGCGCGGGAGGTGACGTTAAGGGCGGAAAGTGCTGGCTTCTGGTTTCTGGTGTATTGTATACCACAGCGAAAGCGGCTATACCCTCGGCCAAGCCGGCAGGGGGCAAGTGGGAACCCGCCGGCAACACGATCAACTTAGGGGACTCCCCGGGACAAAACCATGGAAAGAGAAGCCGAAAGCATTGCCGATACGGAAGCGACGGGGTCGTCCGGACTGGTCGTGCAGCCGATCGACGCGAACTTCTCGCTCAAGGACCGGATCTACGATTCCTTGAGGCGGGCGATCACCTCCATGAACATCTATGCCGAGGACGCCGAGCTTCGGCTCGACGAACGAAAACTTTCCGAACAGCTTGAGATCAGCCGCACGCCGATCCGCGAAGCCCTGGCCCGCCTGGAGCAGGAGGGCCTGGTTCATATCGTTCCACGCAAGGGTGTGTTCATCGTGCGCAAGACCAAGCGCGAGGTCCTGGAATTGATCACCGTTTGGGCGGCGCTGGAAAGCATGGCCGCGCGGCTCGCGACCGAGGTCGCGTCCGACGAGGGCATCGCTGAGCTGCGGACCATGTTCGCGGATGTCGAAAGCGAAGAAGCCAAGGCCGCCATCGACGAATATTCGTCCAAGAACATCCGTTTCCATCAGGCGATCCTGAAGCTCGGCGGCTGCAAGCTGATCCAGGACATGTCCGATAACCTGTTTATCCATATGCGTTCGATCCGCGCCCGCACCATTTCCGAGGGCGACCGCGCCAAGCGGTCGGTGATCGACCATATGCATATCATTGAGGCGCTCGAACAACGGGACGCCGAGCTGGCTGAACGGCTGGTCCGGGAGCATTCCATGAACCTGGCCCGGCATATCGAACAACACGTGGATTACTTGGACTAGGGACAATCCGTCAGGCGCCCCGGTTCGCCATCGATAGACGGGGGCCTGACTTCGGTCCAGCAGAGACCGCAAGGGAGAACAAAGAAATGGCAAATACGGCAACCGATACCCAGGCGCAGGAGGCCCCCGAGGCCGGCACGCTTACGGACGGTTTTCACCTCGTCATCGACGCGCTGAAGCTGAACGGTATCACCAATATCTATAACGTGCCGGGGATTCCGATCACCGACCTGGGCCGCTTCATGCAGGCCGAGGGCATGCGCGTTCTGTCGTTCCGCCACGAGCAGCACGCCGGCTACGCCGCCGCGATCGCGGGCTACCTGACCCAGAGGCCTGGCGTGTGCCTGACCGTGTCGGCGCCGGGCTTCCTCAACGGCCTGACCGCGCTGGCCCATGCCACGACCAACTGCTACCCGATGATCCTGATTTCGGGCTCGTCCGAACGGGAAATCGTCGACCTGATGCAGGGCGACTACGAGGAAATGGATCAGCTCGCCATCGCCAAGCCGCTGTGCAAGGCCGCCTACCGCGTGCTGCACGCCGAAGACATCGGCATCGCCGTCGCCCGCGCCATCCGCGCTGCCGTTTCGGGCCGGCCGGGTGGGGTTTATCTCGATCTTCCGGCCGCCCTTTTAGGCCAGACCATGGACGCCCTGAAGGGCCAGCAGTCGCTGGTCAAGGTGATCGACCCGGCTCCGGCGCAGCTGCCGGCACCGGCAGCGGTTACCCGCGCCCTCGAGGTCCTGAAGGCGGCCAAGAAGCCGCTCATCATCCTGGGCAAGGGTGCGGCCTATTCCCAGGCCGACGACAAGATTCGCGAGCTCGTCGAAAAATCCGGCATTCCCTACATCGCCATGAGCATGGCCAAGGGCCTGCTGCCGGACGATCACGACCTGTACGCCGGCGCCGCGCGCTCGCTGGTCCTGAAGGAATCGGACACGGTCATGCTGATCGGCGCCCGGCTCAACTGGTTGCTCAGCCACGGCAAGGGCAAGCAGTGGGGCGATGCACCGAAGAAGTTCGTGCACATCGACATCGACCCCAAGGAAATGGATTCCAACGTCGAAATCGCCGCACCCATGGTCGGCGATATCGCGTCCTGCGTCGGGTTGCTGCTCGACGGCATGGGCGGCGACTGGAAGACCCCGCCGTCCGACTGGATCAACGCGGTCAAGGCCAAGCGCGACGCCAACGTTGAAAAGATGGCGCCGCGTCTGCAGAACAACAACGTGCCCATGGACTTCCACGGCGCCCTTGGCGTGCTCAAGCGCATCGTCGCCGCGAACCCGGACATGGTGCTGGTCAACGAAGGGGCCAACACGCTCGATTTCGCGCGTTCCATCATCGACATGTTCAAGCCGCGCAAGCGTCTGGACGTCGGCACCTGGGGCGTCATGGGCATCGGCATGGGCCAAGCCATCGCGGCCGCGGTCGAAACCGGCGAGCAAGTGCTCTGCATCGAGGGCGACAGCGCGTTCGGGTTCTCCGGCATGGAGATCGAAACGATCTGCCGCTACAACCTGCCGGTCTGCGTGGTGGTGTTCAACAACGGTGGCATCTACCGCGGCACCGACAAGAACCCGACGGGCGGTTCCGACGTGGCGCCGACCGTGTTCGTCAAGGACGCCCGCTACGACAAGATGATGGAGGCCTTCGGCGGCCTCGGCTTCTACGCGACGTCTCCGGATGAACTGAACCAGGCGGTGACCGAGGCCATCAAGGCCGGTCGGCCGGCCCTGGTCAACGCGGTCATCGACGAAAACGCCGGCACCGAAAGCGGTCGCATCGGCAATCTGAACCCGCAGAGCGTCGTCGCGAAGAAGTAACGCGCTCTATTCGATCAAAACTGAAAAACGGGAACGAACAATGAAAGCTCTCGAAGGCGTCAAAATCCTGGACATGACTCACGTGCAGTCGGGTCCCACCTGCACCCAGCTTCTGGCCTGGTTCGGGGCCGACGTGATCAAGGTGGAACGTCCCGGCGTCGGTGACGCGACCCGCAAGCAGCTGGTCGACGTGCCCGGCGCCGACAGCCTGTATTTCACCATGCTGAACCATAACAAGCGTTCGGTGACGCTGAACACCAAGTCCGACGAGGGCAAGGCGATCTTCACCAAGCTGATCCAGCATTGCGACGTGATGGTCGAGAATTTCGCGCCCGGCGCGCTCGACCGCATGGGCTTTTCCTGGGAGAAAATCCAGGAAATCAACCCGCGCATGATCTATGCCTCGGTCAAGGGTTTCGGCCCCGGCCCCTACGCCGAATGCAAGGTCTATGAGAACGTCGCGCAATGCGCCGGCGGCTCCGCGTCCACGACCGGCATGCTGGGCGACCTCCCGATGGTCACCGGCGCCCAGATCGGCGACAGCGGCACGGGCCTGCACCTCGCCCTCGGCATCGTCACGGCGCTGTATCAGCGCACCCATTCGGGCAAGGGTCAGCGCGTCGAATGCGCCATGCAGGATTCGGTGCTTAACCTGTGCCGCGTCAAGCTGCGGGACCAGCAGCGCCTGAAAGCCGGTCCGCTGACCGAGTATTCCCAGTACGGCGAAGGCATCCCCTTCGGCGATGCGACGCCGCGCGCGGGCAACGATTCCGGCGGCGGCCAGCCGGGCCGCATCCTGAAGTGCAAGGGTTGGGAAACCGATCCCAACGCCTATACCTACTTCATCACCCAGGCGGCGGTGTGGGAGAAGATCTGCGACGTCATCGGCAAGCCCGAATGGAAGACGGACGAAGATTTCGCCACGCCGAAGGCGCGGCTGCCGCATCTCAACCAGATTTTCGAGGCCATCGAGGCCTGGACCATGACCAAGACCAAATTCGAGGTCATGGAAATCTGCAATCCGTTGGATATCCCCGTCGGCCCGATCTTGTCGATGAAGGAAATCGCCGAGGAACAAAGCCTGCGCGACACCGGCACGGTGGTCGAGGTCGATCATCCGGAACGCGGCGCCTACCTCACGGTCGGCAACCCGATCAAGCTGTCCGATTGCCCGGCCGACGTGAAACGGTCACCGTTGTTGGGTGAGCACACGGACGAGATCCTCGCGGAAATCGGCCTGAGTTCGGACGAAATCGAAGCCGCGAAGACGGGCGGCGCGGTCTGACCGCACCCCGATCGCAGCGAAACACAAAGATCCCCAAGGGAGGACCCTCATGCGTTTGATCCTTAACGGCCAGCAGGCCTTCGGCAAGGCCACGTTGGAAGCGATCCTGGAAAAGGGCACGGACGAAATCGTCGGCGTGTTCTGCGCGCCGGACAAGGAAGGCAAACCGGCCGACCCGGTGAAGGAATTCGCCTTGGAAAAGGGCCTGCCGCTGTTCCAGCCGCCCAACTACACGGACAAGGAAGTGCTGGACCACATCCGGTCCCTCAACGCGGACCTGATGGTCATGGCCTACATGATCATCTTCGTGCCGGAAGAGGCGCGTGACATCCCGACCCACGGGTCGATCTGCTTCCATCCGTCCCTGCTGCCCAAGCATCGCGGCCCGTCGTCCATTAACTGGCCGATCATCGGCGGTGCGACGGAAACGGGGATCACCATCTTCTGGCCCGACGACGGTCTGGACGAAGGCTTCATCCTGCATCAGGACAAGGTCGCGATCGGCCCCGACGACACGCTGGGCGACATCTACTTCGGCAAGATCTTCGACCGCGGCGTGGCGATGATGCTGGAAGCCATCGACATGGTGAAAGCCGGCAACCCGCCGAAGATTCCCCAGAACGAAGACGAGGCGACCTATGAATCCTGGTGCCGCAAGAAGGACATGCAGATCGATTGGTCGAAGCCCGTGGCCGAGGTCTACAACCAAATCCGCGGCTGCAACCCGCAGCCGGGTGCCTGGACCACCATCGACGGCAATGAATTGTCGATCTTCGATTCCCGTAAAGTGGATGGCGACACCGGCGGCAAGCCGGGTGAGGTCGTCGGCATCGAAGACGATCACATCCTGGTCGCCGCCCCCGGCGGCGCCGTCAAGGTGATGCGTCTGCGCCCCCACGACGACAAGAAGATCACCGCTGCCGAATACGTGGCCAAAGTCGGCTTGCAGAAAGGGAAGGTGCTGGGCGCCTAAGCGGCGGCCGGCATCGACCCAGAGGAAACAACCCAGGCTCCAGAGATCCCGAAAGAGGGACGCGAGAGGAAACCATGCCCAAAAGTGATATTGAAATCGCCCGCGAAGCCACAATGAAGCCCATCGCCGATGTCGGCGCCGAGAAGCTGGGCATTCCCGGCGACGCACTTCTGCAGTACGGCCCGCACAAGGCCAAGGTCGACATGACCTACCTGAAGTCGTTGGAGAGCAATCCCGACGGCAAGCTGATTCTGGTCACCGCCGTGACCCCGACCCCCGCTGGCGAAGGCAAGACCACGACCACCGTGGGCCTGGGCGACGGTCTGAACAAGATCGGCAAGAAGGCGATGATCTGCATCCGCGAACCTTCCCTCGGCCCCTGCTTCGGCATGAAGGGCGGAGCCGCCGGCGGCGGCTATGCCCAGGTGGTGCCGATGGAAGACATCAACCTGCACTTCACCGGCGACTTCCACGCCATCGGCATCGCCCACAATCTGCTGGCGGCGTTGATCGACAACCACATCTACTGGGGCCTGGAGCCGGCCATCGACAGCCGCCGCGTCGCCTTCAAGCGCGTCGTCGATATGAACGACCGGGCGCTGCGCCAGATCACCAACTCGCTGGGCGGCGTTGCCAACGGCTTCCCCCGGGAAGACGGTTTCGACATCGTCGTGGCGTCGGAAATCATGGCGATCTTCTGTCTGGCCACCAGTCTGCAGGACCTGACCGAGCGGATCGGCAACATCGTGATCGGCCAGAACCGCAATCGTGAGCCGATCTACGCCCGCGACGTCAAGGGCCCGGGCCCGATGTCGGTGCTGCTTAAGGAAGCCATCGCGCCGAACCTGGTGCAGACGCTGGAAAACAACCCGGCCTTCATCCACGGCGGTCCGTTCGCCAACATCGCGCATGGCTGTAACTCGGTCATCGCGACCAAGTCGGCGCTTAAGCTTGCCGACTACGTGGTGACGGAGGCCGGCTTCGGCGCCGACCTGGGCGCTGAGAAGTTCTTCGACATCAAGTGCCGCAAGGCGGGCCTCAAGCCGGCGGCGGCGGTCATCGTCGCCACCGTGCGCGCGCTGAAGATGCATGGCGGCGTGGCCAAAGCCGACCTGGGCACGGAGAACGTGGAGGCGGTCAAGAAGGGTTGCGAGAACCTGGTTCGCCACATCCGTAACACCCAGCAGTTCGGCGTGCCGGTGACGGTTTCCATCAACAACTTCATCACCGACACGGACGCCGAACTTCAGGCCGTGAAGGCGGCGGCCGAAGCCGAAGGCGTGAAGGCCTTCATCGCCACCCATTGGGCGGATGGCGGTGCCGGTACGGAAGACCTGGCCAAGCATGTTGTCGAACTCGCCGATTCCGGCGTTGCCGACTTCAAGCCGCTGTATCCGGACGACATGCCGCTGCGCGACAAGGTCGAAACCATCGTCAAGAAGATCTACGGCGGCGACGGCATCACCTGTGACGGCGCCATCGAAAAGCAGTTCGCCGACCTGCAGAAAGACTATGGGCACTTCCCGGTCTGCATGGCGAAGACGCAGTACAGCTTCTCGACCGATCCGGATGCCAAGGGCGCGCCGACGGGCTTCACCGTGCCGATCCGCGAACTGCGGCTGTCGGCGGGGGCGGAATTCATCGTCGCCGTGACCGGCGCCATCATGACGATGCCGGGCCTGCCCAAGGTGCCGTCGGCGAATAACATCTATCTGAATGACCAAGGTCAAATCGAGGGTCTGTTCTAGACGCTAGAGTGACCTGACCAATTCCGGCAGCCCCGGCCGCTTTGGCCGGGGCGGTCCGGCCATAAGGGGAGGACGACCATGAGCATCCGAAATATTCTTGTTCCCGTGCGTGGTGATGGTAAGGGCGAATTGGTCCTGAATGCCGCAGTGGCGCTTGCGAAGAAATTCGATGCCCATATCGACGTCGTCCATGCCCGAATGAGCTCTCAAGATATGCTGGCCTACGGCGCGACCTTGGCCGGCGTGCGTGACGTGGTGAACGAGATCGCGGAGACCCATGCGGCCGACGAAGAGGCCCGGGTCAAGAAGCTGTACGTGGATTATTGCGAACGCCACGGCATCGCCGACATCACCGAGCCGCGCAACGGCGTGAAGGGCGTATCCGCCTCGTGGCACGAGGAAAAGGGCCGCCAGGCCAACGTCGTCGCCCGCCGCGGCCGTCTGACTGACGTGATCTTCGTCGCTCAGCCCGATGGACAGTTGGGCGTCAATACCTTCGAGGCGGCCCTCATGGAAACCGGCAAGCCCGTGATCTGCGTCCCGTCCCGGGACATCAAGGAGATCGGCCGGAACATCGCCATCGCCTGGAACGGCAGCGCCGAGATTTCGGCCGCCGTCACGTCGTCCCGGCCGATCGTCGAAGGGGCGGAAAAACTGCTGATCCTGTCGGCGCCGGAAACCCATGGCGACGAGCTTCCCGCGTCGGACCTTGCCGAATACCTGCGTTGGCACGGAAAGAAAAGCGAGACCCAAATTCTCGACTGCGATCCGCACGAGGTCGGCCAGACGCTGCTGAAGGCTTGCGCCGACAACGGCATCGATCTGTTGTTGATGGGCGGCTACGCTCATGCCCGCCGACACGACTTCAAAATCGGCGGCGTCACCCAATACGTGGTCGAGAATGCCGAAATTCCGGTTCTCTTCCACCACTAAATTCCGATCCGGCGGCATTTTTCCCCGCTATTTCCACGATCAGGAAAAACCCCCGCTTTCGCTGCACTGCGTCATCGCGTTCTGTTGCCATGCGCGGCGCGGCCTGTTTAATGTCGCCCCCCGTTGAAACGTATACAATCCGTCAGCAATCGGGGCGGCCCAGGCCGCGTCATAAGCAGCAATTCGTGGGGAAACAGAAGAATGACTTTGTGGATCAGGTACGCGCGCCAGGGTGCGGAAGGTTTCGGCACGCTCGACGGCGATGTCATCAGCGTGCATTCCGGGGACATGTTCCAGGGTGCGAAGGCGACCGGCGAGACCCTTAATCTGGCGGACGTCACGGTTCTGGCGCCGGTGCGGCCGGGCAAGATCGTCGCCCTTTGGAACAACTACAACACCATGCGCGAGAAAATGAACGGCGTGCGCCCGGAAGAGCCGCTGTGGTTCATCAAGACCAACAACTCAGTTATCGGCACGGGTGCGGCCATCGAACGACCCGCCAGTTACGACGGTAAGATCGTCTACGAAGGCGAACTGGGCATCGTCATCGGCAAGCGTTGCAAGAACGTGTCGGAAGCGGACGCGCTCGGCTATGTGTTTGGTTATACCTGCGTCAATGACGTGACGGCGGCCGATATCCTGAAGCGCGATGAAACCTTCGCCCAATGGACCCGGTGCAAAAGCTTCGACACCTTCGGGCCGCTGGGACCGGTCATCGCCACGGGCCTGGACCCCATGAAGCTGACCGTGAAGACGATCCTCAACGGTGCTGAACGGCAGAACTATCCGGTTTCGGACATGCTGCGCACGCCGGCCAAGTTGATCAGTGAAATCTCCCACGATGTGACGCTGGAGCCGGGCGACGTCATCGCCTGCGGCACCAACGTCGGCGTCGGCAGCATGAAGGAGCCGTCCAACACGGTGGAGATTGTCATTGATGGAATTGGCACGCTAAGCAACACTTTCGATAATTAGACGGATCCGCTTCGCAACCGGGTCTGACGCAGGGAATACCGTGCGGGCATGCGACGTGCCCGCCGCAGGGAAACAGAGAAAAGCAGGGAGAACATCATGCGAGTATGCGTGATCGGCGCCGGCGCCATCGGCGGTCTTATGGGCGCCAAACTGGCCTTGGCCGGAAACGACGTCAGCGTCATCGATATGGGACCGCACCTTCAGGCGATCCGCCAGAACGGGTTGAAACTGATCTGGGAAGACGGCTCGGAACATGTCGCCCAGGTGAAGGCGTTCGAAAAATGCGCTGACGCGGGCGAACAGGACCTGATCATCCTGGGGCTCAAGGCCCACTACCTGGAACTGGTGGCCAAGGACCTGGGCGCGCTCATGGGCCCCAACACCATGATCATGACCGTGCAGAACGGCATTCCGTGGTGGTATTTCCACAATCACGGCGGCCCGCACGACGGCAAGCAGCTTGAAAGCCTGGACCCGGACGGCGTGCTGACCAAGTACATCGACGGCGACCGTATCATCGGCTGCGTCGTCTATCCGGCCGCCGCCGTGACCGAGCCGGGCGTCATCAAGCATGTCGAGGGCGATCGCTTCCCCATCGGCGAGCTGGACGGATCGATCAGCGCGCGGGTGGAAGGCCTGAAGGATCTGCTTGAAGGAGCCGGGTTCCGCTCCCGCGTGCTCGAGGACATTCGCTCGGAAATCTGGCTCAAGGCCTGGGGTAACCTCAGCTTCAATCCGATCAGCGCGCTGACCCATGCGACCCTGGTCGACATCTGCCAGTTCCCGGAAACCCGGCATCTGGCGCAAAAGATGATGGAAGAAGCCCAGATTGTCGCGGAAAAGCTCGGTATTACCTTCCGCCATACCATCGAAAAGCGCATCGATGGCGCCGAAAGCGTGGGTGCCCACAAGACTTCCATGCTGCAGGATGTCGAGGCGGGCCGCTCGCTCGAGACCGAAGCCCTGATCGGCGCCGTCCTGGAACTGGCGAAGCTGACGGAAACGCCTTGTCCGCACACCTTTGCCGTCTATTCCTGCGTCAAGCTGCTGAACAAGGTAATGGTCACCCAGCACGCGGGCGTCATCGTGCAGATTGCGGATCAGGCCGCCGAATAGGCGCAAATCGCAGGCCGGTTACGATCCGGAATTGCGTGGACCCCGGGCTGCTCTATAATAAATACACTCCGGCGGGGGGAAATGGGTTTGTCCCCGCCGGAAGCAGCCTTGGGTAAGGATCAATGGCATCAGTTAGCGCCAAGGTAATCGGCCTGTGCGACGCAGCCCGGGAACGCGATCATCTGCCGCAGGAATGCGCCAGTTGCGTCGCCCGTCATCTGGCCATGTGTGCCGGTCTGAAGACGGATGAGCTTTCCCATCTGGCGCAACATGTGAGCCGCCGCAAGCTGGCGGCCGGTCAGACCCTGTTCCGGGAAACCGACCCGGCCGGCGATGTTTTTACCGTCACCTCGGGCCTGTTCAAGCAATACAAGCTTCTTGCCGACGGGCGCTGCCAGGTCACCGGGTTCTATTTCTCGGGCGATCTGATCGGCCTGCCCGACAGCCTCGACTATCCCGTCACGGCCGAGGCCCTGACGACGGCGACCGTCTGCGCCTTCCCGCGCTCGCGCATCGTGGAATTGGTCGACCGCTATCCGTCCTTGGCCAAGGCGGTGATCCTGAAACTGCAGGGCGAGATTACCACGGCCCAAGGGCAGATGCTGTCGCTCGGCCGGCTGACCGCGGAAGAACGTATCGCGGTCTTCCTGCTGACCTTGATGGACAAGGCCCATGATTGCGTCAACGACGACGGGTCGCTGCGCCTGAACATGCGCCGCGCCGATATCGCCGACTATCTGGGGCTGACCGTGGAAACGGTCAGCCGGTCGTTCACCAAACTGCGCAACGCCGGGGTGATCGGCGCCGAGCGGGGCGGGGCGGTCGAAATCCTGTCCCGTGACGGGCTCGAAGACATCGCCCAGGGGCCGGGATAAACCATCCGCCGGACTTGCGGGTATGGCGATTGCCGGCCATATGTGAAGGACCACCGCCCGCGGGGAGCCTGCCCATGAGCAATTTCAAAACCGCCCATCACACCGAAGACGCGGCCACGCCGAGCCCGCGTTGGCAGGAATTGCACGATCATCTACAGGCGGCCAAGCGGCCGATCTTCCAGGAACTTCGCGATTATCCGCCCCAGGTCGCCGGCTGCGATCTGCATTTCAAGGCGCTCGCCGAAAAGCGCGACGCCGTGTGCCGGGAGTTGGACCGCCTTGACGCCTTGCGGGGTGCCGCGGCGCAGGAATTGGACGCTTTCGCGGCGTCCTCGGTCTTTCTGGCCAAGGACGGTTGAACCCGTCACAGATTTGGGGACCGTAGGGGGCCCGCCACAGGAGAGCCACTACCATGTCATCCGTTACGTCATCGACCCTTCGCCGCGGTTCCGCCGCCGCCTTCGCCCTGATGCTGGCGGCTGCCCCCGTGGCCACCGTCCAGGCGCAATCCAAGCCGGCGGATCCGGAAATGCTGCTGGAGGAGGGGACGAAGAAGATCCTGCGCGCCTTCGAGCTATTCATCATGACCATCCCCCAGTACGAGATGCCCGAGGTTCTGCCCAACGGCGACATCATCATCCGGCGCAAGAACCCGCCGGGTGGGGATCGCAAAGAGGGGCCCGGCGTCGTCGAGCCGCCGGTCGCCGGGGAAAAGACGTAAGCCAGGCCGGCCTGGGGGCTTAGTCGGCGGCCATGTCCAGCAATTTGAATACCGTTTCCTGGGTCAGATTGCCGCCCGTCAGCGCAGCCACGGTCTTCAGTGACGTATCGACCTTGCCCGCGAGGAACCCGGCCGCCGCTGTCACGCCAGCCGGCTCGCCCAGCATCTTGGTGCGGGTCAGGATGGTTTTGAAGGCACGGGCGATGTCCTGTTCCGAGACCAGGACGATGTCGTCGAGAAACGCCTCCAGATGCATGAAGGGATATTCGCCGGGGCGTCGAGCGCTCAGCCCGTCGGCGATGCTGTCCCAATGGTCGATGGCCGTGGGTGTGCCCGCCTGGCGCGACACATAGGCCGCGTTGGCGCGTTCCGGCTGAATGCCTACGACCTTCACGTTCGGGTTGATCAGCTTGACCGCCGCCGCGATTCCGCCGGCGACTCCGCCGGACGACACGGGGACCAGTACCTGTTGGGCATCCGGGCATTGTTCCATGATCTCGAAACCGATGGTGCCGTGACCGGCGATGATCGGCGGGTCTTCCCAGGTGTCGATGGCGGTCATGCCGCGTTCAAGCGCTAGACGTTCCACCGTGGGCTGGCGGGCGAGGGCGTCCGTGCCGCAGAGATAAACCTCGGCGCCGTAGCCTTCCGTGCCGGCGATCTTGTAGGGGCTGGTCGCGTCCAGCATGACCACGGTGATGGGAACGTCCAGCGTCTTGCCGGCGAAGGCGAAGCCCTGGGCGAAGTTGCCGGACGATGCCAGAACCACGCCCTTGGCCTTCTGTTCCGCCGTCAGGTAATGCATCACATTGAACGCGGCACGCACTTTGAACGCCCCTGTGACCTGCAAATTCTCGCACTTCAGGAACAAGGTTTCCCGGCCGACCTCGGCCGAATCCCGGGCCACGGGCACGACCGGCGTGCGCCGGATGGCGTGGGGCATGTTGGCGCGCGCGGCGCGGACGGCGTCAAGCGTGACCAGGCGGTCACAGGAAAACAGGGAACCTTCCATGGCGGGGCAACTCCGTTGTGCCGGGCCGGGTTGGCCCGCACATAGGTTTACTGCACCACGAGGTTCAGGCTCAAGGGATCAAGGCGGCCAAGGGCGAGGAGAAGTTGATATGCAGCGGTCTTTTCGTCGTAGGACGCGGTGGTGAAGTTGATCTGCGCGTTGTTGACCTCGTTCTCGGCATCCAGCACGTTGATCACCGTTTCCTTACCGGCGGCGCGCAGCTTGCGCCGGCTCTGCGCCACTTCCGACGCGATGTTGACCGCGTTTTCCAGAAGAATCACCCGTTCTCGGGCGGTTTCCAGGGCCTGCCAGGCCAGACGGACCTGTTCCTCCACCGTGCGGGCGGCGGCCTGCAGTTTGTTGCGGTTGGCGGCCGTGTCATAGGCGGCACGCAGGGTCGAGGAGCGGGTGGAAAAGCCGGAAAACAGTTCCCAATCGGCTTGGAAGCCGATGGTGTAGTCGCGCCGGGTGCCGAGCACGCCGCCGTTGTTCTGTTCCATGTTGAACTCGCCCTCCAGGTCGATCGTCGGATACAGCCCGGATTTGGCCTCGACCTCGCGCTGGCGGGTGATGTCGATGCTGGTGCCGGCCTCGCGCACGGCGGGATTTTCGACCAGCGCGATGGCAAGGGCCCGGTCAAGCTCGCTGGGCACGGCGTTGACCGGCGGGCGCGGATCGTACATGTCTTCCAGATTGGGGGGGAAGCCGAACACCTGCTGATAGCGCGACATGGCGTCGCGCAATTGGCCCTCGAAGCCGACGCGCCGTTCCTTGGCGACCTGCAGGCGTGATTTCGCCTGCAGCACGTCGACGGCGATCCCCGACCCGCGGCGCACCCGCTCGTCTTCCAGGTTCAATTGGCGCTGGATGCGGCCTTCGCTTTCGATAGTGATGCCGAGCAGCCGCATCTGTCGCAGCACGGTGATATAAGCGCGAACACCCTGGAACAGGGTGTTCTGGCGCGTGCCTTCCAGCGTGATGCGGGCCAGATGCTCGTTCAATTCGGCGATATGGATGGCTGTCCGCGTCGCATAGCCGTCGAACAGGTTCTGCGACAGGGTGAAGGTGGCGACGTTTTTGTTCTCGATGCTTTTGGCGCCGGACGCGCGCGTTGACGGGCTGTCGATGAACTCGCGCCCCGCGTCGCCGGTCATGCTCAGGGTCGGCAGGCGTCGGGCCTTGGCGACGTCGATGCCCTGGCGGTTGCTTTCCAGGGTGTTCTCGGCGGCCAGGATGTTGGGATGATTGGTGATCAGGCGGGCGAGCTCGATCTCAAGCGCGGCCGCGTGGGCGGCCTGGGGCGTGCAAAGCGCGGCCACCAGCAGCCATCCAGCAATCGTCGTTCCGGCGATCGGCCGTCTGCGCACGCGGTGAAACTCCCTCAAGTTCGTTAGAATTCGGTCGGCCCGCCGAACTGCCGGGCGAGTCTATGCCCCGGCGGCCTGGCGGTCAAACGCCTCCGAATCGCACCCGGAATTCTGAGAATCTTATAGAAAACCTTGGTTAAGCGTCGGTTAAGGGGGAACTCAAGCCGCGCCGAAGCCGCCGCCGCCCGGCGTTTCAATGACGAAGACGTCGCCGGGTTTGAGCTCGCGGCGGTCCGTGCCGGTCAGCTCCTCTATCTCGCCGCCGGCCCGTTCCACGGCGTTGCGCCCGACCATGCCCGGGCCGCCGCCGTCGATCCCGTGGGGCGGCACGCGGCGGTGGCTGGACAGGATCGCCGCCGTCATGTCCTCGAGAAAACGGATGCGGCGGACCACGCCGTCGCCGCCCGGGTGGGCCCCGGCACCGCCCGAATCGCGCCGGATGGCGAAGCGTTCGACCAGGACCGGAAAGCGCCATTCCAGGACTTCCGGGTCGGTCAGCCGGGTGTTGGTCATATGGGTGTGGACGGCGTCCGTGCCGTCGAAATCGGGCCCGGCGCCGGACCCGCCGCAGATGGTTTCGTAGTACTGATGGCGGTCGTTGCCGAAGGTGAAGTTGTTGCAGGTTCCCTGGCTGGACGCGAGGGCGCCGAGCGCGCCGAACAGCGCGTCGGTGACGATCATGCTGGTTTCCACGTTGCCCGCGACCACGGCGGCGGGATATTCCGGCGACAGCATGGATTTCTTGGGGATCACCAGCTTGAGGGGTTTCAGGCAGCCGGCGTTCAAGGGGATGTCGTCGTCGATCAGCGTGCGGAAGGTGTAGAGCACCGCGGCATGGCAGACGGCGGTGGGCGCGTTGAAGTTGCTGTCCAGCTGCGCCGACGAGCCGGAGAAATCCAAGGTCGCCTCGCGCTTCTTGCGGTTGACCGTGATCTTCACGTCGATCACCGCGCCGTTATCCATTTCGCAGGTGAACCGCCCGTCGCTCAGCACGTCGAGCACCCGGCGCACGCTTTCCTCGGCATTGTCCTGGACATGGTCCATGTAGGCCCAGACCGTTTTCAGGCCGAAGTGATCGACCATCTTGCGTAATTCCTGAGCGCCCTTTTCGTTGGCCGCGATCTGGGCCGCCAGATCGGCCAGGTTCTGGTCGAAATTGCGCACGGGGTAGGGGCCGCCGCACAGCAATTCGCGGAGTGCGTCCTCGCGCAAATTGCCCTGATCGACCAACAGGAAGTTGTCGATCAGCACGCCTTCTTCCTCGACCGTCTTCGAATCGGGGGGCATGGAGCCCGGGGTGATGCCGCCGATGTCCGCGTGATGGCCGCGCGATCCGACGTAGAACAGGATGTCCTGGCCCTTGTCGTCGAACACGGGCGTGATCACCGTGACGTCCGGCAGGTGGGTACCGCCGTTGTAGGGTGCGTTGAGAGCATAGACGTTGCCGGGTTTTATCCGGCCTTCGTTATCGCGTATCACGGCGCGGATGCTTTCGCCCATGGACCCCAGGTGGACCGGGATATGCGGCGCATTAGCGATCAATTCGCCCTTGCGGTCGAACACGGCGCAGGAGAAATCGAGCCGTTCCTTGATGTTCACGGAATAGCTGGTGTTGGCCAGCGTCGTGCCCATCTGTTCGGCGATGGACATGAACAGGTTGTTGAAGATTTCCAGCATCACCGGGTCGGCCTGGGTGCCGATGGCGTGGACTTCGGGGCGCGGCTCCGCTCGGGTCAGGATCAGGTGGCCCTTGCGGGTCATCTCGGCGGCCCAGCCCGGCTCGACCACGATGGTCGAGGTGTTCTCGACCAGGATCGTGGGGCCGGCCAGGCGGTCGCCGGGCAACAGGGCCTGGGTCCGGTAGACGGGTGTTTCATATGCCTTGCCGCCGGACGTCATGGGGACCAGGGTCATGGGGCGCAGGGCCGCCACACCGGGAATGTCCGCGATATCCGGGTCTTCGGCCATGCCGGCGCGGCCGACGACCTCGACCGACACGGCCTCGATGATATGCCCACGGTCGGGGGCGGTGAAGCCGTAGCGCTGACGGTGCAGGACCTCGAACGCGTCGATCATCTTGTTGCGGTCGCCGAAGGGCACGATCAGCGCCGTGTCCGTGCCCTTGTAACGCAGGTGGGCGCGGCGGAAGGTTTCGATGTTGTCCTTAGGCAGTCCCTGGCCGTCGATCTCGGCCCGGGCGTCTTTTTCCAGGCCTTCGATGATTTCCATCAGGGGGGCGGTCAGGCCGGCGGCAAGCGGTGCCTCCACCGCCTTTTCGCGGATCGCCCGCACGTCGGCCAGCCCCATGCCGTAGGCCGACAGCACGCCCGCGAAGGGGTGCAGGAACACGGTGTTCATGCCCAATGCGTCGGCGACCAGACAGGCGTGCTGCCCCGCCGCCCCGCCGAAGCCATTAAGCACGTAGCCGGTCACGTCGTGACCGCGCTGCACGGAAATCTTCTTGATGGCGTTGGCCATGTTTTCGACGGCGATCTTGAGGAAGCCCTCGGCGACTTCTTCCGGCGTGCGGTCGTCGCCGGTTTGCGCGTGGATGGCCTGGGCCATGTCCTCGAACTTGCGGCGCACGGCGCGGTCGTCCAGCGGCTGATCGGCGTCGGGGCCGAACACGGCGGGGAAGTACTGGGGCTGCACCTTGCCCAGCATGACATTGCAGTCGGTGACGGTCAGCGGCCCGCCCCGGCGATAGCAGGCCGGGCCCGGGTCCGCCCCGGCGCTGTCGGGGCCGACCCGGTATCTGGCCCCGTCGAAATGCAGGATCGATCCGCCGCCGGCGGCGACCGTATGGATGTTCATCATCGGGGCCCGCATGCGCACACCCGCGACCAGGGTCTCGAAGGTGCGCTCGTACTCTCCGTCATAGTGCGACACGTCCGTGGACGTGCCGCCCATGTCGAAGCCGATGACCTTGGCGAAGCCCGCCATGCGTGCCGTCTCGACCATGCCGACCACGCCGCCGGCCGGTCCCGACAGGATCGAATCCTTGCCCTGGAACAGGCGCGCGTCGGTCAGCCCGCCGTTGGACTGCATGAACTGCAGCGGCGTGTCGCCCAGGTCAGCCGCGACCCGGTCGACATAGCGGCGCAGGATCGGCGACAGATAGGCGTCGACCACCGTGGTGTCGCCGCGGCTGACCAGTTTCATCAGGGGGCTGATCTGGTGGCTGACGGAGACCTGAGTGAAGCCGATGTCGCGGGCGATCCGGGCGGCGCGGCGTTCATGGTCCGGATAGCGGTAGCCGTGCATGAACACGATGGCGGCGGCGCGGATGCCGGCGTCGAAGGCGTCCTGCAATCCGGTGCGAAGGCGGCTTTCGTCGAGCGGCGTCAGCACCGCGCCCTGGGCGTTCACGCGTTCGGGCACCTCGATCACCTGCTCATACAACATTTCCGGCAGTTCGATGTGTCGGGCGAAGATGTTGGGGCGGGCCTGATAACCGATGCGCAGCGCGTCGCCGAAGCCGTCCGTGATGGCCAGCACCGTGCGGTCGCCCTTGCGCTCCAGCAGCGCGTTGGTGGCCACGGTGGTGCCCATCTTGACGACGCTGACCGCGTCCTTGGGGATTTCGGCGCCCGGGGCCACGCCCAGAATGTCGCGGATGCCCTGCAGGGCCGCATCTTCGTACTGGTCCGGATTTTCCGACAGCAGCTTGTGGGTGACCAGACGTCCGTCCGGTGCCCGCGCGACCAGATCCGTGAAGGTGCCGCCCCGGTCGATCCAGACGTGCCAGCCCGATGATTGTGTTTGGTCCGCCATGTGATCGGTCGCCGGTCCTCTCAAGCCCTCGAAGGCCCCGGTTTTTCTTGTCGGCTTTATGACAGACCGGATAGAACAGCCTCACAAGCAAAAACACAAGCCCAGAGGACATCCCTCCCCATGTTGCGTACTCTCGCCTACTTCAACAAATTCGTCGATCCCATCGCCATGGACATCCTGGCCGCCGCGCCGGAAATCACCCCCCAGCGCATCGCCTTCGAAGACGATGCCGACCACAATTGGAACCTGCTTGCCCAAGTCCACGGCATCCAGTTCATGCCGACCAACGAAACCCCGAAAGCCTGGTATCCGAACCGGGCGTTCCTGGAACGCTGCCCCAATCTTCTGGCCGTGTCCTCGACCGGGGCCGGTTACGACATGATCGACGTCGATGCGTGCAACGATCTGGGCATCATGGTGGTCAATAATTCGGGGGCCAATTCGGTGTCCGTGGCGCAGCATGTGCTGGGCCTGGCGCTGACGCTGTCCAAGCAGATCGCGCAGACTGACAAGGCGATCCGCGCCAACCCGAGGATCGACCGCCAGAACTTCATAGGCTCGGAACTGACCGGCAAGACGGTCGGCATCGTCGGCCTGGGCAACATCGGCCGGCTGGTCGCCGGCTATGTCAAGGTGTTCGGTGCCAAGGCGATTGCTTGCGATCCCTATATCAGCGACGCCGATTTCGCCGAACGCGGGGCGGAAAAGGTCGATTTCGAAACCCTGTTCCGGGAAGCCGACATCGTTTCCATCAATTGCCCGCTGAACGCCGAAACCCGCGGCATGGTCGACGCTCGCGCCTTCGGCTTCATGAAGCCCACGGCATATTTCATCACCACGGCGCGGGGCGGCATCGCCGACGAAGACGCGCTGGTCGCGGCGCTGCGCGAGAAACGCATCCAGGGGGCCGGGCTCGACGTGTTCGATATCGAACCCACGGGCAATGCCGATAACCGATTTGTCGAATTCGATAACGTGCTGCTGTCGCCCCACAACGCGGGCGTCACCTATGAGTGCAACTACAACATGGCCAAGGCGGCGGCCGAACAATGGGTCACGATCCTGCGGGGCGAAAAGCCGCCGCGCCTGAAGAACCCGGACGTCTGGGATCGCTATACCGAACGGTTCGCGCAGATCTTCGGCCAGGGTGTCGCCGCGGAATAACCGCGGCGTGTCTCATGGCGGCTAGGCCTGGGCCATGGCAGCGACGCGCTTGGCGATCGCGAGCGACGAGGTCAGCCCCGGGCTTTCGATGCCGTACAGGCCGACGTAATTCGCCAGCCCGTGCACATCCGAGCCCTGAATGACGAAGTCGGCGGCGTATTTGTCGTTGCTGTCGGTCAGCTTGGGCCGCACGCCGGTGTATCCTGGCGACAGGGCGCCGTCGGCCAGCCCTGGCCAGTAGCGGCGGATGGCGCCGTAGAAGCTGGCGGCCCGGCTTTCGTCGACCTTGTAGTCGATCTGGTCCGGATGGGTGACGTCGAGCCATTCCACGTCGGGCCCGAACTTGGTGCCGCCGCCCAGGTCGAGCGTCGAATGGGTGCCGAGCCCGCCCGGCACGGGGGCGGGATAGATCAGGTGGTTGAAGGGGCTTTTGCCGGCGATGGTGAAATAGTGGCCCTTGGCGTAGAAGCTGCCGGGAATGCTGTCCGCCGGAATGCCGTCGATGGCGCGGGCGATGTGCTGGGCATAAAGCCCGCCCGAATTGACCACCAGGGAGCAGTCCAGTTCCATGGGGGCGTCGCCGCCGGCGCGGATGCGGATGCGCCCGTCGGCCAAAACCTCGCCGCCGTCCACGGGGGTGTTGAAGGCGATCATGCCGCCCCGGTCTTCCAATTCGCCCTGTAGGGACAGCATGTAGCCGTGGCTTTCGATGATTCCGGTGGACGGCGACAGCAGGCCCGCCGCCGCCGTCACGTTGGGCTCCATTTCCTTCATCTGCCTGGCGTCCAGCCAGGTCAGGTCGTGAACGCCGTTGGCTTCGCCCTTGGCCTTCAGTTCCTCCAGCTTCACCACTTCGTCCTCGGTGATGGCGACGATGATTTTGCCGATCCGGTTGTGCTCGACCCCGTGGCTTGCGCAATATTCGTAGAGCATCTGCTTGCCCTCGACACAGCACAGCGCCTTGAGCGAATCCTTGGCGTAATAGATGCCGCCGTGAATGACCTCGGAATTGCGCGAACTGGTGCCCGTGCCGATGTCATCGGCCTTTTCCAGCAGGATGACGTCGCGCCCGGCCTGGGCCAGGGTGCGCGCGCAGGCCAGACCCACGACGCCCGCGCCGATGACTACCGTATCAACCTGTTCGGCCATGGATGCTCCTTGGGGATTGGGATTTCTTGTTCGGATTGTATACGTTCCGGTTTGCCCCATAATCGATTTTCGCGCAAGTGCCCGGATGCCGCCCGCCCCACCCGCAGGACCGACCCAATGAACCCCGCCGCCCTGACCGTCTCCGGCCTCGCCTTCCTCGGCCGTCACGCCACCACCATGATGGCCGTGGGGGTGTTTTCCGGCCTCACCTTTCCCGGCGTGACGGTGCATCTGCAGCCCTGGCTGACCGAAATGGTCTGGGTTCTGATGTTCGTGTCCATGGTCCATATCGACTGGGCCGACGTGATGGGCCATATCCGCCGGCCGTTCCTATTGGGCATCATGCTGGTCTGGATGCTGGCGGTGACGCCGGTCATCACCTGGTTGCTGGTCAAGGATACGGGCCTGTCGCCGGGCCTGATCGCCGCCATGGTGCTGACGGCGGCAAGCTGCCCGCTGATGTCCACGCCCGCCGTCGGCATGGTCATCGGATTGGACGGCGCGTTCCTGTTGCTGGTGTTGATCGCGGAAACCTTCCTGGTGCCGCTGACCCTGCCGGTGGTGTCGGCGACCCTGGTCGACATTCCCCTGTCGACGCTCGACCTCATGGGGCGGCTGGCGGCCCTTGTCGCCTCGACCTTCGCCGCTGCCGTGATCGCGCAGCGAATTCTCGGCCGCGCGCGGATCGATGCCTGGCGGCAGCCCCTGCACGGGGTGTCGGTGATCCTGCTGGTCGGCTTTGCCGCCGGTCTGATGGCGGGGGTGCCGCAGGCGTTCCGGGACAACCCGGACCACGTGGTTTTCGTGACGGCCCTCAGCTTCGCCGTCTATGTCGGGTTGCAACTGGCGGGGGCGGGGGTTTTCGTGGTGGTCGGGCGGGTGCTGGGCCGTGATTGGGACCGGATCAAGGTGCTGTCGGCGTCCTTCGCCTCGGGCAACCGCAATCTGGCGATCCTGATCGCGGTTTTGCTGCCGGCCATCGATCCGGATACCATGCTTTACTTCGTGGTCGGCCAGTTTCCCATCTATCTGATGCCCGCGGTGTGGCGGCAGGTGGCGAAACAGCTGCTGCCTGTTTGACCGGGCGTGATTTTTGGGAAATCGCCTGGATTTCCTACCGGGTTGCACGTTTGGCGTTTTTGCGCCACCCTCACGCAATAAGAGCCTGTATATCTATATGTTTATTTATATGTATATATACATAAATATGGCTTTTTGCGCGCCACGACGCGCATTTCGGGAGGAGGCTTCGTCACATGCCGATATCAACCCCAGCCGTTCGTTCACGGATCGCCATTGCCGCCGTTTATACCGTCGCGGGTCTTTTGACGGCCGTTCCGGGGCCTTTGCGGGCGGAGCCGGCAAAGAAAGCGAAGACCGTCGCGGTCGAGGCCGTGACGCTGACGCCGCGCCCGCTGGTCGAGGCCGTTTCGGCCATCGGAACCCTGCAATCGAACGAAGCGGTGATCGTGCGGTCCGAAATCGACGGGCGCATTGTCAGGATCGGGTTCGAGGAAGGCCAGCCGGTGAAGCAGGGCGATGTCCTGTTCCGGCTCGACGACACCATTTTCCGCGCTGAACTGGCCGAGGCGGAGGCCCGCCGGGCGCTCAGTCAGCGCACCTATGAGCGTGCCAAGAAGTTGGAAATCAGCGGTCACAGCTCGGCCGAGGCGCTCGACCGTGCGCTCGCCCAGATGCGGGTGGACGAGGCCAGCGTCACGCTGTCCAAGGCCCGGGTCGAAAAAATGACCATCCCAGCCCCTTTCGATGGAACCGTCGGCTTGCGCCATATCAGCGTCGGCGACTATGTCGAGGCTGGCAAGGATTTGGTGAACCTGGAAAACATCGACCCGATCAAGGTCGAGTTTCAGATTCCCGAACGCTACCTGCGTGTTGTCAGGCCTGATGGGGCGATCCGCGTGTCCCCCGATGCGCTGCCGGGTGAAACCTTCGACGGCCGGATTTATGCCATTGACCCGCGTATCGACGCGGGCGGACGCAGCGTCTCCATCCGCGCGCGTCTGACCAATGAACGGAAGGTTTTACGGCCGGGCATGTTCGTCCGCGTCAGCCTGATCATCGACCGCAACCTGGAAGCGTTGGTGCTGCCGGAAGAGGCCGTCGTGCGGCGAGGCGATAAACAGGTCGTGTTCCGTATTATCGACGGCGCGGCAGTGATCACGCCGGTGACGCTCGGCTTGCGGCAGACAGGTTTTGTCGAAGTCGTCGAGGGCCTGAATCCGGGAGACGTCGTGGTGACCGCAGGACACGCGAAACTGCGCGAAGGATCCTTGGTCGAAATCAATGCCCCCCAGGGGGCCAAGAGCTGACGACGCGATGCGGATATCCGAAACCTGTATCCGGCGACCCGTTTTCGCAACGGTGATGAGCCTTGTTCTGACGCTGATCGGCATCATCGCCTACGAACGCCTTAGCATCCGCGAATATCCCGATATCGACAAGCCGGTGGTGACCGTCAAGACCGTCTACCGTGGGGCCGATGCGAAGATCGTCGAAACCCAGGTGACCAAGGTGCTGGAGGAATCCCTCGCCGGGATCGAGGGAATCGATTTTATGACATCGATCAGCCGGCCCGAGGAAAGCCAGGTCACCGTCACCTTCAATCTGGACCGCGAACCGAATGCGGGCGCCGCCGATGTGCGTGACCGCGTCGGCCGGGTACGTGACAAGCTGCCGGACGAGATCGATGAGCCGGTGATCCAGAAGGTCGAAGCCGACGCGCGTCCGATCATGTATCTGGCGTTCACCAGCGACCGCCATTCGCCGCCGGAGATCACCGATTACGCCGACCGTTATGTCAAGGACCGGCTGCAGGTTCTTGACGGCGTCGCCGAGGTGATGATCTTCGGCGAGCGGCGCTATTCCATGCGCATCTGGCTCGACCCCGACGCCCTGGCCGCGCGCGGCCTGACGCCGCAGGAAGTCGTCGATGCCCTGCAGTCGCAGAACATCGAGGTTCCGGCCGGGCGCATCGAAAGCGTCGGGCGCGAATTCTCCGTGCTGTCGGAAACCGATCTGCGCACCCCCGCCCAGTTCAACCAGATAGTCGTCTCGCGCGAAGGCGGGTATCTGGTCCGGCTGGCTGACGTCGGTCATGCCGAGATCGGCCCGCAGGATGTCCGCCGCATCGTCCGCTATAACGGCGAGACGGCGATCGCACTTGGTATCGTCAAGCAGGCGACGGCCAATCCGCTGGACGTGTCCAATGCGGTCTATGCGGCGATCCCGGTGGTGCGCGCCAGCCTGCCCGAAGGCATGGACGTTTCCATCGCCTATGATTCCACCGTCTATATCGATGAATCGATCAAGAACGTGCAGCGCACGGTGATCGAGGCTGTTGCTCTGGTTGTCCTTATCATCTTCATCTTCCTGCGTTCACTCCGTGCGGTTCTGGTGCCTCTGGTGACCATTCCCGTGTCGCTGATCGGGGCCAGCGCGCTGATGTACATGTTCGGTTTCAGCATCAACACGCTCACCCTGCTGTCGATGGTTCTGGCCATCGGCCTGGTGGTTGATGATGCGATCGTCATGCTGGAAAATATCCACCGCCACATGGAGGAAGGCTTGTCTCCGGTCAAGGCGGCGATCGTCGGCAGCCGCGAGATCGGCTTCGCGATCATCGCCATGACCCTGGCGCTCGCGGCGGTCTATATCCCCGTCGGATTCATGAGCGGGGCCACCGGGCGCTTGTTCACGGAATTTGCCTGGGCGCTGGCGGGCGCGGTTCTGGTATCGGGCTTCGTGGCGCTGACACTATCACCCATGATGTGTTCCAAGTTCCTGCGCGTCGGCGATGAGGAAACGGCCAATGCCGCGTCAAAGGCCGTGGAAAGCGGGCTGCGGGCCCTGACCCGAGGATACCGGCGGGCGCTTAGCCTGTGTCTGCACATGCGTCCCGTGGTCCTGATCGTGGGCCTGCTGGTCGCGGTCGCCAGCTATCCCCTGTTCAGTGGATTAAAATCCGAACTGGCGCCCTACGAAGATCAGGGCCTGATCCGCCTGTTCTATCTGGCGCCCGAGGGCTCGACCATCGACTACACCGACAAATACGCCTACCGCTTCGAGGCGCTGGTTGAATCCATCCCCGAGGTAGAACACTACTTCGCCGTAGCGGGTTATCCCGTGGTGTCGCAGGGACTGGTCTTCCTTAACATGAAGCCCTGGGGCGAACGGGACCGCAGCGTGCAGGAAATCGCCGATGATCTGGCGCCCAAGGCGGCAGCCAATCCGGGGCTTCGCGCCTTTCCGATCTTGCCGCCGCCGCTTGGGCAGGCGCGCCATTCCAAGCCCGTCGAACTGATCATCCAGACCGTTCAGCCTTATGAGGAACTGGATGAATGGGTCGAAAAAATCATCGCGAAGTTGGAAAGCAATCCCGGGCTGACCAATTTGGACAGCGACCTGAAGCTCAATTCGCCGCAATTGGACGTGCAGATCAACCGTGACAAGCTGCAATCGCTTGGGATCGAGGTCGCGGCGCTCGGCCGCACGCTGGAAACGCTGCTCGGCGGCCGCCAGGTGACCCGCTTCAAACAGAACGGCGAACAGTACGACGTGATCGTCCAGGTCGCGGACGTGGAACGCACCAACCCCGACGACCTTCGGCGCATCTATGTGCGCGGTGCCGATGGCGGGATGGTGCAGTTGTCCAACCTGGTGACTATCAAAGAGACGGTGTCGCCGAAGGAACTGAATCATTTCAACAAACTGCGGGCGGCGAAAGTTTCGGCCAGCCTGACCGGCAATACCAGTCTGGCGGAAGGGCTGGCGGCGATCGAGGCGGCGGCCCGCGAGGTCATCCCGGCGGGTGCCCGGATCGACTATTCCGGCCCGTCGCGCGAATTCAAACAGGCCAGCAGCGACATCTATGTGATCTTCGGCTTGGCCCTGGCCTTTATTTATCTGGTGTTGGCGGCACAGTTCGAAAGTTTCCGTGATCCGTTCATCATCATGCTGACCGTGCCGTTGTCCATTACCGGCGCTCTGCTGGCTTTGTGGCTCAGCGGCGGGACCCTGAACATCTACAGCCAGGTCGGATTGGTCACGCTGATCGGCCTGATCACCAAGCACGGCATTCTGATCGTCGAATTCGCCAATCAGATCCGCGCCCGCGGCAAGGACCGCTTCGAAGCCGTGCTGGACGCTGCGACCCTGCGCCTGCGACCGATCCTGATGACCACGGGCGCCATGGTGCTGGGCGCCGCACCCCTTGCCATTGCCAGTGGGGCGGGGGCGGAAAGCCGCCAGGATATCGGCTGGGTCATCGTCGGCGGGCTTTTGGTCGGCACGTTCTTCACTTTGTTCGTGATTCCCGTGGTCTATAGTTACGTGTCGCGCCGAGAAGTTGCCGGCCCCTTGGCGGTGGAAGACGATGCGGACCGGCCCATCGCCGCCGAATAGGTCCCCCCGCGTCGCGCCATTATACCGCCCCAGCCATGCCGCCTGTTTCAACCGTTCGGGGCCGACGGAACGGGGATGACTGGCGAAAAGACCGCCATCCGCCTAAATTGTCCTTCAAGTTAGTCTTTGAGATGATCAAGGCCGGGAAAATGCGTGTTTGGGCGAAGGGGCTGTTCGTGCTCCTGGTGGTCAGTGCGGCCGTTAGTATCGGGAAACATACCGTCATGGCGGATTGGCGCACGGCCAGCCGGGAGCCCCTGGGCATCGCGCCCGACCCGGCGGTGACCCGGGAAGCGGTCGTTCAGGTCTACGCGGCCAGGGCCTTTTCCTGGCGCGGCATTTTCGGCGTGCATACCTGGATCGCGGCCAAGCCGACCGACGCAGACGCCTTCATCGTCTACGAGATCATCGGCTGGCGCGCGCGCCACGGCGGATCGGCCCTGGTCATCACGGAAAAGGCACCGGACCAGCGTTGGTTCGGGGCCGAGCCGGAAATCATCGCGGACAAGCGCGGCGCCGGGGTCGACGACATGATCAAACGTATCGATGCCGCCGCCCGCGCCTATCCCCATGCCAGGACCTACACGGTTTGGCCCGGGCCCAATTCCAATACCTTCACCGCCCATGTCGCCCGCGCCGTGCCGGAACTGGTCCTCGACCTGCCGCCCACGGCGATCGGCAAGGACTACCTTCCGGGCGGCGGCTTCGCCGCCAAGACGCCGAGCGGCACCGGTTATCAGGTTTCCCTGTTCGGGCTGCTGGGCGTCATGGCCGGGGTCGAGGAAGGGGTCGAGGTGAACATCCTGGGATTGACCTTCGGCGTCGATCCCAAGGACCTGGCCATCAAACTGCCCCTGGCGGGACGGCTCGGACCGTCCTAAATTGCGGCCCGAGGAATTGCGCCGCCGGCGCCGTCAACAAGCCGCCAAGGGCGGGGGAAGTCAATCGACCATGAGCATTTGGGGAAAAGTCGTCGGCGGGGTTGCCGGGTTCGCCATGGGTGGCCCGCTGGGTGCGCTCATCGGCGGCATCGCGGGCCATATGTACGATCAGAAAAAGGCGGGGGACGAGGCCTTCCTGTCCGGCGCCGCTGGGGGCGCCGACGCCCAGAACGAAGCCCGCCAGGTCGCCTTTACCCAGGCCGTCATCGTGCTGGCCGCCAAGATGGCGAAATCGGACGGCGCCGTGTCCAAGGACGAAATCCTCGCCTTCCGCCGCATGTTCCACGTTCCGCCCGAGGACGAGGCCGCCGTCGGCAAGCTGTTCAACGAGGCCCGCAAGGACGCCACCGGCTACGAGCCCTATGCCGAGCAGATCGCCATGATGTTCACCCGCGAACCGGCGGTGCTGGAAGAACTGCTCGCCGCCCTGTTCCATATCGCCAAGGCCGACGGCGCCGTGCATCCCGGCGAGATGGAGTTCCTGCGCCGCACGGCCCTGATCTTCGGCTTCACGCCCCAGGGGTTCGAGCGCCTGAAGGCGATGCACCTGGACGAGCCCAAGAAGGCCGATCCCTACGAGATTTTGGGCGTGAAGCGCACGGATTCGGATGACGACATCAAGAAGGCCTACCGCCAGCTGATCCGCGAAAACCATCCCGACAAGCTGATGGCCGACGGCATGCCCCAGGAATTCATCGACCTCGCCAACGACAAGATGGCGGCGATCAACGCCGCCTATGATCAAGTTAAGAAGGAGCGCAAGCTCTAGGGTATACTGGATACGGGCGGCCCGTCCGCCCGCGAAGGGGGAACGCCCATGCCCGACATCGTCATCGACCCCAGCCCCAATTGCGACGACCGCGGCCCCGGGTTCACCGTGGACATGTTGGTGCTGCATTACACCGGCATGGAAACGGCGGCGGCGGCGCTGGACCGCCTCAAGGATCCCAAGGCCGAGGTCTCGGCCCATTATCTGATCGACGAGGACGGCACCGTCCATCGCCTGGTCGACGAGAAAATGCGCGCCTGGCACGCGGGTGTTGCCCATTGGCGGGGCAAGACCGACATCAACGCGCGATCCATCGGGATCGAGTTGGTCAACCCGGGCCACGACTGGGGCTACCGCGAATTCCCCGAGGCGCAGATCAGGGAGTTGGAGGCCGTATGCCACGGCGTGCTTGCCCGCCACCCCATCCCGGCCCGCAACGTGGTCGGCCATTCCGACGTCGCGCCGGCGCGCAAGACAGATCCCGGCGAACTGTTCCCATGGGAACGGCTGGCCGGGAAGGGCATCGGCCTGTGGCCGGGCGAGGCGGATACTCTGATGATGGATCAGCCCGTGCTGGCCGATGCACTTCGGGAAATCGGCTACGACGTCACGGATTTCAACGCGGCCTTGAAGGCTTTTCAGCGCCACTTCCGCCCGGACCGGGTGACGGGGCGCATCGACGCCGGGACGGCGCGGCGCATTCTGGGGTTGGTCGAGGCGATCCGCCGCGACGACGCTGTTTCCTAAATGATGGTAAGAAAACCACTGAGGCGGTGAGGCAGTGAGAAGAAGGGGGCAATTCGGGTAAGTTCGTCACCCCCGCGAACGTGGGGGCCAGTCTTCCTCATTCCTTATCTTCTCACCGCCTCATTGTCTCTGTGGTGAAATTCCTTTTGCATGGACTATATTGCCGTCAGGACCAGACGGCTGGACGGCTGCCTCTTGCTACGGCGAAAGCTGCAAGGGGAGGAAAGTCCGGGCTCCACGGAAACACGGTGCCGGGTAACCCCCGGCGGGCGCGAGCCTAGGGAAAGTGCCACAGAAAGCAAACCGCCCCGCGAAGCCTTCGGGCGAAGGGGGGTAAGGGTGAAAGGGTGCGGTAAGAGCGCACCGCGTCCTTGGCAACAAGGACGGCACGGTAAACCCCACCGGGAGCAAAACCGAATAGGAAGGGCCGATGGCTTCGGGCCATGGATGCGTTTCCGCATCGTCCTTCGGGTAGGTTGCGCGAGGCGGGCGGCGACGTCCGTCCCAGATGAATGGCCGTCCATCGGGCAGCCGCGAGGCGCCCGGGGACAGAACCCGGCTTACAGGCCGTCTGGTCCTAAATTTCCCAACCGCCCGGATTCCCCGGTCCGCCCCAAAAATGCCCTCGTGCCCGCAAAATTAGGCCCGCTTCGGAGGCTTTAATCGTCCCATATCGGAACTTTTTTTGACCTGGTCCTGGGCGTGGGTGGCCCGTGGCGGCTACGCGCGCCGGGCTGGGGAGCGGGGAAATCATGGTTTCTTTTTCGTTAACGGCCGGCCCGAAGCCCGCCGAGGCCCATGGAATCCCAGGCCAATTCCATTGACGCCCATCATATCCCATGATATCCCAAACATGCCCAAAGTGCGTGAATGGCGCAGTGTTTCCGGATGCCGGGCCGCACCTTGTCCTTACGGGCGGGGCGGTTATCGGGGCCAGGGGCGGTGCCACAGAGGAATTCCGGGAGGGAATCGCGGAGTTCTTTCCGGTCCGGGGGACCGGGCGCGGCGGGTGCGGGGACGACGTCCTGAGTCGGGCGCGATCATCCCCGCCGAGCGGGAATCGGGCGGAAGCCCTAAGGGGGTAGCGGTGGCGCTGCTGGTCGGACGGCACGTCAACAGGATCGACAGGAAGGGACGGGTCAGCGTACCCAAGCCCTTCCGCGCGGCTCTGTCGCGGGGCCAGGCCGACGCCGACGCCTTTTCCGGCCTTTATGCCTTTCCGTCCTTCAAGTATCCGGCGCTGGAGGCCTGCGACGAGGCCTTCATGATGCGGCTCGCCGAAGGGCTGGAAAATCTCGACGTGTTTTCCGACGACCAGGACGACCTGGCCGCCGTGATCCTGGAAAATGCCCGCGAGCTGCCGATGGACCCGGAAGGCCGCATCGTCCTGACCGACGACCTGCGCGATTACGCCAACATCAAGGGCGAGGTCCTGTTCGTCGGCCGCGGCACCCGCATGATGATGTGGGAGCCCGCCGCCTACGAAGCCCAGCGCGGCGGCGCCTTCGAGCGCGCCAAATCGCGCGGCATGACATTGAAATTACCGAAACGGCCAGGCGCATCGGCCGGGGAGGACGGCGATGGCTGATAAATCCCGTCACTCCCCGGTCATGCTTGCCGAAGTCCTGAGCGCCCTGGAACCCCGGGACGGCGGTGTCTATGTGGATGCCACCTTCGGGGCCGGCGGCTATTCCCGCGGCTTGCTGGAAGCCGCCGACTGCACGGTCTGGGGCATCGACCGCGACCCCTTGGCGCAAAGCATCGGCGCCGAACTGGGCCAGGAATTTCCGGGCCGCCTGACAGTGCTGGCCGGGCGCTTCGGCGACATGCGCGAACTGCTGTCCTCCGTCGGGGTGGAGCGGGTCGACGGCGTGGCGCTGGACCTCGGCGTGTCCTCCATGCAGTTGGACGACCCGGCACGCGGGTTCTCATTCCGCGCCGACGGGCCGCTCGACATGCGCATGGATTCAGACAGCCGGTTGGGCCACGACATGGCGACCGCCGCCGACGTGGTCAATTCCCTGGCCGAACAGGAACTGGCCGACCTTATCTATAAGTACGGCGAGGAACGGGCGTCGCGCCGGGTCGCGCGGGCCATCGTCGAACTGCGCGAAAAGGCGCCAATTACCCGCACCGAGGAACTGGCCGAGCTGATCCGCGGCGTCGTCAAGAAATCCAAGGACGGCATCGATCCCGCGACCCGCACGTTCCAGGCGCTGCGCATCTTCGTCAACGACGAACTGGGCGAACTGGCTCGCGGCCTCGCCGGGGCCGAGGCGCTGTTGGCGCCGGGCGGCCGGTTGGCCGTCGTGTCCTTCCATTCCCTGGAAGACCGGGTGGTGAAGGAATTCCTGCGCGAACGCTCCGGCGGCGGCCCGCGCCCGTCGCGCCACCTGCCGGACCTGCCCGTCAGCACCCACAAGCCGACCTTCACTCTGATCACGCGCGGCACGGTCAAGCCGGGCGCGGCCGAGACCCGGTCCAACCCGCGCGCCCGTTCGGCCCGCCTGCGCTGGGCGCTGCGCACCGACGCTCCCGCCCGGGCGGCGGCATGAGGAGGGATCGCACATGAGCAAACGCACGACCTTCCTAGCCCTTGTCCTTGCCGCCGTCATGTCGCTCGGCCTGTTCATGGTCAGCTACCAGGTCCAGGACCTGGAGGATCAGCTTGATGCCCTCAACCGTGGCATCGCGCGGGACAACCGCGCCGTCCACGTGCTGCAGGCGGAATGGGCGCATCTCAACGACCCGCAGCGCCTGCGCCTGCTGGCGGAACGCTATCTTGGGCTGGAGCCCATCGCGACCAAACAACTCGGCGCGGTCGAGGACATTCCCTGGCGGCCCACCGTCGAGGTTGCCGACCGCACGGTTGAGCCGGCGACCGAGGCTGCGCCCGCGCCCGCAATCTCCTCCTCCCGTGACAGGGCGGTCGAGGACGCCCTGCCGGCGATCCGCCGGGCCCTCGGCCTTGCCCCCCTGCCGGTCAAGGAGGTCGGGCGATGATCGCGTCCCTCATGCAAGGCGATTTGTTCGATTTCGCACGCTACCGGGGCAGCCCCACGGGGCGCACGGCCGAAGCCCTGGAAACCGGGCGCTCACGTCTTGTCGTCACCGGACTGGTCATCACCATGGCCTTCATCGCGCTGGGTTGGCGGGTGGTCGACCTGACCCTGTTCGCCGACCGGGCGGAGCCGCGTCTGGCGCGCAGCGTCAATCCCCTGGCCCCCGTTCAGGAACGGGCCGACATCGTCGACCGCAACGGCATCGTCGTCGCGACTTCGCTGCCGGCGGTGTCGCTGTATGTCGATCCCAAGCACGTGATGGACGTGCAGGAAACGGCCGACAAGCTGATCCGCGTGCTGCCGGATCTGGACCGCGAGAAGCTGGAAAAGCGCCTCGCCTCGCGCGGGCGGTTCGTCTATCTGAAGCGCAACCTGACGCCGGAACAGCATTACGCCGTTAACCGCCTGGGCCTGCCGGGCATCCAGTTCGAACGCGGCGAACGCCGGGTTTATCCCCAGGGCCGTCTGCTGGCTCATGTGCTGGGCGTCACTGACATCGACGGCCGCGGCACGGCCGGGATCGAGCGCCATTTCGAAAGCAAGCTGACGGGCGGGGGTGCCCCCCTGCAACTGTCCATCGACCTGCGCATCCAGGCCATCGCCCATGAAGTGCTGACCGGCGCGGTACAGGAATTTTCCGCCCTTGGCGGCACCGCCATCGTGATGGACGCCAATACGTCCGAACTGGTGGCCTTGGTGTCGCTGCCCGATTTCGACCCCAATCGCCCGGTGGAAATGCTGGGCGAGGCCGGTTTCAACCGCGCCACCAAGGGCGTCTATGAAATGGGTTCGACCTTCAAGCTGTTGACCGCCGCCATGGCGCTGGATTCCGGCGTGGTCGCCATTTCCGGTGGCTATGACGCATCCAAGCCGATGCGCGTCGCGCGCTTCTCGATCACCGATTACCACGCCAAGAACCGCTGGCTCAGCGTGCCGGAAATTCTCATTTATTCATCGAATATCGGGGCAGCCAAAATGGCCCTCGATGTGGGCAGCAAAGCCCAACAGACCTACCTCGGGCGGCTCGGCCTCCTGCGTCCGTCCCCCGTTGAGTTGCCTGAGGTAGGTCATCCTCTTGTCCCGTCGCCCTGGCGCGAAATCAGCACCGTGACGGTTTCCTACGGTCATGGTCTTTCGGTTTCGCCGGTTCAGCTTGCCAATGCCATCGCGACCACCGTCAACGGCGGCATCCGCCGGCCGACCACGTTGCTCAAGCAGCAAGCGCCCGAAGGCATTCCGGGGGCGCGCGTGTTCTCGCCCGATACCTCAGCCAAGATGCGCGGCCTGATGCGCCTGGTCGTCAGCCGCGGCACCGGCAAGAACGCGGAGAAGGAAGCCGACGGATACCTGATCGGCGGCAAGACCGGCACGGCGGAAAAGATCAAGGCCGGTGGCGGTTATTCCGACAAGGCCAACATCGCGTCCTTCGTCGGCGCGTTCCCGATCCACGCGCCGCGCTATGTGGTCTGCGTTGTCGTGGATGAACCTAAGGGCACCAAGGAATCCTTCGGCTATGCCACGGGCGGCTGGGTCGCCGCACCCGCGGTCGGCCGCATCGTGCAGCGCACGGCCGGGATCATGGGCATTTCGCCGGAATACGGCATGCCGCATCTGGCCGCGACCCGGGAATTGCCGGCCGATGCGAATGAAATCACGGCTGCCCTGAAACCGGCGGCCCTTCGCGACGTTGAAAACGTTTCCCGTCAACCGGAGCAGGTGCGTGCGGCTGAGTGACATGTGGGTGAACGATATGAACAGCGGCCAGACGGCCGGGGCGGGGTCCCCGGAGATCACGGGCGTGACCTGTGATTCGCGCCGCGTCGCGCCCGGTTTCCTGTTCGCCGCCATTCCCGGCACGGCCAACGACGGCCGCGACTACATCCCCGATGCCCTGGCGCGGGGGGCGGCGGCGATCCTGGCGCCGCCGGGCACCCGATTGCCCGACGGATACGAAACCACGCCGCTTCTCGATACGGACAACCCCCGCCGCCGCTATGCCCTGCTGGCGGCGCGGTTCTATCCGCATCAGCCGGAAACCGTCGCCGCCGTCACTGGCACCAACGGTAAGACCTCGGTCGCCAGCTTCCTGCGTCAGATCTGGAAACAGGCAGGCCTTAAGGCCGCCAGCGCCGGGACCCTGGGCATTCAATCGGACGTGTTCTCGCGCAGCGAAGGGCTGACCACGCCCGACCCGGCCGACCTGCACGCGGACCTGTCGCATCTGGCGGATCTCGGTGTCGATCATCTGGCGCTCGAAGCGTCCAGCCACGGTCTCGACCAGTGCCGGCTCGACGGCGTGCGTATCGCCGCCGGCGCCTTTACCAATCTGACCCGGGATCACCTGGATTATCACGGCAGCACCGATGCTTATTTCAAGGCCAAGCGCCGCCTGTTCGATACCTTGATCGTGGACGGCGGGGCCGCCGTCATCAACGCCGACGACGCCCACGGTGCCGACGTGATCGCCGCCGCCCAGGCCCGCCACCTGCGGGTCCGCACCTACGGCGCCCGGGGCGTAGACTTCAAGCTTTTGTCATCCCGGCCCGAAGCCCGCGGCCAGCACCTCAGCCTGATGGCCGAGGGCGTTGAGCGCGACCTGTTCCTGCCCCTGGCCGGGCGCTTCCAGGCCATGAACGCGCTGTGCGCCCTGGGCCTGGCCCGAGTCACGGGGGTGGCGGCGGAGACGGCGCTGGCGGCGCTGGAAGGCCTATCGGGTGCGCCCGGGCGCATGGAATGGATCGGCGAAAAGCCCGCGGGCGGCGCGGTCTATGTGGATTACGCCCATACCCCGGATGCCCTGGAAAACGTGTTGGCGGCGCTGCGCCCTCATGCGGCGGGCGCGCTCGCCGTGGTGTTCGGCTGCGGCGGCGACCGAGACAAGGGAAAACGCCCGGAAATGGGCCGCATCGCCAGCGATCTGGCCGATCGCGTCATCGTCACCGACGACAATCCGCGCAGCGAGGACCCCGATCAAATCCGCGCCGAAATCCTGGCCGCCGCCCCCGGCGCCTCGGAAATCGCCGACCGGGGCGAGGCGATCACGACCGCCGTCGCCGACCTGTCGGCGGGCGAGATTCTGGTCATCGCCGGCAAGGGCCATGAGCGGGGCCAGGTCGTGGGATCGCGCATCCTGCCCTTCGACGACCGCGAGGCGGCCCGCGCCGCCCTGGCGGGGGAGGGGTGAGGCCATGGGTATGACGAAAGCGCCTTACGTGCTGTGGAACGCCGGTGCCGCCGCCGCTGCGACGGAAGGCGATGCCATTGGCGAATGGCAGGCCACGGGCGTGTCCATCGATACCCGCAGCCTCATGCCCGGCGACCTGTTCATCGCCATCAAAGGCGTCGCCACCGACGGCCATGATCATGCTCGGGCGGCCCTGGAAAAGGGGGCCGCCGGCGTCGTCGTGCGGCGCGGGTTCACGGGTATTCCCGCCGACGCCCCCGGCGTGCGGGTCGATGACACCATGCAGGCCCTGGAAGGCCTGGGCCGCGCCGCCCGCGACCGATCGCGGGCCAAGATCTGCGCCGTTACCGGCAGCGTCGGCAAGACCGGCAGCAAGGACGCCCTGGCCATGATCCTGGCGCGCAAGGGAGAGGTCCATGCGTCGAAGGGCAACCTGAACAACCATTGGGGGCTGCCCCTCAGCCTGGCCCGCCTGCCGATCGAGGCGACCTCCGCCGTGTTCGAAATGGGCATGAACCATCCGGGCGAAATTCGCCCACTGTCGCAGATGGCCCGCCCCCATGTCGCGCTGATTACCACGGTCGAACTGGTCCACAGCGAATACTTCCGGTCGGTGGAGGAAATCGCCGACGCCAAGGCGGAAATTTTTGACGGCTTGGTCGCCGGCGGTACGGCCGTGCTCAACCGCGACAATCCCATGTTCGACCGCCTGTCCGCCGCCGCCCGCAACGCCGGCGCGGGGCAGGTCATATCCTTCGGCCTGCACGAAGCGGCCGACGTGCGGGCCACGGAAACCCGCCCCGACGCGTTGGGCACGGGTGTGCTGGCGGATGTCGCCGGGACGGCGTTGCGCTACCGCGTCGGCGTGCCGGGCCGCCACTGGGTTCTCAACACACTGGGCGTCCTCGCCGCGGCCAAGGCCATGGGGGCGGACCCGGTCGTGGCCGCCGCCATGCTGGCGCGACTGGCGCCGCCCAAGGGCCGGGGCAACCGCCTGGCCATTCTGTTTGCAGGAGGGGAATTAACCCTGATCGACGAAAGCTACAATGCCAGCCCTGTCGCCGTGACCGCGGCCATCGAGGTCCTGGGCATGAGCGAGCCGGCCAAGGGCGGGCGGCGCATCGCCGTGCTGGGCGACATGCTGGAACTGGGCGACACATCCGACGACATGCACCGCGCGCTGGCGGCCCCCTTGGCCCAGCGCCATATCGACGCCGTGTTCACCGCCGGCCCCGGGATGGGCAATCTGTTCGACGAACTGCCCCGCGAGATGCGCGGCGGCCATGCGGAGACGTCCGACAAGTTGGCGCCCCTGGTCGCCTCCGCCGTGCGGCCCGGCGACGTCATTCTGGTCAAGGGATCGTTCGGATCGCGCATGGGGGCCGTGGTCGACGCCCTGACGGCATTGGCCGACGCCCAGGCAGATCATCATCACGAGCACCGCGGGCGCGGCCGCGCCGTTAACGGGGAATAGGGGACAGACGATGCTGTATGAAATCCTGTTCCCCATGGCCGGTGAGTTCGCGGTTCTCAACGTGTTCCGCTACCTGACCTTCCGCACGGGCGGCGCCGTGATCACCGCCCTGATCATCAGCTTCATGGTCGGCCCGGTGCTGATCGAGGTGCTGAAGGCGAAGCAGAAGGGCGGTCAGCCGATCCGCGACGACGGCCCGGAAAGCCACCTGATCACCAAGCAGGGCACGCCGACCATGGGCGGGCTTCTGATCCTGGTCGCCTCTGTCGTGGCGACCCTGTTGTGGATGGACCTGGAAAGCGGCTTCGTGTGGACAGCGTTGGGCGTGACCATCGGTTACGGCGTGATCGGCTTCTTCGACGACTACCTCAAGGTGACTAAGCGTAATTCCAAGGGCCTGCCCGGCAAGCTGAAACTGGTCCTGCAGATTTCCATCGCGGGGGTCGCCGCGTTCTGGGTTTCGGCGCATCTGCCGGATCCCCTGGCGACCACCTTGGCCCTGCCGTTTTTCAAGAACGTACTGATCGATCTGGGCTGGATGTTCATCGTGTTCGCCTGCTTCGTCATGGTCGGTTCGAGCAATTCCGTGAACCTGACGGACGGCCTGGACGGGCTTGCCATCGTGCCTGTGATGATCGCCGCCGGTGTGTTCGCGCTGATCGCCTATCTGGTCGGCAACACCGTGTTCGCCAATTACCTGCAACTCCACTACGTGCCCGGGTCCGGCGAATTGGCCGTGTTCATGGGCTCGTTGGTGGGGGCGGCCCTCGGCTTCCTTTGGTACAACGCGCCGCCGGCCAAGGTCTTCATGGGCGATACGGGGTCCTTGGCGTTGGGCGGGGCGCTTGGCGCCGTCGCCGTCATCACCAAGCATGAACTGGTGCTGGCCATCGTCGGCGGGCTGTTCGTGCTGGAGACCGTGTCCGTCATCGTGCAGGTGATTTCGTTCAAGCTCACCGGCCGCCGCGTGTTCCGCATGGCGCCGCTGCACCATCATTTCGAACAGAAGGGATGGGCCGAAGCCACCATCGTCATCCGTTTCTGGATCATCGCGTCCATCCTGGCCCTTGCGGGCCTCGCCACCCTGAAGCTGCGGTGAGGGGGCGATGATCGATCTCTTTTACTTCTACAAAATGCCGGTCGCGGTCCTCGGCCTTGGCCGTTCGGGGCTGGCGACCTGCAAGGCGCTGATCGACAGCGACGCCGAGGTCTGGGCCTGGGACGACAACGAGGATAGCCGCCAGCGTGCCCGCGAGATGGATATCCCCCTGGTCGATCTCTACATCTGCAACTGGCAGGAACTGACGACCCTGGTGCTCAGCCCCGGCATCCCGTTCCATTATCCCGAGCCGCACCCGGTGGTGAACATGGCCAAGGCCGCCGGCTGCGAGGTCGTCAGCGACATCGAACTGTTGGCCCGCGCGCAGCGCGACGCCGCCTATATCGGTATCACCGGCACCAACGGCAAGTCGACCACCACCTCGTTGATCGGCCACATCATGCAGTTGGCTGGGCGCGAAGCCGATATCGGCGGCAACTTGGGCCCGCCCGCCTTGTCGCTTGAGCCCTTGGGCGAGGGCGGAAACTACATTCTCGAAATGTCGTCCTATCAGCTCGACCTGACGCTCTCCATCACCTGGGACATCGCGGTGCTGCTGAACATCAGCCCCGATCACCTGGACCGGCATGGCGACATGGACGGCTACGTCGCGGCCAAGCGCCAGATCTTCCACCGTCAGACCGACCCCAAGTCCGCCATCATCGGCGTCGACGACAAATACTGCGAAGCGATCTATGAGGATCTCGCCGACGCGGGCGAACAGATCGTGGTGCCGATCTCGGGCGAGCGGCGCATCCATGGCGGCGTCTACGTGGTCAACGGCGTCGTGGTCGACGACATGGACGGCCAGGAAGTTCCGGTCACCAATCTCAAGGACATTCCCGCCCTGCAGGGCCCGCACAACTGGCAGAACGCGGCCGCCGCCTATGCCGCCTGTCGGCGCGCCGGGGTCGAAGGCCGGGTCATCATGGCCTGCCTGCAAAGCTTCCCCGGTCTGGTCCATCGTCAGGAGCCGGTCGAGGTCGTCGACGGCGTCGCCTTCGTCAACGATTCCAAGGCGACCAACGCCGCCGCCGCCGCCAAGGCGCTGGCCTGTTACGACACCATCTACTGGATCGCCGGCGGCCGCCCCAAGGAAGGCGGCATCACGGGTCTTGCCGAGTATTTCCCGCGCATCCGCCATGCCTATCTGGTCGGCGAGGCGGCGCTGGGCTTCGGCCAAGTGTTGGACGGCAAGGTGCCCTTCACCATTTCCGGCGAGGTCAACAAAGCCGTGGCCCAGGCCTTCGCCCAGGCCAAGAAGGACAAGGCGGAAAAGCCGGTGGTCTTGCTGTCGCCGGCCTGCGCGTCGTTCGACCAGTTCGCCAGTTTCGAGGACCGGGGCGATGCCTTCAAGGATGCGGTCGAGGCCCTGCCCGGCAAGCATCTCGACCCGACCGAGGCACCCGACGCCTTCAAGTCCGACATCTCGGGGGAGGCTGCCTAGATGAGCACGCTCGCCCGTACCGACAATTCGATCCTGGCCCGCTGGTGGTGGACCGTGGACCGCTGGAACCTGGCCGCCGTCGCCGTGCTGGCCATGACCGGCGCGGTGTTGGCCTTGGCGGCCTCGCCGCCGGTGGCATTGCGCCTGGGCCTCGACACCTACTATTTCGCGGGCCGTCAGGTGCTGTACCTGGGGCTCGGCCTGTTCATCCTCGTCTGCACGTCGCTGTTGTCGCCCAAGGGCGTGCGCCGCCTGGCCATGGCCGTGCTGGCCGGCTCCATGGTGCTGATGGTGGCGGTGCTGGCCGTGGGGCCCGAGATCAAGGGGGCCACGCGCTGGCTCAGCTTCGGCGCCCTGTCCTTGCAGCCGTCGGAATTCGTCAAGCCGGCCCTTGCCGTGACCGCAGCCTGGTTCTTCGCCCAGGCCCGGCTGCAGGAAGGCTATCCCGGCAACCTGGTCGCCACGGGCCTGTTCCTGATGGTCGCAGCCTTGTTGCTGATGCAGCCGGACGTGGGCATGACCATGGTGGTCGCCGCCGTTTGGGCCGTGCAGTTCTTCCTGGCGGGTCTGCCCATCGTCATGGTCATGGGCATCGGCTTGGCCTTTCTGGGCGCCAGCGTCGGCGCCTATTTCACCTTCGGCCATGTGCGGGCGCGGGTCGACCGTTTCTTCGATCCCTCGGCGGGCGAAGGCTATCAGGTCATGCGTTCGCTCGACGCCTTCCACAACGGCGGTTTGACCGGGCGCGGCCCGGGCGAGGGCCGGGTCAAGGAAGTGCTACCCGACGCCCATACGGATTTCATCTTTGCCGTCGCCGGCGAGGAATTCGGCATGCTGGTCTGCGTCGCCATCGTCGGTCTGTTCGCCTTCGTGGTGATCCGCGGCCTGACCCGCGCCTACAAGGACGACAATCTGTTCGTGCTGCTGGCCTCGGCCGGCCTGCTGGTTCAATTCGCCGTCCAGGCCATGATCAATCTGGCCTCGACCCTGCACCTGATCCCGCCCAAGGGCATGACCCTGCCGTTCGTGTCCTATGGCGGATCGTCCACGGTCGCCATCGCGCTCGGCTTCGGCATGATGCTGGCGCTGACCCGCCTGCGCCCGGGCGAAGGAGGGGCGCGATGACGGATAAGATGACCGGATATCTAGCCGTTCTCGCCGCCGGCGGCACCGGCGGGCATGTGTTCCCGGCGGAAGCGCTGGCCGCCGAGCTGGGGGCGCGCGGCTATCGCCTGGCGTTGATCACCGACCGCCGGGGCGGCGGCTTCGGCGGCGCGCTCGCCAATTTGGAAACCCATCATATCCGGGCCGGCGGCATCGCCGGCAAGCGGTTCACGGCGCGCCTGGAAAGCGTGTTCGAACTGGGCCTTGGCATGCTGCAGGCGCGCAAGCTTTTGGCGAAACTGAAGCCCGACGCGGTCATCGGCTTCGGCGGCTATGCTTCGGTGCCGACCATGATGGCGGCGACCTGGGCAGGGCTGGCCACGGCGATCCACGAACAGAACGCGGTGCTGGGCCGCGCCAACCGCCTGCTGGCGACGCGGGTACGGCGCATCGCGACCTCCATCGACGGCACGCAGATGGTGCCGGAGGCCGCCAAGTCGAAGATCCACCTGACCGGCATGCCCGTGCGTCCGGCGGTTCTGGCGGCGCGCGAGACGGCCTATGATGAAATGACCGACCGCGGGCCGCTCAACCTGCTGGTCACCGGCGGCTCGCAAGGGGCGCGGGTTTTGTCCGACGTGGTGCCGGCGGCTCTGGCGTCCCTGCCGGGCGCCCTCAGGAAACGCCTGAACGTGACCCAGCAGTGCCGGACCGAGGATTTGGAGCGTGTCCGCGCCGTCTATGCCCAGGCCGGAATATCAGCCGATCTGAACTGCTTCTTCGATGATGTTCCCCAGCGCCTTGCGGCGGCGCATCTGCTGATCGCGCGGGCCGGGGCCTCGACCGTCGCCGAGATGACGGCCATCGGCCGCCCGGCGATCCTGGTGCCCTATCCCCATGCCATCGACAACCATCAGTTCGCCAACGCCCAGGCCGTGGACGAGGCCGGGGCCGGATGGCTGATGGCCGAGGACGTGTTCACTGCCGAACGCCTGGCCGGGCGGCTCGCCAGTCTGTTCGAAAGCCCGCGCCACCTGGTCCATGCGGCCCGCGCGTCCCGTCGCATCGGGCGGCCCGACGCGGCCTCGGCCCTGGCCGACATGGTGGCGGACATGATGCCCAACGGACATTCCGGCGAAGGGAGGCAGGCGGCATGAGAGCGCTTCCCCTCGATATCGGCACCCTGCACTTCGTCGGCATCGGCGGCATCGGCATGAGCGGCATCGCCGAGGTCCTGCATTCCCTGGGGTATTCGGTCCAGGGATCGGACATCGCCGACAGCGCCAACGTGAAACGCCTGCGCGACATGGGCATCGACGTCCATGTCGGCCATGACGCGGCCAACCTGGGCGGGGCCCAGGTCGTCGTCGTGTCGTCGGCCGTGAAGCCCGACAACCCCGAGGTCGTGGCCGCACGTCAGAACCTGATCCCGGTCGTCCGCCGCGCCGAAATGCTGGGCGAATTGATGCGCCTGAAATGGTCCATTGCGGTGGGAGGCACCCACGGCAAGACCACGACGACCTCGCTGGTGTCCGCCGTGTTGGATGGTGCCGGGCTCGATCCCACGGTCATCAACGGCGGCATCATCAACGCCTATGGCACCAATGCACGGCTGGGCACCGGCGACTGGCTGGTGGCCGAGGCCGATGAAAGCGACGGCACCTTCCTGAAGCTGCCATCGACCATCGCCGTGGTGACCAACATCGACCCGGAACACATGGAACATTACGGCGACTTCGACACCCTGAAGCGCGCCTTCGTGCAGTTCGTCGAAAACATCCCGTTCTACGGCTTCGCGGTACTGTGCATCGACCATGCCGAGGTCCAGAACCTGATCCCCCGGGTGTCGGACCGCCGTGTCGTGACCTACGGCTTCAGCCCACAGGCCGATGTGCGCGCCGTCAACATGACGCCCGGCCTGGACGGCATCGCCTTCGACGCCGTGATCCGCGACCGCAAGACCGGCGAGACCCGCGAGATCGCCGACCTGCACCTGCCCATGTATGGTCAGCACAACGTGCAGAACGCCCTGGCCGCCATCGCCATCGCCAATGAAATGATGCTGTCCGACGCCGACGTGGCCCGCGCGTTGGCCAAGTTCGGCGGGGTCAAGCGGCGGTTCACTCGCACCGGCACGGTCGGCGGCATCACCGTGATCGACGACTATGGCCATCATCCGGTGGAGATCGCCGCCGTCCTGGCCGCCGCCCGCGACGCCACCAACGGCAAGGTCATCGCCGTGGTGCAGCCGCACCGCTATACCCGCCTGCGCGATTTGTTCGAGGATTTCTGCACCTGCTTCAACGATGCCGATGCCGTGGTCGTCGCTCCCGTTTATGCGGCGGGCGAGGCGCCGATCGCGGGCATCGACCGGGATTCCCTGATTGAGGGACTGAAGGTTCACGGCCACCGCAAGGTGATCGCCCTGGACGCGCCCGAGGACCTGGCCCGCATCACCCTTGATCTGGCGAAAAGCGGCGACTTCGTCGTCTGCCTGGGCGCGGGCACGATCACGGCCTGGGCCAATGCCCTGCCGGAACAGTTGCAGGAACTGGGCGGCGGACTGCGTGAAATTCCCGGTGGCGGTGGCAAGAGCGGGGAGGCCAGCATATGATGGCGGCCCGCTACGATACGACGTTGCTCGACCAACTGCCGCCCGTGCGGGGCCGGCTGACGGCCAACGCCGGCTTGGCGGGCTTTTCCTGGTTTCGCGTCGGCGGCCCGGCCGAGGTTCTGTTCGAGCCGGCGGACGCCGAGGACCTTGCCGTGTTCATGGCGAACCTTCCCGCCGACGTGCCGGTCACGGTGATTGGCGTGGCGTCGAACCTTCTGGTCCGCGACGGTGGTGTCGGCGGGGTGGTGATCCGTCTGGGCAAGGCGTTTGCCGATATTTCCATCGACGGCGACACGGTCATCGCCGGGGCCGGTGCCATGGATGTGAACGTGGCCCGTGCGGCGCGCGACGCGGGTCTTGCGGGTCTTGAATTCCTAATCGGCATTCCGGGCACGGTGGGCGGTGCCTTGCGCATGAACGCCGGAGCCTACGGCGCAGAGATTTCCGATATTTTCGCGGCCGCATGGGCAGTGACCGGCCGGGGAGAGGTTGCGGCCCTCTCCCCGGTCGACATGGCCTTCGCCTATCGCCACTGCGGCCAGCCCGAGGACGTGATCTTCACCCGGGCGACCTTCCGGGGCGTGCCCGGCGACGCCGCCGCCATTTCTCAACGCATGGCCGATATCCAGAAGGCGCGGGGCGAAACCCAGCCCGTGAAATCGCGCACGGGTGGGTCGACCTTCGCCAACCCGGACGGTCACAAGGCCTGGGAATTGATCGACGAAGCCGGCTGCCGCGGCCTGACGCGGGGCGGGGCCCAGGTATCGCCGCAGCATTGCAACTTCCTGGTCAACACGGGCAACGCCACGGCTGCGGACCTGGAGGGCCTGGGCGAGGAAGTCCGGCGCCGGGTGATCGAGGAAACGGGCATTGAGTTGCATTGGGAAATACGCCGCATCGGCGTGCCGTCCCTGCCCAAGGCGCGGGAGGTCACGCCATGACCGCGCATGTCGCCGTGCTGATGGGCGGCTGGTCCGCCGAACGCGAGGTTTCCCTGGTGTCGGGTGCGGCCTGCGCCAAGGCCTTGCAGGACGCCGGGTATCAGGTCACCACCATTGACGTGCAGCGCGACGTGGGTGCGCTGATCACGCGCCTTTATCCGCGCCCGGACGCCGTGTTCAACGCTCTGCACGGTCGCTTCGGCGAGGACGGCTGCATCCAGGGGCTGCTCGACATCCTGGGCATTCCTTACACTCATTCGGGCGTGCTGGCCTCCGCCGTCGCCATGGACAAACCCATGGCCAAGCGCCTGTTCCAGGCCGAGGGCATCCCCGTCGCCGAACACGTCGTCACCACCATCGAAGCCGCCCGCGCCAAGGAGCCCATGGCCCGGCCCTATGTGGCAAAGCCCATGAACGAAGGGTCCAGTGTCGGCGTGCATATCGTCCGCGAAGGCGATAACGAGCCGCCGTTCGAAGGATCGGGCTGGAGCTACGGCGAGGAAGTGATGATCGAACGCTATATCCCCGGGCGCGAGCTGACCGTCTCGATGATGGGCGGCAAGGCCCTGGCGGTCACGGAAATCACCACCGGGCGGGGGTTCTACGATTACGACGCCAAGTACGCCAACGGTGGGTCGATCCACGTGATCCCGGCCGAGGTTGACAAGGACGTCTACGACCAGGCGATGGAACTGTCCGAACGCGCGTTCAAGGCGATCGGCTGCCGCGGCGTGGCGCGGACCGATTTCCGCTACGACGGCGACACCCTCTACATGCTGGAAATCAATACCCAACCGGGCATGACCCCCACGTCCCTGGTGCCGGAACAGGCCGCCCATGCGGGCCTATCCTTCCAGGACCTGGTCGTCTGGATGGTTGAACAGGCGGAGTGCGATTGATGGCCGAAAAGAAGACCGAAGCGAACGATACCCAGGCGGCGGGCAACCGCCGTTCCCGCAAATCGGGCGCGCCCAGAAAGCGCGTGCTGCGCGGGCAGGTGAGCCGTGCCGTCGGCATGGGTGCGCTGGTCGCCGTGCTGGCCGGTACGGGCGGTGGCGGATGGTGGGTGTGGTCCAACGATGTCGTGCCGCAGTTGTACACAAAGGCCCAGACCTGGACGGTCGATCAGACGGCCGAGGCCGGCCTGCGCATCGACGACATCTTCGTCACCGGGCGCTCGCAGACTTCCCGCGACGACCTTTTGGCCGCGCTCAAGCTGACCCGGGGGGCGCCGATCTTCGGGTTCGACCCGGACGAAGCTCGCGAACGGGTCGAGAAACTGCCCTGGGTCAAGCGCGCGGTGGTCGAACGCATGCTGCCGGGCACGGTCATGCTGCATATCGAGGAGCGCTCCCCGCTCGCCCTTTGGCAGAACAAGGGCGTGTTCCACCTGATCGACGATGAGGGCGTGGTGATCCTCAACAAAGGGTTGGAGCGGTTCTCCGACCTGCCCATCGTAGTCGGCCCCGAAGCGCCCCGGCATGCCAGAGCGTTGCTGGAAACGCTCAAGGCCGAACCGGATTTGATGAACCAGGTGCGGGCGGCTGTCTGGGTCTCCGGGCGGCGCTGGACCCTGACCCTGGACAACGGCATCGACGTGCAATTGCCCGAGGACGATCCCGGCGGCGCCTGGCTGCGGCTGGCGGAGTACGAACGCCAGCACAAGGTCCTGGACCGCGACGTGGAGGTTCTCGACCTGCGCCTGCCGGACCGCCTGATCGTGCGCAAGGTCGCCAAGCCGCGCCCGCCCCGAAAGCCCAGGGGCCAAGAAACGTGAGACTGACCAAGAACCATATGAGACGACGGCCATGAACAAACCATTGGGAAATGCAAAACCACGCAGCGGGCTGATCGCCGCCCTGGACCTGGGCTCGTCCAAGGTCACCTGCGTGATCGCGCGCCTGGCCACGGGCGTGTCGAGCAACCAGATGACGGCGCGGGTCGTCGGCATCGGTCACCAGAAATCCCACGGCCTGAAATCAGGCAGCGTGATCGACCTGGAGGCCGCCGAGGCGACCATCCGCGCCACGGTCGAGGTCGCCGAGTCCATGGTCGGCGAGAACATCCACAAGGTCTTCGTCAACCTGTCCTGCGGCAAGCCCAAATCGAAGCTGGTCGCCCACGAGGCGGAAATCGGCGGCCGCGAGATCGAAGAGGCGGACCTGTACCGCGTTCTGACGGCCGATCAGGTCACCGCCGGCACCCCGGCCGACCGGGAGATGATCCATTCCATTCCCGTCGGCTATTCGGTCGACGACAACCGCGGCGTGCGCGATCCGCGCGGCATGTACGGCTCGCGCCTGGGCGCCAACGTGCATCTGGTGACGGCGCAGAAGGGCCCGGTCAAGAACCTGCGCACGGTGATTGACCGTTGTCAGCTTGAGATCGAGGCCATGGTGGCGACGCCCTTCGCCTCCGCCCTGGCCTGTTTGGTCGACGACGAACGGCAGCTCGGCACCACCTGCATCGACATCGGCGGCGGCGTCACGTCGCTGGCCATCTTCTGTGACGGCGAACTGGTCCATACGGACGTCATCCCCTTGGGCGGCGGCCACATGACCAACGACATCGCGCGCGGTCTGTCGACGCCCCTGGAAAGCGCCGAACGGATGAAGACGTTGTTCGGCTGCGTCATTCCGTCGCCGTCCGACGACGCGGAAATGATCACCGTGCCGTTGATCGGCGAAGACAAGGAAGCGGCCCAGACGCAGGTGCCGCGCTCGGTTCTGGTCGGCATCGTCCGGCCTAGGGCCGAGGAAATCATGGAACTGGTGCGCGACCGTCTGGCGGCCAGCGGCTTCGACAAGGCCATCGGCCAGCGTGTGGTGCTGACCGGTGGGGCGAGCCAGCTGTCCGGATTGGCGGAACTCGCCGGAGATGTGCTCGGCCGTCAGGTTCGCCTGGCCCGGCCGCGCGGGGTCGAGGGGCTATCGGAAGCGGTTTCGGGGCCGGGGTTCGCAACCTCGGTCGGGTTGATCCGCTATGCGGTGGAAAACCCCTTGGAGGTGGCTGGGGGCGATTTTCAGCCGATCAAGGAACGCAGTGGCGCCTTTGGGCGGTTCGGCCAGTGGCTGCGGGAGAATTTCTGAATGAGCAACGAACACCACGTTTTTAACCAATCCCCTGAATGCATCGACGGCGGGTCCGGTCGTGGTTGCATTTATTCAGGCGGCAAGTAATCATCGGAGGCAGAGAAATGACCATTAAAATTACAGTACCGGAAGATCACGACGCGCCCGAACTGAAACCTCGGATCAGCGTGATCGGCGTCGGCGGGGCCGGTGGCAACGCCGTCAACAACATGATCGCGGCCAATCTCGAAGGCTGCGACTTCATCGTTGCCAACACGGATGCCCAGGCCATCAAGGGCTCGAAGGCCGACCGTCGCATCCAATTGGGCACCGGGGTGACCAAGGGTCTGGGAGCGGGGTCCAAGCCGGAAGTCGGCAAGGCCGCCGCCGAGGAATCGATCAGCGAAATCCTCGATGAATTGCACCAGTCCAACATGGTGTTCATCGCCGCCGGCATGGGCGGCGGGACCGGCACCGGCGCCGCGCCGGTGATCGCCAAGGCCGCGCGCGAGCACGGCATCCTGACGGTCGGTGTGGTCACCAAGCCGTTCCAGTTCGAAGGCAGCCACCGCATGCGTCTGGCCGAACAGGGCCTGAACGAATTGGCGGGCTATGTCGATACTCTGATCATCATCCCCAACCAGAACCTGTTCCGCGTCGCCAACGAAAAGACGACCTTCGCCGATGCCTTCAAGATGGCGGACGACGTGCTGTATTCGGGCGTGCGCTCCATCACCGATCTGATGGTGATGCCGGGCCTCATCAACCTGGATTTCGCCGACGTACAGTCGGTCATGCAGGGCATGGGGCGGGCCATGATGGGCACGGGCGAGGCGGCCGGTGAACGCCGGGCCCTCGACGCGGCGGAAGCGGCCATTTCAAACCCGCTTCTGGACGATGCCTCCATGCGGGGCGCGCGCGGCGTGCTGATCAACATCACGGGCGGCGAGGACATCACGCTGTTCGAGGTCGATGAAGCCGCCAACCGGGTCCGCGCCGAAGTGGACGAGGACGCCTATATCATCATCGGTTCCGCCTTCGACCAATCCATGGAGGGCACCATGCGGGTGTCCGTCGTGGCCACGGGTCTGGAGGCCGCCGAAGGCGAACAGCCCTCGCACCTGCATATCCTGAATCAGGCCCAGCGCATCGCGCCGGTCCGCGTGCCGCGGCCGGAAGAAGAGCCGAAGGCTGCCACGCCGTCCATCGTGACCATGCGGGACGAGCCGGTCCCGGCGCCCGAGCCGGCCCCGGAAATCACCGACGACATGGCCGAATCGGCCGCCGATTCGTACGATTCCGGTCCCATGGATGTGGTTGCCGAGGACGACGCCGCCCCCATCGCGGTCCTGGACAGCGCGCCGGAAGCCGCCGAAGCGGCCCCGGCGGAACTGCAGCCGCGTGTTCCGGCCGGCATGCCGGGGGCGGGCAACGTGGAATCCTTCATTCCGCAGCGCGCCGTCGAGGTCGAAGACGACGATGCCATGGACGGCCCGGCGGCCGGTGCCGATCCCTTCGAAGTGGCGGCCATGGTCAACGGTTCCCACGCCGACGACGACGCGCCCAGGATGGGCGGGTTGCTGCGGCGGTCCAAAAAGGAAGGCGGCGGCCTGTCGCTGTTCGAACGGGTCACCGGCACTGGACGGGCGAAAAAGTCTGAGGAATCCGCCGTTTCCGAGCCTGCTCCGGCGGCTCAGCCGGCGGCGGCGTCCGAGCGGGGCACCATCGACGCCCTGATCCGGTCGCGCACGGCGACCCCGCAAATGGCGGAAAACCCGGCCCGGGCCCCGGTTCAGGCTCCGGCCCCGGTGCAGGCGGCCCCGGTCCAGCCGGCCCCCGTCAAGGCGCCCTTGGGCGGGGTCGACCCGGCTGATCGGCTGCCCTCGGCGGAAACGGAAGATGATCTTTTGGACATCCCGGCCTTCCTCCGTCGTCAGGCCAACTGAAGGGACGGTGGAACACCGTAACATTCGGAAACAATTAGTGATTTGAGGGGATCCCAGGTTCTGTTTATTCAAGAGCCTGGGATTTCTTCAATTCTGCCGCACCGTGTCGAACGAGAATCGCGCGACCGGGGATGCGGTTGAAAATCACGACTTTGGGGGCCTGCGCCGGACATTCCGGGCAACAGTCTCGAAAAAACGAAAGAAAACGGGGAACCTGATGGGTTTGATTACCGTCGGCCAGAAAGAGCAGCAGGCCAAAGCATCGCCGAAGGAAGCCGTTCGTCAGCGGACCTTGAAGGAAGCGGTGTCCCTGACCGGGATCGGTCTGCATTCCGGTACGCCGGTCACCCTGACCCTGCATCCCGCCCCCGCCGATTACGGCATTCATTTCCACCGCACCGACCTGTCCGAAAACGGCGCCGTCGCCGCGCGCTGGGACTGTGTCTCCGACACCCGCATGTGTTCGGCCCTGTCCAATGACCAGGGCGTTTCCGTGGGTACGGTCGAACACCTGATGGCGGCCCTGGCTGGCTGCGGCATCGACAACGTGCGGATCGACCTGGACGGCCCGGAAGTGCCCGTCATGGACGGCAGCTCCCAAGATTTCGTCGACATCATCCGCGCCGCCGGCGTGGTGGCGCTTGCCGCCGACCGCCGCGTGATCCGCGTTCTCAAGCCGGTTTCCGTGGAAACCGACCATGGCCGCGCCGAACTGACCCCGTCGCCGGTGTTCTCGGTCGATTTCGAGATTGAATTCAAAAGCCAGGCGATCCGCCGCCAGCATCTGCGGCTTGGCGTCGTCAATGGTGCGTTTTGCAAGGAACTGGCCAATGCGCGGACCTTCGGCTTCATGCACGAGGTCGAAGCCATGCAGAAGGCAGGTCTCGCCCGCGGCGGTTCCCTTGACAACGCCATCGTCATCGACGGCGACAAGGTTCTGAACCGCGGCGGCCTGCGCCACGACGACGAATTCGTGCGCCATAAGGCCTTGGACGCGGTCGGTGACCTGTACCTGGCCGGCGGCCAGATCATCGGCGCCTACCGGGCCGAACGGGCCGGCCACGCCATCAACAACGCGCTGCTGTGCAAGCTGTTCGCCGATCCGGACGCCTGGTGCTACGACGTTCTGCGCGGCGACGAATCGAAGACCGCCATGGACGGCGGCATCAAGGCGGAAGCCGCCATCGCCTGACGGACCGGAAATGACGCGGATTGCGGCGGCGCCTTGGGGCGCCGCTTTCATTTTATCGGACCCGCTGCCTTGCAATCCTGCGAAACCGGGCCAAATCCCGTGGAAAAGGGGATATTGGCCTTTTTCAATTGGTTTCCCCGCGTGATATATTCGCGCTCCCGGCACACTCCGATCCGACCGGACAGGGAGTGCCCGACCTTGAGACCTGACACAGCAGATCACCCGCCGATGCGCATATCCGACCGGATCAGAATCCTCATTCCCGTCCTGGCGGTGTCGCTGGCCGTTTCCGCCTGCTCGATCTTCGAGGATGACAAGCCCGTTTACGTGGAAAAGCCCGTGGACGAGTTGTACAACCGCGGCGTCGACCAGATGGGCAGCCGCAAGTTCGCCGACGCAGCCCTGACCTTCGAAGAGGTCGAGCGTCAGCACCCCTATTCGGTCTGGGCCACCAAGGCGCAGATCATGGCGGCCTACGGTTATTACAAGTCGAACAATTATCAGGAAGCCGTTGCGGCGCTCGACCGCTTCATTCAACTGCATCCGACCCATGAGGACGTGGGCTATGCCTATTATCTGAAGGGCCTGGCCTATTACGAACAGATCTCCGACGTCACCCGCGACCAGCAGATGACGACCCTGGCGCTGCAAAGCCTGAAGGAAGTCGTCACCCGTTTTCCCGACTCGAAGTTTGCCCGTGACGCCAAGTTCAAGATGGAACTGACTTATGACCATCTGGCCGGCAAGGAGATGGAGATCGGGCGCTATTACCACAATCAGCACCAGTATCTGGCCGCCATCAACCGCTTCCGCGCCGTTGTCGACAAGTATCAGACGACGACCCACGTGCCCGAGGCCCTGCATCGCCTGACCGAGGCCTATCTCGCCCTCGGCCTCAAGGACGAAGCGCGCAAGACCGCCTCGGTCCTGGGTCATAACTTCCCGGGCAGCGAATGGTACATGGATTCCTACGAGATGCTCACGGGCGAGCAGGTCCGGCCCCAGACGGCGGAAGAGAAGGCCTGGTACGACCGTCTGAAGTTCTGGTAACCGGCCCATGCTGACGCACCTGACCGTCAGGGATGTCGTGCTCATTGACCGTCTGGTGCTGGATTTTCCGGCCGGGCTCTGTGTGCTGACCGGCGAAACGGGGGCCGGTAAATCGATCCTTCTGGATGCCCTGGGGCTTGCGCTCGGGGGACGGGCCGAGGCCCGTCTTGTGCGCGCCGGTGCCGGCCCGGCGACCGTCACGGCGGCCTTTCAGATCGCGCCGGGGGCGCCGGTCCTGGCGGAGCTTGAGGAACACGGCATTCCCTCCCTGGATGACAGCGGCGACGACGGTAGCCAGATCATCCTGCGCCGCACATTGGGTGCCGACGGCCGCTCGCGCGCCTTCATCAACGACGCGCCGGTCAGCGTCGGCCTGTTGAAGCGGGTCGGCGAGGATCTGGTCGAAATCCACGGTCAGTTCGATAATCAACGCCTGTTGAACCCGGTTCAGCACCGCGCGCTGCTGGACGCCTTCGGCGGCCTAGCCAAGGCCCGGGAGGCCTGCTGTCAGGCCTGGACCATCTGGCAGGATGCCGCCCAGGCCCGCGCCCAGGCGGCCGAGGCCCTGGAAGCCGCCCGCCGGGACGAGGAATTCCTGCGCCATGCCGTGGGCGAACTGTCGGCCCTGGCGCCGCGGGCGGGGGAGGAGAGCGAACTGGCCCAGGAACGCTCCATGATGATGCATGGGGAAAAGGTCGTCGAGGCCATGAACCGGGCCAAGGCCAGCCTTAGCAGCGGCAAGGGCGTCGAGAGCGCCCTGCAGTCGGCGCTCCGCGATCTGGAAGGCGTCGCCGAAAAGGCGGCGGGGGCGCTGGAAGGGCCCATCGCCGCCCTCGGCCGGGCCCTGGACGAGACGGCGGAGGCGGAGACGCTACTGGACCGCGCCTTTCAGGCCGTGGACCTGGACCCCCGCAAGCTCGAACAGACGGAGGAACGCCTGTTTGCGCTGCGCGCTCAGGCGCGCAAGCACAATGTCCAGGTCGATGGCCTGGCCGATCTGCTGGCCGGGATGGAGGCGCAGATCGCCGCCCTGGACACCGGGTCCGGCGACCTGCAATGCCTGGAACAGGCCGAAGCCGAAGCCCGCAAGGGCTATATCCGCGCCGCCGGGGATCTCAGCCAGGGGCGCAAGTCGGCGGCGGCGAAGCTCGACGCCGCGATCCTGAACGAACTGGCGCCCCTGCACCTCAAGGGCGCGCGGTTCGAAACCCGCCTGACGGTCCTTGACGAGGATGCCTGGGGCCCGGCCGGGACCGAGAAGGCGCAGTTCCTGATCGCGACCAACCCGGGGGCCGAACCGGGGCCCTTGAACAAGATCGCGTCGGGCGGCGAGTTGGCGCGCTTCATGCTGGCGCTCAAGGTCGTGCTGGCCGACGCCGACCCGGTGCCGACCCTGATTTTCGACGAAGTGGACGCCGGCATCGGCGGCGCCACGGCGGCGGCCGTGGGCGAACGTCTGGCCAAGCTGGGCCGTTCCGTACAGGTCCTGGTCGTCACCCATTCGCCCCAGGTCGCGGCCCAGGGGGGCAGCCACCTGAAGGTTCAGAAGGCGTCTCAGGACGACAGTGCGGCGACCACCGTCGCGGTGTTGGATGCCGATGCCCGGCGCGAGGAAATCGCCCGCATGCTGGCCGGCACGGAAGTGACCGAGGAAGCCCGCGCGGCGGCCCTGTCCCTGCTCGACCGCCGGGCGTCGTAATGTCGGTATCGGACGGCCTGCGCGACATTCCCGTCGACCGCCTGCGGCCCGAGGACGCGGCCATCGAACTGGAACGCCTGGCGGCGGAGATCGCGGCCCATGACGAGGCCTATTACCGGAACGACGACCCGGCGATCAGCGACGCCGAATATGACGCCCTGCGTCAACGCAACGCGGCCATCGAGGCAAAATTCCCCAAGCTGATCCGCGCCGACAGCCCGTCCAAACGGGTCGGGGCCGCCCCGGCGGACGGCTTCGCCAAGGTCGTCCATTCCGTGCCCATGCTGTCCCTCGCCAATGCGTTCTCGCGCGAAGACGTGGCCGATTTCCTGGACCGCGTGCGGAGGTTCCTCAACCTGCCTGCCGACGAAGCGGTCGAGGTCATGGCCGAGCCCAAGATCGATGGCCTGTCGGTTACCGCGCGTTACGAGAAGGGCCGTTTCGTCATGGCGGCGACCCGGGGCGACGGTCGGGAAGGGGAAAACATCACGGAAAACCTGCGCACTCTGAAAGACCTGCCCGACCGCATCACGGCCAGGGATCTGTTGGGCGCGGGCGTGCCCGAGGTGCTGGAGGTGCGCGGCGAGGTCTACATGGCCAAGTCCGATTTCCTGGCCCTGAACCGGCGCCAGGAAGCCGCGGGGGCCAAGGTTTTCGCCAATCCGCGCAACGCCGCCGCAGGCTCCCTCCGCCAGAAGGATCCGGCCGTGACCAGGGCCCGGCCGCTCCGCGTGTTCTTCTATTCCTGGGGCGAGGTCTCGGACATTACCTGGGCGACCCAGGCGGAATTCAACGACCGGCTGGTCGACTGGGGCTTCCAGGCCAATGCCCGGGCCAGGGTCTGCCGCTCCCTCGACGAGATCATGGCCGAGTATGCGCGGACGGAAGCCGACCGGGCGGGGCTCGACTACGACATCGACGGCATGGTCTACAAGGTCAACCGCCTGGATTGGCAGGAACGCCTGGGCCAGGTGTCCCGCGCGCCGCGCTGGGCGACGGCGCATAAGTTCGCCGCCGAAAAGGCGACCACGGTTCTGGAAAAGATCACCATCCAGGTCGGGCGCACGGGCGTGTTGACGCCGGTCGCCAACCTGACCCCGGTCACCGTCGGCGGCGTGGTGGTCGGCCGCGCGACCCTGCATAATGAGGACTACATCGCGGAAAAGGACATCCGCGAGGGCGACACGGTGGTCATCCAGCGGGCCGGCGACGTGATTCCCCAGGTGGTCGAGGTCGTCACCGACAGGCGTCCTGCGAATGCAGCCCCCTTCGTCATGCCCGATACCTGCCCGGAATGCGGCAGCCTTGCGATCCGCGAAGAAGGGGCGGCGGCGAAACGCTGCACTGGCGGCCTGATCTGCCCGGCCCAGGCGGTCGAGCGGCTCAAGCATTTCGTGTCGCGCGACGCCTTCGACATCGAAGGACTGGGCGCCAGGAACATCGAGGCCTTCTGGGCCGAGGGTTGGCTCAAATCCCCCGCCGACATCTTCGATGTCGCGGGCCTGATGGCGAAGCTCGACGGGCGCGAGGGGTGGAAGGAAAAATCCATCGACAACCTGCGCAAGGCCATCGAGGACCGCCGCACGATCGGCCTCGACCGTTTCATCTATGCGCTGGGTATCCGTCAGGTCGGGCAGGCGACGGCGCGGCTGCTGGCCCGCACTTACGGCTCCTTCACGGCTTTCAGGAAGGCCATGGAAGATGCCGGCAAGGATCGGGCCTCCGACGCCTACGCGGAACTGATCGACATCGACCAGATCGGCCCCGCCGTGGCCGACGACCTGCTGGGCTTCTTCGCCGAGGACCATAACCGGCAAGTCCTGGCGGCGCTTGAGGCCGCGTTGGACATTCGCGACATGGTGGCGACCGACACCTCGGGCTCGCCGGTGGCCGGCAAGACCGTGGTGTTCACCGGCACGCTGGAGACCATGGGCCGGTCCGAAGCCAAGGCCCGGGCGGAAAGCCTGGGCGCCAAGGTGTCGGGCAGCATTTCCGCCAAGACGGATTACCTTGTCGCCGGGCCGGGTGCCGGCTCCAAGCTGAAGAAGGCGGAGGAATTGGGCGTCACGGTGCTGACGGAAGAGGAATGGTTGGCCCTGATCGGCTAGACCGCCAGACCCCAGCGCCGCCAACCGGCCTTCTCCGCCGCCCCGAAGCGTTCATAAAAAGTCTGAGCCCGGCTATTGTCCGCCAGCACGTTCCATTCCACCCGCTCATACCCGCCCGCCCGGGCGTGCGCCAGGACCGCGTCTATCAGGGCACGGCCGACGCCCTGGGCGCGCCAGGGTTCCGTCACGTAGAGCATTTCCAGTTCCAGGGACGGCCTCGCGGCATAGGCATAGGGGATTGCGAACACGGTGGCGAAGCCGATGAGGGTGCTTTCGGCTTCCGCCAGCACGGCCTGAAGGGCCGGCGGGGTGGCCTGGGCGCGGCGGGCGATCTCCGGTGCGGTGATGGACAGCAGGTCGGGCCAGCCCTCGAACACGGCCAGTTCCTGCATGAGCGCACGCAGGCCGGGGGCGTCGGCAGCGGCGCGGTCGGGGGTCATCCAGCGGATGGTGATGTCGGTTTTCATGGCCGCCGAGTCTAGCAGCGTGACCCGCCGGGGCCTACCGGAGAGCAGCGGACTAACGTCCCAGACCGGCGGAACAGGCGCGGAAAGAAATTTTTTTTGCTCCGCGCCAAGGCGCAAAAAGTGCGCATGATGCGCGCGTGAAACCGGCCGAAAAGCGGTTCAAAAAATCCGGAAAATATTGTTTCAGTTCAATTTATTATCCGGGGCCCGAAACGGCGGGTTCTTGCAAGGGGCCGTTACGGGCATTCCCTGCATCGGTGCAATGCAAAAAGATGTGATCTGTTTTGAGAATTAGTTCTTTACAGCGGGGGCGATCGACTTTAAATCGCCGAGTTCGGGCTCCGAGTGAGGCCGATTGGTGAGGCTGTTTTGGGAGTTTCCCATGCGATGGAAAAGTTCCCCTCTGCACGTGCGCTGGCTCGTTCACTAGCGCCTATCAATCCGGTAACGTGTCTCCGGCCGCATGCGGTCCGACGCGCGGTTCACTTTTTCCTTAACGAGTTCCCCGGCGAAATCCTCTACGCCGTCAAGACCAACCCCAGGCCGGAAGTCCTGGACGAAGTCTATGACGCGGGGGTCCGGAATTTCGATGTCGCCTCCTTGGCGGAGATCGAGCTGATCGCCGGGCGATACCCCGACGCCAAAATGGCCTTCATGAACCCGGTGAAGAACCGGGACGTGATCCGCCGTGCCTACGAGGAATTCAGGGTGCGTCACTTCGTGCTCGATTCCGAGGAGGAGTTGAAGAAGATCGTCGAGGCGACGGGTCATGCCCAGGACCTCAGCCTTCTCGTTCGCCTGGCCGTTCCCAACCATCATTCGGAACTGGAACTGTCGTCCAAGTACGGCGTGCAGCCCGAACAGGCCCCCGATCTGCTGATCGCGGCCCGTCAGGTCGCCAGCCGCCTGGGCGTCGCCTTCCATGTCGGCTCGCAATGCATGCAGCCGACGGCCTGGGGCACGGCGTTGCACATGGTCCGCGACCTGATCCTGAAATCCGGGATCATTCTCGACATCGTCGATGTCGGGGGCGGCTTTCCGTCGGTCTATCCCTACATGACGCCGCCGCCGCTGACCGACTACATGCGCGAGATCACGGCCGCCATCGACAAGCTGCCGATTTCGGAAGCCTGCGAAATCTGGGCCGAGCCCGGCCGCGCGCTGGTCGCCGAAGGCGGGTCCACCCTGGTGCGTGTTGAAATGCGCCGGGGCGACAACCTATATATTAACGATGGTACCTACGGCAGCCTGTTCGACGCCGGGTCGTTGAACTTCATCTACCCCGTGCGCCCGATCCGCACCGAAGGCCGGTTCCAGAAGCCGCTGATCGGCTATGCCTTCTACGGCCCGACCTGCGACAGCCTGGACCACATGAAGGGGCCGTTCTACCTGCCCGCCGACATGCGGGAAGGCGATTATATCGAGATCGGTCAGACCGGCGCCTATGGCTGCGCCATGCGGACCAAGTTCAACGGCTTTCATTCCGATGAAACCGTCGTGGTCCAGGATGAGCCCATGTTGACGGCCTATGGTGACCGTATCGCCGCGCAAAACGACACGGCCCCCGGGATTTCCGGTGCCGTGCTGCTGGAGCAGATGAAATGAAAACCTCGGAACAGAAGATGGCCGACGAAAAAGCGGCCTTGCTGAGCAAGACCGTCGAACACGTCGATATCACCAAGATCGATGCCCGCCCCATCATCGACAGCATGTCGAAGATGTCGTTCACCTCGCGCGACCTGGCGCGGGCGACCGGCATCTACAACGACATGCTGGCCGACAAGGACTGCACGATCTTCCTGACGCTGGCGGGCTCGACCTCGGCCGGCGGTTGCATGAAGGTCTATGCCGACCTGATCCGCTACAACATGGTCGACGCCATCGTCTCGACGGGTGCGAGCATCGTCGACATGGACTTCTTCGAGGCCCTGGGCTTCCGCCACTACCAGGGCTCGCCGGACATCGACGACAACTATCTGCGCTCGCAGTACATCGACCGCATCTACGACACCTACATCGACGAGGAAGAGTTGCAGGCCTGCGACCACGCCATCGGCGAGATTGCCGACGGGCTGGAGCCGCGCGCCTATTCGTCGCGGGAATTCATCCGCGAAATGGGCCGCTATCTCGCCGAAGGCAAGGCGCGCAAGAAGGATTCCCTGGTCCAGTTGGCTTACGAGCACGACGTTCCCGTGTTCTGCCCGGCGTTCACGGATTCCAGCGCCGGGTTCGGTCTGGTCCTGCATCAGGTGCGCAACCCGAAAAGCCACATGACCATCGATTCCATCGCTGATTTCCGCGAGCTGACGGACATCAAGATCAAGTCCGGGACCTCGGGCCTGCTGATGGTCGGTGGCGGTGTGCCCAAGAACTTCGTTCAGGACACGGTGGTCTGCGCGGAAATCCTCGGCCACGAGGTCGACATGCACAAATACGCCGTGCAGATCACGGTGGCCGATGTGCGCGACGGGGCGTGTTCCAGCTCGACCCTCAAGGAGGCGTCTTCCTGGGGCAAGGTCGATACGGCCCTGGAGCAGATGGTTTATGCCGAAGCCGGCAGCGTCATCCCGCTTTTATGCAGCGACGCCTATCACCGGGGCCATTGGAAAGACCGGCCCAAGCGCCGCCACGCCAAGCTGTTCGACTGAACTTAGGACGCCACAGTGAAAATTCTGCCTCCTGAAGAGGGCTTCCTCGGCCTGAGCGGGGACGACGTTGCCGATGCGCAGGGCAAGCCCGGCGTGACGATCGTCCCCTATGGCCTGGAGGCCTCCGTCAGCTACGGCGGCGGCACGGCGGCCGGGCCGCAGGCGATGATCGACGCCTCGCATCAGGTCGAACTGTTCGACGAGGAACTGTGGCGCGAGCCCTGCCGGGACTTTCACCTGAACACCCTGGCGCCGTTCGATATTCCGCGCGACATTCCCGCCGCCCTCGACCAGTTGGCGGGCGTGGTCGGTGGGGTGTTGGACGACGGCCGCTTTCCGCTGACCTTCGGCGGGGAGCATTCGATCACCCCGGGAGCGATTCGGCCCTTCGTGGAGCGCTATCCCGACCTCTGCCTGTTACAGTTCGACGCCCATGCGGACCTGCGCGACGGGTATGAGGGGGAACATTTCTCCCACGCCGCCGCCATGCGCCGCTGCCTGGATCATCCGGGCGTGTCGATTGTTTCGGTCGGCATCCGCAACATCTCGGCCGGGGAAATCCCGTTCCTCGACGCCAACCGCGACCGCATCCACATCTATTGGGGCAAGGACCGTCGGGATTGGGACGTGGAGCAAATCGTCTCGCATCTCGCGGGCAAGACCGTCTACATCACCTTCGATCTCGATGGTTTCGATTCCAGCCTGATGCAGGCCACCGGCACGCCGGAGCCGGGCGGCGTGTTCTGGGACGACGCCGTGCGCATCATCCGTGCCGCCAACCGGGTCGCGGGCAGGGTCGTGGGCGCCGACATCAACGAACTGGCGCCCATCGAGGGTCTGCATTCCTGCAACTTCCTGGCCGCCAAGCTGGCCTATAAGATTCTCGCCTATCGATTTGCGGACGGCCTGCCCCAGGCAGCCTGAGGCTTCGGCGTCGTTCCCCCTCCCCCAAGAGGGAGAGGGCAGGGTGAGGGGGGTAAAGCACAAAACGCAGCGGACAAAATAAAAGGGGCTCCGGTCGGAGCCCCTTTCGTTTGCTTGGATGTTTCTTCGAAAGCTTAGTGCAGCTTGCCGGGCAGGGCGCCGATGGCATCGTCGATCAGCTGGTCCGCCTTCTTGCCCTTGATGCTGTCGGTCAGCACCTGGCGCGTGGCGGCCATGGCGACCTCGACCGTATGGGCCTTGAGGTGGTCCAGGGCGGCGGCTTCGGCCTGGGACAGACGGTCCATCGCCTGCTTTTCGCGGCGGGCCAGGGAATCCTTCAAACGCTGTTCGCCTTGCTTGGCGATGCGCTCGGCCTCTTCCTTGGCGGCGATGACGATCTTCTCGGCTTCCTTCTGGGCGTCGCGCTGTTTCTTTTGGTAGTCGGCCAGAAGTTTCTGCGCTTCCTCGCGGAGTTTTTCCGCCTCTTCGATGTCGGCCTTGATCTTGGCCGCCCGTTCGTCGAGGGCGCCGCCGATCAGGCCCGGCACCTTGAGGTAGACCAGCACGCCGATGAAGGCGGCGAAGGCGGTGGCGACCCAGAACGTGGGATCCTGCAACATGTGGTCCATGATCCGCTTCCTTCCTAGGCCTGCCGCGCTTTGGCGGCGCCGGCGACGGCTTTTTGCAGGGCCTTGGCGTCGGGTGCTTCGCCGGTCAGACGCTCGCAGGCGGCCGCCGCGACCTCGGTCGCCATGGCGTCAAGACCCGCCAGGGCGTCCTGCAGGGCCTTGTCGATGGCCGCTTCGCCTTCCTTGATGCGGGCCTGCAGGGTTTGGGAAAGCTTGGCTTCCTCCGCGTCCTGCTTGGCCTTCAGGTCGGCCTGCACCTTGACGATTTCCTCGTGCGCCGTGGCGCGCGCTTCGGTCAGGGCCTTTTCATAGGCTTCGATGGCGGCTTCGGCCTCGGCCTTCAGGTCCGCCGCGCGCTCCAGGTTCTGCTCGATCTTCTTCTGCCGCGCCTCAAGGGCGCCGCCGATCCGGGGCACGCAGACCTTCCACATGACCAGGAACATGGCGGTGAAGGAAATCACCAGCCAGATGATCTGGGGCACGTAGGTTGTGAAGTCCAATTGAGGCATGGAAAGACCTCTTTATCCGAAAGCCGTTGATCCTTGGGTCAGCCGTCCGCAGACGAAACGCCGTGGCCGGGACGGTAACCGCCCCGGACCCGCGCAAGACCGAAAGATCAGCCGAACAGAATGACCAGGGCGATAACCAGCGCGAACAGCGCGATGGCTTCCACGAGGGCGAAGCCCAGCATGGTCATGGGGAACACGGCGCCCTGAGCGGAGGGGTTGCGGCCCACAGCCTGAATGAACGAGGCAAAGATGGTACCGATGCCGATACCGGAACCAATCACGCCGATAACGGCCAGGCCGGCACCGAGCAGCTTCGCAGCTTGAACTTCCATGGGGTTGATCCTTTCTTGATGCTAGATCTTGAGTGTTTGAGTTGACTGGTGAATGGGATTGTTTGGTCGCCTGTCCGGTTCGCGGCGCCTTAGTGAAGGTGCAGCGCGTCGTTCAGGTACAGGCAGGTCAGAATGGTGAACACGAAGGCCTGCAGGAAGGCGATGACGATTTCCAGGCCCGTCAGCGCGACCACGAACAGCCAGGGGGCCACGCCGAACACGCCGAGCGAGATGATGAACCCGGCGAACACCTTCAGCAGGGTGTGCCCGGCCAGCATGTTGGCGAACAGACGGACGCTGAGGGAGATGGGGCGCGACAGATAGGAAATGATCTCGATCGGGATCAGCAGCGGCGCCATGAGAATCGGCACGCCCGGCGGCATGAAGAACGAGAAGAAGTGCATCTTGTGCTTGGCCAGCGCGATCAGCGTCACGCCGACGAAGATCACCGCCGCCATGGTGAAGGTCACCACGATGTGCGACGTGAAGGTGAAGCTGTAGGGGACCATGCCCAGCAGATTGCCGAACAGCACGAACATGAACACCGTGAAGATGAAGGGGAAGTAGTTGCGGCCCTCGGATCCGACCGTGTCCTTCACCAGATTGGCGATGAACACATAGGAGAGTTCCGCGATCGACTGCCAGCGGCCGGGGACCAGGGCGTTGCGGCGCATTCCCAGGATCAGGAAGGCGCTGACCACGACCACCGTCGCCACCATCATAAGTGCCGAATTGGTGAAGGATGCGTCAATACCGCCGAAATCTAGCGGCACAAGTGTTTTGATCTCGAACTGAGCGAGCGGGCTGTGCTTCTCGGCCAAGGCTCGGTTTCCCGTCTGTCTATAGCGCGTTTAAGCGGGTGCAAGTTATCGGCGATCTGCATCGTCGGTCGGATTTTCATCCTGCTGATACCCCGCAGCGTAACCGTAGCCACGGGCCATCCGATAGACGTTCAGAATGCCGGCGCATCCCCCTAGGATTATGAACACCAACATGAGCCAAGGCTTGGTATCGAGCCACTTATCAAGCAGCCAACCGATACCCAGCCCAACGGCGACGGCGGAAACTAACTCAATGCCGACACGAAATGCAAGGCTAAGAGCGCTATTTGGCGGCTCCTTGTCGCGATTTTTCTGCGCTTGCGAAAACCCGCCCTTGTCCAGGGCGCCGTCGATGCGCTTTTGCAGGCCGTCTAGGTCCGAATGGGGCCGTTCGTCGGTCATGTAAAATACCTAGGCATGAAGGGGTTTAGGGCTTAGGCGGGGACAATAGCACCCGTGGGGGCCGGTTGTCAGGCGCTCTCGCGGAAGCTTTCGGCCTGTTGCAGGTCGACGGAGACAAGCTGCGACACGCCGCGTTCCTGCATGGTCACGCCGAACAGGCGGTGCATGCGGGCCATGGTCATGCGGTGGTGGGTGATGACGATGAAGCGGGTTTGCCCCGCGTCCGCCATTTCGTCGAGCATGGAGCAGAATCGGTCGACGTTGGCGTCGTCCAGCGGTGCGTCCACTTCGTCGAGCACGCAGATCGGCGCCGGATTGGTCTGGAACACCCCGAACAGCAACGCCAGGGCCGTCAGCGCCTGTTCGCCGCCCGACAAAAGCGACAGCACCTGCAGGCGTTTGCCCGGGGGGCTGGCGAAGATTTCCAGGCCGGCTTCGAGCGGATCATCCGATTCCACCAGTTCCAGATGGGCCTTGCCACCGCCGAACAAGCGCTGGAACAGGACCTGGAAGTGGCCGTTGACCTCTTCGAACGAGGCCAGCAGCCGGGCCCGGCCCTCGCGGTTCAACTCGTTGATGCCCTGGCGCAGCTTGTCGATGGCGGCAAGAAGGTCGGTCTTTTCCGTTTCCAGGCCGGTGATCTGTTCCGACAGTTCGGTCATTTCCTGATCGGCCCGCAGGTTGACCGGGCCCATGGTGTCGCGTTCGCGCAGCAGGCGGTCGACCCGGCTTTCCGCGTTCTCCAATTCCGGCAGGTCCTTGCCGTCCTCCACTTCCGCCAGTTCGGCCAATTTGTCCGGGGCGACGTGCAAGCGGTCGTTGATGCGCTCGATCAAGCCGCGGCAGCCCTGTTCGGCCTGTTCCACCGCGCCCTCGGCGCGGACCCGGGTTTCGCGGGCGAAGGACAGATCGTGTTCGGCCTGGCGCATGTCGCGGTCGGCCTCGGCCAGGGTCGCCTCCGCCTGGGCCAGCTGGTCGGCGGCGGCGTTGCGGCGCTCCTCGGCCCCCTGAATGGCGGTCAGCAGTTCGTCGCGCTTGGCTGCGATCTCGGCCGGCTTCTGTTGCAAGGCGTCCAAATCCGCTTGCAGGGCGGTGGCGCGTTCCGCCAGCTCGCCGAGCTGGCTTTCCGAACGCGACCGGCGGGTCACCCACATCTGGGATTCGGAGGCGACGGCGAGCAGGCGTTGCTTGCGGGCTTCCGACGCTTGGAACAGCTGGTCGTGGCGCGACCGGCATTCCATCTGATGGGTGCGTTTTTCCGCCAGGGCCGTGCGCTTGTCGGCCAGGGCCGTGCGCGCGGCCTCCAGGTCCGGCAGTTCGCTGCGTTCGGTCTCAATCGCCGCCTTCTGAGCCCCGGATTCTTCCTGGTCGGCGGCGATGGATGCCTGGGTTTCGGCCAAGGCGGCCAGCTTGTTCTGCACGGCGGCGGCGCGGTCCTTGACCTCGGCCAGGCGGTCGCGGGCGGCATTGAAGGCACGGTCGGCCTCGTTCAGGGCCTGACGGGCGTCGCGTTCCTGGGCGCGCAGGGCCTCGGCCTTGGCTTTGGCGGCCTCGGCGGTGGTCCGCAGGGCGTCCAGGGTTTCGCGCGCGGCTTCGGCCTGGGCCGCGACCTCGTTCAGGCGGTTGCGCTGGGCCAGACGCTGGGCGGCGGCGGTTTCCGCCCCTTCGGCGACGCGGAAGCCGTCCCAGCGCCACAGACCGCCGGCGCGGCTGACCAGGCGCTGGCCGGGGGCCAGGCCGGCCTGCAGGCGGGTACCTTCGGCGGCGTCCTCGACAATGCCGATCTGCGACAGGCGGCGGTCGAGGGCGGCGGGGGCCTTCACGACCTCGGCCAAGGCACGCACCCCGGCAGGCAGGGCAGGGGCTGTGGCCATCGGGCCCAAGGCACGCCAGCCGATGACGGCACCGTCGTCGTCGCCCAGGGCGGGCGCCGACAGGTCTTCGCCCAGGGCGGCGCCCAGGGCATCCTCGAACCCCTTGTCGACGCTGATCTGGTCGAGCATGGGGGGCAGGTCCGTTTCCGGCCCGGTGGCGAGGACCCGTTCCAGGGTACGGATTTCCGTTTCCAGGGCCGTCTGCTCGGTCGCCTTTTCGCGCGCGGCCTGGGCCGCCTGTTCCGACGCCTGATCGGCCTCGGTACGCGCGGCCTCCGTCTTGGTCAGGGTCTCGCGGGCCGTGTCGGCGGCGGTGCGCGTGGTTTCGACGGCGGCATCGGCCTGGGCCAGATCGACCAGATCGGCGGAACGGGATTCCAGGTCGGCCTTCTGGGCCTCGGCGTCGGCGGCGCGCTGGGCCAGCCGGTTCAGGCGGTTTTCCAGTTCGGCCAGGCGCTGGTTCAGGGCGTTGCGGCGGGCTTCGGCGGCGGCCAGATCGTTGGTGTCGCGGTCGACCTCGCGGTCCATCTCGGCGACGGCCACGTCGGCGGCGGCGCGGGCCTCGGCGGCGGCCGTCAGGTCGTCGGCCTCTTGAGTCTGGGCGGTCTCGATATCCTGCTTTTCCGCGGCCAGACGCTGGGTGGCCTCGGCCGCGTCGGTCATCAAGCCCTGTTCCCGCTCGCGGTCGCGGGCGGTCTGTTCCAGCCGGCCCTGGGTTTCGGCCATGGTCTGGGTGATGCGGGCCTCTTCTTCGTCCAGGCCTTCGCGGGCCAGGGTCAGGCGCTGCAGTTCCGCCGCCACCTGGGCCTCGCCCTGGCGCAGCTCGGGCAGGCCCTCGGCCGCCTGGGCCTGGCGGGTCGTCGCCTGGGCGGCGCGCTGGGTCAGCTCGGTGACCGCGTGTTCGGCTTCCTTCAACTGCGCGCGGGCCGTATCGCGGGCGGTTTCCGCGTTGGACCACAGGATATGGAACAGGGTCGCCTCGGCCTTGCGGATATGGTCCGACAGGTTGCGGTAACGGGTCGCCTGGCGCGCCTGTTTCTTCAGGTTGTTCATCTGGGCGTCCAGGGTGACCAGGATGTCGTCCAGGCGCTCCATGTTGGCTTCGGCGCCCTTCAGGCGCAGTTCCGCCTCGTGGCGGCGGGAATGCAGGCCGGTGATGCCGGCGGCCTCTTCCAGCAGAAGGCGGCGCTGCGCCGGCTTGGCGTTGATCACGGTGCCGATGCGGCCCTGGCTGACCAGGGCGGTCGAGCGCGCGCCCGTGGCCTGATCGGCGAACAGCAACTGCACGTCGCGGGCGCGGACTTCCTTGCCGTTGATGCGGTAATTCGATCCCTTCTCGCGCTCGATGCGGCGGGTGACTTCCAGCTCGTCCGTGTCGTTGAATTGGGCCGGGGCCTTGCGCTCGGTGTTGTCGAGGGTCAGCGTGACCTCGGCGATGTTGCGCGACGGCCGGTCTTGCGTTCCGGAGAAGATGACGTCTTCCATCTCCGTGCCGCGCATTTGCTTGGCCGAGGTCTCGCCCATCACCCATTTCAAGGACTCGACCACGTTCGACTTGCCGCAGCCGTTCGGCCCGACCACGCCCGTCAGGCCCGGTTCGATGAACAGCTCCGTGGGGTCAACGAAGGATTTGAACCCCAGAACGCGGATTTTCTTGAAATTGAGCAAGTCGCCTCGCCGATCCTGATTACCTGTTTGCGCCGCTTATTTCTTCAGGGCGCGTTCGATGATTTCCTCGAACACCTTGAAGTCCTGGGCGCCCGAGACCTTTTCCCCGGCGACGATGAAGAACGGCGTGGAATCGACGCCGTGCTCCTTGTTGCCGGCTTCGGCGGTCTTCTGGATGCCTTGCAGAAGATCCTCGTTGCGCAGGCAGGCATCGACCTGGGCCGGCGACATGCCGCCTTTCTTGGCCGTGGCCTGAATGGCGGCCATGCCGTCCGGCGCCTGGCCCCAGACCGCCTGATCGCGGAACAGGATGCTGATCATGGCGAAATAGCGCACGGGGCCGGCGCAGCTGGCGACCATATGCGCCGCCAGGGCGCGCTGGCCCAGGGGAAAGTCGCGGAAGATCAGCTTCACCTTGCCCGTGTCGATGTACTTTTCCTTGATCTGGGGCAGGGTCTTTTCATGGAACTCGCGGCAATGGGGACAGCTCAGCGAGGCATACTCGATCATCGTCACCGGCGCGTCGGCCTTGCCGAGCACCTTTTCCGCCAACATGTCCTGAGCGCCCTGGGCCCGCGCCGGGCCCGCGAAGGGGCCGGAAAGAACCAAAATCAGTGTCATTGCGAGCGCAAGACCTTGTGCTAATCGCAGCAAATTAACCTCCTGAAACACAAGATGTTGATGACTATAGAATCGGCCCCGAGACGGAGTCGACTCCTTTTGCTAAATCCTTGATATGGGCCGCCGATCCGCAATTTATCCACCGTCCCCACGGCGCCGACGGACGGCCTGTCCCAGGCCTTCGAGGGCGCGGCGCAGGTCCGGGTCGGTCACGGCCTTCAGGTCGCGCTCCAGCGCCGCCCGTTCGGCCGGGCTCAGCGTTCGGGGCGGGGTGGGGGTGGTGTCCTCGCGCGGCGGCAAGGGGCGTTGGAAAATGTGGATGCCCCTGACGGCGCCGTAACCGAAATAGGTGTTCACCTTTTCCACAATCAAGGGTTCCAGGTGCTGGACCTCGGTCGCCACGGCGGAATTACCGGCCTGCAGGTGCAAAAGCCCGCCCGTGCGTTGGCCGCGGGGAAAGATGATGCGGTCGGGCAGGGTGTGGCGGGCCAGCAGGTCGCCGGCGATTTCCGGCCAATGGCGCAGGATGTCGCCCTGGGCGAAGCCGCGCTTGCCATAGGCGGCGGCGGTCACCTTGCCCAGCGCCTGGCCGACGGCGCGGACCCCGCCTTTGCGGCGGCGGGGCGGCTTGGTCGCTTCGTCGTCCTGGGCCATGGTGTTCCTTTCGGGCCGCCACCCCTCTTTTCCGCGTCCCGGCGGCGTGGCATTAATGGGGGATGCATTTAAGAGTGCCGACCCAGGGCCCGGCAAGGGCCTGCCGGTGGAAGCCGGGGGATAACACGGATATTGCCGGAACCGGGAGCCTGTCATGAGCCTTGCGTCCGCCGATGATGCCCTGACCGGGGCGTTGCTGGGCTGGTACGACCGCCACCGGCGGGTATTGCCGTGGCGGGCCCCTGCGGGCCGGCGGGCGGACCCTTACCACGTCTGGCTGTCGGAAATCATGCTGCAGCAGACCACCGTGGCGACGGTAAAAAGCTATTTTGACGACTTTGTGGCGCGCTGGCCCCGGGTCGAGGATCTGGCAGCGGCGGACCTGGACGCGGTGCTGCACGCCTGGCAGGGGCTGGGATATTACGCCCGTGCGCGCAACCTGCACAAATGCGCGAAGGCCGTCGCCGGGGATCACGGCGGCCGGTTTCCCGATACGGAAGCAGGGCTTTTGTCCCTGCCCGGCGTCGGCCCCTACACGGCGGCCGCCATCGCCGCCATCGCCTTCGACGTGTCGGCGTCCCCTGTGGACGGCAACATCGAACGGGTCACGGCGCGGCTGCGGCGTATCTCCGAGCCGCTGCCGGACGGCAAGAAGGCGATTCAGGCGGCGGCGCGGGACCTGACCCCCAACGCGCGGCCCGGCGATTTCGCCCAGGCGATGATGGACCTGGGGGCCATGGTCTGCACGCCGCGCGCGCCCAAATGCGATCTGTGCCCCTGGCACGACCCTTGCCTCGCGCGGGTGGCGGGCGACGCCGAGAATCTCCCCCACCGCGCCCCCAAGGCGGCGAAGCCGACCCGGCACGGCGTGGTGTTCTGGATCGAGGACGCGACCGACCGGGTCCTGCTCCGCCGCCGGCCCGAGGCGGGCCTGCTGGGCGGTATGATGGAATTTCCGTCGACAGATTGGCGCGAGGCGCCTTGGGGTGCCGGCGAGGCCATGGTCCAGGCGCCCCTGGACGCGGTCTGGGTCCAGGCCGGCGAGGTCCGTCACACCTTCACCCATTTCCACCTGCACCTCGACGTGCTGCGGGGCAAACGCGACGGCGGGGCGGGCACCTGGATCCACCCTCGGGACTTCCACGCCCTGGCCCTGCCGACGCTGATGAAGAAGGTGGTGAAGGCGGCGCTCGGCTAGTCCAGTCCCAGGGTCAGAAAACAGCTGTGGGGGTCGGGGCCGTAGCCGGGGATTGGTCCGGTCTCGGTGAAGCCGGCGGCGCGGTAGAGCATCTGCGCCGCCCGGAAGGGCGCCGTGGCGCCCGTCTCCAGACTAAGCCGGCGATATCCCAAGCGCCGTGCCTCGGCCAGGATGTGGGACAACATGGCGCGCCCGTACCCTTTGCCCCGGAACCGCGCCAGGGTATGCATGGATTTGATCTCGCCATGGCGAGGGTCGAGTTCCTTGAGCGCCCCGCAGCCGACGATCTCATCCCCGTCCCAGACGGACCAGAAGGTCACCTCGGGCGCGGTCAGGCCGGACAAGTCGAGGGCATAAACGCTTTCGGCCGGCGTCTGGCTGAACATCTGGTCGAGGTGTGCCCGGATCACGCCACGCACCGCGTCGCCCGTCAGGTCATCCTCGCGGATATCCATCGGGTCGCCAACCGGCGAATCAGTCGTCGTAGGCCATCAACGCGCTGAACGGCACGTCCAGCTTGTCGCGGCCCTTCAGGAAAGTCAGTTCGATCAGGCAGGTCGCGCCCGCGACCTCGGCCCCCGCACTCCGCAGCAGGTCGATGGACGCGGCCATGGTGCCACCCGTCGCCAGCAGGTCGTCCATGACCACCACGCGCTGGCCCGGTTCGATGGCGTCCTTCTGAATCTCGATGGTGTCGGTGCCGTATTCCAGGGAATATTCATGGGCGATGGTCTCGCCGGGCAGCTTGCCCTTCTTGCGCACCATGATGAAGCCGCAGCCCAGCCTGGAGGCCAGGGGGGCCGCCGTCAGGAAGCCGCGCGATTCGATGCCGACGAGAAGGTCCGGCCGATATCCGGAGACGATCTTGGCCAGGCGGCCCAGGGCCACCTGCCAGGCGTCGGGATGCCGCAGCAGAGTCGAAATGTCGTAAAACAGAATGCCGGGAATGGGAAAATCGGGAATCCCCCGGATGTGGTCTTTCAGGTCCATATGTCCCCCCTGGGAAAAATCTATCTGTGTGAATGCCCGGCGCATCCTATTGGATTGACGCGCGGCCTTGCAATCGCGTCCTATGGAACGGCGGATTGCATGGCGGATTGTCTGATGACCAACGTTTTCTATCGTGAACTTAAGTCCGACATGCCGGTCGCCGTGAAAGGTGACGGCATCTACCTGATCGACGCCGCCGGGAAACGGTACCTGGACGCGTCCGGCGGGGCCGCCGTGTCCTGCCTGGGGCACAGCGACGCCGACGTCATCCAGGCGATCAAGGATCAGGTCGACAAGGTCGCCTTCGCCCATACGGGCTTCTTCACCACCCAGCCGGCGGAAGATCTAGCCGAATTTCTGGTGGGCGCGGCGCCGGACGGCATTTCCATGGTTTATTTCCTGTCCGGCGGGTCGGAGGCGGTGGAGGCGGCACTCAAGATGGCGCGCCAGTATTTCCTGGAAACGGGCGCGCCGGAGCGCACGAAGTTCATCGCCCGGCGCCAGAGCTATCACGGCAATACCCTGGGCGCGCTGTCCGTCGGCGGCAACCTGTGGCGGCGCGAGCCCTACAAGGACATGCTGATGCCGGCGTCCCACATCGCGCCCTGTTATCCCTACCGCGACATGCGGGACGGCGAGAGCGAGGCGGAATACGGCCTGCGCGTCGCCGACGAGCTGGAAGCGGAAATCCTGCGCCTGGGCCCGCGCAACGTCGCAGCCTTCATCGCCGAGACCGTGGGCGGGGCGACGGCCGGCGTACTTGCCCCGGTGCCCGGATATTTCAAACGCATCCGCGAGATCTGCGACAGGTACGGCGTGCTGATGATCCTAGACGAGGTGATGTGCGGCATGGGCCGCACGGGTACCCTGTTCGCTTGCGAGCAGGACGGCGTGGCGCCGGACATCGTCTGCATCGCCAAGGGCCTGGGCGCGGGCTATCAGCCGATCGGTGCGACCCTGGTGTCCGGCGACGTCTACCGCGCCTTCAAGGACGGCTCGGGCGCGTTTCAGCACGGTCATACCTACATGGGCCATCCCATGGCCTGCGCGGCGGCCCTGGCTGTTCAACGCAAGGTGCGGGACGCGGGTCTGCTCGACAACGTAAAGCGCATGGGCGACGTGCTGGTCGACCAGCTTCACGACCGCCTGGGCAACCACCCCCATGTCGGGGACATCCGGGGCCGCGGGCTGTTCCAGGGGATTGAGCTGGTCGCCGACCGGGCGACCAAGGAAACCTTGGACCCGACCCTGAAAATCCATGCCCGGGTGAAGAAGGCGGCGTTCGAACGCGGACTGATATGCTATCCCGCCGGCGGCACGGCGGACGGCGTGCGCGGCGACCATATCCTGCTGGCCCCGCCGTTTATCATCGAAGAATCCCAGGTCCGGGATTTGGTCGGACTGTTGGGTGAGGCCATTGACGCAACATTGAAGGAGGCGGGGATCGCATGATCCGGGGGGAGAGACCGGGTTAATCTGAAGAGGGGCAACTGAAATATGGTCATCCAGGGCGGTCCGGGCGGCACCCGGTTCAAGAAGGCGGTCGTGAACGGCATCGCCATGGCCGGTTGCGCCGTGCTTCTAACGTGGGGCGTTCTTGCCCCAGCCCAGGCGAAGACCCTGACCATCGGCACCGGCAGCAACAGCGGTGTCTATATCCAGCTCGGCAAGGCGATCTGCGACATCGTGCGGCGGGAAATGCGCGGCACGCAATGCAGCGCCGTTACCAGCACGGGATCCATCGACAACCTGATCGGCATCAAAAAGGGCACCTTCGATCTGGGCATCGTCCAATCGGATGTCCAATACCACGCGGCCAACGGAACCGGCACCTTCGCCAACATCGGGGCGGTCAAGGGCATCTATTCGCTGTTTTCGGCACATCCAGAATCTCTTGCCATCGTGACGAAGAAGGACAGCGGGATCGAGGACTTGGACGACCTGTCCGGAAAACGCATCGATATCGGCAAGGTGAAGTCGGGCACCAATGCGACCATGCGCCTGCTGTTCGAGGCCATGGGTAAACCGCTTTCCAGCTTCCCCCTGATTGCGACCCTGGACGTGAAGGATCAGTACGGCGCCATCTGCGGGCGTCAGGTGGACGCCACGGCGTTTCTCGCCGGCCATCCCAACGCGGGCGTCAGGAAGTTGATCAAGCTGTGCGATATCGATTTCGTGCGGGCCGACGGCGTGGCCGTGGACCGGCTTCTGGCGTCCAACCCTTATTATGTGCGGGCGCTGATTTCCAAGGATTCATACGACGGCATGCAAGACGACGTGCCGACGGTGGGGCTGGTCGCGACGGTCATGGCCGCGGACAAACTTGATTCCGCGACAGCCTATTTCCTGACCAAGGCGGTGTTCGAAAATCTTTCCTTTATCCATTCGAAACATCGCGCGTTCCTACGGCTGCATCCCCTGGAAATGGCTCGCAAAGGCATGACCGCCCCCCGCCACCCGGGCGCCGAACAATATCTGCGCGAGGTCGGACGCCTGCCTTGATGCCCCAGCCTTGATGTTGATGCCCGCGTCTTTCTCCGGAACAAGCCCGCACAGCATAAGACAAGGTTAATCTTCGCCGTTGGCCTTTCCCGGCGATGTGTTACACTTCGGCGCAACGACATGGTTCAGGGAATCACATGGCATTGTCAGGGGGGAGTCTGAAGAGGACGCCTGCGGTGGGAGTTTGCGCACCGCCCCCGGTAAATCCGCCCCGATCCCTGGTATACCAAGACGCTTGCCTGTCTTGCTCGGCGCGTCATGTCCCGCTCATTCATCGAATTCGGTCCCGTGGGACGGCTTCGGGGGCTATGGTCCCGGGATTCCGCGTGGCCGATACGCCGGGATTTTCCCTGGCAACTCCCCCTGCCGGACGGCTCGGTATGTGCCGCGCCCCGGCGTTTAATCATTACCCAACCTGAAAAAATCCAAGGAGGAATGGAGATGTTCCTGAGAAAAACTCTGGCCGCGGCCGTTGCCGTCGCCGCGATGGCGGCGACTTTCGACGGCGCCCAGGCGGCGGACGAAAAGTTCATCACCATCGGCACCGGCGGGCAGACCGGCGTCTATTTCGTCGTCGGCCAGTCGATCTGCAAGCTGGTCAACCGCAACACTGACAAGCATCACATCAAGTGCACGGCGCCGTCGACCGGCGGTTCCATCGCCAACATCAACGCCATCAAGGCCGGCAACCAGGACATGGGCGTCGCCCAGTCGGACTGGCAGTACCATGCCTATCACGGCACCTCGAAGTTCAAGGACGACGGGGCCTTCAAGGACCTGCGGTCGGTGTTTTCGGTGCACGGCGAGCCGTTCACCGTGGTCGCGCGCAAGGATTCCGGCGCGACCAAATTCGACGACCTGAAGGGCAAGCGCGTCAACGTCGGCAACCCCGGTTCCGGCCAGCGCGCGACCATGAGCGTCGTGCTCGAAACGCTTGGTTGGAACGAGTCCGCGTTCTCTCTGGCGTCCGAACTGAAGTCCTCGGAACAGGCGGCGGCGCTTGGTGACAACAAGGTCGACGCCATTGTGTTCACGGCCGGTCATCCGAACGGCTCGATCCAGGAAGCGACGACCACCACCGACGCCGTCCTGATCCCGGTCGTCGGCCCGGCCATCGACAAGCTGGTCGCCGACAACCCCTACTACGCGCACGCCACGGTTCCGGGCGGCATGTACCGGGGTAATCCGAACGACACCAAGACCTTCGGTGTGAAGGCGACCTTCGTGTCTTCTGCCAAGGTGCCGAACGATGTCGTCTATCAGGTCGTCAAGGCAGTGTTCGACAACTTCGGGCGTTTCAAGAAACTGCATCCGGCCTTCGAACACCTGAAGGAAACGGACATGATCACCGCCGGCAACTCGGCCCCGCTGCATGACGGCGCGGCCAAGTACTACAAGGAAAAAGGCTGGTTGAAGTAATCAGCGAACGCTTCCCCGCCGGGCGACCGGCGGGGAAGTTCTTCGTCCGCAGTCGCCGGGGCGGGAGAGACCGGCACTGGACGGCACATCGACTGCCTTCGCGGCGATGCCTTTGGGGGCCGAAAGAAAAAAGCGAGACGACAATGAGCGAACAGACGAACGAATCCGGCGCCAGCGCCGATGAGTTGGCCGATCTCGTAGCATCGACCGATACCGGCGGGCGTCATCCCGGAAAGGCCTGGACGGCAGTCCTATTTTCCACCGCTCTGGCCTGGTCTCTGTTCCAGCTTTGGTTCGCGTCGCCGCTGCCCTTCGTGCTGCATATCGGCGTGTTTAACGACACCGAGGCCCGCTCGATCCATCTGGCCTTCGCGATCTTTCTCGCATTTCTGGCCTATCCGGCGTTTAGCCGCTCGCCCCGGAACTACATTCCCATTCTGGACATCGCGTTCGCCTTTGTCGGCGCCGTCTGCGCGTCCTATCTGTTCGTGTTCTACCGCGATATCGCCGACCGCGTCGGCGCGCCGATCGAACAGGATTTCGTGGTTGCGGTGATCGGGGTGCTGCTGTTGCTCGAAGCCACCCGCCGGGTGTTGGGCCCGGCGCTGGCCATCGTCGCCTCCGTGTTTCTGCTCTACACCTTCTTTGGCCCCTACATGCCGGGGATCATCGCCCACAAGGGCAATTCCCTGGCCGAAGTGGTCAACCACCACTGGATCACCACCGAAGGCGTGTTCGGCATAGCACTCGGCGTATCGACCAGTTTCGTGTTCCTGTTCGTGCTGTTCGGCGCGTTGTTGGACAAGGCCGGGGCCGGCAACTATTTCATCCAGGTTGCGTTCTCGCTGATGGGCCACATGAAGGGCGGGCCGGCCAAGGCCGCGGTCGTCGCCTCGGCCATGACGGGCCTGATTTCCGGCTCCTCCATCGCCAATGTGGTGACCACGGGCACCTTCACCATCCCCTTGATGAAGCGCGTCGGGTTTTCCAGTGAAAAGGCGGGGGCTGTCGAGGTTGCGTCCTCGGTCAACGGCCAGATCATGCCGCCGGTCATGGGGGCGGCCGCGTTCTTGATGGTTGAATACGTCGGCATTCCCTATTTCGACGTGGTCAAGCACGCCTTCGTCCCGGCGCTGATCAGCTACATCGCGCTGGTCTACATCGTGCATCTGGAAGCCATGAAACTGGGCATGGAAGGCCTGCCGCGCGCGGTCGAGCCCAAGCCCTGGGTGCAGCGTCTGATCGGTCTGGTCTTCGGCATCGCCATGGTGTCGGGCCTGTCGCTTGCGGTCTATTACGGGCTCGGCTGGATGAAGCCGGTCCTGGGCGGTTACGCGTCGATCGTCGTCGCCCTCGGCATTGCCGTCGTCTATGTCTTGCTGGTGCGCTTCGCCGCCCAGTTCCCGGACCTTAAGATGGACGATCCGAACACGCCGGTGCTCAGCCTTCCCAAACCGGCGCCGACCATCAAGTCGGGTCTGCATTTCCTGCTGCCGGTCATCGTCCTGGTGTGGTGCCTGATGGTCGAACAACTGTCGCCCGGCCTGTCGGCGTTCTGGGGTTCGGTGCTGATGATCTTCATCCTGCTGACCCAGCGTCCGATATACGCTTTTTTCCGGAACCAGACGGACATGACGGCCCAGATCAAACGCGGCTGGCACGAACTGCTCGACGGCCTGGTCACCGGGGCCCGCAACATGATCGGCATCGGTATCGCCACCGCGACCGCCGGGATCATCGTTGGCGTGGTCAGCCAGACCGGCGTGGGCTCGGCCCTGGCCGACGTGGTCGAAGTGCTGTCCGGCGGTAACCTGATGGCGATCCTGTTCCTGACCGCCTTCCTGTCGCTGATCCTGGGCATGGGCCTGCCGACCACGGCGAACTACATCGTGGTATCGGCGCTGCTGGCCCCGGTCATCGTGACCCTGGGGCAGCAGAACGGCCTGATCGTGCCGCTGATCGCGGTGCATCTGTTCGTGTTCTACTTCGGAATCATGGCCGACGTGACGCCGCCCGTGGGTCTGGCGTCGTTCGCCGCCGCCGCCGTGTCGGGCGGCGATCCGATCCGCACGGGCTTCGTCGCCTTCTTCTATTCCCTGCGCACGGCGGCGCTGCCGTTCCTGTTCATCTTCAACACCGATCTTCTGCTCATCAACGTCGATGTCCTGCACGGGGTGTTCGTGTTCATCACGGCGACATTGGCGATGCTGTTATTCGCGGCGGCGACACAGGGATATTTCCTGACCAAGAGCAAGGTATGGGAGACGACGCTGTTGCTGCTGCTGGCGTTCTCGTTCTTCCGGCCCGGGTTCTGGATGGACATGATTTCGGCGCCCTACATCGACTACAAGCCGGCGGAGATGGCGACGGCCTTCGAAAACACGCCGGAGGGCGAAAAAATCCGCCTGATGATCGCCGGCAAGGACGATATCGGAAATCCCCGCGAATGGATGGTCGTCCTGCCCATGGGGCCGGCGGCAAGCGGGGCGGAGCGCATCAAGGCGGCCGGCATCACGGTCCGCGAGGACGGCGGCAAGGTCCTGATCGACGACGTCGCCTTCGGCTCCGAAGCCAAGAAGGCGGGCCTGGATTGGGATCAGGAAATCACCCACGTCCTGCAACCGGCCGATCAGGTGAACAAGTACTGGATCTATATCCCGGCGCTGGCGATCCTGTGCCTGGTTGTGTTGGCGCAGAAGGCGCGCATCCGCAAAACTTCGGCCCAGCCGGCCTGATCGAGGAGCCAAGAACATGTATAAGGACATCCTCCTTGCCATCGATATCGACGACAAGTCGTCCTGGGCGAAATCGGCGCCGGTCGCCGTCGAGCTTGCTCAGAAGTTCGGGGCGACTCTCCATGTAATGGTTGTCATCCCGACCTTCGGGTCCTCCCTGGTCGCCAATTTCTTTCCCGACGGATACGAAAAGAAGACCATGGAGGCGGCGGCGGGGCATCTGCATGCCTGGACCAAGGCGAATATCCCGGGCGGGGTCAAGATTCAGCACATTGTCGGTCATGGCAGGGTCTATGAGGAGATCCTCCGCGCCGCGAAGGAAACCGCTTGCGACCTCATCGTCCTGTGTGCCCGGCGTACCGATGGCGACATGCTTGGCCACAACACGGACAAGGTCGCGCATCAGGCCAAGCAGTCGGTTCTGATCGTCCGCGGCTGATCGCCTGCGGATGGCCGGAAGCGGGGGCGGCTGCTTTCCCGTGTAGATCGGGCCTCATCAAACGCCGCAGGAACGGTTATCATTCGCGCGCCCGTGGGGCCCGGCGGGGTTGCCCGCGCGGTACCTAGGCGGCAGGCACATCCATCCATCAGGGAGCAGACCAATGTGGGTTAGACGAGGCGCTTTGATCGTGGCGGTGTCCATCGTCTGGGTGACGTTGGGGGCCGGAGGCGCGCGCGCGGCCGAATTCGTTTCGATCGGCACGGGCGGGGTCACGGGGGTTTATTTCCCCGCCGGCGGGACCATCTGCCGGCTGGTCAACAAGGACCGCAAGGACCATGGCGTGCGCTGTTCGGTCGAATCCACCTTCGGGTCGGTATTCAATATCAACGCGATCCGCACCGGCGATCTGGATCTGGGGCTGGCCCAGTCCGATACCCAGTACAGTGCCCTGCGGGGCGAAGGGCCGTTCGACAAGCGCGGCCCCTATGGCGAGCTGCGCGCCGTGTTCTCGCTGCATGCCGAGCCGGTGACCCTGATGGCGCGGGCGGATTCGGGCATCAAGCACATCAACGACGTCAAGGGCCGGCGCATGAACATCGGCAACCCCGGGTCGGGGACGCTGGCGACCTGGCAGGTGATCGAACAGGCGCTTGGCTGGAAGCGCCGCGACCTGGCGCTGGCCGCCGAGTTCAAGGCCAACCAGCAGGGCGAGGCCTTGTGCGACAACAAGGTCGATGCCTTTTTCACGCTGGTCGGCCATCCGTCCGCGGCCACCCGCGAGACGGCGAACGCCTGTGCCGCGGTTCTTGTGCCGATCGACGGCCCGGGTATCCAGGCCCTGGTCAAGACCAGCCCCTTCTACCGCTGGGCGGCGATTCCGGGCGGCATGTACCGGGGCAATCCGAAGGACGTGAAGACATTCGGAGTCGGCGCGACATTGGTCAGTTCGACCAAGACCAAGCCCGAGATCGTCTATACCATCGTCAAGGCCGTGTTCGACAATTTCGACGCCTTCCGCGACATGCATCCGGCGCTCGCCAACCTGCGGAAAGAGGAAATGGTGCGCGACTCCCTGACCGCGCCCCTGCACGCGGGGGCGGCACGGTACTTCCGCGAAGCGGGATTGATCAAGTGACGGACCCGCGGCCGGCTAGCGGCCGCGGGCACCGGATCATTTCGGGCTTTTCAGATATTCAATGATCAGCGCGCGCTGATCTTCTTTCTTCAGGCCCGGATAGGCCATCTTGGTCGTCGCCTTGGGGTCGTCCAGATAGTCCTGCAGGAATTTTTTGGGGTTGGTGATATAGGCGTCGAGGGTCTTGGCGTCCCACACCAGGCCTTTTTCGCCGGCGGCGACCATGGACGCGGAATAGCGCGACGTCTTGAAGCCTTCGGCCGTACCAGCCTTGCGCCCGATGATGTCGTTCAGGGACGGGCCGATGGTGTGCTTGCCGGAAACCGTATGGCACTGTGCGCAGCGGTTGCCCTTGAACGCCTTGGCGGCGTCGGCCTGGACGGGGGCGGCGGCCACCATCATCGAGGCCGCGAAGCCGGCCACCGCGGCGGCCATCAGGGAAGCATGTTTCATGAGACAAAACCTTCCGTCGTGTTTTGGTTGGAAATCTTAACCACACCCTTGCGGGTGGGGCCGCATTATCTGCATCCTGTCCGGGATGTGCAATCGGCAACCCTGGCGGTGGAGATGATTTCATTCATCCGGCGATCCGCATTATACTGTTCGCCATGGAAGTCGTGGGCGCAGTCATGGGGGATATCCCCCGGACTGTGAAAGGAGCGTTGCACACTCATGCCGGTAGATAATCTAAGCAAAGCGGATGTCGCCAAGCTTTTGTCCGACCCCACGCCGGACAACCGCGCCGCGACCGCCGCCAAGGTCGCCGGGGCCTTCGATCCCGGCAAGCTGAGCCCCACTGAGCGGGCCCTTGCCGAGGAAATCTTCCGCCTGATGGTCAAGGACGCGGAAGTCCGCGTGCGTCAGGCATTGACGGAAAACCTGAAGCAGAACGGCAACGTGCCGCACGACGTGGCGGTGGCGTTGGCCAACGACATCGATCAGGTGGCGCTGCCGATGATCGAGTTTTCCCAGGTTCTGAACGACGACGACCTGATCGCCATCATCGGATCGCAAGACCCCGCCAAGCAGGAAGCCGTCGCCGGCCGCGCCACCGTGTCGGAAGCATTGTCCGACGCTCTGGTCAGTTCCGGCAACGAGGCGGCGGTGACCCGCCTGGTCGCCAACGAGGGGGCGGCCATTTCCGAAAGCACCTTCCAGAAGGTGGTCGATGATTTCGGCGACCGCGCCGGGGTGCAGTCGGCCATGGTCAACCGCGCCTCCCTGCCGGTGACGGTAGCCGAGCGCCTGGTGGCCCTGGTGTCGGAAAACCTGCGCGACGAACTGGTAAAGCGCCACGAACTGCCGGCGGCGATGACCACGGACATCATCCTGCAATCGCGCGAGCGGGCAACGATCAGCCTGTCCTCTGATTCCAGTGTCGATGACGTGATGATCCTGGCCCGCCAGTTGAACGACAACGGCCGCCTGACGCCGTCGATCACCCTGCGGGCGTTGTGCATGGGCGACATCACCTTTTTCGAATGCGCGATGGCGACACGGGCGGGGGTCACGCTGGACAATGCGCGGCGCCTGATCCACGACCGCGGCCCCCTGGGCCTGCGCGCCATTTTTGACAAGGCCAGGCTGCCGCCGGCCCAGTTCATGGCCGTGCGCGCGGCGCTCGACGTCAGCCGGGAAACGCAGATGGACGGCGGCGAGAACGACCGCGAACGTTATGCCCGGCGCATGATCGAACGGATCATGACCCAGTACGACGACCTGGGCGTCGAGTTCGAGTCCTCGGACCTTGAATACCTGCTGACCAAGATGGATGAATTGCCCGCCGACGTGTTGGGCGACGATGGGCCGGACACCGTGGCCGGCGCGGGCCAGTAAGCAGGTCGATATCAGGGTGAATGAGCGGAACGGGGCCTATCGGCCGCCCGCGTCGCGCCATACGGCGTAATCCTTGCGGAACCGATCGAGCGATTTCCACACCTTGGCGAAATCCTTGTCCTGCTTCGCGGTGTCGCGTGCGACCTCGTCCCAGGCCTTGGACAATTTTCCGAGAATCTCCCGCGGCCAGCGACGCACGGTCACGCCTTCCTTGGTCAGGTTCAGGAGAGCGCGATACTGCGAGGCCTCGCCCTCGGCCAGGCCGTGGCGCACGTTGTCGCCGCACACGGCGCGCAGCTGCGAACGCTGCACCGGTTTGAGGGCGTCCCAGCGGCCATTGTTGACGACCAGCGCCAGCAGCGTCGCCGGCTGATGCCAGCCGGGGAAATAGTAGTTCCGCGCCATGCGGTGCAGACCGAGCTGCACGTCGATGGCCGGCATGGAATACTCGGCGGCGTCGATGGCGCCGGTTTCCAGGGCGTGGAAGATTTCCCCTTCGTTCAGGCTTACCGTCTTGGCGCCCAGCCGGTTCATCACCCTGGCCCCCAGGCCCGTCATGCGCACCCGCAGGCCTTTCAGGTCCTCGACCGTGGTCAGCGGCCGGCGGTACCAGCCAGCCCCTTCGGGCGACACTAACCCACAAACCACGATCCGCACGCCCAGGCCCTTGGCCAGGCTGTTCAACAGCTTTTCACCGCCGCCGAAATAAAGCCAGGCCAGGTATTCCTCGGCCCGCGGACCGAACGGTACGGCGCCGAACAGTTGCAGGGCGGGGATGGTCGCCGGCCAGCTTTCGGGGGCGATGAAGGCGGCATCGACGATGCCGTCCTTGACCGCGCTCACCATGTCCTTGCCCTGAACCAGGGTTCCCGGCTCGTTGAAGGCGATCTCCATCCCGCCGGCGGACACACGCCAGATCTCCGTTTCGATCCGCTTGGCCTGGGCGCCCAGCTGCGGCAGGCCGCTGGCAAAGGCGCTTTCCATGCGCCAGCGCACGATGGGGTCGGGGGTGATGGCGGGGGCCAGCAGGCTTTCCGCGGCGGCGGGCGGGCCAGAAGGTTCCGCCGCCGGTGTGGGGGAGGGTTCGCTTGGCACGGCGGGCTCGGGGGGGAGCCCGGCAACGGCCCGGGCGGCGGTTTCGGGCAGCGATGCGTTCAGGCGGGGGGCGATGATGGAGACCCCCAGGACAACGCCGACAACCAATCCCACGACGATGCCGATGACGGCATTGCGCATGATGATGACCTTTCCGTTCCACCCTCCCTTGGGCGGCCCTCCACGGGCGCGTAAGTGTACCCGAAGTGGTCCGGGGCTCGGAGTCCTTAGGCCTCGGGGTTATTCACAATCTGTGGATATGTCGGAAGTGTCCCGTGCCGCCTCCCTTTGATTGTTGATCTAGATCAATGCCGAACCCTTTTCCGGCGCCCTAAAGTGGCGTTATTGGAACCACGGGAATTTCGAAAAATGACGACAGGAAGCATGATTTTTCTTGGTGTTTGCATCGCCGCCGCGGTCGCGTTCATGGCAGCGGCAGCCTACGGCGTTCATCACACCAACAACCCCCGCTAGGCGGGGCTGCATTCGTTAGGGCATTACGCCCGATCCGACCCCAAGGATTGGCAAACCCACGGCCCCGGCCCGCGTTCGCGCGGGCCGGGGTTTTGCGTTCGGCGGCGAATCGGCGGGGCGCAGGCGGCCGTCAGTCGCACTTGCGGTAGACGAGGTCCACCTGATGCCATTGGTTGTTGTACTTGACGGCGTAGGACCGAAGCTCCGTCGCGCTGACGATCTTGTCCTGATAGATCAGGCCGTCGGCCTCCAGCACCAGGATGTCGTCCTCTCGGCGCACGGTGTAGACGGCGGCGCTGCCGTCGTCGCGGATGACCCGCACCTTGCCGGCGTCGACCTGGTTATAAGTAACGCCGTTGCCGCCTTCCTTGCGCGAACAGTCGATGGCCCAGCGGCCCAGGACCCAGGGCACGGGGAACTGGCCCGGCGGGGCGGGCGGCGGCATCTGCCCGGCGGCGTGGCGAACCGCGGGCGGCCTCGGCTGCTCCATCGCATAGGTCGAGGGAACATGCGTTCCCTGGGTCGGCTGCAGGGTTGCCAGCCGGCGGCGCGCCAGATGGGTCAGGGCGCTGTCCGGATAGGTTTCGATAAAGGTCTGGAATACGGTCGGATCGTCGGATTCGCGGATGCGTTCCCATTTCTCCACGTCGGCGCGGCGTTCGCGGGTGGGGTCGCGGCTGAGTTCCCTGTCCTCGCCGCGGTTAAACGGCGACGACATGGTGTTCCACAGTTCGGCGGATTTGTCGGCAACGGTCGAGAGGGCGTTGTTGGCCGTCTCGCAGCCGCCGAGCAGCAACAGGGCGGCCACCGCCGGTGCAGCCGCGAGATGGCGGGCCCTGGCGGCGCGGCGTGGCGTTTCGGTCAGAAAAGTCATGGCACGGCCCCGGCGTGTGGTTCTTGAATCTGCAAGGAGCGGTGCTCCTCCCCTTCGGCCGCCTAACCTAGCCAATTAAACGCGAAAGCGAAAGCGCCCGGTCCCGGCCCGGCGGGCCGTCAAATGCATTTAAACGATTGCTGTCATGATGTTCTCGCGGGGCATTTCCCCATGGATTCCCTGGGGTTCGGCCCGCGAAAGGCGTATTATCCGCAATTGAGGACTCTGGGATTGAAGACCTGTCGCGCGCGTCCCTGCAAAAAATCGGACGCGCCGCTCGCGCGGCCCCCGGGAAACCGGATGGGGTCGCGGTGTCAGGCGCCACATGCTGCTTGTTCAGCCCTTAATGCGTCACTCTCAGCGTCCCTGGTTGGAACCGGGGAGCGCCTTTGATGGAGTACTTCCATGTCGCTTTCGAGCGCCAAAAAGACAGCCGCCGTTCTTGGCTTTCTCTCTTTCGTGCCGTTCGCCACGGCCGTGTCCGCGCAGGAAATCGCCACCCTGCCGGCGTGTGAACAAGTCATCGCCGACACCCTGAAGTCGAAAGACGAAAACCCCGTGGTCGGCGAACAGGCCGAACTGCTGTTCAACCAACTGATCGAGCGGGCCCGCGTCGAATGTTCCGACGGCAACTTCCGCGACGCCGCCGCCACGCTGAACCAGGCCCGCACCCTGGTCGCTGCCGAATAACGACCGGCCCCTGCGCCCGGCATCTGTCGGGGCACGGGGACGGAACGGAAAAACGGCCCCTGGGGGATAAAATCCCCAGGGGCCGTTTCCGTTTCGACATATCGGGCTTTCGCCCGGAATGGTCGGAGTGAGAGGATTCGAACCTCCGACCCCCGCCTCCCGAAGACGGTGCTCTACCAGGCTGAGCTACACTCCGGCATGACGTCGCAGTCAAGGCGGCAAGGACTTGGCGTCCTTTGCCGCCGGGCCGCGACGGGCGCCCGTTATAGCGGTGCTTGAGGGCCAGAGCAAGCGCCTGGACGCGGTGTCACGCTTTCGACATCTGGGGCGGTTACAAGCGGGGGCCGCGGCGGCGCGGATGAATTTCTTGATTGATCGCGGGGGGCGCGGGTTGTAGTCTGAAAATACGCACGAAGTGCGTTTATTCAGTGAGCGGCAAATCGCTGGCAAGCAAACAAGGATGAATCGCGGGGCTTTGATTGTCCGGCGGGGGGCATTTTGACGGATAGCACGCAGCGTGGCCGGGGGGCGAGGCAATGACGTCAACGGCTTCCCGGGCCGGTGGGGACGGTGACCGGGAATACGAGTGCAAGCTGGGCGGCACGGTTGCCCAGTTGCGCGCGGTCCGGAAGGCGGCCCAGGGCCTGTCGAGCAGCCGCATCGCCTGGGCCACCGACGATCTGGAAAGCGTCTATTACGACACCCCGGACATGCGGCTCGGCCGGCGGGGGGCGACCCTGCGCGTGCGCCGCAAGAAAGGCCGGTTCATCCAGAACGTGAAATCGCAAAACGACGGCACCGGCGCCCTGTTCGCGCGCGGCGAATGGGAACAGGACGTCGACAGCCTGACCCCGCGCCTGGACCTGCTGCCCGAGGCCGCGGTCGAGGTCATGGGCCTTGTCCTGCCCGGCGAGTTGCAGGAAACCTTCCGCACCCGCTTTACCCGCGAACGGGCGGTGGTCACCCGCCGTGGCGCCATGGGCCCGGAAAGCCGCATCGAGATCGCCATCGACAACGGCGAGGTCGTCGCCGTCAATCGCAATCCTGCGGGCATCCCGGTAAAGGGCGCCCGCGCCAAGCTGCGCGAGAAGATCCAGGAGTGTGAGCTGGAACTGTTGCAGGGCGACCCCCGCGACCTGTTCGAGGTGGCGCTGGAGCTACAGCAGACGGCGGGCCTGACGATCATTCAGGAAACCAAGGCGGCGCGTGGCTATCGGCTGCTGACGCCGCCCAAGGTTGTTCCCGTGCGCGCCGGGCGAACGGTCCTGCGCCCAGATCAATCGGTCAACGCGGCCATCGCCGAGATTCTGCGCGCCGGCACCCGCCACATGCTGGCCAACGAGGGGCCGGCCATCGACGGCACGGACCCCGAAGGCGTGCATCAGTTCCGCGTCGCCGTCCGGCGCATGCGCTCCATGCTGTCGGTATTTTCCAAGCTGCTCGACCCGGCCCGGGTGGACTGGCTGAAGGCGGAATTGAAATGGATCGCCGACCAGTTCGGACCGGCCCGCGATTGGGACGTGTTCGTTGCCGAAATTCTCGGCCCGCCGAAAAAGGCGGGGGTCGAGCCGGCGGCCATGATCGAATTGGCCGCCGCCGCCGAGGATCGCAGGCTCGACGCCTATGCATTGGTGCGCGAAGCCCTGAAATCGCCGCGCTACGCCGGGCTGGTGCTGCGCCTGTCGGCCTTCACGGAAACCCAGGGCTGGGCCCCGCAGCCCTGTCCGCCGGATCACCCGCTGGCCCAACCGATCATGGATTGGGCGGCCTCTATCCTCAACCGCGCCCATAAGAAGGCGCTGCGGGCCGGCGACGGCCTGGCGAAACTGGACGTGCCGGCGCGGCATCTGTTGCGCATCCGGCTCAAGAAGCTGCGCTACAACACGGATTTTCTGCAGGCGCTGTATGACACGCCCGCCAAGAAGAAATATCTGCGCGCGCTGGAACACCTGCAGGACGATTTCGGTCATCTCAACGACGTCGCCGTGGCGGAAACCCTGCTGGCCGATCTGGCCGCCGACCATCCGGGCGGTCGGGGCGGCAAGGCGGCGGCGATCGACAAGGCCTCGGCCGCCATCATGGGCTGGCACGCGCGGGGGCTCCACGACAGTGAACCGCGCCTGCTGACCGATTGGGACACGTTCACCAGCGCCCCGCCATTCTGGCGCAAGGGCAAATAGCCACCGGCAAGTTGGCAGAGGGACGACGGATATGGCGCGTGCGATTCTGATCGCAAATTCCAAAGGCGGTTGCGGCAAGACGACCATCGCGACGAACCTGGCTGCGGCCTTCGCCCAGGGCGGCCTGAACACGGCGCTGGCCGATGTCGACCGCCAGAAAAGCAGTCTGTCCTGGCTCAAGCGTCGCCCTGCGGACCTGCCGGAGATCACCGGACTGGATTGGACCAAGACCTTCAAGGCGCCGCCCAAGAAGGTGCAGCGCCTGGTCATCGATGCGCCGGCGGCGCTGGGCCTGGCGCGGTTCCGCGAACTGCTGAAGATGGCCGAGGTCATCATCCTGCCGATCCTGCCTTCGGCTTTCGATCAGGCGGCGACGCAGCGGTTCCTGAAGAAAGTCGACGATCTGAAGCCGATCCGCAGCCATAAAAAGCCGGTAATCCTGGTCGGCAACCGGGTGCGGGCGCGCACGCGTTCGGCCCAGGAATTGGACACGTTCATCGAAACCCTGGAACATCCGGTGGGGACAATCATCGCCGACCGGGCGCTTTATACGGACGGGGCCTATTCGGGCATCAGCGTGTTCGACAAGGGGGATCGTCGCTCCCTGGATGCTCAGGCGGATTGGTCCCCATTGATCACCTTTGTCGAGACGAACTAGATTGTCATGACACTTGAGTTACAGAACATGAGCATGGACGGCGACGCATTCCGGCATTGGCGCAAGCGCCACAAGTTGTCGCAGAAGGACGCGGCAAAGGCGCTGGGCCTGAAGCCCCGCATCATCCAGTACTATGAAAAGGGTGAGCGCGACGGAAAGACGGTGGAAATTCCGCTGTCCGTCCGGCTGGCCTGCTATGCCATCGAAAGCGGCGTCGGCGATTTCGACGGCAAGGACAGCGCGAAGTTGAAACCGCGCGGCAAGAAGTCCAAGGACTGAACCGGGGGTCGCGGCCGGCCGGCGCCGGGCGCTGGGTTTTGGTCAGTACGCCCGCTCGATACAGAAATCGACCAGTTCCAGCAGTGCCTGTTTCTGCGCGTTGTCGGGGAAGATGCCGAGCGCATCACGCGCCACGGCGCCGTAATGCCGCGCCCGGTCGACCGTGTCGGACAGGGCATGATGCTTGGTCATCAGGGTGATGGCGTGGGCCAGATCATCGTCGGTCTGGTCCATGTCCTCAAGTGTGCGGCGCCAGAACGTGCGTTCGGTCTCATTGCCCCGGTTGAACGCCAGGATCGTCGGCAGCGAAATCTTGCCCTCGCGGAAATCGTCGCCCACGGTCTTGCCCAGTTCGGCCTGCTTGGCTGAATAGTCCAGCACGTCGTCGATCAACTGGAACGCGATGCCCAGATTGGTGCCGTAGGACAGCAGGGCGTCTTCTTCCGCCTTGGGGCGTTCGGCGACCACGGCGCCGATGCGGCAGGCGGCGGCGAACAGTTCCGCCGTCTTGGCGGTGATGACTTCCAGATAGTTGGCTTCGCCTGTTGCCGTGTCGCCGGTGGTCATCAACTGCATGACCTCGCCCTCGGCGATTACGGCCGAGGCGTCGGATAGAATTTTCAACACCTTGATCGCGCCGTCGGCGACCATCACCTGGAACGCGCGGGAAAACAGGAAATCGCCGACCAGCACACTGGCCTGGTTGCCCCAGACCGCGTTGGCCGAGGCCTGGCCCCGGCGCAGTTCGCTTTCGTCGACCACGTCGTCGTGCAGAAGGGTCGCCGTATGGATGAATTCGACGCAGGCGGCCAGCGGGATGTGGCGGTTGCCTTGGTAGCCGCACATGCGCGCCGAGGCGAGAGTCAGGATGGGGCGCAGACGCTTGCCGCCGGACGCCACCAAATGCCCCGCCAACTGCGGAATCAGGGCGACCGGGCTTTCCATGCGCTGGACGATGACCTCGTTCACGGCCTTCAGGTCGTCGGCGACCAGGGCCTGAAGCTTGTCCAGGTTGGGTTTCTTTTGGCGTTCGCCTTCAAGGTCGACCACAAGGGCCACGGCGCTTCCCCTTATATCCGATTGTTCGTCGCTTGACGGTTGTTCCAGGAGCCGTGAGCATAGGGACCGTCAGGCCCCATGGTCAACTGCGACGGACGGGGCGGGGAAGGGGCGCGCCATGGTCGAATTGTTCCGCACCAACGATCCCGTGCTGCTGTCCTGGATGCAGGCGCGGCTGGCCGCGCTCGACGTGCCGGCCCAGGTGTTCGACATGCATGCCAGTTTCATGGACGGCAATGTCCTGGCCATTCAGCGCCGCATCATGGTCGACGAGGACGACCTTGCCCGTGCCAAACGTGTCATCGTCGAGGCCGAGGAAATCGCCCGCGGTGAACGCGATCCCCTGGATTGAGGCGCGTCATGATTTCTGCCGCCATCGACGCCGAGGAGACCCGCCTGCTGGACGGCCGGGTCGTCTGTTATCAGCCCCGGCGCGGCTACCGTTCCGCCATCGACCCGATCCTGATGCAGGCGGCCGTTCCGGCCCGGCCCGGCGACCGCGTGCTGGACCTGGGATGCGGCGCCGGGGCGGCGGGGTTGTGTCTGGCCCATCGCGTGGCCGGGGTGACGGTCACCGGCCTGGATATTCAGGAACCGCTGATCGCCTTGGCCCGCGAAAGCGCCACGGCCAACGGCATGGCGGATGCGGTCCAATTCATGGCGGGCGACCTGCTGACCCCGCCGGACGGCATCGGGGCCGGGGCGTTCGATCATGTTATGGCCAATCCGCCCTTTCAAAAGGCCGGGACCTCGCGGCCCTCGCCTGATTCGGTGAAGGCAATGGCGACGGTGGAGGGGCGGGCCGAACTGGCCGATTGGGTACGGACGGCCGCCCGGCTGGTGCGGGGCGGCGGCACGGTCACCTTCATCCATCATGGCGGACGGGGGGATGAACTGGCCGATCTCATGTCGGCATCTCTCGGCGCGGTCACTCTGCAGCCGGTTCAAGGCAAGCCGGGAGAGGAGCGCCCGGGGCGGATGATCGCGCAGGGAATCAAGGACGCGGCGGCGAATAGCCGCAGGCAGGCACCTTTGGTTTTGCATGAACCGGGGGGTGATTTTTCGGCCCCTGTGGATCGAATCCTACGGGGGTATGCGGATATCGCGATAAATCGCCCCTGAGGCCGAGAAAGTGGCCAAATCTGTGCGTCTCATCACTTGTCAGGCCGGCCTCTACCTGGGATATTCCTTACAGAATGCTTACATAATATACGGCGCGCAACGACGCCAAATATCAAAAATTCAGGGACGGTCTTCGGGGGCCGGTGAAATAGTGGGTAACGCAGCGGTTATCGCCATTATTGGCGCATTCATCGCATTGGGCGTTCTGGGTGTGTTGTTCTACGTCAGCACCCTGGCCAAGAACGTCTATCAGATCAAAATTCAGATGAAGGACGATTTGGCGTACGAGCTGGATCGTCTGAAGGATCACGTCGAAAAGGAAATGCTCCAGCGCCAGAAGTGGATCACCCGCGACGTCGCCAGTGTGTTCGATGCCAAGTTCGACCTTGTCGATGGTGAAATGGCGGCGCTCAAGTCGCAGGTCCGCGCGGATCTCAACATCCTTGATGAAAAGCTTCGCAAACTGTCGGCCCTGCAACAGGCCATGGCGGCGAAGCCGAACCGGCAGGGGGCCGATTTCGACGAACCGGATCTGGCCTCCGCCTTCGCGGTGGACAGCGTGGGGCGCAAGGCCGCACAATAAGGCATGTCAGACACCCAGCCGGAATCCCGCGGTCTCGGCGGACTTCCCGTCATCGGCGCCTTGCTTGATCCACCGCCCACGGTGGCCGTGGTTCGGCTATCCGGCGTCATCGGGGCCATGGGCGGGTTTCGCCGGGGGCTCAGCCTGGGCAGCCAGGCGGGCGTTCTTCAGCGCGCGTTCAAGCTGCGCAATCTCAAGGCCGTGGCGCTGGCCGTCAATTCGCCGGGCGGCTCACCCGTGCAGTCGGCCCTGATCGCCGGCCGCATCCGCCAATTGGCCGACGAAAAGCAGATCCCCGTCATCGCCTTCGCCGAAGACGTCGCCGCGTCGGGCGGCTACTGGCTGGCCTGCGCCGCTGATGAAATCTATGCGGATGCGTCCTCCATCATCGGCTCCATCGGTGTGGTGTCGGGTGGATTCGGCCTGCAGGGCCTGATCGAAAAGCTGGGGGTGGAACGCCGCCTGCACACGTCCGGCGACAAGAAAGCCATGCTCGATCCGTTCCAGCCGGAAAAGCCGGCCGAGGTGAAACACCTGAAGGACATCCAGGGTGACATTCACGAAGCCTTCAAGGATATGGTGCGTGCCCGTCGGGGCGACCGCCTCAAGGGCGCGGAAAAGGACCTGTTCTCCGGCGCCTTCTGGACCGGGACCCGGGCATTGGAGCTGGGCCTGATCGACGGCCTTGGTGATCTGCGGGCGGTCATGCGCGCGCGCTACGGCGACAAGGTGAAGCTGCGGCTGGTCGGTGAGCGGCGGGGACTTTTCGGCCGCCTGCGGTTCGGCGCTCTGTCCGATGCCCCCGCCGGCCCCGATTGGGCGGGCCAGGCCGTGGCTGCCATTGAGGAACGCCTGATCTGGAACCGTTTCGGGCTATAATCTGGCCATAACAAGCCACGGGATTCCTTGACCGCTCTGCCGCCCAACCCCTAAAAGGCCCCATGTTCGGATTTTCCATCCAAAAACTGTTGTTCACGGGCTTGGCCATCGCCGCCGTGTGGTACGCGTTCAAGTGGCTGGGCCGCATGCAGGCCCAGAAACGCACGCTCGACCAACAGGAAGCCCGCCGGATGAAGGAATCCGGGCCCGCCAAGGCCAAGATGCCCGAGGTCGAGGACATGGTTGAATGCACCACATGCGGTGCGTTCGTCGCCGCCCAGGGCATGCGTCATTGCGGTAAAACCGACTGTCCCTATCCGGAGTAACGAAGGTGCGGTTCCTTCCTTGACCGTCCGGACCCCGCCCCCTATTTTCTGGCACCGCAACATAACGCGATTTCTTAACCGCAAATCCTTTGGAACCCGCCGCCATGGCGAATACCTCCGGCGACAAGCCGAGCTTTCAGTCGCTCATCCTCACGCTTCAGCAGTTCTGGGCCGACCAGGGCTGCGTGATTCTGCAGCCCTACGACATGGAAGTGGGGGCGGGCACCTTCCATCCGGCGACCACCCTGCGTTCGCTGGGCAAGCCGGACGACGTGTGGAAATGCGCCTATGTGCAGCCGTCCCGTCGCCCGACAGACGGCCGTTACGGCGAAAATCCGAACCGTTTGCAGCACTATTACCAGTTTCAGGTGCTCATGAAGCCAAGCCCGGCGGACGTGCAGCAGACTTATCTGGAAAGCCTCTATGCCATCGGCATCGACAAGGACACCCACGACATCCGTTTCGTCGAGGACGACTGGGAAAGCCCGACCCTGGGCGCCTGGGGCCTGGGCTGGGAAGTCTGGTGCGACGGCATGGAGGTGACGCAGTTCACCTATTTCCAGCAGGTCGGCGGTTATGAATGCGATCCGGTGCCGGTGGAAATCACCTACGGGCTGGAACGTCTGGCCATGTACGTGCAGGGCGTGGAAAACGTCTATGACCTGGACTGGGACGGCCAGCCCAAGGACAAGGGCGGCAAGACCTACGGCGACGTGTTCCTGCAGGCCGAACGGGAATATTCCGCCCATAACTTCGAACATGCCTCGACCGACATGCTGCGCCGCCATTTCGAAGACGCGGAAAAAGAATGCGCGCACCTGTTGGCCAAGGACCTGGCGCTGCCAGCCTATGACTACTGCCTGAAGGCATCGCATCTGTTCAACCTGCTGGATGCACGGGGCGTCATCAGCGTCACCGAACGCCAGGCGTTCATTCTGCGCGTGCGTGATCTGGCCAAGGGATCGGCCAAGGCCTGGATGAAATCCCAAGGGGTCGAGGTCGCGTGATGCCCGAACTTCTTCTGGAACTGTTGTCCGAGGAAATCCCCGCCCGCATGCAGGCGCGGGCGGCCGACGATCTGAAACGTCTGGTCGGCGACGGCCTGAAGGGCGCCGGGCTGTCCTTCACCAATGCGCAGACCTACGTCACGCCGCGCCGCCTGACCCTGGTCGTCCATGGCCTGCCGGTCAAGCAGGCCGACATTTCCGAGGAACGCCGCGGCCCGCGCGCCGACGCGCCGGAACAGGCCAAGCAGGGCTTCATGAAGTCCCTGCCCAAGGACACCAAGGTCACGGAACGGGAAACGGAAAAGGGCACCTTCCTGTTCGCCCAGGTCGAACAGGCGGGCGGCAAGACGCGCCTGATCCTGCCGGGCATCATCCAGGCCGCCCTGCAGGCCCTGCCCTGGCCCAAGTCCATGCGCTGGGGCACGGGCAAGGCGCGTTGGGTGCGGCCGCTGCATTCCATCCTGGCGGTCTACGATCAGGAAGGCCTGGAGATGGAATTCGCGGGCATTCAGGCCGGGGTGACGACGCGCGGCCACGCCTTCATGGCGCCGGCCGGCATCTCGGTGTCCGATTTCGCCGACTACGAAAAGGCGATGAAGGCGGCCAAGGTCGTGATCGACCCGGACGCCCGCAAGCAGACCATCTCTGGCGACGCCGCCAGAATGTGCAAGGGCGCCGGCGTGACCCTGAAGGACGACCCGGCCCTGTTGGACGAGGTCGCGGGGCTGGTCGAATGGCCGGTCGTGCTGATGGGCGACATCGACGCCGAATTCATGGACGTGCCGCCGGAGGTCCTCATCACCTCCATGCGCAAGCACCAGAAATACTTCGCGTGCCTGGACGCCAAGGGCAATCTGGCGCCCAAGTTCGTGGTCGTCGCCAACCGGGAAACCGCCGACGGCGGCCGCCAGGTGATTGCGGGTAACGAACGGGTCCTGCGCGCGCGCCTGGCCGACGCCAAGTTCTTCTGGGACCAGGACCGCAAGACGACGCTGGCGTCCAAGGCGCCGCAGCTGAAGGAACGAGTGTTCCACGCCAAGCTGGGCACGCTGGACGAAAAGGTCGACCGCATGCAGGCCCTGGCGGCGGCGCTGTGCGACTACGTGCCCAAGGCCGACCGCGACAAGGTGCGCTCCGCCGCGCGGCTGGCCAAGGCGGACTTGTCGACCGGTATGGTCGGCGAATTCCCCGACCTGCAGGGCGTCATGGGCGCCTATTACGCCCGCTTTGATGGCGAGAGCGAAGCCGTGGCTGCCGCCATTTCCGATCACTATTCGCCGCTTGGGCCCTCCGACGCCTGCCCGTCGAAACCGGAAAGCGTGTGCGTGGCGCTCGCCGACAAGATCGACAGCCTGGTCGGGTTCTGGTCGATCGATGAGAAGCCGACGGGATCGAAGGACCCCTACGCGCTGCGCCGTTCGGCGCTCGGTGTGATTCGCCTGATCATCGAGAACAAGCTGCGCCTGCCGCTGCTGAGCGTCTTCGCCCAGTCCCGTGACCTCTACGGCAAGGGCGAGGCCGTGGGGCCGGACCTGATGGCGTTCTTCGCCGACCGCCTGAAGGTCCATCTGCGCGAACAGGGCGTGAAGCACGATCATATCGATGCGGTGTTCGCGCTCGGCGGGGAAGACGATCTGGTGCGCCTGCTGGCTCGGGTTGAGGCATTGGCGGACTTCCTCGGCAGCGACGACGGCGGTAATCTTTTGACCGCCTACCGCCGCGCCGCCAACATCCTGAAGATCGAGGAAAAAAAGGACGCAACGTCCTATGCGGCGCAGCCCGACGACACGCTTCTGAAGGATGACGCGGAACGGGCGCTCTACAGCGCGCTCAAGGACGCGGCCCCGGTGATCGCGGAAAAGGTCGCGGCCGAGGATTTCACCGGCGCCATGGCGGCGCTGGCCGGCCTGCGGGCACCCGTCGACGCCTTCTTCGACAAGGTCACCGTCAATACGGACGATGCCAAGGTTCGCGAGAACCGCTTGAAACTGCTTTCCATGATCCGGACGGCGCTGGAAGGCGTCGCCGATTTTTCCAAGATTGAGGGATGATCGTTGTCTTTTTGACCGAAAGGTGGGGTTCCGCCGCGACTGATTAATTGGACACAGAGGGCACAGAAGAAACATAGAGAGCGACGAGCGGAAAAGATTATCGGGCCGGACAAGGTCCTCTGTGTTTTCCGTGAAATCTCTGTGACCTTTGTGTCCCATGACTGAGTTGAACCGCAGTACGACGTATATCTGATCTGACTCACAGGACGAGTAACGGGAACGAACGATGACACAATGGGTCTACAACTTCGGAAACGGCACCGCCGACGGCGATGCGGGGATGAAGGAACTTCTGGGCGGCAAGGGTGCCAACCTGGCCGAAATGGCGGGCCTGGGCCTGCCGGTGCCTCCCGGGTTCACCATCACGACCGAGGTCTGCACCTATTACTACGATCACGAAAAGACCTATCCCGGCGACCTGAAGGACGCCGTCGCGGGGGCGCTTGCCAAGGTCGAACAGGGCCTCGGCCGTAAATTCGGCTCGACGGACAAGCCGCTTCTGGTCTCCGTCCGCTCCGGTGCCCGCGCCTCCATGCCGGGGATGATGGATACCATCCTGAACCTGGGCCTCAACGACCAGACGGTCGAAGCTTTGGCCAAGGAAAGCGGCGACGCGCGGTTCGCTTATGACAGCTACCGCCGCTTCATCCAGATGTTTTCCGACGTCGTGCTGGGCGTCGAGCACCACAATTTCGAGGACGTTCTGGAAGAGCACAAGGACCGCCTGGGCAAGAGCCTGGATACGGAGCTGACCGGCGACGACTGGAAGGCCGTGGTCAAGGATTTCAAGAAGCTGGTGCAAGACGAACGTGGCGAAGGCTTCCCCCAGGACCCGCAGGCCCAATTGTGGGGCGCCATCGGCGCCGTGTTCGGCAGCTGGATGAACACCCGCGCCATCACCTACCGGCGTCTCAACGACATTCCCGCCGCCTGGGGCACCGCCGTCAACGTGCAGGCCATGGTGTTCGGTAACATGGGCGACGATTGCGCCACGGGCGTGTGCTTCACGCGCAACCCGTCCACGGGCGACAACCATTTCTACGGCGAGTTCCTGATCAACGCCCAGGGCGAGGACGTGGTCGCCGGTATCCGCACGCCGCAGCCGCTGACCGAGTTCGAACGCGATCAACAGGAATCCAATCTGCAGTCCCTTGAAACGGCCATGCCGCCCGTGTTCGGCGAGCTGGTCGCCGTGCGCGACAAGCTGGAGCGCCATTACAAGGACATGCAGGACATGGAATTCACCATCGAGCGGGGCAAGCTGTGGATGCTGCAGACCCGTTCCGGCAAGCGCACGGCCAAGGCCGCGCTGAAGATTGCCGTCGACATGGTGGCCGAGGGCCTGATCACCAAGGACGAAGCTGTCGCCCGCATCGACCCGGCGCAGTTGGATCAGCTTCTGCACCCGACCCTGGACGCCAAGGCGGAAAAGACCGTCATCGGGCGCGGCCTGCCGGCCTCGCCGGGGGCAGCCACGGGGCGCATCGTGTTCTCCGCCGAGGACGCGGAGGCCTGGGTCGATAAGGGTGAGCGGGTCATCCTGTGCCGCACGGAAACCTCGCCCGAGGACATCACCGGCATGCATGTGTCCGAAGGCATTCTGACGACCCGCGGCGGCATGACCAGCCACGCCGCCGTGGTTGCCCGCGGCATGGGCACACCCTGCGTGTCCGGGGCCGGCGAACTGCGCGTCGACTACAGCAAGAAGACCCTGCACGCCCTCGGCCAGACCCTGAACGAAGGCGACGTCATCACCTTGGACGGCTCGACCGGCGAGATCATGCTGGGCGAGGTCGCGATGATCCAGCCCGAGGTGTCCGGCGATTTCGGCGAACTGATGGCCTGGGTCGACGAGATCAAGGTGATCGGCGTGCGCGCCAACGCGGAAACGCCCCTGGACGCGCTGACCGCCAAGAAGTTCGGCGCCGAGGGCATCGGCCTGTCGCGCACGGAACACATGTTCTTCGACCCGCACCGCATCGTCCACATGCGCCAGATGATCCTGGCCCGCGACGAGACCGAGCGGCGCAAGGCGCTGGACAACCTGTTGCCGCATCAGCGCCAGGATTTCCTGGAACTGTTCCACATCATGGACGGCCTGCCGATCACCATCCGCCTGCTGGATCCGCCCCTGAACGAATTCCTGCCCCATACGGACGAGGAAATGGCCGAGGTCGCCAAGGCCGCCGGCGTGACCACGGAAGACGTGCGCGTGCGCCGGGCGGAACTGGACGAAAGCAACCCCATGCTGGGCCATCGCGGCTGCCGCCTGGCCATTGCCTATCCGGAAATCTGCGAAATGCAGGCCCGCGCCATCTTCGAGGCCCAGGCCGAGATCATGAAGGAAGGCAAGAAGGCTTATCCCGAGGTCATGGTGCCGCTCGTCTCCATCAAGAAGGAGTTCGAGATGCAGAAGGCGATCATCGACCGCATCGCCAAGGAAGTGATGGCCGAACAGGGCCTCGAGCTGCCCTATATGGTGGGCACCATGATCGAATTGCCGCGCGCCTGCCTGATTGCCGACCAGATCGCCGAACAGGCGGAATTCTTCTCGTTCGGGACCAACGATCTGACGCAGACGGCCTATGGCTTCTCGCGCGACGATGCGGGCACGTTCCTCGACATCTATCAGCGTCAGGGCGTGCTGGAACAGGACCCGTTCGTGTCCATCGACCAGGAAGGCGTGGGCGAACTGGTGCAGATCGGTGTGGAACGCGGACGCAAGACCCGCCCGGACATCAAGCTCGGCATCTGCGGCGAGCACGGTGGCGACCCGGCTTCCGTCGCCTTCTGCCACCGGATCGGGCTGACCTATGTGTCCTGTTCGCCCTACCGCGTGCCGATCGCGCGCCTTGCCGCCGCTCAGGCCGCACTTGCCGATAAATAGGCCGCCGCTCGCGTATCCTGCGGGTATAATCGGTGCGGTGTCTTAAGGGGTAGTGGGAGGAATCCGCCGCGTGTCCGATAAAGTTGCACTGATTACCGGCGTGACCGGCCAGGATGGCGCCCTTTTGGCCGAACTGCTGCTCGGCAAGGGATACACCGTTCACGGGGTCAAGCGGCGGTCGTCGTCGTTCAATACCGACCGTGTCGATCATCTGTACCAGGATCCCCACGAACGGGACGTCCGTTTCCATCTGCACTACGGCGACATGACCGACGCCACCAATCTGATTCGTCTGGTGCAGGAAACCCGGCCCACGGAAATCTATAACCTGGCGGCGCAAAGCCATGTCCAGGTGAGCTTCGAGACCCCGGAATACACGGCCAACTCGGACGCGCTCGGCACGCTTCGTTTGCTCGAAGCCATGCGGATTCTGGGGTTGGAGAAGACCGCGAAATTCTATCAGGCTTCGACGTCGGAGCTTTACGGCAACGCGCCTGCGCCGCAGAACGAGGACACCCCGTTCGAGCCGCGCAGCCCCTATGCGGCGGCCAAGCTCTACGCCTATTGGATCACCCGCAATTACCGCGAGGCCTATGGCCTGCATGCTTCCAACGGCATCCTGTTCAACCACGAGGGCCCGACCCGGGGCGAAACCTTCGTGACCCGCAAGATCACCCGCGCCGTCGCGGCCATCGCCCAGGGGTTTCAGGACAAGCTGTTCCTGGGCAACCTGGACGCCAAGCGTGACTGGGGTCATGCCCGGGATTACGTCGAGGGCATGTGGCGGATCGTCCAGCAGGCGACGCCGGACGACTATGTCCTGGCGACCGGCGAAACCCACAGCGTGCGTGAATTCGTCGAACGGGCCTTCGCCGAAACGGGCGTCGCCATCCGCTGGCAGGGCAAGGGCGTTCAGGAACAGGGCGTCGACGATGCCACGGGCCGGGTACGGGTTGAGATCGATCCTCGCTATTTCCGGCCGACGGAGGTCGAACTGCTGCTTGGCGATCCGGCCAAGGCGGAAAAGGTTCTGGGTTGGAAGCACACCACCCCGTTCAAGACTCTGGTCAAGGAAATGGTCGCGGCCGACATGGCGGCGGTCACCGAGGCCGGCCGTGGCCAGGGCCGCGGCGGTGACTGACACCCCGTTCAGCCTGTCCGGCAAACGTGTCTGGGTGGCGGGCCACCGGGGCATGGTCGGATCGGCCCTGGTGCGGCGGCTGGCTGATGAGGATTGCGAGGTCGTGACGGTGGGACGAAGCACCGTCGATCTGACCCGTCAGGCCGAGGTCGAGGCCTGGATGGCCGAGGTCAAACCGGATGCCGTGTTCCTGGCGGCGGCCAAGGTGGGCGGCATTCTCGCCAACGCGACCTACGTCGCCGACTTTATCTACGACAACCTGATGATCGAGGCGAACATCATCCACGGCGCGTACCGCACCGGGGTGGCGAAGCTGATGTTCCTGGGGTCGAGCTGCATCTACCCCAAGCTGGCCGATCAGCCCATGTGCGAGGAGGCGCTGCTGACCGGGCCGCTCGAGCCGACCAACCAATGGTATGCCGTCGCCAAGATCGCCGGCATCAAGCTGTGCCAGGCTTACCGCGAGCAGCACGGCTGCGATTTCATTTCCGCCATGCCGACAAACCTGTATGGCCCCGGCGACAATTTCGATCTGGTGACCAGCCATGTCGCCGCCGCCCTGATGGTGAAAATCCATCAGGCCAAGGTGTCCGGGGCGGACAGTGTGGAAATTTGGGGCAGCGGCGCGCCCTTGCGCGAATTCCTGCACGTCGATGACTTGGCCGACGCTTTGGTTTTCCTGATGACGCGCTATTCGGCGGCGGACCACATCAACGTCGGCAGCGGCACGGAAATCTCGATCAAGGACCTGGCCCATCTGCTGGCCCGCGTCATCGGCTACGGCGGCGGCTTTCATTTCGACGCATCCAAGCCCGACGGCACGCCCCGCAAATTAATGGATTCGTCCCGGCTGGCGGCCATGGGCTGGTCCGCTGCCCGCCCGCCCGAGGCGGGGTTCGCCGATGCCTATGCCTGGTATGCCGCCAACGCGGCGGACAATGCCGATGGCTGAGGCGGGCAAGCTCTATCCGGTCATCCTGTCGGGCGGATCTGGCTCGCGCCTATGGCCCCTGTCCCGCGCGTCCTATCCCAAGCAACTGCTGCCGCTGACCGGGGACGACAGCCTGTTGCAGGAAACCGCCGGGCGCGTCGCCGACCGCGCGCGGTTTGCGCCCATCCTGGTGCTGGCCAACGACGAACACCGTTTCGTGGTGGCGGAACAGCTGCGTGGCCAAGGCCACGTGGACACCCGCATCGTGCTGAATCCGTGGGCCGCAACACTGCGCCCGCCGCCGCCGTGGCGGCCCTCGTAATCGCCGAGGACGATCCGGACGGGGTGATGCTGCTGCTGCCGTCGGATCACGTGATCGGCGATGCGGATGAATTCCGGCGGGCCGTCGGCCGCGCGGAGGCCTTGGCGCGGGACGATATGCTGGTCACCTTCGGGGTGCAGCCGACCCATCCGTCGACGGAATATGGATACATCAAGCGGGGTGAAGGTCTGGGCGGGGATGGATGCTTCCGCGTCGACCGCTTCGTCGAAAAGCCCGACGCCGCGACGGCCCAGGGATATCTCGACAACGGCGACTACGCCTGGAACAGCGGCATGTTCGTGTTTCCCGTGGCAAAGTTTTTGGCCGAGTTGGAGGCGTTCAATCCGGCCATGGTGGCGGCCTGCAGCAAGGCGGTCGCGGGGCGGGGCACGGACCTGGATTTCATCCGCCTGGACGCGGCGGCGTTCGCGGAAAGCCCGTCCGATTCCATCGACTACGCGGTGATGGAAAAGACCGAGGCGGCAGCCATGGTCACCGCCGATTTCCGTTGGAACGACGTCGGGGCGTGGAACGCGCTTTGGGATATGGCCGACAAGGATGCCGCCGGCAATGCCTTTCTGGGCGACGTGGTGGCCGAGGACGTCACGGGCTGCTACCTGCGTAACGAGGACGGCGGCGTGGTCGCTGCCCTTGGCCTGCGCGATCTTTGTGTCGTGGCGACCGGCGATGCCGTGTTCGTGGCACCCCGCGCGCGGGCATCGGAGGTCAAGGCCCTGGTCGAGCGGTTGGCGGCCGAAGGACGCAGCGAGATCACGTCCCACCCCCGCGTACACCGGCCCTGGGGGGCGTTCACGGATATCGAGCGCGGTGACCGATTCAAGGTCAAACGCCTGGTCGTCAAGCCGGGCGGCCGCCTGTCCCTGCAGCGCCACAAGCACCGCACGGAACATTGGGTGGTGGTCGAGGGTACGGCGACGGTGGTCAATGGCGACGAGGAATTCACGCTCCAGCGCGATCAGTCGACCTATATCGACGCGGGTGCCGTTCACCGCCTGGAAAACCGCACGGACCAGCCCCTGCACCTGATCGAGGTGCAGGTCGGCGATTACCTTGAAGAAGACGATATTGAACGCCTTCAGGACGACTACAAGCGCGGTTAGGGCGGGGCCCTAGACCTTCCAGCGCTTGGGCCGCAGGCTGCGGGGCACGGCGCGCTTCAGGCGCTTGCGTAGCTTGCGGAGTTCGGAATCGCGGTATTCCGATTCCGGCTGAAGGACCATCCGGCGCGGGGCCTGCCGCACGGGGCGCTCGGCCAGCCGGGCCATCAGTGCGAAAATGTTGTGCTCGTCCATCAGGCGGATGCGGTCGGCGTCGCGGATCGCCTGGGTTTTCTCGTACAGGCCCGCGTCGATGGCGGCGGCGATCGTCTCGACCGCGCTTTCCGGATCGTAGACGTTGATGCGGCGGAAGCCCTCGGGGTTGAAATAGTCCTCGACGTTGGGGCAGCCCCAATAGAACGGGAAGGTGTCGCCCAGATAGGCGTCCGCCAGCTTTTCCGTGAAGTAGTTGGGAAAGCGACTGTTCTCCAACGCGACGTGATACTTGAAGGGCGCGACGGCGCTCCATTTCTCGGTGAACGGAATGGCGTCCCGGCCCATCACGGCGACCTGATCGCCGAATTTCCGTTTAAGCGCCTCGACCAGGGCGATGCGCGCACGGTGGCCATTGGTGGTGTTGCGGAACGAGGCGATGACGGAAATCAGCCCGGTCTTTTCCGGGCGCGCGGCACGGTGATCCTCCAGGGTCATGATCGCCTTGTTGGGGGCGTCGACGTACTGGCCGATGCCGGCCAGCCAGGGCTGTGCCGTCTGGCTATCGATCAGGTTCGGGTGCGGCGTGTTGGTGTCCGACGATACGACGTTGCCGAACTGGGCCAGGAAGAGCAAGGGGTAGTCCTTCAATTCCGGCGGCTCGCCGACCATCATGAAGGAGCCGTCCGGCGGGCAGGTGGCCTGCACGGGCCCGGCCATGGTGTCGTAGACGAAGACGCGGTCATAGTCGCCCGGCGGACCGTTGACGATGAATTGGCAGTTGCCCCACACGCCCGCGCCATTGGGGGTTTGGCGCAGGATCCAGTCATCCAGAAACTTGCTGTGCAACAAGACCCGCAGGCCGGGAGTGTCCTTGCCGTTCACGTTGCCGGATTCCTTCATCTTTCCATTATCGTGCCGCGTTTGACGAGGGGACACGTATGGATCAAAACCGCCGTCTGGGCAACCTGCGGCATAGGTCGTATAAACATGCGGACGATAATACGAGGGGCCGAATGCCGATCATCAACAAACTCCACGAACTGTACGAAGGCTTCGGCTTTTCGGTCTCGTCCGGCCTCAGCCCGAGCCACCTGGACGGCTGCATCGAAGCCCCTTTCACCTGGATTTTGAAGGATGGGGAAAGCTTCACCAACGGTCTCGGCATCTCCATGAAGGAAGTCTACTTTCTGGAATGCCTGTTCGACGGCTGGCGGCCCAAGACCGGATTCCTGATCGGCAACTCCTTCGGCTGGAGTGCGCTTGCTGTGGGCCTGTTGAACCCGACTGCGCGCGTCGTCGCCATCGACGCCGGTTTCGACGCCAATTCCGTGACCGGGCTTGAGATGACGAACACGCTCGCCCGTCAGGAAAATCTGAACCTGATCGCCGTGCAGGCGGTTTCTCCCGAGGGTGTCGCCGGCGTCATGGCGGAACAGTTTGACGGGCCCGTCGAGTTCTGTTTCATCGACGGCCTGCACACCAACGAACAGGTGGTGAAGGATTTCAAGGCCGTGCAGCCCCATCTGGCCAAGGATGCGCTGGTGCTGTTCCACGACGTGGTGATGTGGGACATGAACGCGGGCATGACGGAGATCGCGCGTCTCGCGGGGGCGGCCCCCGAACTTCTCTACGGCACCTGTTCCGGGATGGCGGCGCTTTACTTCGGTGACAATCCCGCCGTCCGGCGGACGCTTGCCACCTTCCACGGCAACGCCCGTGCGCGGGAAATCATGCAGGCCATGCCTCATCAGCGCCGGTTCCGGCATTTCTATCGTTGGAAACGCAGCTTCAACAAACGTTTCGGCCGGGACAAGGCACGGTCGGCCTGACAGCCGGGAAGGGGATTGGGGTGGCCTTTGATACGTTGCGCAAGCTGTTCAAGGAAATCGACCGTTATCGTGTAACCCGGGACAAATGGCGGGGCCGCCTGCGCCTACGTCATCTGCTGAGCGATCCGCGCGACGGGTTTGCACAGCGTCTGGCGGCGGGCTGGCGGGGCGGCTATGTGCCCTACGGCGACGGCGGCCTGTGGCTCTACATCCCGGCGGACCTGGACCGGCAGGGGCAGCGGCTGGTGATCGACGGCGGGGTGCCGGACCCGGTGACGGCCCTGGTGGCGCGACCCGGCGATGTGGCAATCGATATCGGCGGTAACCTGGGCGAATGGATGGCGCCGCTTGCGGCCGCCGTCGGATCGGAAGGCCGGGTCTACGCCTTCGAGCCGGTGCCCGTTCTGGCCGACGCCCTTGCGAAGACGGCGCGCCTCAACGGCCATGGGGCGACGGTCGAGATCGTGCGGGTCGCCGTGGCGGATGCGACCGGCGAGGCCCGCTTCAACATGACCATGGCGGCAGGCGGTGACGGTGCCCTGTCCGGCTTGTCATCGGGCGGCGGTGAAACGGTCCCGACGATCACCCTGGACGACTTCATGGCAGAGCGCGGCCTGGACCGGCTCGACCTGATTAAGATCGATGTCGAGGGCGCGGAACGCCGCGTGCTGGAAGGGGCACGGCGCACGCTGGAAACCTGCAAACCGCGCCTTGTGTTCGAAAGCGGGCACGAGAGTGCCGGGGACCGGGCGGCGATCGCCGATCTTCTCGACGGTGCCGGATACGACCTCGTCGGCCTGCTGCTCGACGGCGTCATCGTTGCCTGCGGCTGGTCGGATTTCCGCGCCGCCACGGGTGCCTTCGCCGACGCCCAGACGCGCAATCTTCTGGCCCTGCCGCGCGGCTGATCACGGCCCAGCGCATTCCATCGAAAACAACATTAGGTTTTCCCCATGTTCCACGGGGGTGTGGATTGTATCGCCGTTGTCTGTCCCCGGGCCGGGGCGTAATCTGCACACGGGTTCAGGGACAAGGGTGGTCCGCAAGGTTCACCCCCAGGCCTAGGACCCGGTCAGTTTTCCCAGGGGCCCCCTTCGGGGGGAATGAAGGATCTCTGATCAGGAACGGCCCCACCGGGCAACTGGTGGGGCCGTTCTCTGTTCGGCTGCCCGATTGTCCCCGTAGACGGGCTGTTACATCGTTGCATGCCGGTCAAAAATGCTATGGTCTCCGCCAAACAGGCAGGGGAGCATCCGGCGGTGAAACTAACGTTCATGGGGGCCACGGGCACGGTGACCGGGTCGAAGTATCTGGTCGAGGCCGCCGGCGCCAAAATTCTCGTCGATTGCGGGTTGTTTCAGGGCCTTAAGGACCTGCGCCTGCGCAACTGGGCGCCGCTGCCGGTCGCTCCCACGGAAATCGACGCGGTGATCCTGACCCATGCCCATCTCGACCACAGCGGCTACATTCCCTTGCTCGTGCGTAACGGCTTCAAGGGACCGATTTACTGTTCAGAGGCGACAGAGGATCTTTGCGCCATCCTGCTGCCGGACAGCGGCTATCTGCAGGAAGCGGATGCGGAGCGCGCCAACCGGCATTCCTACACCAAACACAAACCGGCCCTGCCGCTCTATACCCAGGCCGACGCCCATCGCGCGCTCGACCAGTTCAAGGCCGTTCCCTTCGGTGCCGCGCAGACGCTGGCGGACGGCGTGACGTTCAGCCTGTCGCGCTCCGGGCATATTCTTGGTTCGGCCTTCGTGCGCATCGACGACGGCGCGACGTCCTTGGTGTTCTCGGGCGACCTGGGCCGGGCCGACGATCCGGTCATGGTGCCACCCGTGGAAATTCACGATGCTGACTATCTGGTCGTGGAATCCACCTATGGCGACCGTCTGCACCGCGACAGCGATGCCGAGGGCAAACTCGGCGCCATCATCCGCGACACGGCGGCACGCGGCGGCACGGTCCTTATTCCCGCCTTCGCCGTCGGGCGCACGCAAAGCATCCTGTTTCACATTCACCAACTGAAGCAGAAGAAGGCCATCCCGGATCTTCCGGTGTTTCTCGACAGCCCCATGGCGATCAACGCGACGCGCCTTCTCAAGCACCACCGCGCCGACCACCGCCTGTCGGGGCCGCTCTGCGCCAAGGTCTGCCACATCGCGCAATACGTGAACACGGCTGATGAATCGCGGGCCCTGGACGACGGGCCGGGCATGCCCCAGGTCATCATCTCGGCCAGCGGCATGGCGACGGGCGGGCGCATTTTGCACCACCTGAAGCATTTTATCGGCGACGCCCGCAACACGGTCCTGTTCACCGGATTCCAGGCGGCGGGGACGCGGGGCGCGCGGCTGGTTCATGGTGAGGACGAGATCAAGATCCACGGCCGCCTATGGCCCGTGCGCGCCGAGATCGACATCCTGCACAACATGTCGGCCCATGCGGACTACAGCGAAATTCTCGGCTGGCTGGGCCATTTCCGCACGCCGCCCAAGCGCACCTTCATTACCCATGGCGAGCCCGAGGCGGCGTCTTCATTGCGCATGAAGATCGAGGACCATCTGCATTGGGACGTGACGGTGCCGGACTACCTCGGCCAGGTCGATCTTTAGGGCAGGGCGTTACTTCGCGAACACCTTCTGCAGCAGTTCGGTAGTGCGTTTGGCGGGGTTTTCGCGGATCGCCGCTTCTTCGCGGCCCAGGTACAGGAACACGCCGTCAATGGCCTTGGTCAGGACGTGATCGGTCAGGTTCGCCTTCACGTCGGGGACGAAGGGCAGGGATTTGTACTGTCCCATCATCTTGTCATAGGCAGCGATGGCGCCGACTTCCGACAGTTGGGTATCGATGATCGGTTTCATGTCGGCCGCCAGCGGCGCCGACATCTTGGACCGGAAATACTGCGTTGCCGCATCCTTCGGGCCGTTGAGAATATCTTTGGCGTCATCGACCGTCATGGCGGAAATGGCGTCGACGAACAGGGATTTGGCCTTGGGCACGGCGGCTTCGGCCGCGCGGTTGAGCCGCAGTTCCACATCGTCGGCAAGCGATGACATGCCGATCTTGGACAGCGCCGATTGCACCTTCTGCAAGGTGTCCGGCAAGGGAATATGCACGTCGGGGGATTTGTTGAAGCCGTCGGCCGCGCCGAGCGTGCCGACCACCCGTTCCGAACCGACGCGCAACGCCTCCTTGAGCCCGGCCGCGATGTCGGTGACGCTGAGGGCGCCCGCCGAGGTCGAGGAAGAGCCGCCGAGTCCCTTGAGCAGGTCCTTCCCCTTGTCCAAGAAGCTTTGGGCGCGGGCGGGTTGGCTGGCGGTGACCATTCCTGCGAGCAGAACACAGGCGGCGGTGAGTTGTTTGATCGCCATGGCGGTCTCCTCGGATTGGTTGGAAAGTTCTATGGTAACGTGGATAAGGGGCCGGCGGGAGGAAATCCCACGTTGTGGCCTAGCGCCTGACGATGAAGGTGTAATCGGGTAGGGGATCGTCGTTGGTGACGGTTGCGCGGGGTGAAAGCTCCGTCCGGCAGAAATTCAGGAACTCCCCGCCATCGACATAGAACAGACCCTGATAGCGTTCGACGGCATCGGCACGCAGCAGGTTGAAGGCGAGCATCTTGTTGGTCTTGGCCCAAAGTTCGCGCAGGCTGTCCTTCACATAGTCGCCCCATTCCGCGCCGTCGGCCCCCATGTGCATGTTGTAGGTGCCGCAGGCGAAGACGTAGTCGGCGGGCTCCGTCACGGTGATCTGCTGCAGGAAGCGGGCACGGGGATCGTGGATACGGGCACGCGCGGCCTCGACCATCTTTTTCGACATGTCATAGCCGACGTAACGCCCGTCCTTGAGGGCCGGGGTGTCTTTTAGAAAATCGAACAGGGCGCCGTAGCCGCAGCCGAAGTCGGCGATGGAGATTCCGCCCGCCCGCGCGTCGGTGTCGTCGATGACCTGATACAGGGTCTCGAAGCGGACAAGCTGATGGTCCTCGCTTTTCCAGAACACGGCGCGGGCGTCGGGGCCCAGTTCGGCCAGCCGGCGTTCATAACTGCGCGCCACGGGTTTCAGCAGGCGCGCGGCCCGTTTGAAAAAAAACAGGGTCATGGGCCGAGAGACTAGGCCCCAGGGGGCGGCGGAACCAGTTTCTTTACGATTCAGTCTGGAACACGGCCCAATCCGGCTTGCGCGGCGTGACCCTGGCCCCTGCCGCCTCGAACGGGCCGCCGGCATCCAGATGTTCCAAGCGAATCATGGCAAGTCCCCGACCGCCCGAACCGTCCGTAACGGTCGAGCGGACTTCGCCCACTTCCTTGCCGTCCAGGGTCACCGGCGTACCCGTCTCGGGCAGGTCACCCTCGATCTCCACGGGCAGCAGGCGTTTCCGGACTAGGCCGCGGTATTTGGTGCGGGCCGTCAATTCCTGTCCCATGTAGCAGCCTTTTTTCCAATCGATGCCGTTCAATTCGTCAAATCCGCTTTCCAAAAGGATGGATTTATCGACGATCAGGTCGCGGCTGCCGTCGGGCACGCCCAGGCTCAGGCGGAGAATATCGTAGGCTGCGCGGTTGCCGGCACTCAGGCCGAGCCCGCTGAGGGTCGCTTCCGCATCCTCCGTCGGCAGGATGGCCCGCGCGCCCAGGGCCGCCAGGCGCGGATCGGTGAACAGCACGCCGCCGTCCCGCGCCTCGGCCGCACCGGCATCGGGGGCCAGGGCGGCGGTGCCCGGGCCGCCGGGCAGGGCGGCAACCCGCCATTGGTCGCTCTGATCCTCGATCGTGACCTTGGCGCGCAGTTTGTAGAGTTTCAGGCGCTTGGCCAGGTCTTCCAGGCGTGCCCACTCGCAATCCATCAGCAGCCCGCCGCCGGGCGCTTCGGCGATGAAAAAGTCGTGCAGGTACTTGCCCTGGGGCGTCAGCAGCGCCGCGTGGATCGCGTGCGTGGCGGATACCTTGTTGATATCGTTGGAAATCAGGCCCTGGAGGAAGGTCCGCGCATCGTCGCCGGAAATGGCGAGAACGCCGCGATCTTCCAAGACGACGTAGGTTTGTGCAGTCATGCTCTGATCCCGAAAATTGGTGCGTGGCGATGCCCTGAATATGGGAGCGCCCAGCGGCCTAGGCAACAGGGGATGGTAGCCCTATAAGACGGGGGACGTGTAAAATCTGCCGCGGTCGGGGGGACGGCATTCGGCTCGCGAGGGTAACCTGTTGGAACGGCCCAAAGAATTGCCGAAGGTCCGGCAAAGAAATCGATAGGTCATGGCAAAAAGCATCCTGTTCGTGACGGCGACGCGTATCGGTGACGCGGTTCTGTCCATGGGGATTCTGGGTCGTTTGGTTCAGGACAACCCGGGCGCGCGGGTCACCGTCGCCTGCGGGCGGGCGGCGGCGCCCCTGTTCGATGCCGTGCCGGGCCTGGAGCGGGTCATTATCCTGGATAAAAAGCCCTATTCCCTGCATTGGCTGGGTCTGTGGACGGAATGTGCCGGGCGCATCTGGTCGGTGCTGGTCGATCTGCGCAACACGCCCATGAGCTATCTGATCCCGTCGATTCGGCGCTTTCGCATGGGGCGCAAGGGGGCGGGCCATCGGCTGGAACGTTATGCCCAGGTCATGGGCATCACGGGCGATGTGCCGACGCCGAAAATCTGGATCACCGATGCCCACCGCGCCGCGGCGGACCGCCTGATGCCCAAGGGGCGGCCCGTGCTGGCCATCGGCCCCACGGCCAACTGGCAGGGCAAGACCTGGCCGCAGGACCGCTTTTCCGACTTGGTGGAACGCCTGACCGGCGACCGGGGCATCCTGCCGGGCGCGGCCATTGCCGTGTTCGGCCACGAGACGGAGCGGGACTCCGTGCAAAATTTCCTGGACAGCATCCCCGAAGACCGGCGCATCGATCTGGTCGGGCGAATTTCCTTGCTCGAGGCCTATGCCTGCCTGGAACGGGCGTCGCTTTATGTCGGCAACGATTCCGGACTGATGCATCTGGCGGCGGCGGCGGGCGTGCCGACCTTGGGGCTGTTCGGCCCGACACAGGATCAATTGTACGGCCCCTGGGGCGCCCATTGCCGGGTCGTGCGCGGGGCCGGGTTCCTGGAAAGCTTTCCGGAAAACTACGACTGGGACAAATCGCCGTCGCTGATGGAAACGCTCTCCGTCGATGCGGTCGCGGACGCGGCCCGCGACCTGTGGACCGAATGCAAGGAGGCCGCGTCGTGACCGGCGGTGCGGGCGCCGGCCCCCGGCTTTCCATCGTCGTCTGCGCCCATAACGAGGCGGCGCATCTGGCCGACTGTCTGGCGACCCTCGGTTTCGGGGACGAGCTGGTCGTGTTGGCCGACAAATGCACGGACGCGACGGCCGAAATCGCCCGCCGCTTCACGGACCGCGTGATCGAAGGCGCCTGGGACCCGGAAGGAACCCGCCGCAACGCCGCCATCGACGCCTGCACCGGCGACTGGGTGCTGGAGGTCGATGCCGACGAACGGGTGCCGGACGCCCTGGCACGGGAAATCCGCAGCATTATAAACACCACGTCCCACGACTGGCACGAAATCCTGGTCGACAACTACATCGGCGGCCGGCTGGTACGCTGGGGGTGGGGGGCAAGCTTCGGCAAAGCCGCCTATCCGGGCCTGTTCAAGAAGGGCGCCAAGCGCTGGGGGCCGCAGCGTGTCCATCCCGCCTTGACCTGGACCGGCGCCAAGGGCCCCATGCTGACCAATCGTCTCGACCATTTCGTCGACCGCAACGTGTCCGACATGCTGAAACGTCTGGACAGCTACACCACCGCGCGGGCGGCGGACCTGCGGGACACTGGCCAGATCGGCTCCTTCGCCAACAACCTGCGCCGCTTCTTCACCCGGTTCTTCAAATGCTACGTCCGGCGCAAGGGCTACCGCGAAGGCGGGTACGGGTTTCTGATCGCGCTCTGCGCCGGGCTGTATCCGCTGATCTCGCACCTGAAGGCGCGGCTCGAGGACGACAGCGGCAACCCGAAAAGCGGGGAGGCCTGAATGGCGCGCATCGTCCTGGCTGACGACGGCATCGAATTCGATGGCCGCACGCCCGAAGAACGCCCCCTGGGCGGGGCGGAAAGCTCCCTCGTCTTCCTGATGGAAACACTCGCGGCGCGCGGCCACGAGGTTTCGGTCCATAACAACTGTGCGGCGCCCTTGATGCACAAGGGCGTTACCTGGGCGCCCTTGAAGGCGGGGATGCCGGACAAGGCCGACCTGTTCATCGCCAACCGGGGGGACAGGGTCCTACCGCTTATGCCCAAGGCGGGGCGCACCGTATTCTGGACCCACAATCCGGCGACCTACATGGTCAAATGGCGATACCTGTCCAAGCTTTGGAAATACGCCGACGCCATTGTGTTTATCGGCGACTATCACGCGACGACCTATCCCCGTTGGTGCCCGGTGAAAAATCGCGTGGTCATCCCCTACGGCCTGCCCGACGATTTTTGCAATGCCCAACCGGCTTCGGCCCCGCCCGGCCCCCGCGCGGTGTTTTCCTCCAACCCGCTGCGCGGACTCGACTGGCTGCTCGACCGCTGGGCCCAGGACATCCAGCCCCGGGTGCCGGGGGCGGAATTGGTGTTGTTCACGGGGGCCGCCGTCTACGGCAGCGCCGGCGCGGCCAAGGCCGACCCCATGGCGAAAGTTCTCGACAAGGCTAAATCGTTGGAAGAAAAAGGGGTCCGGTTGCCGGGTCCGGTGCCCAAGCAACGCCTCATCGACGAATTCCGACAGGCCAGATGCATGCTTTATCGTGGTGACATCAACGAGACCTTTTGCATGGCCGTGGGCGAGGCCCAGGCCATGGGCATGCCCGCCGTGGTGACCGACCTGGGCTCCATGCGCGAGCGGGTGATCGACGGCGAAACGGGTTTTGTCACCCGCGACGACCGGGCCTTTGCCGATGCCGCCGTGAAACTGCTGACCGACGACGCCCTGTGGTCAGCGCAACAGGCGGCGGCGCTTGACAAGCAAAGGTCCTGGCGCTGGCCCGCGGCGGCCGAGGCCTGGGAAAGGCTGCTGCCGTGAAGGTCATGCAGGCCATGGCGGGGGCGGAATTCGGCGGCGCCGAGGCGTTCTTCGTGCGCCTTGTCCGCGCCCTGCACCGCGCCGGGCTGGAGCAGCGCGTGCTGATCCGCGAGAACAGGGCCCGCGCGCAATCCCTGCGCGACGCGGGGATCGAGCCTTTGCAACTGCCATTCGGCGGCATGCTCGACCGCCGTACGCCGCGTGCCTTCAAACACGAAATCCAGACCTTCCAGCCGCAGGTCGTCATGACCTGGATGAACCGGGCCAGCAAGATGTGTCCCAAGGGCGATTTCGTCCAGGTCGGCCGGCTGGGCGGCTATTACGACCTGAAGTACTATCGTACCTGCGACCACCTGATCGGCAACACGGAAGACATCGTCAATCATATCGTCGGCCAGGGTTGGGACAAAAACCGGGCCCATTACCTGCCAAATTTCGTGTCCGAGGATCAGGCCGAACCGCTCAGCCGCCGTTCTCTCTACACGCCTGAAAATGCCGTGCTGATCCTGGCCCTGGGCCGGCTGCATGAAAACAAAGGCTTCGACGTGCTGCTGCGCGCCATGGCGCGGGTGCCCAACACCTACCTATGGCTGGCCGGCGACGGCCCCTTGCGGGAAAACCTGGAAAAGCAGGCGGAAGACCTGGGCATCAAGCCGCGCGTGCGGTTCCTCGGCTGGCGCGAGGATACGGCGGAACTGTTCGCCGCCTGCGACCTGTTCGTCTGCCCGTCGCGGCACGAGCCGCTGGGCAACGTGGTGCTGGAGGCCTGGGCCCAGGGGGTTCCCGTGATCGCCGCCGACAGCATGGGGCCGGGCACCCTGATTGAGCATATGGACTCAGGAATCCTGGTGCCGGTCGACGATTCAGACGCCCTGGCCCGGGCCGTGCGTGCCGTGATCGACGATTACGAATTGGCGGACCATATCGCCCGCCGTGGCCGCGAGGTCTATGAAGAGAGATTCACGGAAGGCCAGGTCGTGCAGCGTTATCTGGACTTTTTTCAATCGATTGTTACCAATCGGGAAAACTGACGTAAGATCATCCCATGTGCGGTATCGCAGGCATCATGACACGAGACGGCTCCGCCCCGCCGGCGGGGGTTCTCGACGCGCTGGCCGTTGCCCTGGCCCATCGCGGACCTGACGGCCACGGCCGTCATGTCGACGGCGACGTGGGCCTGATTCAGACGCGGTTGGCGATCATCGACCTGGAAACGGGCGACCAGCCCATCGCAGCCAAGGGGCCTGACGGCAACGAGGCGGTTCTGGTCGCCAACGGGGAAATCTATAATTATGTCGAGGTCAAGCTCGACCTGGGCCGGGTTCCGTTCAAGACGCGGTCCGACTGCGAGGTCCCGCTGCAGCTTTACCTGCGCGAGGAACTGGGCTTTACCGAGCATCTGCGCGGCATGTACGCCATTGCCATTCATGACCGCGCCCGTGGCCGTCTGGTGCTGACCCGCGACCCGTTTGGCATCAAGCCGCTGTATTTCACGCAGTCGGGCGCGGCCTTCGCCTTTGCGTCCGAACCGCAGGCGCTGATCCGCGCCGGGCTGGCGACGGCGCGCCTCAACCCCATGGCGCGGGACGAGATGCTGCAGATGCAGTTCTCCTCGGGCCGGGAAACGCCTTTTGCCGGGATCGAGCGGGTGCTGCCGGGGGAAACCCTGATCGTCGAGAAGGGCCGGGTGATCGGGCGCAACCGCATGTCGGCCCTGCCCGACGGCCCGCCCAAGGGCCTGGGCCGGTCGGATGCCCTGATGCGGCTCGACGATTTGCTGGATGACGCGGTCGGGGTGCATCAGCGCGCCGACGTGCCCTATGGCATGTTCTTTTCTGGAGGCATCGATTCCACGATCCTGTTGGCCATGATGTCGCGTCTCAACGAACGCCCCGTCACCGCCTTCACCGCCGGGTTTTCGGGCACCCAGGTCCATGACGAACGCGCCCTGGCCCGCGAGATCGCGTCCCATATGGGCGCCGATCACCACGAGGTTGAATTCGGCGCCGCCGATTTCTGGGATCTGCTGCCGGAGATCGCCGCCGCGGTCGATGATCCGGCGGCCGATTATGCCGTGCTGCCCAGCTACAAACTGGCCCGCACGGCCCGCGCGGCGGGGATCAAGGTGATCCTGTCGGGCGAGGGCGGGGATGAGATATTCGCCGGCTACGGCCGCTATCGCCGGGCCACGCGCTGGCGCCTGCTGGGCGGCCGCCCCATGCGCGAACGGGGGGCCTTGGAAGGCCTGGGCGTTCTGCGCGAGGAAACCCGCGCCTGGCGGGGCGGCATCGAGATGGCCGAGGAAGAGGCCCAGGGCAAGGGCTGGACTGCGCTGCAGCGGGCCCAGGCCGTGGACATGGCCGACTGGCTGCCCAACGACCTGCTGACCAAGCTCGACCGCTGCCTGATGGCCCATGGGGTCGAGGGCCGGGTGCCGTTCCTGGACCCCAAGCTGGCGGCTTTCGGCTTCGGCCTGCCGGACGGGCTGAAGGTGCGGCGCGGGCGCGGCAAATGGCTGCTCCGCAAGTGGCTGGAAAAAGTCGTGCCGATGTCCCGGCCGTTCGCCGCCAAGCGCGGGTTTACCGTGCCCGTGGGCGAATGGATCGTGGCCGAGGGCCGGCGCCTGGGCCCGCTGGTCGCGGCCCAGGCGGGGGTTGCCGAAATCTGCCGCCCCGATGCGGTGGCCAGCCTGTTCCGCAACGCCGGCAAGCGCGAGATGCAGGCCGCCTGGACGCTTCTGTTCTATGCCGTCTGGCACCAGCACCATATCCTGGGTGGGCTGCCCAAGGGCGGCGTCCTCGAAGTTTTGGGAGAGGCCGTCTAAGCCGTGACCGAACCGCAGACCCTGACCCTCCGCCGGCCCGACGACTGGCATGTGCATTTCCGCGACGGCGTCATGATGGCGGCCGTCGTGCCGTTCACGGCGCGCCAGATGGCCCGCGCCATCGTCATGCCCAACCTGGTGCCGCCGGTGACCACGGCGGCCTTGGCGTCGGCCTACCGCGACCGCATCCTGGCCGCCGTGCCGGACGGTGTCGATTTCACGCCCCTGATGACCGCCTATCTGACCGACAGGACTGATGCGGACGACCTGGCCGCAGGGTTCAAGGACGGCGTGCTGACGGCGGTGAAGTATTATCCCGCCGGGGCCACGACCAATTCGGATTCCGGCGTCACCGCCATCGACAAGGTCACGCCCGTGCTGGAACGCATGGCCGAGATCGGCATGCCGCTTCTGGTCCACGGCGAGGTCACGGACGCCGACGTCGACGTGTTCGACCGCGAGGCCGTGTTCATCGACCGTACCCTGGCGCCCCTGACTGCGCGCCTGCCGGGGCTCAAGATCGTGTTCGAGCACATCACCACGGCCGACGCGGCGGCCTTTGTCGAAGGGGCGGGGGACAACGTGGCCGCCACGGTGACGGCGCACCATCTGGTCATCAACCGCACGGACATCTTCCGGGGCGGTATCCGCCCGCATCTCTACTGTCTGCCGATTGCAAAACGTGAAGTCCACCGCCAGGCCTTGGTCAAGGCCGCGACCTCGGGCAATCCGAAATTCTTCCTGGGAACCGACACGGCGCCCCATGCGGCCCATACCAAGGAAGCGGCCTGCGGCTGCGCCGGTATCTTTTCCGCCCCGGCGGCGATCGAGGTCTATGCCGAGGTGTTTGATAGGGCCGGGGCGCTCGACAAGCTGGAAGCCTTCGCGTCCCTCAACGGTTCGGCATTCTACGGCCTGCCCGTGAACGATACGACCATCACCCTGGAACGCAGCCCCTGGGAGCAGCCGGAAGCGGTGGACCTGCCGGGCGGCGACCGTCTGGTTGCCTTTCGCGGGGGCGAAACGCTTGCTTGGCGGTTGGTCGACTGATCGCGCTGCCCCGTTGACCCGGGGCGGGGGCTTCTCTACACCAAATGAAACTCATCCACACCGAACCACCGCTCCCGGGAGGCACGCTCATGTCCACGTTCAAGGCTCTGTTGCTCGAAGAAACCGACGGCAAGGTTTCGTCGTCCGTTCAGGACATCGACGAGGCCCGTCTGCCCGAAGGCGACGTCACCGTCGCCGTCAAGTATTCCACCATCAACTACAAGGACGGCATGGTCATCAACGGCATTGGCCGGCTGGTGCGGGACTATCCGCATGTTTCGGGCATCGATTTTTCCGGCGTCGTCGAAGCCTCCGACAACCCGAATTACAAGCCCGGCGACGAGGTCATCCTGACCGGCTGGCGCGTCGGCGAGGTTCATTGGGGCGGCCACGCCCAGAAAGCGCGGGTCAAGGGCGATTGGCTGGTGCCGATGCCCAAGGGCCTGGACCTGAAGCGCGCCATGGCGGTCGGCACGGCGGGCTTCACGGCCATGCTGGCGATCATGACCCTGGAAGATCACGGCCTGACGCCGGAAAACGACGGCGAGGTGCTGGTCACCGGCGGCTCCGGCGGCGTCGGCTCGGTCGCCACGTCGATCCTGGCCAATCTGGGATATCGCGTCGCGGCGTCCACCGGCAGCCCGGACTCCCACGCCTATCTGAAGGACCTGGGGGCGACGACCATCGTCGATCGGGCCGAGCTGGAAGAAGCGCCCAAGGGGCCGCTCGCCCGCGAACGCTGGTCCGGCGCCATCGACAACGTCGGCGGGCCGACCCTGCACACGGTGCTGGCGACCCTGAAATACTGGGGCACCTGCGCCTCCGTCGGCAATGCCGGGTCGTTCAAGCTGGAAACCACGGTTCTGCCGTTCCTGCTGCGCGGCATCAACCTGTGCGGAATTGACTCGGCGACCTGCCCGAAAGACCGGCGCGTCACGGCCTGGAACCGTATCGCCAAGGATCTGCCGCTCGACAAGCTGGATGCCCTGACGGAAACGGCGGGCCTCGCCGATCTGCCGGACCTTGCCGGCAAGATCCTCAAGGGCCAGCTGCGCGGACGCACGGTGATCGACGTCAATTCATGATGTCAGGCGGGGGCATGGACATGGGGCAAGCGGCTAAGGTCGCGGCGTTTCAAAAACTGCACGCCGACCCGGGATGTTTCATCATCCCCAATCCCTGGGACCGGGGCTCCGCCCGCATGTTGGAAGCCATGGGCTTCAAGGCGTTGGCGACGACCAGTGCGGGATATAATCTTTCCCGGGGCGAGGCCGACGGCGACGCGACGATTGAGGATCATTTCGCCCATTTCCGGGAGCTCTGCGCCAGCGTCGATGTCCCCATGAATGCGGACTTCGAGAACGCCTATGCCGAGACCGCCGATGGCGTCGCCGACAACATCCGGCTGGCGGCGGGCACAGGGCTCGCCGGCGGATCGCTCGAGGACTACGACGGCAAGACCATCTATGACATGGCCGAGGCGGTTGACCGGCTGACGGCCGCCGTCGAGGCGGTGCGTGCGGTCAACCCGCCCTTCGTGCTGACCGCCCGGGCGGAAAACCTGATCCGCGGCAACCCTGATCTGGACGACACCATCAAGCGGCTCCAGGCCTATCAGGAAGCCGGCGCCGACGTTCTGTACGCGCCGGGGCTCAAAACGGCGGACGACGTGCGCGTCGTGATCTCGTCCGTCGACCGGCCGGTCAACGTCCTGGGCGGTATCGCCGGCATGACGCTGAATTACCGGGAAATGGCGGAACTGGGCGTCAAGCGCATCAGCGTCGGCGGCTCCCTGTTTCGCTCGGCCTACGGAAAAGCCATGGCGGACGCCCGGGAAATGCTCGATGCCGGAACCTTCGGCTTCGCCACCAGCGCGCCGCCGCTGTCGGCGTTCGACACGCTTTTCCGGCGGGGATGACGGGCTGCCTGGGCGGCCCGAATTAACCGATTGCTAACCATCCCGTGTCATCCTGAAGTCGGACGAGTTTTTGACGCAGGATGGGACAGAACACCCATGAGAAAGATCATCGCAGCCATTGCCTTCTCGGCCGTGCTGACCGCGTGCGGTTACGTGGACAAGTACGAGGAAGGCGTCGCCGGTTACGAGCCCACCTATTGCTACGCGGCGCTCGGCGGCGGCGTGGAATGCTATCGCGAACCCATCGCCGGCGAGGACCGGCGGTTGGTCAACTATTACGGCAAGCATCCGTCGCGCTTTGACGCCCCGGCCAAACCGGCCCCGGCCCAGTATCAGGCGCCGCCCATGGTCAACGCCTGGGTTAAGGATCCGGAACCCGTGGTCCGCGCGATGCCCAAGGGCGATCTCACGGATCGGCCGTGGCTGGCTTCCGATTACCAGGAGCCGGTGGCCCGCGCGGCCTCGCCGGCCGCGACCCAGGCTCTGCTGCGCCAGGCCCATGAACACCTCAGCCGCTCGATCCAGCAGGATTCGCAGGACAAGCTGAACAGCCTGAATGGGGCGGCAAACGAGGATGCGCCGCCCTTTCGTTAATACGGGCATCTGATCTTTCGCTGAAAAGCCCGGAAATCCAGCCTCTTGAGGTCTGAATGACCGTCCCGTCCCTGGGGCGGCCATTCGACTTTTCGAATATTCCACAGCTTTTTGGACGCTTGTGATGCATATCACATGACTCTTTTAGTGGTATTTGCTACGAGTCCCTTTCCACAAACCTGACAAAAATCTGACATGTTGACGGAGGGGTGCGGTGGACCAGGAAAAGACTCGAAAACCAGCCATCAAGCAGACCGAACTGCAGCGTTTGCAGAACGAAATGGTCGGCGGCGCGGCAGCGGATAAGGCGAAAAAGGCTCCGTCCGCCGCGAGAGCCGGCATGATGAAGGGTGCGCGCAACGCCTGCGGCCCGCTCAACGGCCGCGATTGGCGCTGGAGCGCCAGCTAGGCCCTAGGCCGGATGCCGGCTTTCCGGTTACGATAGGAGCAGGCGGCGGAGTTCCGTTGCCAGCATGACGGCGGCGGACAGCAGGCCCAACCAGGGAATCCACGACGCGACGATGTAGGCGCCGGGCGGTGACGGGGCCTGGCGCTTGAGCCGGATCAGCGCCGCGTTGACGGCCACGAAGATAATCAGGATCACGGCGCTGGTGAATTTGGCCAGGGTGGCCACGGGGAAAAGCAGGGCCAGGACCAGAATTGCCCCCGTGGCCCATAGGGTCGCGTTGACCGGGGTCGGCGTTCGCGACGACACCACGCCGAGATGGCCGGGCGCCAGGGAATCACGAGCCATGCCGTAGAGCACGCGGCTCGCCATCACCAATTGCACCATGATCCCGTTCACCGTCGCCAGCATACTGATTACGCCGAGCACCCAGGCCGGCAGCCAGGGCGTGCCGCGCACCAAAGCGGCCAGCGGCGTGCGTTCCTGGGCCAGATCCGCCGGCGCCATGGTCAGCACGGCGGACAGCGAGACCAGGATGTAAAGCACGCAGACCCCGGCGATGCAGATCAGGATGGCGACCGGCAGGGCGACCCGGGCGTTCTTCGTTTCCTCCGCGACGTTGACCATGTCTTCAAAGCCGATGAAGGCATAAAAGGCCAGGAAGGCGCCCGCGAACAGGCCGGCCCAGGCGGCCCCGTCCGCCCCGACGGCGACGATCTCCGGCAGGCGGGCCGGCAGGTCCGCGAAACTGCCGGACGTGGCGGCGATCACGAGAATCAGGCCGCCGATCTCGACCACGGTAATCAAGGTCACCAGCCAGACCGATTGCCGGATGCCCCAGATGGCGACCGCGCCAAGTCCCAGGACCAGGGCGGCGGCCAGCGGCTCCCGCGGCAGGGCGACGAAGTCCTGCAGGAATCCCGCCGTGGCGTTGGTCAACGCCGCCGAAGAGGTAATGCCGATCACCACCACCAGCCAGCCGATGCCCCGCGACAGCCAGGACATGTTAAAGGCGCGTTCCACGTAGCGGACTTCGCCGGCGCTCACCGGATGGCGGGATGCCAGTTCCGCGTAGGAGAACGCCGTCAGCAACGCGAGGAGCGCGGCGGCGGTGAAGGCGAGGGGGGCGTGCATGCCGGCGATGCCCGCGACCTCGCCCGTCAGGGCATAAATGCCCCCGCCGATCATGGTGCCGAGGCCGTAGAATACCAGGTGCGGCAAGGAGATGCTGCGCTTCAGTCGGCCGGTTTTCGCGGGATCGGGGCGCATGACGGTCGATTCCTTGCATCGATGACGGGGCGGCGCCAATCCTAATCGCAGGTCGCTGCCGCTGTCTTGGCCTGGATCAAGTCCCGGTCGAATCAGGTCGCGCTTGACACCCGTGCATCAGGGCCTTAAATCCCTCCACGCCGTCGCGCGGATGCTCTCGGGCCCGCACCTCGGCTCCCCGCCTGGGGCGGAGTAGCTCAGCTGGTTAGAGCAGCGGAATCATAATCCGCGTGTCGGGGGTTCGAGTCCCTCCTCCGCTACCAATTTTTCCATGGATACGGTCGGATCATCCGTCCCGGTCCAGGATGCATGGAGGCCGCCACATGGCCGGCAAGAAATCCAAGGGTAAAAGCCCTCAGTTCCTGATGTTCAACGTCACCTACGGCGACGGCACGGTGACTTCCAATCGCCGGGTGTCGACGGACCTGCTCGACCAGTCCTATGGCGACGCCCTGGAAGACCTGGTGCGCGCCGCCATCGAACAGCAGGACAATGACATCGCCGAGCGGTCGGGCCAGACCCGCGCGCCGATCAAGTCCATCGCCAAGGCGTAACAGGCCGGCCGCCGCCGTAACCACGGCGGATCGAGATGGGGAAAGCGGGCTTTCGGGCCTGCTTTTTTTCATCCCGTGTCCCTGCAATTTGTATACAATCCAAAATGCTGGGAGGTAGGCAGGGGCGGGCGATTTTCCGTCCCGAGGCGTTTCCGGCATGCCCTCGTAACCGGATGACGTCCCCGTGCAGACCGACAATCCCGCCATCGCCAGACAGTTCGAACGGTTCGGGCCGTCCTATCGCTGGTGGGCGACGGCCTGCGGAATGCTGGCGTCGATGACGATGGTGCTGTCATCGACCATCGTCAACGTCTCCATTCCCTCGATCATGGGCGCCTTCGGCATCGGCCAGGACCTGGCGCAATGGGCGTCGACGGCGTTTCTTACGACCATGGTCGCGAGCCAGCTGCTCAATTCCTGGACCTCGCGCTTTATCGGGCCGCGCAACACCTGTCTGATGGCACTTGGCGTGTTCGCCGCAGGCGCCGTATTGGCGGCGGTCAGCCCGTCCATCGAGGTGTTGATCCTGGGCCGCATCATGCAGGGGTTCAGCGCCGGCCTGGTGCAGCCCCTGGCGCTGGCCACGGCGGTCGCCGTGTTCCCGCCGGAACGCCGGGGCTTGGCCGTCGGCACCGTCGGCATGGGCATCGCCCTGGCGCCCACCTTCGGGCCGCTGGTCGGTGGCGTGACCATCGATCTGGTGACCTGGCGTCATGTCTTCATCGTGCCGCTGCCGCTGGTCGCCTTGTCGGCGATCATGGCGTTGACCTTCATGCCCGCGCGCAATCCCCTGGAAAAGAAGCCGAGCTTCGATTGGATCGGATTCATTCTGCTGTGCGTGGCGCTGATTACCCTCATGGCGGGGATCGGCAACGGCCAGCGCTGGGGCTGGGACTCGGCCAAGTTCCTGACATTCATGCTTGTCGGAACTCTCTCGGCGGTTCTGTTCGTGGCGACCCAGATGCGCTCCAACAGTCCGCTCTTGGATCCCAAGCTGTTTCTCGACGCGCGCTTCGCCTCGGCCGTGGCCGTGGCCTTCGCCTTCGGGCTCGGCAATTTCGCGACCAACTATTCGATCCCCCTGTTCACCCAGACCATCCAGGGCTACACGGCGACCAAGGCCGGCTTGGTCCTGGTGCCGGCGGGGCTGTTGCTGGTCATGATGATGCAGGCCTCGGGGCGGCTCGCCGATGCGGTCCCGCCCCATTGGCCGATCATCGTCGGCTGCAGCACCTTCGCTGTGGCGGCCATGGTGCTGGCGACCATTGACGTCAACACGGCCTTTGTGACGGTGGCGCTGCTGGCCATGTGGACGCGCGGCTCCATGAGCCTGATTTCCCCCAACATGGGCAAGGCGGCGCTTTCCGCGGTGCCGGCGGACAAGATCGCGCAGGGGGCGGGAACCTTCAATTTCTTCCGCCAGATGGGTGGCGCCTTCGGTGTCAACATGACGGCCGTGACGATCGAAATGCGTACCGCCTATCACGCCGATTTCCTGACCGCGACCCAGACCAACGCCAAGGGACCGACGGCGGAGATGCTGGACAAGGTGCGCGACCTATTGAACGCGGGCGGCGTGCCGGCCCCCGCCGACGGTGCCATGGCCTTGGATTTTCTGGGCCGCGTCCTCTACGCCCAGGCCAATACCTTCGCGTTCCATGATTCGTTCCGCCAGATCGCCCTGGTCTTCGCCCTGACCCTGATCCCGGCCATCGTGCTGGGGCGCTCGCGATCGAAGGAATAGGCCCGCGGAATAGGCCTGCCATGCATCTGTCCGGCAGGGCGGGTTACTTCACCGCTGCCGCCGTGCGGATCGGAAGGATCACGCGGACGGTGGTGCCGCGGCCAACGCGGCTGTCGATCTGAAGCTCGCCGCCGTGGGCCTCGGTCAGGGCCTTGGCGATGGTCAGGCCCAGCCCGGTGCCCAACTGGGCGATATGCGGGTCGGAATGCAGCTGCTGGAACGGCTCGATCACGCGTTCAAGCTTTTCGTCGGGAATGCCCTTGCCGGTATCGGACACCTCAAGGATGTGGCGGTCCGGCTCCTCGCGGGCGTTCAGGGTCACCAGGCCGCCCGGCGGCGTGAACTTCACGGCGTTGAACAACAGGTTGAGAACCACCTGCTTGATCGCGCGCTCGTCCGCGAAAAGGTGCGAGATCGTCTTCGGAACCTTGATGTCGAAATAGATCTGGTTGCAGTCGATGGCCCCGGTGACCACCCGCAGGCAGTCGTCGAACAGGGCGGCGATGTCGATGTCGGACCGATTGAGGGTGTTGCGCCCGGCCTCGATCCTCGACAAGTCCAGAATGTCGTCGACCAGGGACAGCAGATGGCGGCTGGAATGCATGATGTCGCCGGCATACTCGTGGTATTTCTCGGAGCCCAGGGGGCCGAAATACTGCCGGTTGATCATTTCCGAAAATCCGATGATGGCGTTCAGCGGCGTGCGCAGCTCGTGGCTCATGGAGGCGAGGAAGTTGGATTTCGCCTTGCTGGCCTGTTCGGCCTCCATCTTCGCCGAATACAGGTTTTCCAGCACCAGGTTGTATTGGCGCGCGATATCACCGGTGTCGGAATTGGGTTCGACCGGAATGGGCCGGGAGAAATCGCCGGTCAGGCGCTGCACCTCCATGGACCGCAGAATGTCGAGCTGTTCCGTCGACTGGTTGTGTTCGCTGACGTTCAGGCCGATGCGCTCGGCCTCGGGCGACACGCGCAGCGGCACGATTTTGTTGATGAGCGACAGCAGGATGTAGCTGATGCCGAAGGCCCAGACGGCGGCGGTCAGCACGCCGGTGCCCTGGGCGACGAACTGTCCCCAGCGGTCGAGGCCGGTGCCGAGCGTTTCCAGGTCGCCCAGGAGGGCGACCGCCATGGTGCCCCAGACACCGGCGACGCCGTGCACGGGAAAGGCATAGACCACGTCGTCGAGCTTCCATCGGTCGAGCAGCAGGGACGTCAGCATGCAGAGCCCGCCGCCGACGGCGCCCAGGGTCACCGCGCCCGCGGTCGATACGCAATGAGCCGCCGGCGTGATCGCGACCAAACCGGCGAGGGCACCATTGAGCATGGTCGGCACGTCAAGCCGCTTCATGGTGATGGGGCCCAGCAGCATCGCGCCCAGGCCGCCGAAGGCGCCGGCGATGACGGTGTTGAGGATGATATGCGGCACCTTGTCCGTGGCCGCCAGGGTGCTGCCGCCGTTGAACCCGATCCAGCCGACCCAGATGATGAACACGCCCAGCGCCGCCAGTGGCAACGAGTGGCTGCGAAAGGGCGCGCCCGATCCGTCGAACCGCCCGGTGCGGGGGCCGATGATGATCACGGCGGCCAGGCTGACCCAGCCGGCGACGGAATGAACCACCGTGCCGCCGGCGAAGTCGACGAAGCCCAGCGCCGCCAGCCACCCCGAATCGCCGCCGAAAGCCCCGCCCCAGGCCCAATGGCCGAAGATCGGATAGATGAGCAGGGCGACGACAAGGCTGATCAGCAGATAGCCCGTGTAGCGCGCCCTCTCGGCGATGGCGCCGGATACGATGGTCGTCGCCGTGCCGCAGAACATGAGCTGGAAGACGAAGAAGGTCGCGGATTTGGGATCGGTTAGGGAGAACAGGAAATTCTCCGTCCCGATCAAGCCATTGTGGCTGGCGCCGAACATCAGGCCGAACCCGACGAACCAGAACACCCCGGCGGAGATGCAGAAGTCGGCGAAGTTCTTGGCCGCCACGTTTATCGAGTTCTTGGAGCGGACGGAGCCGCTTTCCAGGCAGCAGAACCCGGCCTGCATCATGAAGACCAATGCGGCGGCGATCAGGACCCAAACGATGTCGATCTTCGACGCGTCCATCAGGCGATTCCCGCCGTCATCCACGTGGCGCCGTGCATGGAGGGATCGATACGCCGGGCTGGGTCGGCGCCAGGGTGCGGCATTTGGATGTCAGCAAAAAGCCCCCCCCACGGAGCGTTAGATATTGTTGCACTGCAACATAACGAAATACTACGGTCCGCCGAACGTATGGACAAGGCCAAAAAATGGACTTTTGCGATGCAAAACCCACACCCGTCAACGCCGGGCTTTGACAGCACACGTCGAATGAATTATTGAATTCGGAATACGGAATTCAAAAAGGAATATGCGATGGTTCCCCTTGGTCCGACGCCCGCCCTGACAGAACGCGTGCGCGACGCCATCGTCGATTCCATCCTGCAGGGCACGTACCGGGCGGGCGACCGCTTGGCGCAGGAAAAGCTGGCGGAGCAACTGGGCGTGTCGCGTCAGCCGGTCAGCCACGCCCTGAACGTTCTGAAGGAACAAGGGGTTTTGGTCGCCTTCGGGCGCAAGGGCCTGACGGTGGCGCCCATGGATCCGGCGTTGGTCGTGCAGCTTTATCAAATCCGCAGTCCCCTTGACGGTCTGGCTGCCCGTTTGGCCGCGGGCCGCGTGGCGCGGGGAGAGGTCGCGCCCGGCGCCCTGGAGCCGCTGCGGGATTTGGTCGACCGGTATCAGGATCTTGGCCCCGGCGCGGCGAAGAAGCCCCGGGACCTGGCCAAGCGGATCAACGCCGACATGCGCTTCCACACGGCGCTCTACCGCTTGTCGGGCAACCCGCTGATCGAGGAAGTGACGCGGCCCCATTGGGTCCATTTCCGCCGTTCCATGCAGGCTGTGCTGACCCGCCCCGGCGGGCGGCCCCGGGCCTGGGACGAGCACCGCGCCATCCTGGCGGCGATCTTGGCCGGCGACGCGACCGAGGCCGAACGCCTGTCCATCCACCACACCCAGACCGCGGCGGCCACCGCCGAGGCCAGCCTGACCAAGGACCACCCTATCGAATGACCCTTCTGACCCTTGCGCCGGACGACGCGCTGCACTTCGAACATCAGGAACCGACGCGCGACGGCGCCCCGACCTTCGTTTTCGTCAACGCCCTTACTGGCAGCACCGCCGCCTGGGAAGCGGTGGTCGCGCCGCGCCTGCGGACAGGTGGATTCGGCACCCTGTCCTATAATTTCCGGGGGCAGGAGGGGTCGTCCTTCACCGCCGGAACGGAACTGACGCCGGATCTGATCGTCGATGACCTGTGCCGTCTGCTCGAGGCCCGCCGGCCGCGCAACGCCATCCTAACCGGTCTGTCCATCGGCGGCCTGTTCGCCGCCCAGGCCGTCCTGCAGGGCGCGCCGGCGCGCGGCTTGGTGCTGCTCAACACACTGCGCGAAATCGGCCCTCGCATCGCCTGGGTCAATGATGCCATGGAGGTCATCGTCGGGGCCGGCGGCGTACCACTGTTCATGGACGCCCTGTTTCCGTTGCTGGTGAACCAAGAGTTCGCAACCCAGATGCGGGGGAACTTCCTGAAGGGCGGCTACGTGCCGATGGACCCGGCTCACGGGCACATGAATCTCATGCGCAATGCCCGCGCCACGGATTGGGATATCGCCTATGACAAACTGACCCTGCCGACCCTGGTGATCACCGGGCATCAGGACCGGGTGTTCCTGGACGCGGAGGTTGTCGACCGCCTGTACAAGCGCCTGCCCGACGCGCGGCGCGAGGATTGGCCCGACGCCGGGCACCTGCTGCCGCTCGAGCGGCCGGACAAGCTCGCCGATAGCCTGGCGCGCTTCGGCGCGGATATGGAAGGCGCCGGGCGATGAACATTCCCGCGCGCTTCGCCTCGTTTGCCGTGTTCATCGGCGTGCTGGGCCATGCTTCGTCCGAATTCGTCGCCGCCGGTTCGGGGATCGCCGGGCCGGAACTATCGGTCTGGCGCTACCTTCTGGGCGGTGCCGGCCTGATCCTGGTGGCGTTGCTGATTTCGGGGCCGCGCCGGCTGCTGGCGCCACTCAAAACCCACGCTTGGGAAATGCTGTGGCTGTCGGTGATCGGCGTGTCTGGCGCCTACCTTGCCTTTCACTGGGCGCTCGACTTCGCCACGGTGATCCAGGTCGCGACCCTGGTCACGACGATCCCAATTTTCGTCGGGCTCGCCAATCGCATGATGGTGGGTCAGCCGATGACAGCGGTCAAGATCGTCACCGGCCTGTGCGCCGTGGCGGGGCTGGTCCTGTTGATCACCGACGGCGTTCTCGACACGCTGCTGGGCGGCAGGGACTCCATTTGGGGCGTTCTGCTCGCCCTGGCTTGCGCCATCCTGGCGGCGGTTTATGCCGTCCGGGTAAAGCCCATCATCGCCCAGTACGGCGCCCTTAACGTCACCGCCTTGTCCATGGCGATTGGCGGCCTCGGCCTTTGGTTGGGCGTCGGTGTCGGGTTCTCCGTCTGGGTCGATCCGCTGACCTTGTTCGACCGGTCGGCGGAACGCTCCGCCTGGATCCTGACCCTGGCGTTGTGGAACACCACGATCACGCAGTACCTGTGGATCGGAGGTCTGGCGGCGGCGGTGGACATGACCCGCGCCAGCTACCTTTTCTTCCTCAAGCCCATCATTGCGGCGGCCCTGGCTCTGGTGTTTCTGGGCGACGACATATCCGTCCTGCAGGCCGGAGCCATCCTGGTCGTCACCGGGTCTGTGTTCATCGAGATGTACTGGTCGCGGATGACGGCCATGATGCCGGAGCGGTTCCGGCGGGCGTGACGTCCTTTCGGGACTGGTTTGCCGGCACCGATATTTCGCATTGCAAAACTAAATTCCGAAAATTGACGGCATTGTTCTGTCGTGACACAGTGCCCGCCGTCGGGATACGGGCGCTCCGCGCCCACATCCGGAACAGGGAGGCGGCGCGGACCCGCGCGCCGGATTGAGCCATATGACTATCCGCGCCGACCGCAGCACCCCGCCGCTGGATGACATTCCTGAAACGACCGAACCAGAGGACCGCCAGTTCGTTACCGCCCTGGCGCGGGGGCTCAGCGTGCTGCGCGCGTTTCAGCCCGGCGACGGCGTGCTCGGCAACGGCGATATCGCCGAGCGCACGGGTCTGCCCAAGCCGACGGTGTCGCGTCTGACCCATACCCTGACGCGGCTGGGTTATCTGGTCCATGCGGAACGCCTGGGAAAATACCGGCTGGGCCCGGGGGTGTTGTCGCTCGGCTATTCGCTGCTCGCGAACATGGACATCCGCAAGATCGCGCGGCCCTACCTGCAGGAGCTTGCCAACGCGTCCGGCCTGTCGCTCGCCCTGGGCTCCCGTGACCGCCTGAACATGGTCTATCTGGAACACGCCCGCGACGCCGGTTCGGTGACGCTGCGCCTCGACATCGGCTCGCACATCCCCATCGCCACGACCGCCATGGGCCGGGCCTTCCTGGCGGCCATTCCCGAGGACGAGCGCGCGTATCTGATGACGGCCATGGCCGAACGCGCGGGCCCGGCCTGGCCGACCATGGCGAAAGGCATCGAACGCGCCGTCCGGCAGGTCGCGACGCAGGGGTTCTGCACGTCCTTCGGCGAATGGCAGCATGACGTCAACGCCGTCGGCGTGCCGCTCCGATCCTTGGACGGGGCTACGGTCATGGCACTCAACTGCGGCGGCCCGGCCTTCCTCCACAAGCCGGAAAAGCTGGAGGCGGAATGGGGTCCGCGCCTGGTCAATGTGGCGCGTACCATCGAAGCCGACATGCAGAACGGATTGGCCGCCCAGGGAACTTGGTAACGGCCGGCCGCAGCGGGAGAAGCAAGCATTGGACCTGAACCTGACACCTGAGGAATTGGCTTTTCAGAACGAGGTGCGCGGATTTCTGCGCGCCAACATTCCGCCCGCGACCAAGCGCAAGGTCGATCTCGGCCTGAAGCTGGTGAAGGACGATTACGTCGTCTGGCAGCGTATCCTGCATGCGCGGGGCTGGATCGCCCCCAGTTGGCCCAAGGAATACGGCGGTCCCGGCTGGTCGCCCGTGCAGCGCTTTCTTTATGAAGAGGAATTGGCGGCGGCGTCGAGCCCGCGGCTTATCACCTTCGGGCTCAAGATGTTGGGGCCGGTGCTGATCGAATTCGGCACGGATGAACAGAAGGCGTATTTCCTGCCGCGCATTCTGGCCAGCGAGGATTGGTGGTGCCAGGGCTTTTCCGAACCGGGGGCGGGCTCGGATTTGGCGTCGCTAACCACCCGGGCGGAACGGGACGGCGACCATTACGTCGTCAACGGCCAGAAAACCTGGACCACCTTGGCGCAATACGCCGACTGGATATTCTGCCTCGTGCGCACCTCGACCGAGGGCAAGAAGCAGCAGGGCATTTCCTTCCTTTTGATCGACATGAAAACGCCGGGCGTCACCGTGCGCCCGATCAAGACCTTGGACGGCGGGCAGGAAATCAACGACGTGTTCCTGGAAAACGTCCGCGTGCCCGCCGAAAACCTTGTCGGTCGGGAAAACGACGGCTGGACGATTGCCAAGTTCCTGTTGAGCCATGAACGCTTCGGCATTGCCGGGGTCGCGCGGTCGAAGAAACAGATGGAACGCCTGCGCGACATCGCGGCCATGGAAATGAAGCGCGGCTGCCCGCTGATCGAGGACGTCCGGTTTCGCGAGCGCATGGCCGTGGTCGAGATTGAGCTGACGGCGCTGGAGATGACCGAACTGCGCCTGCTGTCCGAGGAAGCGGCCGGGCGCAAGCCGGGGCCCGAGGCCTCGATCCTGAAACTGAAGGGCACCCAGGTGCAGCAGGGCATCACCGAACTGCTGCTGGAAGCCGTCGGCAACCGCGCCCATGCCTTCGATCCGGGTATTCTGGAGGACGAGTGGCCGGGGGTGGGCAACGACGGCCCGCCCGTGCCGGAGCATGCGGCGACGGTGGCCAGCCATTATTTCAACTGGCGCAAGGCGTCAATCTACGGCGGCAGCAACGAAATCCAGCGCGGCATCATCGCCAAGGCGATCCTCGGACTCTGACAGGTATCCTCCGACCATGAACTTCACCTTCTCCGACGAGCAGATCCTGATCCGCGACATGGCGGAACGCTTCTTCCGCGACGACTACGGGCTCGATGCCCGACGCAAACATCAGGCATTGCCCGGCGGCTTCTGCCGCGACACCTGGGCGCGGTTCGCCGACATGGGCTGGCTCGCCCTCGGCATTCCCGAGGACCTGGGCGGCATCGGCGGCGGCACGGTCGACATGGCGATCCTGATGGAAGCCATGGGCGGCGGCCTGGCGGTCGAACCGTTCCTGGCGACTGTGGTGCTGGGCGGCACGCTGGTCCGGGATGGGGCTTCACAGGGCGTTCAGGCGGACTTGCTGCCGCGATTGGCGGCCGGAGACCTGCACCTTTCCTTCGCCTATTCGGAAGCGCAGTCGCGCTATGATCTCAACGACGTGCGGACCCGCGCCCGGGCCGACGGCGGCGGTTACGTGCTCGACGGGGTGAAGACCATGGCGCTCCACGCCGGGACGGCGGACCGGATCGCCGTCACCGCCCGCACGGCGGGCGCGGAACGGAACGACGGCGGGATTACCCTGTTCCTGATCGATGCCGACGCCCCCGGCGTGATGATTTCGGATTATCCCACTGTCGACGGGCTGCGCGCCGGGGATGTGACCCTGGAAGGCGTGCGGGTCGGCAAGGATGCTGTTCTGGGCGACGTCGATGGCGGCTTGGCTCTGACCGAGGCGACAATCGACCGGGCGGCGGCCCTGGTTTCAGCGGAAGCCGCCGGGCTGATGGCCGCCCTCACACGTGATACGGTCGCCTTCCTGAAGGAACGCAAGCAGTTCGGCCGACCCTTGGGTGATTTTCAGGCCCTGCAGCACCGCGCCACGGAGATGTACATGGAAACGGAACTGACCCGCTCGCTCGCCTATATGGCCGCCGTGCGCCAGGACGGCGATGACCGCATGGTCGCCCGCCGCGCGGCCTCCCAGGCCAAGGCCAAGGCCGGGCAGGCGGGCCGCCTGATCGGCCAGGAGGCGGTGCAGCTTCACGGCGGCATGGGCGTGACGGACGAGATGCCCGTGGGCCATTATTTCAAACGCCTGACCCTGATCGACCACAGCTTCGGCGACCGGGCGCATCACCTGGAGCGTCTGGCGGACATGGCATGACCGCTGGAAATGCGAAGGAACCCGCTGTTCTCGGCCTGCTGTGGCTGGTGGCGCTGGCGGTCTCAGCCATTGGTCCGGCGGACCGCCTGACCTGGTTCATGGAAGTCCTGCCGGTGATCATCGCCCTGGTCCTGATGGCGGCGACGCAGCGCGGCTTTCCCCTGACGCCGCTGCTCTACCGCCTGGCCTTTCTGCACGGCTTGGCGTTGATCCTGGGCGGCCATTACACCTATGCCCATGTGCCGCTGGGGTTCTGGTTTCAGGATCTGTTCGACCTGGCGCGCAATCCTTACGATCGCATCGGGCATTTCTTCCAAGGCTTCGTGCCGGCGCTCCTGGCGCGGGAGGTTTTGATCCGCAAGGGTTTCCTGCCCCGGGGACGCATGCTGTTTTTCATCGTGACCTGCATCTGTCTGGCGTTCAGCGCGTTTTACGAGCTGATCGAATGGTGGGCGGCGGTGCTTCTGGGGCAGGGGGCGGTGGAATTCCTGGGCACCCAGGGTGACGTATGGGACAGCCAATGGGACATGTTCATGGCCTTGTTCGGGGCCGTGCTGGCGCAGCTTTTACTGGCCCGGCGCCACGATCACGAGATCGCGAATATCAGATAATGTGGATTTCGCGACCGACCGTTCCGTGAGATACTTGGGGCCTATCCACCAGTCTGGGAGGCTGACACCATGAAGAAGTTGATCCTGTCCGCCGCGGCCGCATTTCTGCTTGCAGCGTCACCGGCCTATGCCGGTTCATGTCCGAAAATCATGAAGCAATTTGACGCGGCGATATCCAAGTCAAGTGCTTCTGCCGAGAATAAGACGAAGGCGATGGCCCTTCGTGCCGAAGGCGAAGCCATGCACAAAGCCGGCAAGCATGCCGAAAGCGTCAAGGCGCTGAACGACGCCATGAAACTTCTCGGCGGCATGTAGCACCACTGTTTAATCGCATCACCGATATCGATGCCGAACCGGCCCTTCGGGGCCGGTTCCATTTTCACCGTCCAGCTTTCTGATCCCGTTCCCATCCTGCCAAGACCAAGAGCCTGATCTATGACCATCACCTCCATCGACATCCTGCGCGTCGGCGTACCCTTCGACACCGGCGGCCCGCGTCAGGGCATGCGCCCGGGGCTGAACACCAATCCCTGGCTGGTCAACGAATCCCTGATGGTCCGGATCGAGACGGCGGACGGTCTTGAGGGCTGGGGCGAGGGCTTCGGCCATTTCAGCAATCCCGGCACGGAGGCGATGCTCAAGGACCTGATTACGCCCTGGTTCATCGGCCGCGACGCGGCGGACCTGGAAGGTCTGATGGACGGCGCCCACAAGTCGTTCTTCGGCTTCGGCCGCCAGGGACCCTGCATGTACGCGCTGTCGGCTCTCGACATCGCGTTGTGGGACCTGCGGGCGAAACGGACGGGCACGCCGCTGTACCAGCTTCTCGGCGGGCCCGCGGGCGACGCCACGGTTACTCGCTATGCCTCGCTCATGCGTTATGGCGGCGACCGGGATGCCATCGCCCGCAACACGGACCGCGCCGCCAAGTTGGGCTTTCCCATGGTCAAGCTGCATGAACGCGACATGCCCGCCTTCATGGCCGCGCGCGAAGCCGCACCCGAGGGTATGGCCATCACGCTCGACGTCAACTGCCCCTGGACCGTCGAGGAGGCCTGTGGGGTCGCCCGCGAGTTGAAGGAACGGGAACATGTGAAGGGCGGCTTTTTATGGCTGGAAGAACCCGTCTGGCCGCCCGAGGATTTCGACGGCCTGGCCCGGGTGCGCGGCGAGGGAACCGGCATTTCCGGCGGCGAGAACATCGGGTCCCTGACCGAATTCGGCCATGCCATTCAGGCCGGCGCCTACGACATTATTCAGCCTTCGGTCGCCAAGGTGGGCGGTGTATCGACGGTCAAGGAGGTCTTCTCCATGGGCCGGGCGGCGGGCCTGCGCGTCGTGCCGCATAGTTTTTACTGGGGCCCCGGTTACGTGGCGACGGCGCATCTCATCGCGGCGCAGCCCGAGCCGGTATGGCTGGAAACGGCCTTCATCGAATACGCGGAAAACCCCCACGACCTGATCGACCCGTTCGACCCGAACATGACCTTGTCCGCCGACCGCCCTGGCCTGGGCTTCAACGCCGACGGTGCTTTGTTCGACCGCTACCTGATTTCCCGCAGCGTGATTTCCTGATCCCGCCGGATTTCGTGTGCAACAAAAAAAAGGCCCGCCGGGACACGGCGGGCCTTTTCTGAATTAAACAGGCTGTGGCGAAGGTTAGTGAATCTCCTTCGCCCCCTTCATGGCGGCCTTCAGCTTTTCGATGTCGAAGTCCGGCGCCTTGGCGGCCGTCAGGATGACCGCCTCGCGGCGGGAAATCCGTGCGACGGCCTCGGGGATTTTCTTCACCGCTTCGTCCGGGATCATCACCGCGCCATGGTGGTCGGCGTGGACGATGTTGTTGGTGACGACGGTCATGCCGTGGATGGTCACCTGGCAGTCGATATCGACGACATGAACCCAGGCATGGCTGGGGCCGACTTCGCCGCCGATCAGATTGAAGCCGCGCGCGCTGTCCTTCAAATCGCGGAACGATCCGTTGGTCACGCCGCCGACGGCGCCCAGGCCCTTGTGCACGGTGGTCTGGACCTCGCCCCAGAAGGCGCCGTAGCCGGGCCGGGGGTCGATGTCCTGGATCACCACCACGGTCGGCTTGGGGCCCTGGGCGATGTACTCGTAATAGGCTTCGCGCTTGGCCGTCATTTCCGCCGGGGTTTCGTTGGGCGGTTCGGCGGCGCGGATGGTCGCCGTGCGGGCATAACCGCAGATCGGCGCCAAGTCCGGGTCGAGCGGCACCAGCGGCTCCGTCGTATAGCCGTGCCCCCGCCGTTCCGGGACGATTTCCTCAAGCGCGTTGCAGATGGTGGGCGTGTCCCATTGGGTTAGGACCGCCAAGTCCTCCGGCGTGAAATCGGTCAATTGGATGTCCTCTCTTTTTTTGGTTGTCGTCGCGCCCTATTCGGCCGCGCGGGTTTCCGCAGGTCCGGCGAAGGAGGCTTCGTCGAACGACCGTTCGTTGTCCCACACGTTCTTGGGGATCGGCAAGCCCGCGAAGTCGGCGTCGGTCAGGGGCCGATCCGGCTCGATCCCCAGCTTCTCGCGCAGCATCAGGATGATCTGGCGGGTATGCTGGCCCGTGTGCCAGCCCGTGCGTTCCAGAACTTCGTGGAGCGTCACCTCGCCGTAATAGACCTTGCCCGGCTGCTTGAAGTCAGTGGTCTTGCCGTCATGGTCCCACCAGGCGGCAAACCGCGCACGGGTATTTGCGCCGTAATCCAGCAGGTCCTGTTTGCTCTTCATCGTCCCGGGCAGAATGGATTTCAGCGCCTCGTAGGTATAGGGCGCATCGTTCTCGACCCGGTTGAGAAATACGTCTGCGATGTTGAAGACGTGATAGACCAACTGCCGGTAGGAACGCGGGCGGCCCGGCAGAAGTTCATCCAGACGGTCTTCCGGAATTTGCGCAAGGTAGCGTCCGGCGGCGTCGAGGTTCTGCAGGACCTTGTCCTTCATGTCCTCGGGGCTGAGCATTTTGTGGCCGTCATAGTCGAACCCGGCGACCTTGGCGACGTCGCGGAACACGGCGCCGTTGGCCCATTTGTCGCCCTTGGCGACGATCGGCACCAGGCGCACGCCCAAGGCTTCCAACTCCTTGAAGCCTTCCTCGTCCTCGATCACGTTGACGGAGACGAAGGGAATCCCGTGTTCAAGCAGGAATTCCTTGGTTTTCAGACAGCTGGAGCAGCCGGGCTGCCAGTAGACCTTGACGGGCAAATCTTCGCCATCGGGACGGCTTTGCGTTGATTGGGACATGTGACGTTTCCTCTCTGTTGGACCATTGAAACCAGCCCCTTTTGTATACAAAAGGATAGGCCTCCCGCCGTGATGTAGGCAAGCCGCATTGTCCCCGGTAGGGTGGGTGATCGGAAAAAATCTACAGCGGCGGCATAGAAAAACGAAGGCTTGCCGCAGGGGCCCGGCGCGCTAATCTGGCGCGCGACCGTCCATAACCAGAATAAACGACCCCAGGAGACCTTCCGTGACCCCTCTCGCCGGCATCCGCATTCTCGACCTGACCAACGTTTTGGCCGGACCCTTCTGTTGCCATCAACTGGCCCATATGGGTGCCGACGTGATCAAGGTCGAGGTTCCCGGTTCCGGCGACCTGGCCCGGCAATTGGGCGCCGATTCAGATTTGAACCGGAAGGGCATGGGAACCTCGTTCCTGGCCCAGAACACCGGCAAGCGGTCGATCACGATCAATATGAAGTCGGACAAGGGAAAGGAAATTTTCCACCGCCTGGTCGCCACCGCCGACGTCTTGGTGGAGAATTTTCGCCCCGGCGTCATGGACCGCTTGGGCGTCGGCTACGAGATGTTGAAAAAAGAACACCCGAACCTGATCTACTGCGCCATCTCGGGCTTCGGGCAGGATGGTCCTCTGAAGTCAGCCCCTGCCTATGACCAGATCATCCAGGGCATGGCGGGCGTGATGTCCGTGACCGGAACGCCGGAAACCGCGCCGCTGCGTGTCGGCTATCCCATGGCGGATACCATCGGCGGCATGACGGCGGCCTTTGCCGTGGCGTCGGCCTTGGGCAATAAGGATCCGAACAACCGCGGCTGCTTCATCGATGTCGCCATGCTGGAGGCGGTCCTTTCGACCATGGGCTGGGTGGTTTCCAACTTTCTGCAACTGGGCATGGAACAGCAGCCCATGGGCAACGACAACTTCACGGCCAGCCCGTCCGGTACCTTCCGCACCGGCGATGGGCCCATCAACATCGCCGCCAACAAACAGGAACAGTTCGAGGCCGTCTGCGACGTGGTCGGCCGCCCGGACCTGAAGACCGATCCGCGCTTCGCGGACCGCCAGGCGCGGCTCGACAACCGCCCGGTTCTGACGGCGCTTCTGGAGGACGCCATGGCCGCGAACACCGCCGCCCATTGGCGCGCGGCCTTGAATGCCGCCGGGGTGCCGGCGGGCGAGGTCCTGACTGTGCCGCAAATTTTGGCTCATCCGCAGATCGCCGACCGCGGATTGATCGCCACCTTCGCGAACGTGCCCGGTGTTGGCCGTGACGTAAGGGTCGCGCGGGCGGGGATCAAGATCGACCACGCCCCCGTGGCCACGAACACGCCACCGCCGCTGTTGGGCCAGGACACGGACGATCTGCTCGCCGAACTTGGGTACTCGGCGGCCGATATCGCGGCGTTGAAAACGGACAAGGCCGTCTGACCGCCACGGTCGGACTGCGCTTCATCGTTTTCACGCCCGGGCGCAGCCCTTATGCTCTGTCGATTGGGACTGTATGGGAGCACGGGGTCGATGATCCCCCGGATACTGTTCATCGGCGGCGACATTCAGGTGCTGGGCGTGCTGCGCGCGTCCTTGAAAGCACAGGAAGACGAATGGGAAATGGTCTTCGCCGAAGGCGCGGATAAGGGTATTGCCTGGCTGCGTGACGACGAATTCGACGTTGCGGTGATCGACGCCGACGCACCGGGGGTAAACGTCAATTCCATGCTCGGCCATTTGTCGGAAAACTACCCGCAGACCGTTCGCATCGTTATCTCGGAGTCGGATCAGTTTCTCCAGATATCGCGGCGCCAGAAAGCGTCCCACTACAGCGTCAGGAAACCCTGTCCGCGATCGAAATTCGTCGAAACGATCCGCAATGCCTATGGTCTGCACCGCGCCCTATGGCGTGAATCCCATGAAATGACGATCAGCGACATGCGCGAGATCCTGGTCGATTTCTTCACGGCCGAGATACTGCACCAAAAATTGCGGTTCGATGAAATCCCGGAGAAGATAAAGCCGTTCATTTCGCGCGATCTCCTGGACCGCATCGCGCCGCCGGTCGATGCCTTCGCGCCCGAAGGCCTGGAAACCGAACTGACGGGCGTGCGCGCCGGCGCGAACTGGCTCGATCCCGACTGATCGCGGTCGTCAGGGGGGGCGACCTCGGCTATAAGTCCCCTCGATATGAATGACAGGACATCTTCACAACCCGACGCGCATGCGTTCGACCTGAACGCCCTGGGCGAATTCATGGTGGCGCATCTGGACGGCGTCACGCTGCCGCTGACCGCCCGCCAGTTCGCGGGCGGCATGTCCAATCCCACGTTCGAGCTGACGGATGCGGCAGGACGGCGTTTCGTTCTGCGCAAGAAGCCGCCGGGCGACCTTCTGCCGTCGGCTCATGCGGTCGACCGGGAATTCCGCATCATGTTGGCGCTCAAGGGCGGCGCGGTGCCGGTGGCCGACCCCTTGGTCCTGTGTATGGATGACGGCGTCATCGGACAGGCATTCTACGTGATGGCTCATGTGGACGGGCGGGTGTTCCGCGAACTCGGCCTGCCGGGCATGGCTGCTGGGGAGCGGGCGGCGATCTATGATGCCATGAACGCCACCCTGGCCAAGCTGCACCGCATCGACTGGCGGGCGGCGGGGTTGGCCGACTTCGGCCGCGAGGGCGGCTATGCCGCGCGTCAGGTCAAACGCTGGACCGGCCAATACCAGGCCTCGGCCACGGACGACCTTGCGGCCATGAACCGGCTGATCGACTGGCTGCCGGAAAACCTGCCCGCGAATGCGGAGACGACCATCGCCCATGGCGATTTCCGCCTCGAGAACATGATTTTCCATCCGACGGAGCCGCGCGTGCTGGCCGTCGTCGATTGGGAACTGTCGACCCTGGGCGATCCGCTCGCTGATCTTGCCTACAACTGCCTGCCCTGGCACATGCCCGATGCGCGGCGCGGCGACCTGCGGGGCAACGATCCGGCGCGGACGGGCATTCCGGCAGAAGCGGACTATCTTGCTGCCTATGCAAAACGCACGGGCCGCGTCGATACGGGCGACTGGACATTCTATCTGGTGCTGTCCCTGTTTCGCCTGGGCGCCATCGCCCAAGGAGTCTACAAGCGGGGCCTCGACGGCAACGCGACCAGTTCGGCGGCGCTTCAGCGCCGCGATGTCTGCCGCAACCTGTCGGAAATCGCCTGGGCCTTGATTAAGAAAGCGGGCCGGGCCTAGGTCACGCCGCGCGCGGGCGGATTGACCACGCGTGCCTTTGGTAAATGGATGCGGGCTGTCGTGCCCGTCCCCGGGGTACTGTCCAGGGACACCAGGCCGCCGTGCAGTTCGACCAGCGATTTCACCAACGTCAGGCCGAGCCCTGATCCGCGGTGGGATGCGACGTAGTCATGGTTTCCACGTTGCGCAAACGGCTCGAATATCCGGGCAAGGTCGCGTTCTGTGATGCCGATGCCGGTATCTTCTACGGTAATCACGCATTCCCCGGCTTCGTCGACGGCGACGGACAGGTCGATGCGGCCGCCGGGCCGTGTGAACTTCACGGCGTTGGACAGCAGGTTGAGGATCGATTGATAGATCGTCCGCCGGTCCGCGCGGACGAAGAGGCCCGTTTCAAGGCCATGAGCTTGAAAGATCAGTGGGGCTGAGGCCTCCCATCCCTTGACGACCTGGAGTGCGCCATGGACGCACTTGCCGATGTCGAAATCGCTTTCCGTCAGTTCGTACTTGCCGAAGTCGATCTTCGACAGGTCGAGGACATCGTTGACCAAGGACAGCAGATGATCGCCGCTGTCGTAGATGTCCTGCACGTATTCCCGATGCTTGGGGTTATCCAGCGGGCCCAGGTCGCCGCGCAGCAGAACCTGGGTCAGCCCCTGGATCGAATTCAAGGGCGTGCGGAACTCGTGGCTCATATGGGCGAGGAACCGGCCCTTGGCCCGCTCCGCCTCGCGCGCGCGGTTGCGTTCGATATTGAGAACGTGGTTCTGGCGGCGCAATTGCAGGGCCGTCCAGAAGGCGACGCCGGCAGGAAGGCTGAGCGCCAGGATGGCCAGTCCCGCGGCGCGCCACCCGAACGTCAGGAAATCGGCACGTAGCGCCGCCGTTTCGGACGTGCGGTCCATGTAGACCTCGGCGACCGCGACCATGTGCTCGTTGCGCCATACGGGGACATAGGTTTCCACGTAGATGTCCGGACGGTCGGGCTTGAGCCTGCCGTCCTCCAGCTCGGAATAGGGCTCGCCCGTCTCAACCACCGAGAGCGCCTTCCAATTGTCCTCGCCCACCGTGGGATTGTCGGCGAGATCCGTGTGCAGGTCGTCGGAGATCAGCCGAATGCGGCCCTTGGTGTCGAACAGCTTGAAGCGAAAAATGTCGCCGAACCCCCGCACCCCGTTGAGAAACTGCCGTTCCTCTCCGCTGAGCGGGGCACCTTTGGCAATGTCCTCGATCCGGTTCATGCGGTTGCCGATGTAGCCGGCCCAGGCGATCGAGGTGCGTTCCGCTTGCTCAATCACAATCCGCTCAAGAGTCGCGTTGAAGGTTGTGACGCCGACAAAAATCAGCACGGCGAAAACACCCAGCGCAAGCGCGACGATCGGGACGAGCCGGTGTTTCAAAAAATCATACCCGCGTAGATGGCAAGTTTCTGGAATCTAAGACATTATACCCGTTGGTGGCCTGGGCGCATATATGACCAAAGGCTGATCGGCGACGGTCTGAAAGGGGCGGGTGGGGGTAACGATGAGCGGTCGGCTTGCCTTATTGATTTGTGTTCTGGTTCTGGTTCTGGCCGCCCGGCCGCTCGGTGCGGACACGCTGTCTCCTCTGTCGGTGCTGTCCGAGGGTGGGTATTTCGCCATGGTGCGTCATGCCCTGGCCCCTGGTGGCGGGGATCCGAAAGGATTCACGCTGGGCGACTGTTCGACACAGCGTAATCTGAACGATGTGGGACGCGCACAGGCGCGGCGTATCGGAGAAACGTTCCGCGCCGGCGGGATCACGCAGGCGCGGGTGTTCACCAGCCAATGGTGCCGCTGCCGCGACACGGCCGCGGGGATGGCGCTTGGCCGGGTCGTGGACTTACCGGCCCTGAACTCCTATCACCGGGAACCCAATCAGAAGGACAGCCGGCTCGCGGGGATTCGCGCATGGCTTACCGAACAACCGCTGGACCGGCCGACGGTTCTGGTCACGCATTTCACGCTGATCTCGGGGCTTGTGGGCATCGGGCCCCGACCCGGAGACATCGTCATCGTGCGGCGTGACGGCGACGGCCGCTTCACGGTTGTCGCAACCGTGACGGCGGACTGATTGGAAATCTGGGGGTGGCAAGGAAACGGTCCTTGCCGACGGGGTCAGCTGACGGTCGAACCGGACCGCTGGGGAAGGGGGGCGTCGTTGCGCCAGGCGCTCGATCCCTTGCAGCGCGGGCAAATCCGTTCGCCGGACCATGCGCTCATGAACCGGGTTTCGCACCGAAGACAGGCCCGGGCCTTGGGGCGGTCGGAGGAAACCTGGCCGCCGTCGGCGTCCGTTTCATAATCCTTGGTGTCGATGGCGTCGGTCACGTGATCTTCTCTTCGTTCAATAACTTCGTACGGATGCCGCATTCAACAGGCCGTGCGGCCTCAGAAGCGATGGAATTGGGGCAAGTTGCCGGCGGGTTTCTTCTTGCCTGCCTTGATGGGTTTCACGGCCGTCGCGGCCTTGGCGGGTTTTGCCGGCTTGGCGGCGGCTTCGCGTTCGGCTTCTTCGCGCTCGACGGCTTCCTTGGCCAGGCGCTGCGCCTTCAGTTTGGCCACGTGCTGGGATTTCTCATCGCGCTCGCGCTCTTTTTCCTCGAGCACTTTTTTGTTCTTTTTCTGAGTGGCGAGAAACTCGTCCTCCGCCCGTGAACGGGCGGTCGTGCGTTGGCGGGTCGATGTCGACACGGGAGCTCTCCTTTGTTGTAACGAAGGTGGAGGCGGCATGAAACGCACACAGCCCGCGAACGGTTGAGCCCGCCCCCGGCCCAAAAGCAGGGGGCGGGATCTCAGACGTTAGTTAGTCGGCGATCGACAGGTTCTCAGCAGAGGACTTGCCGTTCTGCCCGGCCTGGAGGTCATAGGTGACCTTCTGGCCTTCGCGCAGGGAATGAATGCCGGCGCGTTCGACGGCGGAGATATGCACGAAGGCATCCTTCGAGCCATCGTCGGGCTGAATGAAGCCGAAACCCTTGTTCGGGTTAAACCATTTCACGGTACCAGTAGCCATTGTCGTTTTCCTCGTTCAATGGGTGAAGCAAAAGCGCCCCGCACCATGCGCGGCGCGGCGGTGTAACGTTCACATTGTCAGGGGATAACGTAGCTACCCGGCGAACCGGTATCTAAGATCGACATAACAAATGTAACACGTATGAGCCATATGGGGGTGAAAAGGCCAAAAAGTCAATGGCCTGGGATCTTGTGTCGTCACCCGGTCGTCGCCGAGGGCCTTGAAAAAAATCAAAAATTTCCGAAAAGGACGATTTTTAACAACGGCCTACAGTCGATTTCATGAATATTTACCGGACCCCACCCGGATAAATAAAATTTTGCGATTGCTCGCATTGTTATTTTTCAATTCTGGAAATTTTATCGTGCCGGGCCAAGCATCGGGCGGCCGGCCCGTTAGAATCCATAGACGAGCGAGACCTTGGTCAAGGTATCCGTCGCCTCGGTTCCTGCCGGCGCGCCCGAGTTGTGCCGCAATCGATAGGACAGGCGCCCGGATAGGCTGCCGATAACCTTCATGGTCAGGGCGGCCGTATTTTCGGTGATCGTTCGTTCATCCCCCCATGTCACCGCCGCCTTGTTGGTGAAGGTGGCGTTGTCCGAGACTTGCCAGCGCAATTCGAGTCCGCCCCGGGCCCCGGGTTCGACGAGTTGTTCTCCAGTGGCCTTGACTTCGCTGAGACGAAGAGCGGGGCCGGCGGTTACCTCAAGGCCGATATCGTCCGAGCGAATGACCTTGTAGCCCAGGCCGGCGGCCTGAGTCAGTTCGTAGGTGAAACCGCTGAATCGGTCGTCGTCGTAGTCGATGAGCCCGAAGACGAAGGCGCGGTCGGTGAAGAGATATTTCGCATTGCCGCCCAGGCGCAGGTGCTGGGTATTGATGGTGCCGGAATCTTTGGCGAAATCGTAACTTGCCGTCGCTTCGACTTCCCATGGTCCGCGTGTGTAGCCGATCTTGGCCGCGGCGTTGACCTCTTCCGTTTCCGTGTTGCCGGTGGCGCGCCCGCCGCCCAGTTCGATCTCGCCCGACCATTTGCCCGGTGCGGCGGCGGGCATTACGGGCAGGGCAGCGGCGCCGGTTGGGCCGCTGGTTGTCACGGGGGTGCCGTTCGCGGCGGCGCGGATGCGCTCGCCAAAGGCAGGAAAGGCGGCGGTGGCAGCGGCGGCCAGGGCATTCCGGTGCCGGGGGGCGGCGGCGACCGCGTAGGACACCAACTCGTCAAGCCGGCGGGGCTCGGACGCGATGGCGGATACCAGCGCCAGCTTCAGGCCGGCGATATCGTCGCGGCGGGCGGCTTCCGCCATGCGGGTGAATTCAGGGACGGTTTCGGTTCCGGTCGCGGCGCGAAGGGAAGGCGCGTCGAACAGAAATACGGCGGACATCAATAAAAACAGTCCCGCCTGGGCAGGCAGGTTGGAGAGCTTGGGCATAAGGGTCCTAATTCTCTTTGTTCTGCGCCGAAAGCGGGCCCGGCGCCGCCCCACGGTTCGACGCGGGGGGAGGAACGGAACGGCCATTTCCGCATGGAAACAGCTGGACGATCATGGACGACCGTCCCCCAGGGCCTAGCATAGCCTCATGCTCGGACGCAAATGTGCCCGGGAAAATCAGGTCAGCCGCGTGGCGGCCAGTTCATCTGGCGGCGCAGTTCCGTGCGCGCGATCTGGCGGCGGTGGACCTCGTCGGGGCCGTCGGCGAATTTGAGCGCCCGCATGCGCGCCCAGTAATAGGCGAGCGGCGTGTCCTGGCACATGCCGGCGCCGCCGAAGGCCTGGATCGCGCGATCAACGACCGCCAGCGCCATGTTGGGGGCGGCGACCTTGATCATGGCGATTTCCTGGCGCGCCGCCTTGTTGCCGACCTCGTCCATCATCCAGGCGGCCTTGAGGACCAGAAGGCGGCACATCTCGATCTCGATGCGGCTTTGGGCGATGCGCTCCTGGGTCACGCCGCGGTCGGCCAGGGCCTTGCCCCAGGTTTCCCGTTCCGTCGCGCGTTTGCACATCATCTCCAACGCCCGTTCGGCGATGCCGATGATGCGCATGCAGTGGTGGATGCGCCCGGGGCCCAGGCGCCCCTGGGCAATCTCGAACCCGCGCCCTTCGCCCAGCAACATGTTGCCGGCGGGCACGCGCACGTTGTCGAACACGACCTCGCCGTGGCCGTGGGGCGCGTCGTCGAAGCCCATGACGTCGAGCATGCGCAAGACCGTGACCCCGGGCGTGTCGACCGGCACCAGGATCATCGACTGCTGGCGGTAGGTTTCGGCATTGGGATCGTTCTTGCCCATGACGATCATGATCTTGCAATGGGGTGAGCCGATGCCCGAGGTCCACCATTTGCGCCCGTTGATGACGTAATGGTCGCCGTCCCGGTGGATACTGGTCTTGATGTTGGTCGCGTCCGACGACGCCACGTCGGGTTCCGTCATGGCGAAGGCGGATCGGATATCCCCGTTCAGCAGGGGTTTCAGCCATTGTTCCTTCTGCGCCGCGTCGCCGTAGCGGACCAGGGTTTCCATGTTGCCCGTGTCGGGGGCGGAGCAGTTGAAGACCTCGGGCGCCCAGGGCACGCGGCCCATGATTTCGCACAGCGGCGCGTATTCCAGGTTGGTCAGCCCCGCGCCCAGTTCGCTTTCGGGCAGGAACAGGTTCCACAGGCCGGCGGCCTTGGCCTTGGTCTTCAGGTCCTCGACGATGGGCAGGACCTTCCACCGGGTATCGCCGCCCGCAAGCTGTTCCTGATAGAGCGCCTCTTTGGGATAAACCTCGGCCTCCATGAAGGCGGCGAGCCTGTCCGCCAGTTCGACGGTGCGGGGAGAGGGAGTGAAATCCATGGCCGTGTCCTTGGGTCTTTTCGATGGTCTGGTGGAAAGCGTGAGAAGTGTTAGCGCATCACCCGGCGAATACAAGGCCCGCCCGGAACCCGTTCCGCACTGCGAACCGTACTTTCATGGATGCTTGATCTTGGCTGCGACGTGCCGCCATAGTCCGGAAAACCGGGTGCAAGGCCCGGGATAAAGACCAATACGCATGAAGGAGAAACACCCTTGCAGGGATTGATAATGGACGTGCCGCTGTTGACGTCGATGATCGTCAAGCATGCGGCCGCCTGGCACGGCGATGTCGAGGTCGTGACCCATCGGGTCGAGGGCGACATGCACCGCTATACCTATGCCGATGCCTATCGGCGCATGTGCCGTCTGGCCAACGCCTTGACGCGCCTGGGCATCGAGCCGGGCGACCGGGTCGGCACCATGGCCTGGACCACCTATCGGCATTTCGAACTGTATTTCGGTATCGGCGGCTCGGGGGCGGTGATCCACACGATTAATCCGCGCCTGTTCCCCGATCAGATCGTCTACATCGTCAATCACGCCAAGGACCGGGTGATGTTCATCGACACCACCTGGGTCGAGATGATGGAGGGCCTGCAGGACCAGTGCCCAACCATCGAGAAGTTCATCATCCTCTGCGATAGCGGCAAAATGCCGAAGACGACCTTGCGTAACGCGGTCTGCTACGAAGACCTGCTGGCCGCCGAGGACGACACCTTCGACTGGCCGACGTTCGACGAGAAAACGGCGGTGGCGCTGTGCTATACGTCGGGCACCACGGGCAACCCCAAGGGCGTGCTGTATACCCACCGCGCCATGGTGCTGCATGCGATTGCCGGAACGTCCAGCGACCACCCGCTGTGCATCGATTCCCGCACCGTCCTGTTGCCGGCGGTCAGCATGTTCCACGTGCACGGTTGGATGGTGCCCTACGCTGCACCCATTTCCGGGACCAAACTGGTGCTGCCCGGCCCGCACATGCACGGCGATAATATCTACCGCCTGTTGGAGGAGGAAAAGGTCACCGTCACCGCCGGGGTGCCGACGATCTGGATCGGCGTGCTCGAGCACCTCAAGAAAATCGGCGCCAAGCTCAGCCACCTGAAGATCTGCAACATCGGCGGTTCGGCGCCGTCGCTGGCCATGATCAAGGCGTTCGAGGAAGACTACGGCGTCCACGTCGTCCATGCCTGGGGCATGACGGAACTGAGCGCCGCCGGCACCACCGGGCGCCTGCGTCAGCGCCACCAGGACCTGCCGGCGAACGAACGCTACAAGATCCAACAGACCCAGGGCCGGCCGCTGTTCGGGTTCGAGGTCAAGATCGTCGATCTCGACGGCACGCCATTGCCCCATGACGGCGAGGCCGTGGGCCAGATGTTCGTGCGCGGCCCCTGGGTCGCCGCCGCCTATTTCGAGGACGAGGCGGCGACGGACGCCGCCTTCGACGCCGACGGCTGGTTCGGCACCGGCGACATGGCCTCGATCTCGTCCGACGGGCTGGTCCGCGTGTCCGACCGTTCCAAGGACCTGATCAAGTCCGGTGGCGAATGGATCAGCTCCATCGACCTGGAAAATTATGCCCTGGCCCATCCCGACGTGGTGGAAGCCGCCGCCATCGCCGTTAAACATCCGAAGTGGGAGGAACGGCCCCTGCTGGTCATCGTCCCGCGTCCGGGGGCGGACGTCACGGCCGAAAGCGTCCGCGCCGTGCTGGCCGAACACGTCGCCAAATGGTGGCTGCCCGATGATATCGTGTTCGTCGAGGAAATTCCCCATACGGCGACCGGCAAGATTTCCAAGAAAGACCTGCGCGCGCATTTCGCCGACTATCGCTGGCCCGAGACGGCCGGCGTCGCGGAATGAAACAGCACAGCATTTGCACTTGATCGCGCCATGCTAAAGTTCCGGAAAGATTCAATCCGGGAGGAGACAACAAGATGAAACGCGCCGCCGACGCCTTGGTGGATACACTGGTGCTGCACGGTGTCGACCGTGTGTTTTGCGTGCCGGGAGAAAGCTACCTCGCCGTGCTGGATGCCCTGCACGACTGTGACGACATCCAGGTCGTGTCCTGCCGCCACGAAGGCGGGGCCGGGTTCATGGCCGTTGCCGACGCCAAGCTGACGGGGGCACCCGGCGTCGTCCTGGTCAGCCGCGGGCCGGGTGCCTGCAACGCCGCCATCGCCGTGCATACGGCGGAACAGGACGCGGTGCCGCTGGTCCTGTTCATCGGTCAGGTGCCGCGCGCCGACCTGGGCCGGGGCGCCTTTCAGGAAGTCGATTACAAGATCACCTTCGGCGACATGGCCAAGCATGTGGAGGAGGTCCATGACCCCAAGAACCTGGCCAAGGTCGTCGCCCAGGCATTTCAGATCGCCCAGGAAGGCACGCCCGGCCCTGTCGTCGTGGTCCTGCCCGAAGACATGTTGACCGATCCGGCCGAGGATACGGGCGTCAGCCCGATGGCCCTGGAAAAACCCAAGGCGACAGATGCCCAGGTCAAGGCCGTCGCAGCGGCCATCGGCCGCGCCAAGCGGCCGGTGCTGATCGCGGGCGGCATGCTGCGCCCCCCCTCGGCGCGGGCGGCGCTTCTGGCCTGTTCCGAAGCCTGGTCCCTGCCGGTCGCCGCCAGCTTCAAGAACCAGGACATCTTCCCCAATGAGCACGACCATTTCGCGGCCCATCTGGGGTACGGCGTGCCCGCGTCGATCCGGGAGACCCTGCAGGACGCCGACCTGATCGTCGCCGTCGGCACGCGCTTAGGGGACGTCACGACCCAGGGCTACCTGCTGCCCGAAGCACCCCAGCCCAAGCAACCGCTGATCCACGTCTACCCCGACGGCGAACACTTGGATCACGTGTTCGAAACGGCGCAATCGGTTTGTGCCGATGCCGAGGATTTTATCGCACGGCTTGCCGCCCTGACGCCGCCGGAGGCGCCGAAAGGGCGGGGCGATTGGCTGAAGCGCCTGCGCGACGCCAACCGCAAGATGGCGGAATGGAAGCCCTGGTCGGCGCCCGACGGCGTCAACTTCGGTCATGTCATCGCCGCGTTCCGCAATCAGCTGACGGACAACGCGGTCATCACCATGGACGCGGGCAACTTCAATTCCTGGGTTCACCGCCATTTCCCGTTCAAGCCGACGCAGATTTTGCTGGGCGCCGTGTCCGGGGCCATGGGCCTGGGCGTGCCGTCCGCCGTGGCGGCGGCGTTGCGCCATCCCGACCGCCAGGTCGTCACCGTCTGCGGCGACGGCGGCACGCTGATGACCGGCAACGAACTGGCGACCGCCGTGCAGTACGGCGCGCGCGTGCGCATCTTCGTATCCAACAACAAAAGCTACGGCACCATCCGCCTGCACCAGGAAAAATCCTTTCCCGGCCGCATCGAGGGCACCGATCTGGTCAACCCCGACTTCGCGAAATGGGCGGAAAGCTTCGGCGCCAAGGGCCTGCGCATCGACAGGGCCGAGGACGCGGACAAGGTGCTTGCCGAAGCCCTGGCCCATGACGGCCCCGTGGTCGTCGATGTCGCGGCATCCCTCGAACACATCAGCGCCTACACCAACCTGACCAGCCTGAAACCGGGCAAGGCCCAATAAGCCCGCCCGCAAAACCAAAGGAAACCGTCATGCCCGCATCCGATCCCGCAACGCCTGTCACGATGGACATCAAGGGCCGCGTCGCCGTCGTCACCATCGACAGCCCGCCGGTCAACGCCCTGGGCCATGCGGTGCGCAGCGGCGTCATGGCGGCCCTGGACCGGGCCGAGGCCGACGGCGCCATCGACGCGGTGGTGATCCGGGGCGGCGGGCGGTGCTTTTCCGGCGGCGCCGACATCCGCGAATTCGGCACGCCCCCGGCAGAGCCGACCCTGCGCCAGCTCTGCGCCCGGGTCGAGGAATTTCCCAAGATCGTGGTCGCGGCCCTGCATGCGACGGCCTTCGGCGGCGGGCTGGAACTGCCGCTCAGCTGCCATTACCGCATCGCCGATGCGTCCGCGCAAATCGCCCTGCCCGAGGTCAAGCTGGGCATCGTCCCCGGGTCGGGCGGCACGCAGCGCCTGCCGCGCATCATCGGCGCCAAGCGGGCGTTGAAGGTCATCCTGTCCGGCGATCCGTTTTCCGCGAAAGAAGCGCATGACCTGGGCGTGCTCGACGCCATCGTCGAGGGCGACCTGACCGACGCCGCCGTCGCTTACGCGAACAAGCTGGTGACCGACGGTGCCGCGCTGCGCAAGGTCCGTGACCTGGCCGTCGCGGATGCCGACGCCGAGGTGTTCGCCGAGGCGCGCAAGACCTGGGAAAAACGCTCGCGCGGGCTTCTGGCGCCGCTCGCCTGCATCGACTGTGTCGAGATCGCGGCGACCAAGCCGTTCGACGAAGGCATGCAGCGGGAACGCGACATCTTCGTCAAATGCCGGGATTCGGAACAATCCAAGGCGCAGCGTCACCTGTTCTTCGCCGAGCGTGAGGCGGCCAAGGTCAAGGACGTGCCGCGCGACACGCAGAAGCGCCCCATCAACACCGCCGCCGTCGTCGGCTGCGGCACCATGGGTGGCGGCATCGCCATGTGCCTGGCCAATGTCGGGATTCCGGTGACCGTGCTGGAAATGACGGCGGACGCGCTTGCGGTCGGCATGGCCAAGATCGAAAAGAACTATGCCGCGACCGTGTCCAAGGGCCGCCTGTCCCAGAATGCGATGGACCGGCGCATGGGCCTGATCACCGGCACCACGATGTATGCCGACCTGGGTGCCGCCGACATCGTGATCGAGGCCGTGTTCGAGGACATGGACCTGAAGAAAACCATTTTCGGCGAGTTGGACAAGGTGATGAAGCCGGGGGCGGTGTTGGCGACCAATACTTCGACCCTCGACATCGACGAAATCGCCGCCGCCACCAAGCGGCCGGCGGACGTCATCGGCACTCATTTCTTCAGCCCGGCCAACGTCATGAAGCTGATGGAAAACGTGCGCGGCAAGGCGACGGCCAAAGACGTCATCGCCACGGTCATGGCGTTCGGCAAGCGGATCGAGAAAATCCCCGTGCTGGTCGGCAACTGCGACGGCTTCGTCGGCAACCGCATGTACCACCGCTATACCCGCCAGGCCTATTTCCTGCTGGAAGAAGGGGGCCTGCCGCAGCAGATCGACAAGGTGTTCCTGGATTTCGGCTTCGCCATGGGGCCGCTGGCCGTGGGCGATCTGGCGGGGCTCGACGTGTCCTATCTGGTGCGCAAGCGCCAGAAGCAATTCATCAAGCCGGGCGAGCGTTGGCCCGTGGCCGCCGACCGCGTGGTCGAGGCCGGGCGCAAGGGCCAGAAGACCAATGCCGGCTGGTATCGCTACGAGGAAGGCTCGCGCAAGCCGCTGCCCGATCCCGAGGTGCAGAAGATCATCGAGGCGGCCTCGGCCGAACTGGGGATCGAGCGCCGCGCGATCACGGACCGGGAAATCCACGAACGTTGCTTCTATGCCCTGATCAACGAGGGCGCCAAGATCCTCGATGAAGGCATGGCCCAGCGCGCCTCGGACATCGACATCATCTGGACCAACGGCTACGGCTTTCCCGTCGCCAAGGGCGGGCCCATGTTTCACGCCGATCAGGTCGGCGCCAAGCATGTGTACGAGCGCCTCGCCCATTGGGCGGAGGCCGCCTCACCGGCGCTGGCGCCGGCACCCCTGTTGGAAAAGCTCGCCCGCACGGGCGGCACATTCGCCGATCTTTAGAAGCTCATGAAGGAAGAACAAAATGCAACGCGCCGTCATTGTCTCCACCGCCCGAACCCCCATTGGGAAAGCATCACGTGGGGCCTTCAACAACACCCATGGCGCGACCTTGGGTGGGCATGTCATCCAGCACGCGGTCGCCCGCGCCGGGATCGACCCGGCCGAGGTCGAGGACGTGGTGCTTGGCTGCGGCATGCCCGAAGGGGCGACCGGCAAGAACATCGCCCGCATGTCGGTGATCCGCGCCGGCCTGCCGGTCACGACCGGCGGCACGACCATCAACCGGCTGTGCGCGTCCGGCCTTCAGGCCATCGCGGTGGCCGCCAACCGGGTCGTCATGGATGGCCTGCCGGTGGCGGTCGCCGGCGGCCTGGAAAGCATCAGCCTGGTGCGCGACAACGCCATGAAGAACGAGGTCAAGGAAGATTGGCTGCTGGAACACAAGCCGGAAATGTGGATTCCCATGATCGACACGGCCGACCTGGTGGCGGAACGCTATGGCGTCACCCGCGCGGCCCAGGACGAATATTCCCTGCAAAGCCAGATGCGCACGGCGGCGGCGCAGCAGGCGGGCAAGTTCGATGACGAGATCGTGCCGTTGACCACCAGGATGCTGGTCAAGAATCGGGAAACGGGCGAGGTCACGGAACAGGAAGTGACCTTGGACAAGGACGAAGGCAACCGCCCGTCGACGACGCTTGATGCCCTGGCCAAGCTGGACCCCGTAATGGGGCCGGGCAAGTTCGTCACGGCGGGCAATGCCTCGCAGTTGTCCGACGGGGCCTCGGCCTGCGTCATCATGACGGAGAAAGAGGCCGAACGCCGGGGCCTGCAGCCGCTCGGCATCTTCAAGGGCTTGGCGACGGCGGGCTGCGAGCCCGATGAAATGGGCATCGGCCCCGTGTTCGCGATCCCGCGCCTGTTGGAACGCCAGGGTCTGAAGATGGACGACATCGACCTGTGGGAACTGAACGAAGCCTTCGCCTCGCAGGTGCTGTATTGCCGCGACAAGCTGGGCATTCCGCAGGAAATCCTGAACGTCAACGGCGGCGGCATTTCCGTGGGTCACCCTTTCGGCATGACCGGCGCGCGCCTGACCGGCCATGCCTTGATCGAAGGCAAACGCCGGGGGGCGAAGAACGTGGTCGTGACCATGTGCATCGGCGGCGGCATGGGCGCGGCCGGCCTGTTCGAGGTCTGCTGATAGGCTCTAGGCGGCGGTTTTCTGCCACAAGGTGGTGACGACGGTGCCTTTGCCCGGCTCGCTTTCCAGCGAGAACTTCCCGCCGTTGAGGGCCAGCAGGCGGTTGACGATATACAGGCCCAGCCCGGCGCCTTTGGTGCCGTTGCGGCCTGCGGTGGCCTGATAGGGCGTCAGTGACTGGGGGAACGGCTGACCGATGGCGCCGAGCAGATCGGCGGGGATGCCGGGGCCATCGTCGGCCACCAGGATGCGGACATATTCGCCGGAAACATTCGGATCGACCCGGATTTCGACCTTCACGTCCTCACCGCCATGGATGATGGAATTGTTCGCCAGATTGAGAACGATCTGGCGGAAGGATTGCCTGTCCGCGGCGACCAACGCGGGTTTTCCCTGGGTGGTGACGGACAGGCGCGGCTTGCCGGACAGCAGAGTCGCGCGCAGCGGGCGCAGGGCGGTTTCAACTTCTTCCACGGCGTCGAAGGTTTCCATGTGCATTGCGCGGTTGCCTGATTCGACCATCGACACATCAAGGATTTCGTTGACCAGGGACAGCAGATGGGCGCCGCTGGTGCGGATGTCGTTCAGGTACTCGGTCAGGCGTTCCGGATCGTCTCGCATGTCCTTGAGTTGGAGCAGCACGTCGGCCATGCCGATGACGGCGTTGAGCGGTGTCCGCAATTCGTGGCTCATGTGGGAAATGAATTCGGATTTCGCCTGGTTGGCATTTTCCGCGTTTTCCTTCGCCTGGGCCAGGGCCAGGGCGGCGACCATGCGTTCGGTGATGTCGCGGAGTGCGGCGACGATGACCGTGCGACCGTTTTCCGCCACTTCCGACAAGGCGGCCTCAAGAAACACGACGGAGCCGTCGCCCCGCCGGCCCACGACCTCGAAGCCGTCACCGCCTTCGGCGCGGGCGGCAGGATCGAGAAGATAGCGCATCAGTTTGCGTTTGCGCGGCCGGTCGTCCGCCTCGGAAATCAGGGATGTCAGAGGCAGGCCGACAATGGTGTCGGCGGGCAGACCGAAAATGCGCTCCGCCGCCCGGTTGGATGTTTCGATTATTCCCCGGTCGTCCAGGGTGATCACCGCGTCGGCCACGTTGTCCATGATCAGTTGCAGGCGCTGATCGGTCTGGTGGGCGCGTTGGGTCGCCTCGTTACGGTGGAGGATTTCCGATGCCAGCCGGCGGTCGAACACGACGGCGGCAATTCCGGCGATCAGGATCAATGTGGCGACGATGGCCGTGGCCCCGGCCAGAACATCGGCCCCGAGAGGCTGGATCGGGTTCGATCCGTCCGTACGCGCGAAACAGATGGTCGAACTCATGGCCGTATAATGCATGCCCGCGACGGCCATTCCGATAAACAGCGCCGATAGGCTTTCGCCCGCGAGGGTGCGGATGGTGTCACGGCGGGACATCCGGAAGGCGATCCAAAGGGCGCTCATCGCCAGCGCCACGGCGACAAGCAGGGACAAGGCGAACAGCAGGGGGTCGTAGCGGATGAAGGCGTCGAAGTCGACGGCCGCCATCCCGGTGTAGTGCATAAGCCCGATGCCGCCACCCAGGACGATGCCGCCGAGGAACAGGCGGAACCTGGTGACTCGGGCATGAGCGACGATCTGCAGGTTCCACGCACTCGCAAGCACGGCCGGCACGGCCGACATAAGGGTGACGAGTGGATCGTAGGTCATTCGGATCGGCAATTGGTAGGCGAGCATGCCGACGAAATGCATGGCCCAGATGCCCAGGCCCATGATCAACGCCCCGCCGGCCATCCAGAGATGGCGTTGGGCGGAATGCTCGTGTTCGGCGATGCGGTGGAGCAGATGAATGAAGGCAAACCCGGCCAACGTCGCGATGAAGAACGACAGCGTGACCAGCACTGGGTCATATGACGCCGGTAGGACCACCGCCGGGTCGATATGAAGCGCGAAGAAGCCTGCCAGGTTTTGGGATGAAAGTTGCATTCTCGATCATCCGGTTCGCGTTTCTATTGTTGGTCGTCGGTTGTGCGCGTCGGTTCATCCCGGTGGGCGCGGGCATTGATATTGAAAGAATATCGTAAGATTGCCGTATCTGAATGTGACCAAGGCCACGGCATCGCGAATTTCTCAGGCAAAAACAACCCAGGCTGAAAGTGACATAAATGCGATCGGTCACATATATGTCTTCCGGCTAGTGGGCCAATCCAAAGGTATGGGAATGCAATGATATATGGCCGGGTTTGGATCGCGTCTGGGCGCGTAAATGATTGCCAGGCCCGACAATTTTCCGCTTTATACGGTACATGACGACGCAAATCGCAATGATCCATGCCACCCGCGAGGCGATCGCGCCGGTTGAGACCGCGTTCAAGGACCTTTGGCCCGACGCCGAGCATTGGACCCTGCTGGACGAAAGCCTGACCATGGACCTGGCGGCGGCGGGCGGCAAGCTGACCCCGGGGTTGACCGAACGGTTTCTCAACTTGGCGGCTTACGCCAAGGCCCGGCGGCCCGACGGCATCCTGTTCACCTGTTCCGCGTTCGGCGCGATCATCGACCGTATCGCGGCACAGTACGATGTGCCGGTGATGAAGCCGAACGAGGCCATACTCGACGCCGCCCTGGCCCAGGGCGGGCGCGTCGGCCTGCTGGCGACCCATCCCCAGACCTTGCCGGACATGACGGCCGACATGGAAAACCTCGCGGCTGCCCGGAACGTCGACCTCACCGTCGTGCCGCTGCTGGTCGAGGGCGCCTGGGCCGATCTGGGAGCGGGGCGGCGCGACGCCCATGACCGCGCCGTGGTCGCGGCCGCACCCCGGCTGAACGATTGCGGCTGCATCGTGCTGGCGCAGTTTTCCATGGCGCCGCTCGCGGCCGAAATTGGTGCCGACACGGGTCTGCCCGTGCTGACCAGCCCACACGCCGCCGTGGCCGAGATGAAGCGCCGCGTGACGCGTTCTTGACGTGACAGGGGCTTGACGTGGCCGGGGCCTGAATGGCCCGGGGTTACTCGGCGGTTACGACTTCGTGAACAACATCGCCGCAACGCCGATGCCGATCACGATCAGCACCCCGAAAATGAAGAAATCCCGCATCGACCTGGGTTGCGGCCGGTTCTGATTCTCGGTATGGCCCTCGGGCGATTGGCTTGTGCGGTTCGTATCCATGCCTGCTCCCTCCGTTTGTTCATACGTCCAGTCAATGGATAAACGGCCACGGGCGGCAAAGGTTCCAACACGCGGCTGATTTTTTCGGCGAATGTGTCGCCCTTAAAATTACGAAAAATCAACGGATTGCAGGTTTCCTGGTAGACTTGGCGGCGGGCCGGACGAAAATATGGTATTATCCGCGCCATGACCGAGAGGCGGCTCATGCAGGCGATCGAGGATCAGATTCCCCACCTGCACCGGTATGCACGGTTCCTCGAAGCCACTCCCGACCGCGCCGACGATCTGTTGCAGGATTGTCTGGAGCGGGGCGTGTCGCGCCTTGACCGCTTCCAGGCGGGGACGGACATGCGGGCCTGGTTGTTCGCCATCATGCATAATCTGTTTATCGATCGTGCGCGCCGGCGGCAGCGACGGGGGCCCCATGTTCCCGTCGAGGATTGGCTTGTGGAAGTCCATCAGCCGCCCGATCAGATCGACCGTCTGCGTCTCAAGGACCTGGATCGCGCCTTGGCCGATCTGAAACCCCGGGATCGGCGGATTCTCCGTCTGGTGGTGATTGAGGGCAAACGTTACCGCGATGTCGCCCGCGAACTGAATATCGCCATCGGAACGGTGAAAAGCGGCCTGTCCAGGGTGCGTCGCGTGCTGGCCCGCGCGGCTTGAAGCCGCCCGGTTTCAGTCGGGAAATCGCCATATTGGTTTCGCTGAATGGAAAAGCATCCCGCTTTCCGGAATGCATCCTTGCGGTTTGGTTGCAGCCTTCAGACGTCAATGGCGCGTACAGCCCGCAATGCGGTTTGCGCGGTTTGTCCCATGCATTGCATCGAAAGAGGAAGAAGATCACATGACCTATCGAACTCATATTCGAAGACCCAACACCCGCATCCCCATCGCCATTCTGGCCGCAGCGGCAGTCGCTGCCGGCCTGTCCGCCGCGCCGGGCGCCGCCCAGGCCGCCGGCGACAAGGCCAATTCCCAGGAAGTCACGGCAGAGGAAACCGTCGACGACTTCGTCGGCTGGGCGCAAAAGCAGGCCACGGTCCTGGACGCCAAGCTTGATGAAGCGGCATCCAACGCCAAGGAGGCCGGTGCCAACGCCGCCGACGAGGTCAAGGAAGAATGGCGCGAAGCCCGCGCGGCCATCGACCGTCAGCGCGATGTGCTCAATCAACAGATCGCCGAACTGAAAAAGTCGGCCAAGGGTGAATGGGTGGATGCCAAGGAGGCCACCAAGGAAGGATTGGAGGCCCTCGGCGACAAGATCGAGGAATTCCGCGCCATGGTGACCGATAAGCAGAAGTCCTGACGCAGGGCGTGCCGGCGGACGTCAACGGCGCCCGTCGGCCAACCTCTCTCCCATAACCACGCATGACCACGAAGGAACCGATCATGACTTTCAAACTCCCCGACCTTCCCTATGCCAAGGACGCCTTGATCCCGCATATGTCGGAACAGACCCTCAACTTCCATCACGACAAGCACCACAAGGGATACATCGACAAGCTGAACGACGCCGTCAAGAACACGGACTATGACGGCATGGCGCTGATCGACGTCGCCCGCCGTGCCCATGAAAAGGGCGACACGGGCGTGTTCAACAACGCGGCGCAGGCCTGGAACCATGGGTTCTTCTGGCGCTGCATGTCGCCGGACCGCGCCGCGGAGCCGACGGGGCCCCTTGCCGCCAAGATCAAGGACACCTTCGGGTCCCTGCCGCAACTGCGTACCCGGTTTATCGCGGAAGGCATGGCCCGTTTCGGGTCCGGCTGGGTGTGGTTGGCCGAAGGGGCGGACGGCGTGCTCGACGTGGTCAGCACGGCCAACGCCGATCTGCCGCAGACCGCAGGCTTGAAGCCGCTGCTGACCTGCGATCTGTGGGAACATGCCTACTACCTGGATTATCAGAATGCCCGGCAGGCGTTCCTGGAAGCCTTCTTCGACCATCTCGCCGACTGGAACTTTGCCGCGACATGCCTGAAGACCCAGGGCGATCCCGAAATTCTCGCCGCCTGACACAGGCCTGCCGGCCGCCGGGAACAAGGGAGCGCGTCACGCGAATTCCCTTGACTTCTCGGAGGCTCCGGCCTCATGTAGCGCCAGCGACACTCCCATTCAGGTCGAATTTCGATCGCTTGCCGGACCCGACCACGTCGATCCGGTCTTCCTTGATACCGACATCTAAGGGCGTTTCGTGAGGCGGATATCCGTGTGAATGCGGTTCCGGCCGAGAAAGCTTGCATGATGCCGGCGAACCTGCCGCCCCCGACACGATCGCTTGGGGCGCGCGGGAGAAGACCAATTGATCGAGAGAGTATACATATCACATGACCGATTTTGCGGGCCTTAACCTGGCCCAACCCATCCTTCGTGCGCTGAGCGACGAAGGCTATACCACCCCCACCCCCATTCAGGAAAAATCCATCCCGCCGCTGCTTGAGGGCCGCGATCTTCTGGGCGTGGCGCAGACGGGCACCGGCAAGACCGCGTCCTTCGCGCTGCCGATCCTGCAGTCCTTCGCGGACAATTCGCGCAAGGCGCTGCCGAACCGTCCCTTCGTGCTGATCCTGGCGCCGACCCGCGAACTGGTGAGCCAGATCGCCGACAGCCTGCGGACCTATGGGCGGCAAATGCCCCTGCGGGTTCAGACTGTGTTCGGCGGTACTTCCATGCGCCCGCAGATCACCGCCATGCAGCGCGGCGTCCATATCCTGGTCGCCACGCCGGGCCGCCTCATGGATCTCATGAAGCAGCGCCACATCAACCTGGACAGCGTCGAGGTGTTCGTTCTCGACGAGGCCGACCGTATGCTCGACATGGGCTTCATCGGCGACGTCAAGCGGGTCGCCAAGGTTCTTCCCAAGACGCGGCAGACCGTGCTGTTTTCGGCGACCATGCCGAAGACCGTCGAAGGCCTGGCGAACGAACTTCTGAACGATCCCGTGCGGGTCGAGGTAACGCCCGCCGCGACGACGGTGGACAAGATCGAACAGCGCCTGCTGTTCGTCGCCAAGGACGACAAGCGGGCCCTGCTGGGTGAGCTGATGAATGATCCGCGCATCGAGCGGGTCCTCATCTTCACGCGTACCAAGCACGGCGCCGACCGGGTCGCCCGTCATCTCCATGACCATGGCGTGAAGTCCGACGCGATCCACGGCAACAAGGCCCAGAATGCCCGCCAGCGAGCCCTCAAGGGCTTCCGCGACGGCGACATTCGCGCCCTGGTGGCGACGGACATCGCCGCCCGCGGCATTGATGTCGACGGCGTGACCCACGTCATCAACTTCGACCTGCCGAACGATGCGGAAAGTTATGTCCACCGCATCGGCCGCACGGCGCGGGCGGGGGCTTCGGGCATCGCCATTTCCTTCTGCGCCCATGACGAACGCGGCTGCCTGCGCGATATCGAGAAGTGCATCCGCCAGCCCGTGCCGGTGTTCGACGGTCATCCCTACCATGCCGCCGATATCGCCAATTCCGCCGCCAACGACAGCGGTCCCGACGTGCGCAAGAACGGCGGGGGCAATGGCGGACGCAATGGTCAAAGCCGTGGCGGCCAAAACCGCGGCGGCGGCCAGAACCGGGGCGGCCCAAGCCGTAGTGGTCCGGGTGGCGGCGGTGCCAAGCGCGGCGGCGGCCGCAGCCACCGTGGCTCCCAGGGCGGCAACCGCGGGATGGCGGCTTAACGCCAAAACAAACGGGTCCGGTCCGCCTCGCCTAATGCGCGGCGGACCGGATTTCCGCTTTGTAAAATCCGAACAGCATGTCGGCGGCTTCGTTCACGGCCCTGTTCAGGCAATGGCCGACGCTGGCGACGAAGGCCGCATCGCCCAGGGCGCCGGGCCCGAACCGGGCATCCATATCGACGGGCGGCAACACCGGTGCAGTCCCCGTCCAGGTGAACCGCCCCGTGCGCAGAACGGCGTCATCGGCCCGGCGCGGCTCCAGCCCGTCCGCCACGATGAATTTTTCGAACACGCCGCCGGCGAACGACGGCGTCAGGGCACCGACCCAATCCTCAAAATCGGCATGATGGGTTTCGCCTTTGACGGTGTGCCCGTATTGCGCCAGATCACCGATGTAATGCATCGCGGCCCCCAGGAAATAGGCGGCATGGTCCGGCCTGCCGGCGCGGTAGGCCTGCACGGCCTTGTCGTATTCCTCCTGCGCGCGTTGGGCGGGCAAGTCGCGTGTCACCGTGCCGGTTGCATCGAACCGCAGATCGTGGCGGCCCTGGCCGGTGTCGTTGTAACCTCGATTGGGCGCACCGCAGAAGGCTTCGATTTTCGCGTAGTCGGGGGCTTCGGTGCCGATCAGCATGGGAACGCGGTGCGGGTCCAACCAGGCCCGGGCATCTGCCGGCAGCAACGCCCGGGCATGGTCGGCGATCCAGTCATGGGTCGAATAGGGCGGCGCCAGGCAGTCGGCCGCGCTGTTGGTGACCTTGTTGTTCGGCGGGCCGTTCTTCCATGCCTGGGCGGGCATTGCCGTCAGGGCGGCCAGAATCAGAACCGCCGCGGCGCAGCGCGGTGCCATTACGTCACAGAGCGAACGGCGAGACGACAAGGCCGCCGTCCCCGGCGATTACCAGATGGTCCGGCTCGATGGCCGTCCATTGCTTGAGGTCGTCATCCAACGGTTCGGACAGAATAATGATCGCCGTGCCCGTGGCGACGGTCACCTCGTCCGCCGTGTCATGGGGCTTGGCGCCCATGCCGATGTACAGCGTCGGCACCCGGCCTGATGACGCATGACGCAGGGCCCAGATGGTCTGCCCGTCCGTCAGCGCGATGGTCATGTTGAAGGGCTCGGTCACGCCAGCGTCCTTCTGCGCCTTCTCGATGGCCTGGATCGCCTGGCGGATGGCGGCTTCCGGGTCTTCGTCCAGGCCGAAGGTCAGCAGCAGGTGGAAAAAGATTTCACTGTCCGTGGTGCCCTGAATGTTGGGAAACAGTTCCGGGGACACGGCGAAGGCGAGGGCGCGGCGCACCTTGGACCAGCCGCCGATTTCGCCGTTGTGCATGAACAGCCATTTGCCGTGGCGGAAGGGATGGCAGTTGGTGCGGTTCACGGAGGTCCCCGTGGTCGCCCGCACATGGCCGAAGAACAAATGCGATTTCACCTGTTCGGAAATGTTCAGCAGGTTGACGTCATTCCATGCGGGCAGGATGTCCTTGTACAGGCCGGGGCGGTCGCGTTCGCCGTACCAACCGATTCCGAAGCCGTCCGCATTGACCACATGAGCACTTTCGCTGGCCGACAGGCTTTGCCGGGTCAGCGAGTTTTCCGGGCGCAGCAAAAGTGTGTCCAGGTAGATGGGCGGTCCCGCGTAGGCGAGCCAGCGGCACATGTCGGTGGTCCTTTCCCGATATCAGCTGTAACGGTTGCCGGCGGCGACCCCGCCGCCGTCGACGACGAGGGTCTGGCCGGTGATGAAACTGCCGGCGTCCGAGGCCAGGAGGATCGCCGTCCCGGCGATGTCTTCCGGCTCGCCCAGGCGGCCGAGCGGATAGGCGGCCTCGGCGCGTGCGCGGGCTTTCGGGTCTTCCCAGAGTGCCCGGGCGAAATCGGTCTTGATCAGGCCCGGTGCGATGGCGTTGGCGCGGATGTTGTAGGGGCCCCATTCGATCGCCAGATTGCGCGCCAACTGCATGTCGGCGGCCTTGGACACCGCATAGGCGCCCAGGTTCATGGAACCCTTGAGCCCGCCCACGGACGAAATCAGGATCACCGCGCCGTCGCGCCGCGCCGCCATGTCCGGCAGCACCATGTTGCACAACTTCAGGACGTTGGTGACGTTGACCTGCAGGATTTTCTCCCAGGCACTGTCGTCGATTCCCGACATCGGCCCGTGATAGGGATTTACGGCTGCGTTGCAGACCAGGATGTCGATGCGGCCCCAGGCCGCCATGACCTCGCCGACCAGGGCCTTCAACTGATCCGCGTCGGACACGTTGCAGGCGATGGCCATGGCCTCGCCGGGGGCGTCGAAATTTTCTTCGTTGATCTGGGCGGCGACGGCTTCGCAGGCGTCCAGCTTGCGCGAGGTGATAACCACCTTGGCGCCCTGGCGGGCATAGGCTTCGGCGATGGCCTTGCCGATTCCCCGGCTTGAGCCCGTGATCAAGGCGACCTTGCCTGTCAGGTCGAACGTGGTGGTCATGGTGTCTCCTCCGTCTGGCCGGGTGTTTCCCCTTGTCCGGCGACACTTTTTCACGGTTTTCGGGGTTTGGGAACGGGCCAGCGTGCGAATTTCCATGGCTAACTTTAGGCAGGGTTGACCGGGGCCGGCGCATGCACTTCACTTTGTGCAAACAGAGGGTGGGATTCCCGCCACAAATAACGTTTCCGTGTCGAACACGGAACGCAGACCGCTCGTGAGGCCCGACTTGGCCAACATCAATTTGCGTTCTTTCACCGTCCTGATCGTCGATCAGGACGACGCTCACCGTTGGATGATGCATAACCTTCTGCAAGCCTTGGGCGTTGGCGAAATTCTGACCGCCAACAGCAACGATGATGCGCTCAACCTTCTGAAGCGGCTGTCGAAAAAAAGCATCACCGAACGGGTCGATACCGTCGACTTCATGATCTGTGACATGTTCGAGGAACTGTTGAACGGCATCGGCATGGTACGCTGGATTCGCATGCATCGGGACTCGCCGAACCGGTTCCTGCCGGTCATCCTGATGGCCAAGGCGTTCGATCCGAAGACTGTTGCCGAGGCCCGCGGCTTCGGGGCGACCCAGTTCCTGCTCAAGCCGGTGACGGTGGACGCCCTGGTCGACCGCATCCTGACCGTGATCAACCGGCCCCGACCGTTCGTCTACAACACCGCCTATTTCGGCCCCGACCGGCGGGGCAACCTTAAGCCGGTGCCCAAAGAACGCCGCGACCTGGACCGTTCCGACGTCCGTGTCGACCGCTCGCCGTTGGCGACCGCGCTGGAACGCTTTCCCAACGACAGCGTGATTCGCATCTTCCGACCGCCCAACCATCTGAAGCGCAAGGCCGGCGGCGACGACGATAGCGACGCCCTGTTCACCCAGGGGGCCGTGTTCAAGGCGCAGAAGGAATTGGACCGGTCGAAGGAAGAATACGTGGGTTCGGCCTTGGATTACGTGGAAAGCCTGCAGCGGATCATGGCCGAAGCCGGCGCCGTGCCGGACAAGTCGGAACATTTTCAGCGCATTCACGGGCTGGCCAAGCAATTGGGCCTGCAGGGTGAGACCTTCGGCTATCCCCTGGTCTCCATGGTCGGCAATTCGTTGATGCGGTTCACGGGCGGCGGTCTGCCCAACAGTGCTTCCAGCATTGATCTGGTCAAGGTGCACATCGATTCCCTGACCGTTATCCTGCGCAACAGTATTGCGGGCGACGGCGGCGATACGGGGCGCGAGTTGGTGTCCCAGCTTCAGGCGGCGATCAAGAAAATCACCCAGTCCGCCGCCGCGGGATGACAGGAGCCCGGATGGGGCAATTTATATATTGTTTTACATGTAATTTTATACTTAAATAAACAAGTAATTGGTGCCGGGCGCTTCCGGTTGCTTGAACGAGAAGGCAGATCTTGCAGATACCGAAACCGACATTAGGCCCCCGTCACGGTCATGTGTGGCTGCCTGCCGCCCTGACGCTGGCCCTGGGCCTCATGCCCCTGCCGGCGGCGGCGGAGACGACAGCCATGACCGGCGCGGGGGCTTCGGAATTTATTCTACCGGTCCCTGCTGATCAGGATGGTCCCGCAGTGACCGCTCAGCCCGTTGCCGAGGTCGAGGAACAAGAGTTGACGGCACCGGCACCCCCCACCGACCCGGAGGCGCCGGTCGTCATGGCCGCGATCGATGCGGATACGGCGTTTTGGCGGCAGGCCGATGCATCCAACGATCCGGAAAAGGTGAAGGTTTATCTGCTGACATATCCCCGGGGGCATCACGTGGCGGCGGCCAAAATTCGGTTCCGCGAACTGTTGGACGCCTTGTCGACCCGGCCCGCGCGCTTTTTCGACGGCTCGCCGCCGACCCTGCGCCGACATCATGCCCTTTAGGCCGGGCGTCCGGATATGGACTTAACCGAACCGTCACCCGGCGTTCATGCCCGGGTCATTCGGGCCCTGTATCTACCGGGGCCATGTTCGCAGCCCCCCGCATCCCCGTCCGCGCCGTGACCCAGGACATTTTACCCGGCACCATGGTTCTGGTCGTCGGCCCGTCCGGGGCAGGCAAGGACAGCCTGATCGACGGCGCTCGGCAGGCCTTTGCCGATGGCGCCGGTGTTGTTTTTCCCCGCCGCGACATTACCCGCCCGGTCGACGCCGGGTCTGAGGATCATGTCGCGGTCACGGAAAGCCAGTTCCATGCGCGCCGCGAGTTGGGCGGCTATCTTCTGTCCTGGGGTGCCCATGGCTTGTGGTACGGCATCCCGACGGAAACCGTGGATGACCTTGTGGGCGGGCGCACGGTGGTGGTCAATGCGTCCCGTTCCGTGATCGAAGAGGCGCGGGGCCGGTTTCGGCACCTGCGTGTCATCTCGGTGACGGCTGATGAGGCGACGCTGCGCGCGCGCTTAGGCGCCCGCGCCAGGGAAACCGACGAACAGGTTGCCCGCCGGCTGGAACGCGCCCGGGCCTTCCGCCTGGAAGGCCCGGACATCATCAATTTTCCCAATGACGGGCCGCTCGAGGCGGCGGTCGGCCGGTTTACCTGTATTCTGCGGGACTTGGCCTGAAGCACATTCCCTATCAGTACAGGGCGACGACCTCGACCCGTCGGCTGCCGTTGAACCAGAACCAGCCGGGTGCCGTGTCGCCGAAGGCTTCCGCCCGTGACGAAACGCTGAGGTCCTGCGGCGCCACGCCGGCGCCGATCAGGCGGGCGGCGACGGCGCGGGCGCGATTCATGGCAAGCCGGTCGTTCAGGTCGACGGGACCGCGTTTGTCCGCCTGACCGACGACGCAGATGGTCGTGCCGGACGGCAGGGTGTTTGCAAAGGCGCGGATATCGCCTTCCTGATCGGCGGGGACGGCGGCGCTGCCGGTTTCGAATCCGGTGACGATCAAGGGAACGGATTGGCCGTGTTCGGGTGCCGCGTCGCAGACCGCGTCATAAGGTTCCGCCGCGCGGGCGACACCCGCGGCAAGCAAGGCGGTTGCGAACAGCCCTGCCGCGGTCAGGCTGGCGGCGACCAGGCCGGTGGCGATCAGGCCCGCGGCGGGCCGGGGATGGTGGGCATGGCTGGGCATGGTCTGTCTCCTTTACCGGGTTGATCCGATGACAGGAGATATCGCCCGCAATCAGGGCTATTGTTGGCGGTAAATGGGACTATTTCGTGCTGCCGTGCCTTATTTCGGCGGGGCGTGGCCGGGGCTCAGCGTTTGCGGGCGAGGGTCAGGCCGTCGGCCACGGACAGCAGCGAGACCGTGACCCGGTCGTCGTTCTTCAGGCCCGCGTTGAAAGCGCGGATCGCCCGCGTATCAACGCTGTCGTCCGTGGGGTCGATGACCCGCCCGTTCCACAACACGTTGTCGACGGCGATCAGGCCGCCTGGGCGGATCAGGGTCAGGCAACGCTCGAAGTAATTCTGGTAGTTTTCCTTGTCGGCGTCGATGAACGCCATGTCGAAGGCACCGGCGCGGCCCTCGGATATCAGGGCGTCCAGGGTCTCGACCGCAGGGGCCAGACGCAGGGTGATGCGTGCCCCCACGCCGGCCTCTGCCCAATAGCGGCGGGCGACGGATGTATAGTCCTCGGACACGTCACAGCACACCATCTCACCATCGTCGGGCAGGGCCATCGCCATGGCCAGTGAACTATAGCCGGTGAAGGTGCCGACCTCGATGATCCGCCGGGCGCCCAGAAGCTCGACCAGCAGGGCCAGAAACTGGCCCTGGTCCGGGGAGATCTGCATGCCGGCGCGGGGGTGGCCGTCCGTTTCCTTGCGAAGCCGGGCAAGAATGTCCGGTTCGCGCAAGGTCGTCTCAAGGATGTAGTCGTAGAGGGCTCCGTCCAGCCCGGTCGTCGCTTTGCTCACGGCCCATGCTCCTTGCCTGTGGGGGCGCTCAATAGCCTTGCTGGCACCATCGATAACGCCGGTCGGGCATGGGATGCAACCGTGTCAGATATGTTCAACGTTCACATCGTGGCAGCGACGCCCGTAGTGGCGGGCAAGCTGCGGCCCTTCTTTCGCGCCGGGCATTTGCTTGTGCATATCCTCGCAACGGCGATGGGGAAGTGGATGATAAATCTTCCAGAATCCCTCGATTCCGGCGCGCCACAGGTCAAACCCCAACTTCGCGTAGGCCCGCCACGCATCGAAACATAGGGCCTGAATATCCTTTGTTTCGGCGGTGCGCTTGTTCATGAAACCCTCCTTACTTTAGGTTTGCACGATACGCCTTTTCGGGGTGATCCGGATTGCTCCAGATCAATTTCTCAACCGTCGACGGCGATCTTTATTTCCCGCGCGATACGGTGATCGCGGCTCCCGCCTGAACGACGGCCAGGGTCTTCACGTCCTCGACCGCATCCGCCCAGATGTTGCAGGGCGAGGCAAGGCGGCATTCGTCGCCTTGGGAAATGGGCGTGCGGCCGAAGCCGATGGCGATGCTATCGCCGTCCGGCCAGAAGGCAATTTCGCCCGGTTCGACCACGGCGCGGGCGTCGGGCTCGCGGTCCAGGGAGACGGGGGCCGAAAAATATACTTCCTCGCCCCAGGTGCTGGCGCGCGAGGTGAAGGGTGTTGCCTCCCAGATCGCGGTGGCGGTCGGCGTGTCGCGCAGGGCGGCGGTCAAGGTCACGGTTCCGATGGTCATCTCGATCGTTTTCATGGCTGGACGGGGTCTCCTCCTGTGGTCGCCGATGTTTGTCCCTGCGCGGACTTTCTTAACCCATCGGCCGGTTATTCCGAACCCTTATTGCAGGGTCGGGTCGGCGTCTTCCCGGTCGGCGGCGCCGCGGTCCTGGCAGGGACCGGCCTGATGGTGGACCATGCGCCACAGGGCCCCCGCGCGCACGAATACGTTGGTTACGGTCAACAGGGTCCTCGGCATGCTCTCAAACCCGGTGACATAGGCGACATCGCCGAATGAAAACGCCCGCGCGCCGACGCAGCGGATGTCGGACGTCTCGCCTGAGGACAGGATCGCGCCCCAACTGTCCATCACCTCCTGCTGACCGGTCAGGGGCCGCCAGCCCGGATGAATGCAGGTGATGTCCCGGTCGTCGGCCCAGGCCGCGCGCATGTCCTCGAAACTGCCACCGGCGAAGGCGGCGTAAAAAGTGTCGTTGGCGAACAGGATCGCTTCCCTGTCTGACATGCGCGGTTACTCCCCGTCTTCGGTTGCGGCGCCTTCGGATCCTGCCGTCCGGCGGGAAGACAGGGGCAACGGATTGATCCTATTCAACGCCCGGGCGGCCAAAGTGCTGGCCGGATGTCCAATCATTACAGAAAATGGGGCGTTATTGAAAATGGGGGCAATCGCCCCCTGTATCAACGGCGAACCTTTTCACGAAGGATTGGAACATGGCCGACGCCCCTGATTCGAACGACGACCGCCAGGCCCAGGTCGAGGATGCCAAGACGGGCCTGCCCCTCGACCTCATGACGGCGGTGCCGGGATTGAACCCGCGCGACATGTCGGTGCTGATCGTCGGCGGCCTGGGCAAGGGGATAACCCTGAACGCGGGCGTCGACAATGGCGACGGCACGGCGACTTTGCTGGAGCACGACCTGACGATTCCCGGCGGTCTGCGCATGCGGTTCCCCCCGGGGGCCAGCGGTCCGCACGCTTTTCCCGTTACGGTGATCTCCAGCGATGGGCATGTCCGCACGGGCAGCCTGACGGTGGAGCCGGGATTGGCGGCCCTGGAATCGGGGCTGCGCTTTGCCATCGAGGCGCCGGTGGTCCTCGACGGCAGCGGGCGGGTCGGCTTTCCCATGGCGATTTCCTTCGCCCGTGGGATGGGCAAAATGGTCGGCGATGTGGCGTTTTCGTTGGACGGGGTGCCGGCGGGGGTGCATCTGACCGGCGGCGTTCGGGACGGCGAGGCCGATGGTGACGGTCCTTGGCGTTTGACGATGGGCGATCTTCGGGATCTTAGCCTGATCGTGCCGGAGGGGCAGGGAGCGTTCGACGTGGACCTGACCGTCGATGCCCGCGGGCAATCGGGCGGCCGCCTGAAATTGACACGTCAGGCCCGGGCGGTGCCGCCCGGTGCGCGTGCGCAAGAATCACGGGCTCCCGCCGCCGCCCCATCGGCCGGACCGAAATCAGCCGCCGTCGACAAGCCCGTGCCGACGTCCCCGCCGGTGACGGACTGGCTGACGGGTAACGGCGTGTTCACCTTTGCCTCGGGTCATGGCGGCGATCTGTTCGAAGGCGGTTATGGATGGAACGACCCCACGGAATCAGCAGAGCCGCCGCGCCCCCGCCGGCCCGACGGCAGCGCCGGGGATGTGCGTCTGCTGGCGGGCGGACCCGTCATCGACGGGCCGGACCCGATTGTTTGGTAAGGGGGTCAGTTGGCCCGCAGGCCGGTAGGGGCGTCGGGATCGTCAAGGGCATCCGCTTCCAACATCGCGCGGTAGATCTTGGCGACCAGGGCTTCGTCAACGCCGCTTGCACGGGCACCGGCTTGAATCATGGCGAGCGACGGCTGCACGGGTACGAACTTGATGCCGAGATCGACCAGTTCTTCCAGTTCGGTCAGCGCCAGTTCCAGATTCAGCGAGGGGCGGTTTGTCTTTGAGCCCATTTTTTTGTTCCCGTGTATCGGTAAGGTGACTTGTTTCTGAATTCCGCATGAATTCGTGTCGAAATACGCAATTGCCATGCCAGATCAATACCCCCTGGCCGTTGGTCATAGGATGCGGAAGGCCGAGATGGCCGGTTCCCACGGGCGGCGATGTGATCTAATCTCCCGGCCGAACCGCCGGAACAGTTATCCAGAATCACAGCTATAACCGCGATGAACCCCAAAGATTCCGCCATTTATCACATGTGCCGCCAGGAAGAATGGGCCGCCGCCGAGCGGGCTGGGGCGTATGCCGGGTCGTCCCAGGACGTTGCCGACGGCTTCATCCATTTCTCGGGTGCCGGTCAGGTTGTGCAAAGTGCGGCCAAACACCGCGCCGGCCAGTCCGGGATTGTCCTTTTGCGTGTCGATCCGCGAAAATTGGGCGACACCCTGAAATGGGAAGAATCGCGGGGCGGCCAGCTGTTCCCGCATCTTTACGGGCCGTTGCCCGTGTCGGCGGTGATGGCGGTCTACGATCTGCCGCTCGATGCGTCCGGCCGCCACCAATTCCCGGCCGAACTGAACCTGCAGGAAGCTCTTTAAGATGACCCTTGCCGATCGGCTGATGCCGGCCCTTCGCTGCCTCGATCCGGAATTCGCCCATTCTCTGGCCCTCATGGCGCTGTCTTTGGGGTTGGCGCCGCCGGTGGCGGCGGTTCCGCGGCCGATCCTGAAAACCCGCGTCTGGGGCCTGGAGTTCGATAACCCCGTGGGCCTGGCCGCCGGGTTCGACAAGAATGCCCGGGTGCCCGGGGCGGTGCTCGGCCTGGGGTTCGGCTTTACCGAAGTCGGCAGCGTCACGCCCCGCCCGCAGCCGGGCAACGCCAAGCCGCGCCTGTTCCGCCTGACCGACGACCGCGCGGTGATCAACCGCATGGGCTTCAACAACGGCGGCCATGACGCCATGGCCGCGCGCTTGGCAAAGTTCCGCGCCGGGCCGATAGGACGGGGCATTGCCGGCGTCAACCTGGGCCGCAACAAGGACTCGGCCGACGAAGTGCGGGATTATGTCCTGGGCGTCGAACGCCTGGGCGCCATGGCGAGCTATCTGGTCGTCAACGTGTCGTCGCCCAACACGCCGGGGCTGCGCACCTTGCAGGACCGGGGGCCGTTGACGGCGCTGCTGACGGCGGTGAAGGCGGCGCGCGACGGGCTGGCCAACCGTCCGCCGCTGCTGGTCAAGATCGCGCCGGACCTGGCCAGCGCGGATCTGGAAGACATCGCCGCCGTCGTCGCCGACGTGGGCATCGACGGCATCATCGCGACCAACACGACCATCAGCCGCCCGGCAAGTCTCCGCGATCAGCAGAAGGGGCAGATCGGCGGTCTGTCCGGCGCGCCGCTGAAGGCGATGGCCAAGGGCGTGATTTCCGACCTGTATCAGCTTGTCGGCCGGGACATCCCTCTGATCGGGGTCGGCGGCATCGCCACCGGGGCGGACGCCTATGCCCGCATCCGGGCGGGCGCTTCGCTGATCCAGATCTATTCGGCGCTGGTTTTCGATGGGCCTTATCTGGCGGCGCGCATTGCCGCCGAATTGGCGGACCTTCTGGAACGCGACGGCTTCAAGTCCGCCGCCGCCGCCGTCGGCGCCGACCATCGGTAATCCGGATCAGGACTTGTTGGCCGCCTCGGCGCGTTCCAGCACGCCCTTCAACAGTTTGAAGGCGATGGGCGCCATGGCCACCAGGAAGATCACCCGCACCATGTGATGGACCGACACGAAGGCCACGTCGATGCCGAGCGACAGGCTGATCAGGGTCATTTCCGCGAGACCCCCGGGCGCGAAGGCAAGCCATAGCGTGTTCACCGGCAGGCCCGTGAAGGAACTGACGACCCAGGCCCCGGCATAGGCGGCGCCGAGCATGAAGATGGTGATGCCCGCCGCCTGGACCATGGTGCCGAACATGTCGCGCAGGGAAATGCCGAGGAAACGGCAGCCGATGGACGCACCGATCACGACCTGGGCGAGGGCGACGATTTCCTGGGGCGGGCGGGCCTCGGTCAGGCCCGACATGTGAACGATGGCCGACACCAGGGTCGGGCCCAGAAGCTGCGCCGCCGGAAACCGCAGCCGCCGCGCCACGTAATACCCGACCACGGCGCAGGCGACGAGGATCGCCGCGTCCTTGGGGCGGATATCGGCCATGTTGCCGAGGGCCCCCATGTTGCCCGGCTGGTAGCCCTCGAAAAACTTGAACCAGAACGGGATGACCAGCACCGTCAGCATGATGCGGACGGAATGGTTGAGGGAAATTTTGCGGTCGTCGGCACCCATGGCCTCGCCCAGCAGCGCCATTTCCCCGAACCCGCCCGGCGAGGCCGAGAAATAGGACGTCGCCGCATCCCATTTGGCGACCTTGACCAGGTAATAGGACACCATGGCGGTGATTCCGATCGCGTAGACCAGCAGCATGGACAGCGAGGCGATCCATTCGGAGGCGTGGCGGATCGCTTCCGGCGTGAACCCGGCCCCCAGCATCACGCCGAGCACCGGCACCATGTAAAGGCGCAGGCGCTTCGGGCGGACCAGGGGGGCGCCCGACAGGGAGGCGACCACCGTGAACACCAACGCCCCGATCATCCAGGGCAGCGGCATGTGCAGTTCGTGGAACAGGATGCCGCCGGCCCCGCCCAGGGTCAGGGTCAGAGCCATGCGCAGCGGGCGGGTCTTCGGATTGCCTTCCGTCTCCGGGCCGGGGCCGGTGCTTTCGGGGTCGTTCTCTACGTCGTCTGGGGCGGGTACGGGGGGTTTGTCGTCGGTGGTCACGGTTCGAACTGCTCCTTGAGGATGCGTTCTTCCAGGTTGTGTTCGGGATCGAACAGCAGCTCAAGGCGGTGGCTGTGGTCCTGATGGATTGCCACCCGTTTGACGTCGCGGACTTCGGTGTAATCGGCGGTGGCGCTGACGGGTCTTAACTCGGGCTGGAGAATTTCGAACGCGATCTCGGCCTTCCGGGGCAGCAGCGCGCCGCGCCAGCGCCGGGGCCGGAACACGGAAATGGGGGTCAGCGCCAACAGGTCCGCGCCCATGGGGATGATCGGGCCGTGGGCCGACAGGTTGTAGGCGGTGGAACCGGCCGGCGTGGCGACCAGCACGCCGTCGCAGATCATTTCGTCCAGGCGCGCGACGCCGTCGATGAAGATGCGGATTTTCGCCGCCATGCGCGATTCCCGGAGCAACGACACCTCGTTGATGGCAAGCGCCGTGGTCGTGTTGCCGCTGACGTCCGTCGCCGTCATTTTCAGGGGACGCAGGCTCACCGCTTGGGCGCGGGCGATGCGCTCGGGCAGGCCGTCGGCCAGGTATTCGTTCATCAGAAAGCCGACCGTGCCCCGGTTCATGCCGTAAATCGGTGTGCCGCTGCCGATGGCGCCATGCAGGCTTTCCAGCATGAAGCCGTCGCCGCCCAGCGCCACGATCACCTCGGCCTGGTCTGTCGCCATGTTGCCGTAGCGATGGGCAAGGATCTTGAGGGCGTCCTGGGCCTCCGGCTGCTGCGCGGCGACGAAGGCAATTTTCGAGACGGGGCGGGCGTCGGTCATGGCGATCTTCGAAAAATCTCGGAACTTTCCGCAACTTAGCCGCTTAAGGGTGGTTGCGGAAGCCTTGCGGTAAATTCATACTCCCCGGTATGTCCCGCGCCTACAAACCCGACGAGACCCGGCGGCAGATTCTCGAAGCCGCCTACGGGGTCATTCACCGCCACGGCTTCCAGGCCGCGGGACTGACCGACATCCTGGCCATGACCGGCGTCACCAAGGGGGCGATGTACCACCATTTCCCCAACAAGATGGCGCTCGGCTATGCCGTGGTGGACGAGAAGGTGAAAGCCTATCTGGAAGACTGGTGGCTGGCGCCCCTGGACGCGGAGGGTGAGGACGATCCCTTGGCCGCCATCGCCCGCACCATCCAGGACAACATGACAGGCCGGGTACCGGCCATTCACCTGCTGGGCTGTCCCTTGAACAATCTGGCGCAGGAAATGTCGCCCATCGACGGCGGATTCCGGCAAAGGGTGGAGGAACTGTACCGCGCCTGGCGCAGGCGCCTGTCCCGCGCCCTGACACGCGGCCAGCATTCCGGCCGGGTCAACGCGGCCGCCGACACGGACGAGGCCGCGACCCTGATCGTCGCCGCCATCCAGGGGGCGTTCAGCCAGACCAAGTCGGCGCAAAGCATGGCGCCGTTCCACGACTGCATGGCCGGGCTCAATCGGTATTTGATGGGGCTGCGGCCTTAACGGCTGAACCAATAAGTTCAGTGCCACATCCATCCGCTGATGCAGGATACGGATGACGTCAATGCCATCCGCAGGAACCGAAATCGTGTAGAAGATGACATGTGATCCCACCGGCTGCTTGCGATAGCCTGGACGGATGTCGTCGCAGATTTGGCCGCGTCCCGGATCAGCGGCAAGGGTTCCCAGGGCCGATTGCAGGGAGCGGAGATAGGTCTCTGCCTGCCCCAGGCCCCAACGATTTGCCGTGTAATCCCAGATTTCGCTGAGGTCCCTTGCGGCGCGGGGGCTGAGACGGACCACCGCCTCAGGTGCCCGATTGTTTCTTCGCGTCGATGAAGGCGTCGAAGTCGAAGGGTTCAGCGGCACCACTCTGTTCCCCCTCGATCAAGGCGGCGCGCAGGGTGGCCAACTGGGCCTCCCGCTCTTCTAAAAGGCGCAGGCCCGCGCGGATGACCTCGCTTGCCGAGGCGTACCGTCCCGCATCGACTTGCGAGGAGACGAAATCCGCGAAATGACCACCGAGGGCGATGGAGGTATTTTTGCTCATGGCGACAATCCTGACTGGAAATTGAAAATACCAAATATTGGTACTTTCGTCTAGCGCGCCCGGATCATGCCGTGTTCGATTCCAAAGTGACCGACCGCCGGATGTGCTATTCCGCCGCCGCCTTGGCCAGGGCCTGTTCCCGGCGGCGGACGCTGCGCAGCCACAGCGCCGAGAGCAGGATCACCAGGATCACCGGCAGCATGGCGTAATTGACCCAGGCCCAGCCGAAGTGGTGATAGACGCTGCCCGCCATCAGCGAGGAGACGGCAAGGCCCGTGAACAGCAGGAAGTCGTTGGTGCCCTGCACCTTGGCCCGTTCGGCCGGGCTGTGAACCTCGGTGATCAGGATCGTGCCGCCGGTGAAGGTGAAGTTCCAGCCGATGCCGAGCAGGATCAGCGACGTGAGGAAGTGGGTGAGGGTGACCCCGTTCAGGGCGACGAGGACGGAAGAGAGAAGAATGGCCGCGCCGGTGGCGATGATGCGGACGACGCCGAACCTTTTAATCAGGTGCCCGGTCAAAAATCCCGGCAGGAACATCCCGACCACATGCCACTGGATCACCAGTTTGATGTTCTCGTGAGAAAAGACGACGGTCTTGAGCGTGCCCATGGTCACCGGCGTGACGACCATCAGGAAGTTCATCACCACATAGCCGAGCAGGGCCGCGATCAGGGCGACGATGAAGGTCGGCGATTTGACGATGGTCCAGAGCGGGCGGCCCGTATCCGCGTATTCCTGTTTCGTGAGCCGGGGAATTTGCGCGAACAGGATGACGACCCCGGACAGCGCCGTGAACGCCGCCATCATCAAAAACGCCCCCTGGAACGGTACGTCCGTTATCCAATGCTTGGCGTACAGCGCCGTTTCCGGGCCGAGGAAGGCGCCGATGACGCTCATCGCGATGACGATGGAAACGTTGCGTTCCTTCAGATGGTCCGGCGAGACCTCGGCCGCGGCAAAGCGGTATTGCTGCGCGAAGCCGGTGTAGATTCCCGCGATCAGCAACCCGATATTGAACAGGAGGAAACTGTCCAGGGCAACTGCCTGGGCGGCGATCAGGGCCCCGATACTGCCGATCGCCGAGCCGAAGGCGAACCCCCATCGCCGCCCCCAAACCCGCATCAGGAAGGCGGCGGGAAGGGTCCCGGCCGAGGTGCCGATCAGCAGCATGGTGATCGGGGCCGTGGCCAGGGCGAGGTCCTCGCCCAGCATCGATATCGCGACCAGGGTCGCGGCGAAGAACGTGAGCGTGCGGCCGCAGAAAAACAGCGCCTGGCAGATCGCGAGGATGACGAGGTTTTTCGTGCTGTGGAGGGCGGGGTCGGGCGTGGTCATGGCAACAGCTATAGGCAAACGGCCCGCCCTGCACAAGCGCGTCTAGACCGGCCGCTCGCCGATCACCGTCGTGCGCTCCATGTAGCGGTCCGCAGAATAGTCCGACACGGCGTAGTGCATGAGCGTGCGATTGTCCCAGACCAGCAGGTCATGGGGCTGCCAGGCATGGCGGTAGAGAAATTCGGGCTGCGTGGCGTGCTTGTAGAGGTAATCCAGGATCGGGCGGCTTTCCGCTTGCGTGAAGCCCTCGATATGCGAGGTGAACCCCGGATTGACGTAAAGCGACTTTCGCCCCGTGTCCGCATGGGTGCGCACGATGGGGTGGACGCATTGGTTGGCGCCGTCGAAATCCTTGTCGATGACGATCGGCTTGGCGTACTGCGTCGCCGCCGCGACGGCGAAGTCGTGCACGGCGTTGAGGCGTCCCAGCATCGTCTTCATGCCGTCCGACAGGGCCTCGTAGGCCGCCGCCATGTCGGCGAAGATGGTGTCGCCGCCGTAGGGCGGAATCTGGATGGCGTAGAGGACCGAGGCCTGGGCCGGGCGGTCGCGGAACGATACGTCGGAATGCCAATAGGTGCCGGCCCCCTTGCGGCCCGTGGGCTCGCCCTTTGCATCGACCTTGTTGGACACGCGGTAAAGCTGCGGGTGGTCGGGATGCAGATAGCGCGACACCGTGTCCTGCAGGGGCGGCTGGCCCTCGTCATGGAACAGGGGACCGAAGCGGCGGGAGAAGTCGATGTGCTGCTGCTGGTCGATGGTCTGGTCGCGGATCACCATGAGGCCGCCCGCTTCCTGCCAGGCCTGGCGGATGTCGCCGAACAGGTTGTCGCCGTTGCCGCCGGACAAATCCCGGCCGACATCGACGCCGGTGATTTCGACGCCCAGGGTGCCGAGGGGTTTCTTCTGGATGGTCATGGTCTCTCGTTTCCTTGGATGAGGCCCCGCCCTTTGAGCAGTGTTTCCCGTTGCTTGAAAAATGATCCAGGCCCGGTTATTTGTAAATGAAACCACATTTCATCTGTTGAAACATAGGCATGTAACGGCATTCGGACACCGACCCGCACGGGGCCGGGCCGGGGCCGAAAGGAAACCGCCCATGGGGTCGTACAAGCCGGTGAATGCCGCCCTCCGGGGCCTCGACGTGCTGGCCGCCGTCAACAAGCTGAAGGGCCGTGCGACCATCGGCGAACTGCACCGGGAAACGGGGCTCGACAAGGCGACCATCGTGCGCATGCTGGAAACCCTCATGCATGCGGGCTTCGTCGTGCGGGACGACCGCCACACGGCCTATGAAGTGACCGGCAAGACCCTGCTGCTGTGTTCGGGATACGACCGCCACCGTGCCGTCGGGCGCATCGTCGGCCCCATCATCGCGGCGTTCCGCAACCGCTTCGGCTGGCCGTCGGACGTTGCCATCTTCGACCACGACGCCATGGTGCTGATCGAATCCTCACGCGACGCAGGCTCGATCCTGGTCAACCGGTTGCCGGGCTATCGCGCGCCGATGCTGGGGACCAGCCTGGGCCTGGCCTATCTCGCCTTCGCCAGCACCGAGGAGCGCGAAGAAGTGCTCGACCGCGTCACGGCGATGCCCGCGGTGTGGAACGAGATCGCTCGCGACCGGGCCAAGGCCGAGGACTATCTTGCCGGCATCCGCGACCAGGGCTACGCCACCATGCACGACGAATACTCACGCACGGAATACGGCCGGCGCATCTCCACCATCGGCGTGCCGATCCTGGTGGGCGGCCGCTCCGTGGCCGCCATGAACGTGCTTTACCTAAAAAGCGCCCTGCCGGTGGCCGAAGCGCTCGCCACCATGGTCGCCCCCCTGAAGGCCTGCGCCGATGAGATCGCTGGTGCCCTGACGGCCGGCCCCGGCTGACCGGGATTACCGGTACACAGGTTCAGCCGGGGCGCTTGGCGGCGCTTATGCAGTCATAGAAGATGTGCTGCGCGTTGCCGCGCTGGGCTTCTTCCTCGTCCCAGGCCTGCTCGCGCATGGACAGCAGCGCTTCGATGCGCTGGTAGTCGCCGGTATCGGCAAGCTGGATGTTGATCTGGTCGAGGGTCTGCTGGCGGGCGGCTTCGATGGAGGCCAGCAACTCCGCGTGGTCGGCCTTGCATTTGACGGCGGTGATGGAACCGCTTTCCGCCGTCGCCAGCCACAACGACAGCAGCAGCGCCACCGCAATCAGGGGGGCGGGGGCGCGGCGCCGGACCATCAGGTCCCAATCGTATTCCTGCCATCTGGACATGATGGAAACTCTATCGGGGTCTGGATAAGAAAGTAAAGAAAACCACTGAGACGGTGAGGGAAACAACCTGAGAAAATCATTCTCTTCTCATCGTCTCACTGTCTCTGTGGTGATACTTCGTCAACCGCCGGTAACGCTCATATGGCGGCTCACGGCCGGGCCGTCGCCGCGCCGTTCGATGACGAAATCGTGGCCCTTGGGTTTGCGGCCGATGGCTTCGTCGATGGCGGTTTCCAGCAACTCGTCGCCTTCGGAGGCGCGCAGCGGCGCGCGCAGGTCGGCGGCATCGTCCTGGCCCAGGCACATGTATAACGTGCCCGTGCAGGTCAGGCGCACGCGGTTGCAGCCTTCGCAGAAGTTATGGGTCAGCGGCGTGATGAAGCCGAGCTTCTGCCCGGTTTCCCGGACCTGGGTATAGCGCGCCGGGCCGCCGGTCTTGAACGGGATGTCCGTCAGGGTCCAGTTCGTTTCCAGGTTCTGGCGAACCTTCGATAAAGGCAGGTACTGGTCCGTGCGGTCCTGGTCGATTTCGCCCAAGGGCATGGTTTCGATCAGGGTCATGTCGAAGGCGTTCTCGCCGCAGTATTCGATCATGCGGTCCAGTTCGTCTTCGTTGAAATTCTTCAGCGCCACCGTGTTGATCTTCACGTGCAGCCCGGCTTTTTTCGCGGCGTCGATGCCGTCCAGCACCTTGTCCAGCTTGCCCCAGCGGGTGATCGCCTCGAACCGGTCGGCATCCAGGGTGTCGAGCGACACGTTGATGCGCCGGACCCCGGCATCGACCAGTTCGTCCGCGAAGCGCGCCAGCTGGGAGCCGTTGGAGGTCAGGGTCAGTTCTTCCAGGTCGCCGGTCTTCAGATGGCGGCCGAGGGATCGGATCAGCGACATGATGTTGCGGCGGACCAGCGGCTCGCCCCCGGTCAGGCGCAGCTTCTTCACGCCCTTGCGCACGAAGGCGGAACACAGGCGGTCGAGTTCCTCCAGCGACAGGATCTCCGCCTTGGGCAGGAAGGTCATGTCCTCCGCCATGCAGTACACGCAGCGGAAATCGCAGCGGTCTGTGACGGAAACGCGGAGGTAGGTCACCGCCCGTCCGAAGGGGTCGATCATGCCGGTCATGGAGTCAGCCCAGTTTCGTCCTCAAGGTTTTGGTCCGCCCGGAGGCGGATGCCGACGGGGCCTATCGCCACCCGCGGCACCTTTAATCCTCTTGTCATAAAGATAGTAACGGCAAGGCCCCTTGTCGCCCCCAATTTTTATGAGGAATTCCGCAGGGTGGAAAGCCGCCGGGCCCCGGAACCGGGCTCAACCTTCGTTGTCCGCGTCCGGCGCCAGGCCCTTGGCCCGCATGTCGGCGGCGGCCGCGGCGCGCATTTCCTCGCGTTCGTTCAGGTAATCCTGGGTCGTGCGGGTCATCGGCTTGGGTGCGCCGGCCAGCGGGTTGGCGACTTCGAACTGCACCATCACGCGGCAGTCGTCGCACATCTTGATGCGGTCCAGCGCAGCGCCCGGGAACATGGAATGGCCCTTCAGCTTGTTGGTCAGCTGATTGATGGTGGCGCGGGTGCCGTAGGGCTTGCCGCAGCGGATGCAGTGGAAGGGATCTTCCTCCTTCTGCACCCGGGGGCTCTTGGCCTCGTCCTTGAACGACAGGCGGGGGGTCAGGGTGATGACCTTTTCCGGGCAGGTCTTGGCGCACAGCCCGCACTGCACGCAGGCATCCTCGACGAACGACAATTGCGGTTTGTCCGGATTGTCGCGCAGGGCTCGGGCCGGGCAGGCGCCGACGCAGCTGAGGCACAGCGTGCAGCCGGCGGCATCCACGGTCACCGTGCCGAAGGGGGCCCCCTTCGGCATGGCGATCTCGTCGACCTTGTTGGGGGCGCCGGCGTGAAGCGTGTCGAGCGCCAGACGCATGACCGCGCGCTTGCGCCCCAGCGGCAGGAAATCGCCCTGCGGCATGGCGGGCAGCTTGTCCAGGGACCACAGCGCATCCTCGACCGCCGAGGGATCGTCCAGATGCAGATGCCGGATGCGGCCCGTGCCGTAGCCGAGTCCGTTCAGCACCGTGTCGGCGATGGCGATCTCGCCTTCCTGGGCCTGGGCCTCGGCGCGTTTCTTGGGCGGCAGGAGGATGAGACAGTGCGCGGCCCCGTAGGCGGCGGCCGACAGCAACAGGTCGAGGCCGACCTGCGTCACCTCGTTGACGGCGAAGGGAATGCAGTTCGCGGGCAGGCCGCGCCCCATGCGCGAAATCAGGCCGATGGCTTCCTCGCCCTGGTCGGCGTCGTGGACCAACAGGACCGGGTCCGTGCCGCCGGCTTTCGTGTAGGTGCGCAGCACCGTGCGCGCGCGCTTGAACAATTCGTCGCCCAGCGGCAAGGCGTAGGTCGCCGCCCCCGTCGGGCAGACCGAGGCGCAGACGCCGCAGCCGCCGCACAGGTAGGGGTCGATCTTGACCCGCTCGTTATCCGGCGTGATGGCCCCGGCGGGGCAGGTGTCGATGCAGCGCGAACAGCCGGTGATGCGGCTTCGGGAATGGGCGCAGATCTTGTCGTCGTAATCGACATAGCGGGGCTTTTCGAATTCGCCGACCATCTCCGTCATCTCGAAGATGGTTTCGGCGACCAGGGCCGGGTTGCCGCGGTCGGGGTTGTAATAGCCGTCGCGCTTGTCCGCGTGGGGGAACAGGGCCGGGCCGCCGCGCAGGTCCAGGATCAGGTCGCATTCGGAGGTTCCGGCCTGCGGCTCGCCTTCCCATTCCAGGGCGCCGCGCGAGGACGCCTTGGCCGGGATGAAGCCGGCGATGGCGACCTTGAACGCGCCCAGATGGCCCCCGGCGCCCGTGACCTTGCCCGCGAACACGGGAAATTCCATGACCGCCGGCGGCGGCACGTCCTTGGCCGCCTCCAGCACCAGGGTGACGTTCAGGCGCCCGGACAGCTTGCGCGCGGCCTCGACCGCGTCTTCGCCCTTGCCCAGCACCAGTGTCACGCCCTCGGACTTCATGGAGACGGAGCGCGCGCCCGCCAGGTCCATGGCGGCCTCGTTCAACAGGGCGGCCATCTTGGCGGTCAGGTTGGTCGACGCCTTCTTGTCCTTGGCGGCGTCGGACCAGCCGGCCTTTTCGCGGATGTTGGTGAAGGCGATGGCCGGGGCCGTGTCCATCTCGTCGATGGTTTCCAGAAACAGGGGCGCTTCCTGGGTGCAGGCGACCAAAAGGGTGTCCCCCGCCTGGCCGGCGATGCCCGCGACGCGCTGGAATTCCTCGACCTGGCGGCGGCACAGATGCGTCGCGACCTTCAGATCGCCGTCGTCGCCGGGCCCCTGGCCACAGGCCTTGGCCAGGGCCTTGCCGTCGATGGACATGGTGCCTTCGCAGTCGCAGACCAGGACATGCTTCTGATTAAGCTTCATAAGACCGGTGCTTCCCTATCCGGCGTCCTTCTTGGGACGCTCGTGCATTAGAACGTGTCATTCGTTTAGGCTATTTTATAGAGAATAAAAACGGTGGACGAGTAGGGGTATTCGCCTGCCCCGTCTGGGCCGTTTACATTCGAAATCCGAAACCCTAACTATGGGGAACCACCGGGGGTAAGGAAAAAAGCCCCGGACAGGGAGGAAAAGACAGGCCATGGCTGACCGTATCGTATCCGGCAAGAACGGATTTTCCGTCGACGATTTCATGCTGGCCGCCCAGCGCGGCGACCGCGACACCCTTAAGCAGGCGTTGGACGCGGGCATGAAGATCAATGCCATCGACGCCCACGGCAATTCGGCCCTGATGTACGCGGCTGCGGCGGGGCAGACCAAGACCTGCCAATGGCTGATCGACCAGGGCATCGACAAGGGCACGGTGAACAACTGGGGCCTGGGCGCGCGCGACTGGTCCAAATGGTCGTCCAACGCCGACGACGTCCGCAAGCTGGTGTACTGATCCAACTTCCAAGGGGAGGCGCCCATGCGGGCACCCCGACGGAAATCCGGCACTCCGAAACCCGCCGAACCATCACCATCGGCGGACGCGATGCTTGACCGCGCGCTCGCCATGGCCGGGGACGAGGGGTGGGAGAATTTCCATCTCAGTAGCCTGGCAGGAGCCCTGGGCCTGTCCCCGGCGGAGTTCGCCCGTCATTTCCGTGATAAGAACGCCCTTGCCGACGCTTGGTTCGCCCGGGCGCGGGACTCCATGCTGGCGGCCCCGCCCCGGGGCTTCACGCGGCAACCGGTGAGGGACCGGCTGAATATCCTTTTGCTGCGCTGGTTCGATGCGCTGAGCCCCCACCATACGGTGACGGCGCAAATGCTGAGGGGAAAGCTCTGGCCCTTCCATCCGCATCATTACGTGCCGATGGTGTTCGACCTGTCGCGACTGATCCAATGGCTGCGCGACGCGGCGGGAATGACGGCCGGCGGCCGCCAGCGTCAGCTCGAGGAAATCGGCCTGACCCTGCTGTTTCTTGCCGTGCTGCGCCGATGGTGCCGCGACGGCAGCCCGGGCCAGGCGGAGACCCGAGCGTACCTCGCCCGACGGCTGGACCAGGCGGACGCTTGCGCGGAACGGTGGTTCGGGAACACGCCCGGCGCCTGAGCCGAACACGCAATTGTGACAAGTTCCCGCGCGGAAAAGGTGATTGTCCAGAGGTCCGGCTTGCCTGGACCCTGGGGCGGGGCCATGTTCGCCGGCAACATATCCCGTCATGCCCGTAACGGAGGCACCACCGATGAAACTTCATGCCGATCTGGCCTGCCCGGCCATCGTCGATTCAACCGCGCTTGCCTGGGTGCCGTCGCCGTCACCCGGGGTTGAGCGCCGCCTGTTGGAACGCGACGGTGACGAGGTCGCCCGCGCGACCTCCATCGTGCGCTACGCCCCCGGTTCGGAATTTCCCACCCATCGTCACGGCGGCGGCGAGGAATTCATGGTTCTGGAAGGCGTGTTTTCAGACGAACACGGCGACTTTCCCGCCGGCACCTACGTGCGCAACCCGGTCGGCAGCAGCCATGCGCCCAAAACCGCGCCTGGCTGCACCATCTTCGTCAAGCTGCGCCAGATGGACCCCGACGACCAGACCCAGGTGACCATCGACACCAAGGCGGGGGACTGGGTCGTCGGCGACGTGCCGGGCCTGTTCCGCATGCCGCTCTACGAATATGGGGCGGAGCGCGTGTGGCTGACCAAGATGGGGGCGGGCTGCGCCGCGGCACCCCACAGCCATCCCGGCGGCGAGGAGGTCCTGGTTCTCGAAGGCAGCGTCGAGGACGAAAACGGCATTCACGGTAAGGGTACCTGGTTCCGCCTGCCGCCCGGCAGCTTTCATTCGCCGCGCACCGACGAAGGCTGTTTGCTCTGGGTCAAGCAGGGCCATCTGGGATAGCCTCTCCAGTCATGCCGCTTCACCACGGATAGGGAGGACGCCGCCGATGGCCGCCTACGTGATTGCCCAGATCGACATCACCGATCCGCAAACCTTCAAGGAATACCAGGCCCTGGTGCCGGCGACGATCGCTGCTTACGGCGGCGAATACATCGTGCGCGGCGGCGAGCAGGTCGCGCTGGAAGGCTCAGAACCTTCCTCGCGCACGGTCGTCCTGCGGTTCCCGGATATGGCGGCGGCCAAGGCTTGGCACGCCTCGCCGGAGTACGAAAAGCCGCTGGCGATCCGCATGGCCTCGGCCACGGGTACGCTGCTGCTGGTCGATGGCGTAGACTAGGTGTCGAAGATTGTTCCTTGATGCTGTTTAGTTTGAATGTGCTTTAGAACTTCTTCGATTGCGTACTCTGCCCTCAGCTCACCATTTATGTTTTTTTGAGTTGCGCGTAACCGGACAAATAGCACGTCTCCGTTTGCGAAGCGTTCAGCTCCTTCGTGGACACTTCTGAGAAATTCTTCATCTTCAATTTTTATTGGGATTGTGCTTTTTCCATCGAAAAATCTCCACATTGCGTCTCCTTCGAGAACAACCGTGCGGATAGTCAAAAATACCTCTGACACATTTTCCAGGAGCGTTTCGCCAGTATCTATTGGCTGAAAAGCATCAGACTCACTCCGGTCGGCATGGGCAATTTCTTCATCGTTGGCAACGATTGAGATTTTGTCGGCTTCGAATTTCAGGGGTTCTTGCACAAATCGTCGAGTTGCTCTCCCCGTTATTGGGTTAAAAACAATATTAATCGTAGGTTGGTTAATAATTATAATCGTGCCTTCATTGTTCTCTACGGCAACGCTTCCGTCACCAACATTTTTGACTGATTTTGGAGCTTCCCCTTGGAGGTGCTTGATTAGCTCGAATGCACTTTTTATTAGGTCGAGAAATTCTTTTGAGGAACTGGCTAAAATACCTAAAAATTCAGCGTTTTCAGGCTTTATCGCTTCATAAAAAATATCAATTAATATAGAGCCTTCTCGGACTCCTCTAACAACTGTTCTTATCTTCGGCTCATCACCGTGAACTGATCTACCAACTTGTTTGGTAAAATCTGCGAACCCTCTGATTGCATTAGATAAGTGGTAGGCATCCATTTCACCACGCGTAATGTCGCGTCCGGAATATTTCAGCGTTAATGCTTGTTCCATTTTCTGCTGCCCCCCTGATTTGAAACAGACAAAATTATCTATCACTGCTTGTAGTGAGATACGGGAGAATATCAGAAATACTTAATGCGACTTATGGAAAAATAATAACGCACATTTGCGACCTTTAAGATCGGCCGCAACTCAGATGAAAGTACTTAATTTTCCCCAAGTCGCTTCAGCTTTTTTCTGCGCCGGTTTCGAGCACGTCGAGCCCGCGCGCCGTCAGGTGAAACACCACGTCCTGGCGCATGGTGATGGCCAGGGTTGCGTCCCCGTCTAGGCCCAGATAGCTGCGGATCAGGGTGCGGCCCGTGCCGCCGTGGCAGACCACGATCACGGGCCGTTCCGGGGCCAGGTCCAAAAGCCAGCTCCGCGCCCGGTCCATGACTTCGGCCAGGGTCTCGCCGCCGCCGGGCGGGCGGTGGCCCCAGGCGTCGGTGTCCATGCCAGCCAGTTCATCAGCGTCCCCGGCGCGGGTGATCTCGGGCCGGGTCATGCCTTCCCAGCGGCCGTAACCCTTTTCCTTCAGCCGCGCGTCGATGGTGAAGGCGCCTGGGTCGAGGCCCGCCGCGGCGGCGGCCAGGGCCGTCGTCTCGGCGCAGCGTCCGGCCGGGCTGCGGTAGAGCGCGAAGGGGGCGAGGGGGTGGAAACGGTCGGCCAGCAGCCGCCCGTAAGCCGCCGCCTGGGCCCGGCCCAATTCGGTGAGTGTCGAGTTGCCGTGGCCTTGGATGCGGCCCTCGCGGTTCCATTCGGTCTGGCCGTGGCGGATCAGGATGACGTCGGGGAAAGGCATGGGCGGGCTCGTCGGCTGCAGGGTGGTCGATAGGAGGGTGGTCGATAGGGATGATCGGTCTTAGCAGGAAACATCGGCATTGCCGAGCCACCCGGCCCCTTGATTTCTTGACCCTTGCCGCCGACACTCGCGGTCCCCATGTTTTGGGCCCGGGTTTGGGGAACCCGCGACCCCGGCGATAAAGACCGGCGGCGCGGCCAAGGCCCGCGAGGAATGACCGCCGCGTTGTGTTAGGCGCGCGCCGGTTAGGGAGAACAGGGCGTGAGCCAGAGCGACACCGATTCCGCCAGGGCGGGTGCGAATCCGCTGGGCGAGACCTATGCGGACGGCGTGGGCGAGCTTGTCGTCAAGCCGGACCCGGACGACCCGCGCCTGACGGAAAGGGTGCCCGGTATCGACCAGGACGGCTCGCCGGTGATTGCCTCGGTCACCGTTGAACGGCCCCTGACCCTGTTCCTCAACGGCCGCGAGATCGTCACCATGATGACGATCTGCGACTATCCGGAATATCTCGCCGTCGGCTATCTGGTGAACCAGAACATGCTGCGCCCCGACGACGTGGTGACGGCGGTGGAATTCGACGAGGATCTGGAGGTCGTCGTGGTCCGCACGGAGCGCGAGACCGATTTCGAGGAAAAACTGAAGAAGAAGACGCTGACGTCCGGCTGCGCCCAGGGCACCGTGTTCGGCGACGTGATGGAGAAGTTCGAGAAGGTCAAGCTGGCCGAGGAAGCGGTCATCAAGACGTCCTGGCTGTTCGCGCTGATGAAGAAGATCAACACCGCGCCGTCCCTGTATCTGGAGGCCGGGGCCATCCACGGCTGCGTGCTGTGCCAGGGCGACCGGCCCTTGCTGTACATGGAGGACGTGGGCCGCCACAACGCGGTGGACAAGATCGCGGGCTTCATGTTTCTGCACGGCTGGTCGGGGCGCGACAAGATTTTCTACACCACCGGGCGGCTGACCTCGGAAATGGTCATCAAGACCGTGCAGATGGAAATCCCGATCCTGGTGTCGCGCTCGGGCTTCACGGCCTGGGGCGTCGATCTTGCCAAGCAGGTTGGCCTGACCCTGATCGGCCGGGCCAAGGGCCGGCGCTTCATCGCCCTGGCCGGCCAGGACCGCATCGAATTCGACGCCGCGCACGGCGAGGCGGCGGACGAGCCCCTGGAACTGCGCCGCAAGGGCAGCCGATGAGTGTTGCCCCCGATACCCCCACCGACATTGTCGGCGTGCTGCTGGCCGGCGGCCTGGCACGGCGCATGGGCGGCGGCGACAAGCCGCTGCGCACGCTGGGCGGCAAGCCGATCCTGGATCATGTGGTGGCCCGCGCCCGGCCGCAGGTCCGGAGCCTGCTGCTCAACGTCAACGGCGATCCCGCGCGCTTCGCGGTCTACGGCTTGCCGACGGCGACGGATGTGATCGACGGTCATGCCGGGCCGCTGGCGGGGATACTGACGGGCATGGAATGGGCGCGGAAAACGCATCCGGAGGCGAAATGGCTGGCGTCCTTCGCCACCGACGCGCCGTTCTTTCCGGCGACCCTGGTTCAGGACCTGCGCCGGGCGGCCGAGACGCAGGGGGCGGAGATCGCCTGCGCCCAGTCCGGTGACCGCACCCATCCTGTGTTCGCCCTCTGGTCCGTGGCATTGGCCGATGATCTGCGCGCCGCCATGATCGGCGAGGACATGCGCAAGATCGACGCCTGGACCGCGCGCTACCGCATCGTCCATGTGGACTTCCCGACCGATCCCTTCGATCCCTTCTTCAACATCAACAAGCCGGAAAACCTGGCCGAGGCGGAAGCCCTGTTCGCGGAGGCCGTGCGATGAGCCGCCGCCAGACGGTCATGCTCGGTGTCATCATCGAACGCCGGGAAATCGACAACCCGTGGCAGGACTATACCTACCATCCGGTCGCGGTGGTTCCCGGCATGTCGGCCATGGACGAAGGGGCGGGCTGGCGGCTGATCCGCGAGGGCGCGGGTTGGACCCATTTCCACGCCGCGACCCTGGAGTTGGAGTTGTTCGCCGGCGAGACCGAGGGCTACAAGGCCAACCTCAGCAGCATGCAGCCCCATGTCTATGTCGTGCTGGCCCCGGGCGAAGAGGCCGAGGACGAAGAGGTCGTGCCGAAGCTGGTCACCGCCTGTCCCTACGAGGCGGAAAGCTACATGGAAGATTCGGAAATGATCGTCGAGGGCGTGCCCATGCCCGACGAACTGGCGGCTTGGCTCGGCGCCTTCGTCGATACCTTCCACGTCGAGGAAACGTTCCTCAAGCGCAAGAACAAGAAGGCTTACGATCCGCGCAAGGGCGGGTTCCGCCCCCGGCCCCTGGTGGAGTCCGATGAATGAGCGCGGATGACGAAAACCCCCTGGGCCGCTGGTCCCGCCTGAAACGCCGGCGCGCCAAGGGCGAGGCCGTCGAGGAGCCACCCGTCCAGATCGCCCGCCGGGGCGCCGCCGGGCCGGTCGTGGGAACGCCGCGGGCCGCGGTTGAGGAAACCCCGTTGGCGGCGACATCCGACACCGCCGCCGAGGACGACGACGTCCGCGAATTGACCGCCGAAGAAGCGGCCTATGTGGAGACCCTGCCGCCGCTCGATGAATTGAATTCGAGCAGCGATTTCACCGGCTTCATGGACAAGCGGGTGCCTGATTTCCTGCGCCGACAGGCTCTGCGCAAGCTGTGGCTGAGCGATCCCGCCTTCAGCCTGATCGACGGCATGCATGAGTATGGTGAGGACTACTCCATGATGGCGCAACTGGCCGCCGGGGCCTCCGCCTACCGTCCGAACGAGGGTGGTTATGGTTGGCGCGACAAGCCGAAGGACCCGGAAACCGAAGAGGGCGCAGAGGGCGCGGAGCCGCAGGCGGCGGCGGAGAAGGTAGCCGCCGGTGACGGCGAAACGGTGGAGGAATCCATCACCGACAAGGCCCGCCGGGTTCAGGATCGGGGCGGGTCCAGCGTTAGCCTGCCGACCTATACAGCCAACCCCTATTATCAGACCCCCGGAGAGCGCCATCCGGCGCCCGGAATTCTGCCGGAACCGGCCAGGGCACAAGTCTCCCGCGTCGAGGGCGATGACGACGACTTGGGCGACGGTGAAGACGACCTTGCCTGACCCGCCGCGGACGGCCGCAAGGCCACCGTTTTCAGCAATTGAGACCCGCTAAGCCCATGAAAAAACTAGGGCTTAAGGGTGTTTTTTCCGCATGGCGGAATAGGCGGTCCGTTGACTTGCGGGGCGAAAAGGCGTTCACTTGATACATTAGCGGGAAAAAGCATCCGCGGTAGGCCGGTTAGGGGCTTGCGGCGTAAGAACAAGCCCGCTTCTTAGGCATCGGAATTCACCGAACTAACAGGTGGAGCCGACGGAAGGAGAGCAAGGATTATCCAAGTGGAGGCCAGCGCCACCGTGGGAAGCAATGCCAAGGGAGAACGGCAGCTTTCCGGCACCGAAACCAAGACCGATCAGACCGCCGTGCCCGAAGAGGACATGCAGCGGGCAGGTGTCTATGCGTTGTTGTCGCGGCTTCTCGCAAAGCCCATGGACAACGACACGATCGCCTTTGTGCGTGAGTTGAGCGGCGACGAAAGCCCCCTGGGCCAGTCGGTCGGCGCCCTGGCGGCGATGGCCAAGCGCACGACCCAGGCGGTCGCCGAGGAAGAATTCACCGTCCTGTTCTACGGGTTCGGCGCCGGCGGCGAACTGTCGCCCTTCGGGTCGCAATACCTGACCGGGTTCGTCTACGAAAAGCCACTGGCCGACCTGCGCCGCGATCTTGAGGAATTGGGCATCGCGCGCGCCGACGGCGTCAGCGACCCGGAAGACCACATCGCCTTCGTCTGCGAAGTTATGCACGGGCTGATCACCGGCGCTTTTGGGGCGCCGGCGAGCCTGGAGCGTCAGCGCGTATTTTTTGAAAAACATCTGGCGCCTTGGGCCGGCCATTTCTTCGCCGACATGGAAAAGGCCAAGTCGGCGGCGCTCTACATGCCCGTCGGCGCCATCGGCAAACAGTTCATGGAGATCGAACGCGACGCCTTCGGCTTCGGTCAGTAGGCGGCGCGGCCCGGCCGTCCCCTGAGCGGGGGCAGGTGGCCGGAAAGGAAGACAGAGTTGTTGGAATTGCGGGCAGCGGCCCAGGCCACGTCCCGCCGTCAATAGCAAGACCCGAAACGGGCGTTTGGTACCAAGCAAGTGGAAGTAACTGTGATCACAATCTTTGAGGAGACTGCGATGAGCGAACAAAAGCAAAAGCTCGGCCGCCGTGAATTCCTGAAGAAAGCAGCCGTCACCGGCGGCGCCGCGGGTGTTGCCGCGGTTGCGCTTTCCCAGGGGTCCGCGGAAGCAGCCGTGGTTTCCGATGGCCCGAAATCGTCGGGGTATCGTGAAACCGAGCACGTCAAAACGTACTACGACCTCGCGAGGTTCTAGTCGGGTTCTAACCCATCAACATTGGGAGATAACTTAAATGCTCACCAAAAAGAGCGACGGGGTGGCGATAGGCCCCCGTTTGAAGCAGGCACTGGCCGGGGTGGTCGGCGGGTCCATGGACCGCCGTACGTTCCTGAAACGCTCAGGGATCACCGCTGGTGGCGCCGCGCTTCTTTCTGCTACTCCGCTGGGCTTGGCCAAACCGGCCAAGGCGGCGACTGCGGCAGCGAAAGGCATGACGCAAATCAAATCCGTTTGTACGCACTGTTCCGTCGGCTGCACCGTCATTGCGGAAGTCGACAACGGCGTGTGGGTCGGTCAGGAACCGGGCTTCGACAGCCCGCTGAACCTGGGCTCCCATTGCGCCAAGGGTGCGTCGGTCCGTGAACACGCCCACGGGGACCGCCGGTTGAAGTATCCGATGAAGCTCGAAGGCGGCAAGTGGAAGCGGCTTTCCTGGGACGCGGCGATCAACGAAATCGGCGACAAGATGCTCGACATCCGCAAGTCGTCGGGCCCCGATTCCGTGTACTGGCTGGGTTCCGCCAAATTCAACAACGAACAGTCCTACCTGTTCCGCAAGTTCTACGCTTTCTGGGGTTCCAACAACGGCGACCATCAGGCGCGCATCTGTCACTCGACCACGGTCGCGGGCGTTGCCAACACCTGGGGCTACGGCGCCATGACGAACTCCTACAACGATATGCACAATTCGAAGGCCATGTTCTTCATCGGCTCCAACGCCGCCGAAGCGCACCCGGTCGCGATGCAGCATATCCTGAAGGCGAAAGAGCAGAACAACGCCGAACTCATCGTCTGCGACCCGCGCTTCTCGCGCACGGCCGCACACGCCGATGAATACGTGCGGTTCCGCCCGGGCACGGACGTCGCCCTGATCTGGGGCATTCTGTACCACGTCTTCGAGAACAACTGGGAAGACAAGACCTATATCAAGCAGCGCGTTTACGGCATGGACGAGATCCGCGCCGAAGTGAAGAAGTGGACCCCGGAAGAAACCGAACGCGTCACGGGTGTTCCCGGTGCGCAGCTGAAGCGCGTCGCCCGCACGTTGGCCAACAACCGTCCCGGCACCATCGTGTGGTGCATGGGCGGCACCCAGCACACCAATGGCAACAATAACACGCGTGCCTACTGCGTGTTGCAGCTGGCCCTCGGTAACGTCGGCAAGTCCGGCGGCGGCGCCAACATCTTCCGCGGCCACGACAACGTTCAGGGTGCGACCGACTTCTGCATCCTGTCGCACTCGCTGCCCGGCTATTACGGCCTGGCGACGGGTTCGTGGAAGCATTGGGCCCGTGTCTGGAAGGTCGATTACGACTACCTCCTCGGCCGCTTCGCTTCGAAGAAGCTGATGGAATCCAAGGGCATCCCGGTGTCGCGCTGGATCGACGGCGTTCTCGAAGACAAGAAGAACATCGATCAGCCGGACAATCTCCGGGCCATGGTTCTCTGGGGTCACGCCGTGAACTCCCAGACGCGTCTGCCGGAAATGAAGAAGGCGATGGAAAAGCTGGATCTGATGGTCGTCATCGATCCGGTCCCGACCTTCGCCTCCGTCATCCCGGACCGTAAGGACGGCGTTTATGTCCTGCCGGCGTCGACGCAGTTCGAAACCTACGGTTCCGTGACCGCGTCCAACCGGTCCCTGCAGTGGCGTGAAAAGGTGGTCGATCCGATCTTCGAATCGCTGCCCGATCAGACCATCATGTACAAGTTCGCCAAGAAGCTCGGCTTCGAGAAGGAGATGTTCAAGAACATCAAGGTCACGAACGACGAGCCCTCGATCGAGGATACGACCCGTGAATACAACACGGGGATGTGGACCATCGGCTATACCGGCCAGTCGCCGGAACGCCTGCGGGCCCACATGCAGAACCAGGCGACCTTCGACAAGACGTCGCTGAAGGCTGTCGGCGGCGCTGTCGCCGGCGACTACTACGGTCTGCCGTGGCCTTGCTGGGGCACGCCGGAGCTGAAGCATCCGGGTACGCCGATCCTGTACGACACCTCCAAGCCGGTCGCCGAAGGCGGCCTGAACTTCCGCGCCCGGTTCGGTGTGGAACGCAACGGTGTCAACCTGCTCGCCGAAGGATCCTATTCCGTCGGCGCGGAGATCAAGGACGGTTATCCCGAGTTCTCGATGGCGATCCTCAAGAAGCTGGGTTGGGACAAGGACCTGACCGAAGCCGAACTGAAGGTCATCGAAGGGGTTGCCGGCGACAAGACCAACTGGAAGACCGACCTTTCGGGCGGTATCCAGCGCGTCGCCATCAAGCACGGTTGTGCGCCCTTCGGGAACGCCAAGGCCCGTGCGATCGTCTGGACGTTCCCGGATCCGGTGCCGTTGCACCGCGAACCGCTCTATACGCCCCGGCGCGATCTTCTGCCCAAGTACGAAACGTACAAGGACACGAAGAACTACCGTCTGCCGACGGCGTACGAGTCCATCCAGAAGCAGGACCACTCGAAAAAGTTCCCGACCATCCTTACCTCCGGTCGTCTCGTTGAATACGAAGGCGGCGGTGACGAAAGCCGCGCGAACAAGTGGCTTGCGGAACTGCAGCAGGACATGTTCTGCGAGGTCAATCCGGTCGATGCCAACAATGTCGGCATCAAGGACGGTCAGCAGATGTGGGTGTACTCGCCGGAAGGCGGCAAAGTGAAGGTCAAGGCCCTGGTCACGGAACGTGTGGCCCCGGGTGTTGTCTTCATGCCGTTCCACTTCGGTGGTCACTGGCAGGGCGAAAGCCTGCGCCACAAGTATCCGGAAGGTGCCGATCCTTACGTGTTGGGCGAAGCGTCCAACATGTGCGGCACCTACGGTTACGACATCGTGACCCACATGCAAGAGACCAAGGTCACCTTGTGCCGCATCGAAACGGCCTAGGTTAGGGAGACGCAACAATGGCAAGAATGAAGTTCCTTTGTGATGCCGAGCGCTGCATTGAATGCAACGCATGCGTTACCGCGTGTAAGAACGAGCACGAGGTACCGTGGGGCATCAACCGCCGCCGCGTCGTCACTATCCGTGACGGCCAGCCCGGCGAACGGTCCATTTCGGTGGCCTGCATGCACTGCTCCGACGCGCCGTGCATCGCGGTCTGCCCCGTGGACTGCATCTACCAGACGGAAGAAGGCGTGGTCCTGCACTCCAAGGACCTGTGCATCGGTTGCGGTTACTGTTTCTTCGCGTGTCCCTTCGGGGCACCGCAGTATCCGCAGGCGGGCAACTTCGGAAGCCGCGGCAAGATGGACAAGTGCACCTTCTGCAACGGTGGTCCGGAAGAAGACAACTCCGCCGCCGAATTCCAGAAGTACGGCCGTAACCGCCTTGCGGAAGGCAAGTTGCCGCTGTGCGCCGAAATGTGCTCGACCAAGGCTCTCTTGGGCGGCGACGGCGACATGGTGTCCAACATCTACCGCGAGCGTGTCGTGGCCCGTGGCTTCGGGTCCGGCGCCTGGGGCTGGGGCACCGCCTATCAGTTGAAGGCGGGCTCGTAGGCCTATCCGGTAGCGTAATCTGGGAGGGGTGCCTCGCTGCAATAAGCAGAGGGGCACCCCTTTCCGGCTACTGGAACCAAACGGGGTGTGACAAGGAAATCAATATGACCGGAAAGCGCAATACGACCGCCCGCATGGTCAGGACATTGGGAGGGATCGCGATCGCCGCGATCGCGCTCACGGCCTGCCGTGCGGAGGAACAGGGCCGAATGATCCGATACGAGCCCGGTGTCTACAAGGGCAAGCCCGATTCCCAATTGAGCGAGTCTCGGCTTGAGGAGCTTCGTAACCGCGCCCGCAGTCAAGGCGGCGTGACGGGAGCCGGCTACGCCGGAGGGGCGGCGCCCAACGCGGCGGAGCCCGATGTGCGGCCGCCCGGCGAATTGAACGAGCGCACCCAGAAGCAGGGTGGCGTGAAATAGGCCTGCGCATCTGCGCTGGTTCGCAAGAGATTATGACGGGGAAACGTAATATGACCTGGTCGAACATTCGTAAACTTGCGGGGGCCATGGCTCTCGCCCTGATGGTGGCCTACGGCGGCGCGGCGGTCCTGACCGGCTCGCCGGCGCTCGACATGGCCCAGGCGCAGGCGCAGACCGGCGGGCAGGTTCCCGGCGGCGCAAGCGGCGCCCTGTCCCAATCGGAAATGTGGCGCGCCGTGCGCGGCGGCATCACCGGCACGGTGTCCATTCCCGACAAGCAGGCGGGGCAACTGGTGCAGTCGGACGGCGACGTCTGGCGCGCCGCCAAGAACGGCCCGCTCAGTCAGTTCGGCGGCATTTTCCTGCTGGTGTCCATCATCGCCATTGCCGCCTTCTTCCTGATCCGGGGCAAGATTCGCATCGACCACGGCCGCGACCCGCAGGGCCGCACCATCGAGCGCTTCAACGCGCTGGAGCGCGCGACGCACTGGTTGACGGCCTCGAGCTTCATCGTGCTGGGCCTGACGGGCCTGAACGTGTCCTACGGCCGCTACGTGCTGAAACCCATTCTCGGGCCGGATGCCTTCGGGGTGCTGACCTATTACGGCAAGTTGGCGCACAACTACATCGCCTTCGCCTTCATTCTAGGGATCGTGATGATGTTCTTCCTGTGGGTTCGTCATAACATTCCGACGCTGCGCGACCTGAAATGGCTGGCCATCGGCGGCGGCTTGTTTTCCAAGGGCGTGCATCCGGAAGCCCCGCGTTTCAACGCCGGCCAGAAGATCGTGTTCTGGCTGGTCATCCTGGGCGGCGCATCCCTGACCTTGTCGGGTCTGGCGCTGATGTTCCCGGGTGATATTCAGCCCTGGGCCGGCACGTTCGCCATCCTGAACAAGCTGGGTGCCAGTCTGCCGACGACCCTTTCCGTCCTCCAGGAAACGCAACTTTCCGTGTTGTGGCATTTCCTGGTGGGGCTGATCATGATCGGTGCCATCATCGGCCATATCTACATCGGCTCGCTGGGCATGGAAGGCGCTATCGACGCCGTCGCCTCCGGCCAGGTCGATCTCAATTGGGCCAAGGAACACCATTCGCTCTGGGTCGAAGAGGAAATGGCCAAGGGCAACGTGGGCAGCACGCAGCCGGCCGAATAAGCCACTTTCCATCCAAACGTCAAAGGGCGGCCCCAACCGGGCCGCCCTTTTTTGTTTCGGTTATTCGTTGCCTGAAGGCACAGCAAAACCGGCGTGCCCGAAGCATCGCCGGCTCGGCCGGGTCTGATGTGTGGGGCCTGCCTTTACTTCAGGCGCACGTTGCTCGTCGAATATTTCTCGCCTGCGGTCATGTTCGTGGCATTCAAGGCGAAGCCCGCGACCACGGCGATGATCACGGCGGCAATGGTACCGGTCCAGAATGATTGCATGTTTCCACCCCTTCTTATCAAACCGCCGACGGTTGTTCGCCCGGCGGGTGCAGGTGCGGTTATTTTAGTGGATTGTCGCGCCGATTCAACTGACGCTTCCATGTCGTGGAAAGGGGCATCCGACGGCGCGGTGGGGGTGCTCGCGCATGACAGGCGTGCGCTCAGGGGTTATGCTGGTCCGGCCAAATGAAAAGCCGTTAAAGGGGGTACCATGTCCGACAACAGCGGCGAAGACGCGCAGATCGCTTCGCAGGCCTTCGTAAAGCATCTTGAAGACTCCGGTTTTTTCAATCAGATCAAGGAGTTGGAGAGTAATCTCACGAAGATTGCCGAGGAGCTTCAATCCTTCGGGCAGGCGACCCAGGCGCGCATGGAGGAATCCGAGAACCTGGCGGCTCATATCCTGGCCATCGAATCGATTCTGGCCGTCGTGCTTAAATCGTCCGACGTGACGCTGGAAGAGGTAAAGGCCGAGGTCAAGGACCGCACGGCGGTGATCTCCGGGGTCGAGGAGGGCAGCCCGTCCGTTCATGCCATCGCCGAGGACATCGTCAAGCGCGGGCAGGCATGAAAACGGGGGCCTGAGCCCCCGTTTTCCAACGTAATCATTTTTCCTGGCTTTATTCCGCCGCCACCTGGGTGTCCGGCACCTTTTCCACGCGCGCCGCGCAGAACTTGAACTCGGGGATCTTGCCCACCGGGTCCAACTGCGGGTTGGTCAGGATGTTGGCCGCCGCTTCGTGGAAGCAGAACGGGATGAAGATCATGCCGTCGGCGACGTCGCGGTCGGCGCGGACCGTCAGTTCGATCTCGCCGCGGCGGGTCGCAACCTTGACCCGGTCGCCGGGCGCCAGGCCCTTTTCGCCCATGGTGTAGGGGTTCATGCTGACCACCGGTTCCGGCTCCAGCAGGTTGAGGACCGTGGCGCGACGGGTCATCGCCCCGGTGTGCCAGTGTTCCAGCATGCGGCCCGTGGTCAGGACCAGCGGGAAGTCGTCGTCGGGCAATTCGTCCGGCGGCACCAGTTGCGCGGGCACCAACTTGGCGCGGCCCGACGCCGTCGGGAAGCCGTCGCCGAAGATGATGTTCTCGCCGTGGCTGTCTTCGGACTTGCACGGATAGATGATGCTGTCCTCGTTCTCCAGGCGCTCCCAGGTGATGTTGTCGAGCGACCGCATGGTCTTCTTCATCTCGTTGAACACGTCCATGGGCCCGGAATAATTCCAGTTCAGGCCCAGGCGGTTGGCGATCTCCTGGATGATCCACCAGTCCTGGCGCACCTCGCCGGGCATATCGACCACGGGGCGGGCCATCTGGACCTGGCGGTTGGTGTTGGAGAACGTGCCCGCCTTTTCAGGGAAGGCGGAGGCCGGCAAGACGACGTCGGCGTGGAAGCAGGTCTCGGTGAAGAAGATGTCCTGCACCACCAGATGTTCCAGCTTGGCCAGCGCCTCACGGGCGTGGCGGGCATCCGGGTCGGACATGGCCGGATTTTCACCCATCACGTACATGGCCTTGATCTCGTCGGCCAGGATGGCGTGGATGATCTCGACCACCGTCAGGCCCCGCTTCCGGGGAAGTTCGGCTCCCCACAACTCTTCGTAGGTGGCGCGGATGTCGTCGGCCTCGACCGATTTGTAATCGGGGTAGACCATGGGGATCAGGCCCGCGTCGGACGCACCCTGCACGTTGTTCTGGCCGCGCAGCGGATGCAGGCCCGTGCCGGGACGGCCAATCTGGCCGGTGATCATGGACAGCGCGATCAGGCAGCGTGCGTTGTCCGTGCCGTGGACGTGCTGGCTGATGCCCATGCCCCAGAAGATCAGCGAGCGGTCGGCGGTCGCGTAATCGCGGGCGACCTCGCGGATGACCGAGGCCTTGATGCCGCACACGGCCTCCATGGCTTCGGGCGAGAACTGCTTCGAGTTCTCCTTCAGTGCCTCGAAGCCCTCCGTGTTGGCCTGGATGTATTGAACGTCGGTCAGACCCTCGTCGATGATCGTATGGATCATGGCGTTGAGAAGGGCCACGTCCTGGCCCGCCTTGAACTGCAGATGGCGGGTTGCATGACGCGACAGGTCTTGGCGGCGCGGATCCATGACGTAGAGCCGCTTTCCCTGCTTGGCGGCGTTCTTCAGGAACGTCGCGGCGACGGGGTGGTTCTGGGTCGGGCGCGCGCCGATCACGATGATGACGTCGGAATCCTTGGCGTCGTTGAACGATGCCGTGACGGCGCCGGAATTCATGCCTTCCATCAGCGCCGCCACCGACGACGCATGGCACAGGCGCGTGCAATGATCGACGTTGTTGGTGCGGAAGCCCTGGCGGACCAGCTTCTGGACCATGTAGGCTTCTTCGTTCGACCCCTTGGCGGACCCGAACCCGGCCATGGCCGAGGGGCCGTCGCGGTCGAGCACCTTCTTCAGGCCGGCGGCGGCGAAGTCGAGCGCCTCGTCCCAGCTCGCTTCCCGGAAATGGGTCAGCGGATTGCTCGGATCGAGCTCCATTTCGCCATGTTTTTCAATGCCGTCCTTGCGGATCAGCGGCTTGGTCAGGCGGTGCGGGTGATCGACATAGTCGAACCCGAAGCGGCCCTTCACGCACAAACGGTTCTCGTTGGCATAGCCGTCCTTGCCTTCCACGTAGACGATCTTGTTGTCCTTCACGTGGAACGTGGCCTGACAGCCGACGCCACAATAGGGACACAGGCTGTCGACCGTGCGGTCCGGCTTGCCGACATGGACCTGCTTTTCGTCGACCATGGTCGCCGGCATCAGGGCGCCGGTCGGGCAGGCCTGCACGCATTCGCCGCAGGCGACACAGGTGCTGTCGCCCATGGGGTCGTCCATGTCGAACACGATCTTGGATTTGTGGCCGCGACCGGCCATGCCGATGACGTCGTTGACCTGGACCTCGCGGCAAGCGCGGACGCAAAGATTGCACTGAATGCAGGCGTCTAGGTTGACGGCCATGGCGCTGTGCGAGCGGTCGGGTGCCGGGCAGGCGGCGCGGGCCTCGAAACGGCTGTCGGCGATACCGGCTTTGTCGGCCCAATACCAGAACAGAGAGTCCGGATCATGAGCCTCGCGGCGTTCCGGCTGGTCGGACAGCAGCAGTTCCAGCACCATGCGCCGGGCCTTGGTCGCGCGCTCGTTGTCGGTCGTAACCTCCATGCCTTCCGTCGGCTGGCGGCGGCAGCTCGGGGCAAGCACGCGCTCGCCCTTGATCTCGACCATGCAGGCGCGGCAGTTGGCGTCGGGCCGGTAACCCTTTTGCGGGCGGTGGCACAGGTGGGGAATGGTGGTGCCGTTCCGCTTGGCGACATCCCAGATGGTCTCGCCGGCCTTGGCTTCGGCCGGCTGGCCGTCCAGGGTGAACTTGATCGTTTCGATCGTTTCCTTGGCGTTCATTGCACGTCCTCCCGGAAGAAGCGCAGCGCCGCCTGCACCGGATTGGGCGCTGCCTGGCCCAGACCGCAAATCGACGCATCGCGCATGGCCTGACTCAGCTCATCAATCAGATCGGCATCCCATGTCGGCTTGTCGATCAGTTTCAGCATTTTTTCGCAGCCGACACGGCAGGGCGTACATTGGCCGCAGCTTTCATCTTCGAAGAACCGGATCAGATTCTTGCAGATTTCCTTGACGTCATCCTGTTCGGAGAAGATCACGACCGCGGACGAGCCGATGAAGCAGCCGTGTTTGTCCAGGGTGCCGAAATCCAACGGTTCATCCGCCAGGCTTTCCGGCAGGATGCCGCCGGACGCACCGCCCGGCAGGTAGGATTTGAAGGTATGGCCGTCGGCCATGCCGCCGCAATAATCCTCGACCAACTGGCGCGCCGTGGTCCCGGCGGGAGCCAGCTTGACGCCCGGTTCCTTGACCCGGCCCGAGACCGAGAAGAAATGCGGCCGGCCCTGGTCCTGATACCATTGGGGGCCGTGTTCGATGATCTTGGGCAGCCAGTAGACCGTTTCCACGTTGTTGATCAGCGTCGGACGGCCCCACAGGCCTGCCTGGGCCGGAAACGGCGGACGGTTGCGCGGCAGTCCGCGCTTGCCCTCGATGCTTTCCAGCATGCCGGATTCCTCGCCGCAGATGTAGGCCCCGGCGCCGCGTCGCACGTGCAGTTCGATGCCGCCGTTGAGGCCTGCGTCCTCGATTTTCTTGATTTCGGTCAGCAGGATTTCGCGGCAGGCGGGATATTCGTCGCGCAGGTAGATGTAGACCGCAGCCGCCTCGATCGACCAGGCGGCGATCAAGGCCCCCTCGATGACGCGGTGGGGGTCGGTCTCGAAGCAGTGGCGGTCCTTGAAGGTGCCGGGCTCGCCCTCGTCGGCGTTGATGGCGACCAGACGGGGCTTTGGCGCATTCTTCATGAAGCCCCATTTCGTGGCCGTCGGAAAGCCGGCCCCGCCCAGCCCGCGCAGGCCGGATTCTTTAATAATTTCAATGGACTGATCCCGGTCACGTGCGCCCTTCAGGCAGTCGCCCAGAACCTTGTAGCCGCCGTCCGCAAGGTAGGCTGCAAGGTTTTTGTAGTCGGGCAGGTCCATGGTGACCTGACCGGCATCGACGGCGGCTTTCACGCTGTCCGCGTCGGCGTGGAATATCTGGCGCTGCTTGACCACGGCGATCGGCGCCTTGTCGCAGGCGCCGACGCAAGGCGCGTGGATAACGCGCACGTCGGGCCCCAGGATGGATTTGAGCTGCGCCGTCAGGGCGCCCGAGCCCTTCATCTCGCAGGTGATCGAATCACAGACCCGCACGGTCAGGGCCGGCGGCGCGTCCTCGCCTTGCTTCACCACGTCGAAGTGGTGGTAGAAGGTCGCGACTTCGTAGACTTCCGTCTGGGCCAGGCGCAGTTGGGCGGCCAACGCCGCCATATGGGCGTCCGACAAATGGCCGAAGGCGTCCTGGATCAGATGCAGGTATTCGATCAGGTATTCGCGGCGCCGCGGCTGATCCCCCAGAAGATGTTGCACATCGGCGATGGCCTGATCGGTGACCTGGCGGCCCTTTCCGAAGGCGGCGCGCTCGCGGCGGCGTCCTTTCTGGGCGGTAGCGGTGGACATGCAGGCTTCCTCCTTGGTCTTATTCGGGTCCGGTTGATGCGGGCCTCGTTTACGGCTGCGCCGGACGTTTCGCCGGCGGCGGTGAATTATGTCGCGAAACGGCGCGGGCGATTACCGAATTCTCTGAAAATCTGAGCAATAACCCCGGTTTTTATGTTGGCATTTGGTATACCACAGACTTTCTATAACATGATCAGGACGCTTCGGGAAGCGGTGAAAAGGCGCTTTTTCGCACCCGTGAGGTGCCGGGGTGCCGGTTCCGGGACGACGCTCCCCGCCCGTGGGCGGGGGGCCGGGCTTGGGTCTTGTGCCCCGGGGGCGGGTCGGCAATAGTCGGTCTCAGCACCGCCTTGCGGAGGGGCTGAACGGACGACGACCGAGGACATTCAGGGATATGAGTGCAGACATTCACCTTGCCCAGTTGCTGTGCTCGCGCCTGTGCCATGATCTGGTCGGGCCGGCGGGTGCTGTCAACGCGGGCCTGGAGTTGGCTGAAGACGGCGATTTGGACGGCGACGCTTTGGATCTGGTGACCTCAAGCGCCGCCGAGGTCACGCGCCGCTTGGCGTTCTTCCGCATCGCCTTCGGCGCGGCTGGCGGCAAGGCCTCCGCCGTCGGCACGCTGAGCCTTAACGAGGCTCGGGAACTGGCGGGCGAAATGCTGGCAGGCGGCAAGGCCGAACTGGAATGGCCGGAAAGCAGCCACGCCCCCGATAGTCTGCCCGCAGGTGTCGGCAAGGTGCTGCTTCTCATGATTTTGCTGGCGTCCGAATGCCTGCCCCGGGGGGGCGCGGTCACGGTTCACACGGCGGCCCTGCCTGAAGGTGCGGGTCTTGCCGTAAGCGCGCAGGGGGTCGGGGCGGTGCTCAAGTCCGACCTGATGGCGGCCCTTGGCCCGGACGCGGACGAAGACGCGGTGAGTGCACGCACCGTGCATGCCCATTTTGCCCAGGTGCTGGCCCGCACCGAAGGCGGGCGTATCGAGACCTCCGATGAAGGCGACGGCGAAATCCGCTTCATGGCGCTGTTTCCGCAGGACAGGGGCGGGCGGGGATAGGTGTAGTCGATGACTACAACCGCCCCGATATTGCGGCTAGGCCATCAGTCATAGTGGAATTCGGGTGAATTCATTTGCCGCCCTGTGGTGGTTTTGCTTTAATTTCCCGAGCCTTAGGAATTTTCGTACCGGGAGGCGGCACGGCACGGTCGGAATCACGGCGGAATTCGTGTGTTCTCTCGATGCAAGACTAACGTAGACGGTGTGCAATAAGCCGAAATGTCCTTTTGCACGCTATTTTATGCGGAAACTTATGTTCGGGGCCGCCGGCTCCCAGGAGCGCACAGATGGACGACCTTCTTACTGAATTTCTCACCGAGACCTCGGAAAACCTTGCCGTGCTCGATGTCGAACTGGTCAAGTTCGAACAGGAACCGGACAACAAGGCAATTCTCGGGAACATTTTCCGCTTGGTCCATACCATTAAAGGGACCTGCGGGTTCCTGGGGTTGCCGCGATTGGAATCGGTGGCCCATGCCGGTGAGAACGTGCTCGGCAAGTTCCGCGACGGCGAGTTGGAGGTCACGCCCGAGGCGGTGACGCTCATTCTCAAATGCCTGGACTGCGTCCGCGACCTGCTGGGCAAGCTCGAGGAAACGGGTTCCGAGCCTGAAGGCGACGATCAGGAATTGATCGACGACCTGAACGCCTATGCGGAAGGTGGCGGCGCCAAGGCCGCGCCGGCGGCGCCTGCCGCCCCCACAGCTTCCGCCACGGGCGGTGCCGCCGCGGTCAACGAATTCGGCGCCCCGGTGGCGGCCGAACTGCTGGCCGAGGTCGAGGCCGCGACGGCCCAGGGAGTGAAGGCCGCATCCCAGGAGCAGCTTGAGGTTGAATTGGCCGCCGAGCGTGCCGCCGAGGCCGCCAAGGCCGCGACACCGGCGACCAACGAACACGGTGCCCCGGTGGCCCAGGAACTTTTGGACGAGGTCGAGGCCGCACAGGTGGCCGGCGCCCGCGCCGCGACGGAAGCGGAATTGCGTGCCGAGATGGAGCGGGAGCGCGAAGCCGAAAAGACGTCCAAAGCCGGTGTGCCGGCCCCCGCCCCGTCCAAGGATGCGGAAAAGAAGGACACGGGCAAATCCGGGGGCGGTGTTGCCGCATCGTCGATCCGCGTCAACGTCGACGTTCTGGAAGACCTCATGACTCTGGTCTCCGAACTGGTGCTGACCCGCAACCAGCTGCTGCAGATGGTGCGCGGCCTGGACGACAGTGAATTCACGGTGCCGTTGCAGCGCCTGTCGCATATCACCACGGACCTGCAGGAAGGCGTCATGAAGACGCGCATGCAGCCGATCGGCAATGCCTGGGCCAAGCTGCCGCGCATCGTGCGCGACCTGGCCGTTGAATCGGGCAAGAAGATCGAACTGGTCATGCTCGGCGCGGAAACGGAATTGGACCGCCAGGTTCTGGAACTGATCAAGGATCCGTTGACACATATGGTCCGCAATTCGGCCGACCACGGGCTTGAAGACATCGAGGGCCGCCAGGCCGCGGGCAAGTCCGACACCGGGACCATCACCCTGAACGCCTACCATGAAGGCGGCCACATCATCATCGAGATCGCCGACGACGGACGTGGCCTGAACATCGACCGCATCAAGCAGAAGGCGCTGGAAAACGGCCTGACGACCGAGGCCGACCTGGGGCAGATGACCGATCAGCAGATCGGCATGTTCATCTTCAAGGCCGGGTTCTCGACGGCGGAAAAGATTACCAACGTGTCGGGGCGCGGCGTCGGCATGGACGTGGTGCGCACCAACATCGAGAAGATCGGCGGCACCGTCGAACTGAAGACGACGCCGGGCAAGGGCTCGACCTTCACCATCAAGATTCCGCTGACCCTGGCCATCGTCTCGGCCTTGATCGTCGAGTGCTGCGGCGAACGCTTTGCGGTGCCGCAGATCAGCGTTCTGGAACTGGTCCGCGCCTCGGCTCAGTCGGAAAACGCCATCGAGATGATCAACGAATCAGCCGTGCTTCGTCTGCGCGACCGGCTGTTGCCGCTGATTTCGCTGCGCGAGTTGCTGCGCCTTCAGGATCCGCCCAAGGCCGACAAGAGCAACGGCGGCGGCAAGGACGAGGACGCGGCGCCCAAAACCACCGACGCCCTGGTGGCGGAAGCGATCGCCGACGACGAAGAAGTGTTCATCGTCGTCACCCAGGTCGGCTCCAACACCTTCGGCATCATCGTCGACCGGGTGTTCGATACCGAGGAAATCGTGGTCAAGCCGGTGGCGCCGATCCTGCGCGACATTACCTTCTATTCCGGCAACACAATCCTCGGCGACGGCAGCGTGATCATGATCCTGGACCCCAACGGCATTGCCGAGGCGGCCGGGGAAATGGATACCGAGCACCGCTCGGAAGCCGATATCCAGGCCGTGTCGACGGACGAGGAAACGACTTCCTTGCTGGTGTTCCGCGCCGGCGGGCCGGAGCTCAAGGCAGTGCCGCTGGCCTTGGTCGCGCGGCTCGAGGAAATCGATATGTCCGAGACCGAAACCTCGCACGGCCAGGTCATGGTGCAGTACCGCGAACAGTTGATGCCGCTGGTCCCGTTCGCGGCCACCCATCAGTTCAAGGAAACGGGCCGCCAGCCGATCCTGGTGTTCACCGACCGCGAACGGTCCATGGGGCTGGTCGTGGACGAGATCGTCGATATCGTCGACGACCGCCTGAAGATCGAACTGACCACGGATATCCCGGGCCTGATCGGCAGCGCCGTCATCGCCGGCAAGGCGACGGACGTGATCGACGCGGGCTACTTCCTCACTCAGGCGTTCTCCGACTGGTTCGGCTCCGCGGATACTGCGGAAATCGAAAGTGCTTCGGGGAGGCGCCGTCGCGCGCTTCTGATCGACGACAGCCCGTTTTTCCGCAATCTCCTGGCGCCGCTGCTGTCGGTCGCGGGATGGCAGGTCACGGCGCTGCAAAGCGCCCAGGAGGCCCTTTCCATGCGCGATAAGGGGGTGGCCTTCGATGTCATCATTTCCGACATCGAAATGCCGGGGATGAACGGTTTCGAGTTCGCGAACGAAGTTCGCCGCGGCGGGGCGTGGGAAAAAGTGCCCATGGTGGCGCTGTCGGCCCGCGCCACGAGCGCCGATTTCGAACGCGGACGTGACGCGGGTTTCAATGACTACGTGGCAAAATTCGACCGTGAGGCCCTGGTGTCCAGTCTGGCCCAGACCGTGGCGGGGGCGGCGTCCGGCCGCGCAAGCTAGGGTTTCGGCTGGATTGTCGAAACGCATGGCGCAAGGATCGTTATTGCGATATCAGCATAAGTCCTGTTATCCAGGTTGGTGCAGTCGGCATCTGGGAGTGCAGGGAAACTTACGGATGGCAGCCGAGGTAACGGTAATCCGTATGCAACCGAAGACGAACTGACGCGGGTGGGCTAATGAAATCTTGTCTGATCGTTGACGACTCGAAAGTAATCCGGATGGTCGCGCGGAAGATCCTCGAAGAACTCAGCTTCGAGACGATTGAGGCGGCTGATGGCCAGGAAGCCCTGGATGCGTGCAAGCAAAAGCTGCCTGACGCCGTGTTGCTGGATTGGAACATGCCGGTGATGAGCGGCATCGAGTTTTTGCGGGAATTGCGCGCGCTGCCGGGTGGCGGTGGCCCGATTGTCGTGTTTTGCACCACTGAAAACGACATCCAGCATATCCAGGAAGCGATCGAAGCTGGTGCGAATGAGTACATCATGAAGCCATTCGACAGCGAGATTATCCAAGCGAAGTTCTCGCAGGTCGGCCTTCTTTAACTGTCTGCCGACCGACGGGCGGCGGATGTGGTTTATCGCGACGCGATAAGGGGTTACGGATGACGAGTGACGAAGTCCGCGTCATGTTGGTCGATGATTCCGCCGTGATCCGCGGACTGATCGCGCGCATGATCGAGGGCGAGCCGGGCTTGCGCGTCGCTGCGTCGGTCGGCAACGGCCAGATGGCCGTCGACCGCCTGAAAGCGAATCCCGTCGACGTCATCATCCTGGACATCGAAATGCCGGTGATGGACGGCCTGACGGCGATCCCGAAGCTTTTGGAGATCAAGCCCGACGTCAAGATCATCATGGCGTCGACCCTGACGGAAAAGAACGCCGACATCAGCCTGCGGGCTCTTCAGGCCGGAGCGACGGATTATGTGCCGAAGCCGACGTCGACGCGCGAGATTTCCGGCGGCGAGATATTCAAGCAGGAACTTCTGGAAAAGATCCGCCAACTCGGCCTGATCAGCCGCCGTCCGCCATCGACGCCGGGCGCGGCATCGGCTGTCCCGGTGCTCAAGGAACGGGTCGCCAAGCCGCTTTACGACAAGCCGGTGCAGTTGCGGACCGGCAGCGGTTCGATCCGCCCGCGCGTTCTCGCGGTCGGCAGCTCGACCGGCGGGCCGCAGGCCCTGTTCCAGCTGTTCAAGGACATCCGGCCCGACATCAACCTGCCGGTGATGGTGACCCAGCACATGCCGGCGACCTTTACCACCATCTTGGCCGAGCACATCGCCAAGTCGACCGGCTGGCCCTGTACGGAGGCCGCCGACGGAATGCCGCTGCAGGCCGGGCATATCTACATCGCGCCGGGCAATTTTCACATGACGGTTGAAAAGTCCGGGACGGGCATGGTGATCCGCACCAACCAAGACCCGCCCGAGAATTTCTGCCGGCCTTCCGTCGATCCCATGTTGCGGTCGCTCGCGGCCGAATTCGGAGGTGCGGTTCTGACGGTCATTTTGACCGGAATGGGGCATGACGGCCGCGATGGTGCCAAGGCCCTGGTCGAAGCGGGCGGCACGGTTCTTGCGCAAGACGAGGCATCTAGTGTTGTTTGGGGAATGCCGGGCGCGGTTGCCACGGCTGGTTTGTGTAATGCGGTTCTGCCGCTTAAGGATTTGGGCCCGCATATCATGAGTAAGTTGCGCACGAGGGCCGCATGAAGCCGGATGATTTCCAGTTCATGTCGACGATGCTGAAGCAGCGTTCGGGCTTGGTCTTGAACGAGGATAAGGCCTATCTGCTGGAAAGCCGCCTGATGCCCGTGGCCCGTGCCCATAACATCAAGGGGGTCGAGGAACTGATCGCGGAAATCCGCAAGTCGAACAACGAGGCGATAATCGTCGAGGTCACGGAAGCGATGACCACGAACGAATCGTTCTTCTTCCGCGACATCAAGCCCTTCGATCTGTTCCGCGAGCACGTTCTGCCGCACATGCTGGAAAAGTGTGCCGCCAAGAAATCCCTGCGCATCTGGTGCGCCGCCGCGTCGAACGGGCAGGAACCCTATTCCTTGGCCATGCTTCTGAAGGAAGCAGGGGCCCAACTCGCCGGCTGGCGGATCGAGATCGTCGGCACCGACATTTCCCGTCAGGTTCTAAAAAAGGCGGAAAACGGGCTCTATTCCCAGTTCGAGGTGCAGCGCGGCCTGCCGATCACCATGCTGGTCAAATATTTCGACAAGGTGGATGACCAATGGCAGCTGAAGCCCGAAATCCGCGCCATGGTCCAGTACAAGTACTATAACCTTCTGGAAAATCTGGCGCCGTTGGGCAAGTTCGATGTGGTGTTCTGCCGCAACGTGCTGATCTATTTCGATCAGCCGACCAAGACCAAGGTGTTGGCCGGCGTGGCGGACCTGATGCCCGATTACGGCATGCTGTTCCTGGGCGGGGCCGAAACGGTTCTTGGCGTGTCGGACAAGTTCGCCCCGGTGGCGGGCCAGCGCGGCGTCTACGCCCTGACCGGCAAATAGGTTCCCGGCCTACTTTCGAAAACAAAAAAGAGGCGGGAATGCCCCGCCTCTTGGTCGTGGACTTGGCTCCGCGGCCGGACGTCAGCCGTTGGCCGCCGCCTTCTGCGCCGGTTCCGGATCGCGCAGCACATAGCCGCGCCCCCAGACTGTTTCGATGTAGTTCTCGCCGCCGGTCGCCGTCGACAGCTTCTTGCGTAGTTTGCAGATGAACACGTCGATGATCTTCAATTCCGGCTCGTCCATGCCGTTATAAAGATGGTTGAGGAACATCTCCTTGGTCAGGGTCGTGCCCTTGCGCAGGCTGAGCAGTTCGAGAATGCCGTATTCCTTGCCGGTCAGATGGATCGGCTGGCTGTCGACCTCGACCGTTCGGGTATCCAGATTGACCATCAGCCGGCCGGTCTGGATGACCGACTGGGCATGGCCCTGAGACCGCCGGACGATGGCTTGAATGCGGGCCATCAGTTCTTCCTTGATGAAGGGCTTGGTCAGGTAATCGTCGGCGCCGTGGCCGAGTCCCTTGACCTTGCTTTCCGACTCGCCCAGCCCAGACAGGATCAGCACCGGGGTGTTGACCCGTGAATCGCGCAATCGGCGCAGGACTTCGAACCCGTCCATGTCCGGCAGCATGATGTCGAGCACGATGATGTCGTAGTCGTAGAGCTTTCCGATCTCCAACCCATCCTCGCCCAGGTCGGTCGTATCGACGACCATGTTGGCCGATTCAAGCATCATCTTGACGCTTTTTTGGGTCGAGGGATCGTCTTCGACGAGCAGCACACGCATGAACGGCCTCCTTAATCGGACGCATTAACCTTTGTTAACCATAACCTCCGTGGCGAATCGGCGCAAGTTGACGGACTGTCCCCAGGAATATTTCGTTATTAAGCAGAGGCTTAACACTCCATCAACCGTTGTCCGTGATAGTATGGTCTGGCAATAAAAACGGTATTCGGATTCGCGGTCAAAGCGCTTGTACACCTTCGTCAATGACATTCTGAATGAAGTCGACCGGCACACCGGGCAGATTTACTTCGGCCGGGTCGCCAACATCGTCGGCCTGCTGGTCGAGGTCGAGGGCCTTCAGGGGGCGGTCTCCGTTTCCGATCATTGCGACATCTCCACCAAGAACGGCAGCAAGATTCCCTGCGAGGTTGTCGGGTTTCGCGACGGCAAGGCACTGGTCATGCCGTTTGGTGCTGTCGACGGCATCGGCATGGGCTGCAAGGTCGAAGTCGGCGCGTCGGAGCCGGTCATCTACCCGGTCGAGGCCTGGCTGGGCCGTGTCATCGACGCTTTCGGCCGGCCCGTCGACGGCAAGGGACCGTTGCCCACGGGATCGACCCCCTATCCGATCCACACGGTACCGCCGCCCGCCCACGAACGGTCGCGGATCGGCGGCAAGGTCGATCTCGGCGTGCGTGCCATGAACACCTTCCTGACCTGCTGCCGGGGACAGCGGCTCGGTATCTTCGCCGGGTCGGGGGTCGGCAAATCGACGCTGCTGTCCATGATGGCGCGCAACACGGACGCCGAGGTCAGCGTGATCGGTCTGGTCGGCGAACGCGGCCGCGAGGCCCGCGAGTTCATTGAGGACCATCTGGGCGAAGAAGGCCTGAAACGCTCCGTGGTCGTCGTTGCGACTTCGGACGAACCGCCCCTGGTGCGCCGACAGGCGGCCTTCATGACCATGGCGGTCGCTGAATTCTTCCGTGACTGCGGCGCCAACGTACTGTGCCTGATGGACAGCGTTACCCGCGTCGCCATGGCGCAACGCGAAATCAGTCTGGCGGTGGGCGAACCGCCGGCCTCCAAGGGCTATACCCCTTCGGTCTTTGCACTATTGCCGCGGCTTTTGGAGCGCGCCGGACCCGGCCGTCAGGGTCAAGGCGACGTGACCGGGCTGTTCACGGTGCTGGTCGAGGGCGACGACCATAACGAACCCGTGGCCGACGCCGTGCGCGGCATCCTGGACGGCCACGTCGTGCTTGACCGTGCCATCGCCGAACGGGGCCGCTATCCCGCCATCAACATCCTGCGCAGCGTGTCCCGAACCATGCCGGCCTGCAACACGCCGGAACAGAACGCCCTGGTCGTCCGTGCGCGGCAGCTGTTGTCCGTTTACGAAGACATGGCGGAACTGATCCGCCTTGGCGCCTATCGTCGCGGCTCCGACCCCAAAGTCGATGAGGCGATCAAGTATTATGACGCCATCGAAGCGTTCCTGGGCCAGGAAATCGGTGATGTCACGGACCTCGACAACTGCTACCGCCTGCTGGCGGAAACCCTTGAAATGCCTGCACCCGAACCGCAACACGCGACTGCGGCGCCTGCCGATGGCACGGCCCCGGCGGCGTGATGCGGGCCTGACGGAGATATCGAGACCCCATGGCCGCCGGTCTGAAGAACCTGATCCGCCTGCATGAATGGACCGTCGATGAACGGCGGCGCGAGCTTGGCCAGCATATCCGCAGGCTGAATGAACTGGATCAGAAGGTCCGCGATCTGGAGGCCGAATTGAAACGGGAACAGGCGCTTGCCGGGTCCAGTGAAATGGGCATTACCTTCGGCGCCTACTACAACCTGTTTCGTTACAGGCGCGCCCTTCTCGATCAGAAAATCCGTGCCAAGGAGAAAGAGATTCTGGAGGCCCGCGACATCCTCAGCCGCGCCTTCATGGAATTGAAAAAATATCAGGTCGCCGACGAAATCCGCAAGCGCGAGGCGGCACTGGAAGAAGCGCGCCGGGAGCAGGGCGAATTGGACGAACTCGGCCTGCAGCTCTATCGCCGCCAATCGGCGCGCCGCAAGGCGGCCCGTACGGCGGGGTGAATCGCCGACGTTCGATCAAATTGAATGCAGATGTGCCAGAAGGGCCGCGTTGTTCCATTGCGGCTGGCGGTCCTCGACCAGAATCTTATGCTCCGACACACCATCGACGGCACCCCGGCGGGTGACGACCTGGACCCAGCGCGGCACCAGTTCGTTGCTGACATCCTGCAGGATCGTCGTCGCCAAATTCTCGTGGGACGGCCAATCGCCGCCTTCCAGCGCCCGCAGGTAGGCGGCGAAGGCGGTGGGCGAGACGGTCAGTGCGTCAGGCACGTAGCGCAGCGCGACATCGATTGATCCGCCCAGGGCGGCGAGCCGGCCGCTCAGGCTCGACACGAAATCAATGTTGCGGTCCGGGTTGGGGGCCGGGGCCAGAACGGCCCGGCGCTGCCACAGGTCCATGTGTCCGTTCTCCCTATACCACCAGCCCGACGCCGCCCTTGGCCGGGGCGGGGGGCTCGACCGCGATGAAGTTGGCGGGTTGCGCCTGAAATCCGACGCCGCCCCGGAAACCGGTGATGTCGCCCGACATTTCGTAAAGATGACGGATGTCGTTGCGCATGTCCGGCGGCAAATGTGCGTCTGATCGCACCACCATGTCCATCCGCCGGTGCGCGGTGTCGATCAGGCCGTCCAATTGAATGTGTCCCAGCTTCGACAGGGTGACGTCGATCACGAAACGGGTGCCGGGGTCGTTCTCCGCGTCGTCGTCCTCGGCCTGGGCGCGGGTGAACAGGCGGATCTGTTCCAGCTGCCCGCCGTTCAGGAAGGGGATCATGAAGATGCGCCAGTCGCCCGTGGTCGGCTCGTCGGCGAGGCGCGACAATTGGCCCATGTCGTCGCGCAGGCGGCCCAACAGCCCCGGGTTGACCCGCTGCAATACCCGCACGGTGTTGTCGCCCAACCAGGCACGGACATCACCGCCCCGCACGGCCGACAGAAAGAACAGAATGTTCGCCGTCATGTTGCCGTCCGGGCGCGGCAGGACGGCGTGCAGAAGGTGCTGCGCGGTGTTGGGGGCCGCCTGCGCCAAGGTCTCGGCGACCTCGCGCATGGCGGGCCAATGGCGGTCGAGGAACAGGGCCTGACGAAAGGTCAGTTGTGCGTTGTCGAGAAGCGGTTCCGGCTGCACCGGGGGCAGCGGCGCGCTGGTCACGGTCAGCACCACGCGGGCCCCCTCGGGCGGCGGGTTGGCGCCGGCCAGGGCGACCGGCCCCAGCGGCGTATCGATAATGGGCTGACCGCCGGCCTGCGTGCCGCTGACAATCCCGGTCAGTGTTTGTCCCAAAGCCGCAAGCGGGGGTGTCGGTCCCTGGGTCTGAGTCAGGGCGGCAGCCCCACCCGGCGGGGCCGGCTGCAAGGCCGTGATCTGGACCGTGAACTGGGTTCCGGCCGGCAGGGTCTGGGACGGGGCGGTCTGCGGAGAGCCTGCCGAGGACGGCCCGATGCCGCCCTGGCCCTGGCCGGAAAGGCCGGCCGCCAGGGGGCCGGGAACAGAGCCGGGCAGCGATCCACCAGGGCCGGCCGGTTGACCGAAGGGGGATGGAGCCCCTGTTCCCGCCGTGCCGGGAACAGCCGCGCCACCTTGGCCTGAGAGCGCGCCGGGTGCCGGGGCCGCGGGAAGAAGGGCCGGCAACGTCGGCGCCGGAATGCCCGGCGCCGGGCGCAGCAGGGTCGCGGTCAGGCTGTTGCCTTCGGCGAAGGACGGCAGGTTGATCGTCGCCGTCCCGGCCGTGGCCTGGGCGCCGGCCTGTAGGGACTGCGCCGCGGTGCGTAACGCTGCGGCCGGGCTCTGGCCATTGATCGCGGCGATGATGAATTGAAGCTGCTGGCCGCGCCCGTTCAATTGCAGGGTCACCTTGTCGCCGGGGTTCAGGTTCAACAGGGCCTGCAACTGCAACTGCAATTTGCCGACCACGCCTTCAAGGGTTGCGAGCCCTTGCGGCGTCACGTTGGCGACCTGCAGGTCGAAGCGCGCCCCCAGGGCGGCGTCGAGGACCGCCTGCGGCACGGGCACCTGGGCCTGGGTGGGGGGCAGGGTGATGGCGGTCGGCGGCGGCAGGGGGGCCGTGACGGTGGGCGTCACCGATGGGGGCGGCGGTGGGGCGGAAATTTCCGACATTGGTGCGACCCCCAAATTGTGCTGCGGCCGCCCGCGACCGGAGGGCTCAGCCCTCGGCCGGAAGGGCGACGTTGATCATCCGTTCGTGATCGTCGATCAGGTCTTCCAGATCCGCGTCTTCGTCTTCGATCTCGCGCAGGGGAAGGTCCGCATTCAGGCTGAGAACCTCGCCGTACAGCAGGTCCGCCAGATCGGGGGCGCCCGTCGGGAAGAAACCGTCGATGGGGTCGGCCGACCCGGTGGTTCCGGCCAGGGCCAGTCCGGCGCTTTCCATGGCGGCCAGGATCGCGCCCATGCGGCCGGTGGCGTCCGTGCGGGTGACCAGCATGCGTTTGATGCCAAGCGCGCCGAACGCCATGGCCACGTCTGCGGCTTCCAGTGCGTCCATGCCCGCGTTCAAAACCAGAACCGGTTCGGCCGGGGCGGCGTTGACGAAATCGAACAGGCCGTCCATTTCCGTATGGGACCGGTGGTTGACCCCCGGTGAATCGATCAGCACCACGGTCCGCTTGGGAATGCGGGCCATGAACTGGGCCAGTTCCTCGGCGGTTTCGGTGATGAAGACTTCCTGACCCATGACCTTGGCGAAGGCGGTCAGCTGTTCGACCGCGCCGGCGCGCTTCAGATCGGTGGTCAGAAGCTGCACGGAGCGCCGCGCCATCAGCGCCCGAGCGGCCAGTTTGACCAGGGCCAGCGTCTTGCCGGCGCCCGGCGGGCCGACCAGGATCAGGCGTTGGTTGTCGGCGGTTACGTCGATGGGCACGAAGTTGAAATCGAGGGCCAGGGTGCCGGTCAAGGCGGCGACCGGCGTGCGCGGTTCCATGTCGGCGGCGGCCTGGGACAGGCGATCGGCCAGGTTCATCGGCACGCCGTGCAGCAGCAGAGTTTCCAAAACCTGGTCGAACCGCTGTTCCGGCGCCATGGCGACATGGCCCAGACGCGGGTCGCTGGCGTCCTGCTGGCGGGCGGCGACGATCCGCGCCTCGCCGCTGATCGGGTTGGTCTGGGTCGACACGATGGTCGCCTCGTCGCCCAGTTCGCGCCGCACGAGGGCCATCGCCTGCCGCAGGTTCGCCGCCTTGAATGTGAGAAGCCGCATGATCGTTTCTCCTGTAGCTTTCTGCCGTACGTTACACCTGCCCCACGGTCTTGATCTTGGCCTTGGGGTGGATTTCATTCTGGGACATCACGACGGTCATCGGCCGGAAACGCTCGACGATGGAGCGTACATAGGGCCGGATGGCCGGGCTGGTCAGCAGGACCGGGCTTTCGCCCATCATTGCCTGCCGTTCGAAATTGGTGCGCAGCGCGCCGATGAATTCCTGGAGCTTCGAGGGCGCCATGGACAGCTGCTTGTCGTCTTCCGGGCCGACGATCGATTCAGCGAAGGCCTGCTCCCACGGCGGCGACAGGGTGACCAGCGGAATGAAGCCCTGGTCGTTCACGTTGGCATCGGAAATCTGCCGCGCCAGACGGGCCCGCACATGTTCGGTGATCATCATCACGTTGCGGGTCCCGGCACAGGCCTCGGCGACGCCTTCCAGGATGGTCGGAAGGTCGCGGATCGACACCCGTTCGGCCAGCAGGTTTTGCAGCGTCCGTTGCAGGCCGCCCAAGGAGATCGTGCCGGGGACGATGGACTCGACGAGTTTTTGCTGCTCCTTGTCGAGTTCGTCGAGAAGCTTCTGCGTCTCCGCATAGCTCAGCAGGTCGTCCATGTTATCCTTGATGATCTCGGTCAGATGGGTGGTCACCACCGTTGCCGGATCGACCACCGTATAACCGCGGAACAGGGCCTCTTCGCGGTTTGCGTCCTCGATCCACATGGCCGGCAGGCCGAAGGTCGGCTCCATGGTCTTTTCCCCGGCCAGGGTGATTTCCTCGCCGCGCGGATCCATGACCAGCAGCATGCTGGGCCGAAGGTCGCCGCGTCCGGTCTCTATCTCCTTGACCCGGATGACGTAGGTATTGGCGGGAAGCTGCATGTTGTCCTGGATGCGCACGGATGGCATGACGAAGCCCATTTCCGACGCCAACTGGCGGCGCAGGGCCTTGATCTGGTCGGTCAGGCGCTGGCCGTTCTCGGGCGGCGAATTGATCAACGACAGCAGGCCATAGCCAAGTTCCAGGCGCAGGTAATCGATGCGCAAGGCCGTCGCGATGGGTTCTTCCGCGGCTTTGCTCGGCTCCGGCGTGGAATCCTCAAGCGCTTGAATCGCTTCTTCGGCCTTGCGCTTGTCGCGGGCCGTCACAATGAAGCCCATGGCGCCCGTGGCGAAGGCCAGCAGCAGGAAGGGGAAGGCCGGAATGCCGGGCATGGCCGCCAGGCCGACCAGCAGGAAGCTGGACATACCGAGGGTTTTCGGCTGGCCGCCGAGCTGGCGGAACAGGGTTGCTTCGGTCGGGCCGGTGATGCCGGCCTTGGTCACCATCATACCGGCAGCGGTCGATACGATCAGCGCCGGGATCTGGCTGACCAGGCCGTCGCCGACGGTCAGGCGGGTGTACATGTCGGCGGCCTGGGCGAACGACAGATCGTTCTGCGCGACCCCGATGACCATGCCGCCCAGCACGTTGATCAAGGTGATCAGAAGGCCGGCGATGGCGTCGCCGCGCACGAATTTTGAAGCACCGTCCATGGCGCCGAAGAAGGTGCTTTCGTCCTCCAGCTCCTTGCGCCGGGCGCGGGCATCGTCTTCGTCGATTAGGCCCGAGGACAGATCGGCGTCGATTGCCATCTGCTTGCCGGGCATGGCGTCCAGGGTGAAGCGCGCCGCCACTTCGGCGATACGGCCCGAACCCTTTGTGATGACGATGAAGTTGACGAGCACCAGGATCGAGAAAACGATGATCCCGATGACGAAATTGTCCTGCATAACGAAACCGCCGAAGGCCTGAATGACTTGACCGGCGGCATCCGTTCCCGTGTGCCCATCGGCCAAAATCAGGCGTGTCGAGGCCAGGTTCAGCGCCAGGCGGATCATGGTCGCCAGCAGCAGGACCGTGGGGAACGAGTTAAAATGGAGCGGCTTTTCGATGAACAGCGCCGTCATCAGGATCAGCACCGAGAAGGTGATGGAAAAGGCCAGGCTCATGTCCAGGAGCCAGGTCGGCATGGGTAGGATCAGCACCACCAGGATACCGATGACGCCAAGCGCGAAGATCAGGTCGCCGCGCTTGAGAAGGTCGATCACCCCCTGGAACGGGTTGCCGCCTTCTTCCTCGGGCCCCGACTGCGGAGCGCCGCGCGGCGCGGCCGTGCGGGTGGCCGCTGTGGCGCTTTGCGTCGCCTCAGCCATTACCGTTCCCCGCCGTCATATCGTTTGTTCCCGTTGTCATTGGTTTCGGCATTTTCTTGTCGTCGTTCATCGGATGCCTTGGTCGGTCCGTTTCGCGTTCCGGATCAGGGGGCCGGCGCCGCGCCGGCTTCGCCCGGTTGCGGCACGGAAAACCCTTCCTGGCTGTACTGGCGCAGCTTGTTGCGTAGCGTGCGGATGGAAATGCCCAAGATGTTGGCCGCATGCGTGCGGTTGCCCAGGCAGTGATGCAGGGTGTCGATGATCAGGTCGCGTTCCACGTCGGCGACGGTGCGCCCGACCAGGGCTGCGGTTTCCATGTCCGCGTCGGAGATGCCGGTGGCCGGCGCCCCCTGGGAGCCCGACACCATGATGGTCTCCGGCCCGATTTCCGATCCGGTCGCCAGAATCACGGCACGGTGGATGGCGTTTTCCAGCTCGCGCACGTTGCCGGGCCAGCTGTGGGCCTTAAGCCGGCTCATGGCGCCTTCGGAAATCGGCCGCTCGTCGATGTGGTTGGCTTCCGAATATTTTTTCACGAAATGACGGGCCAAGAGGGGGATGTCCTGTTCCCGCCGCGCGAGCGACGGCATCACCAGGTTGACCACGTTGAGGCGGAAGTACAGATCCTCGCGGAAGGTGCCCTTGGCGACCTCTTCCTGCAGGTTGCGGTTGGACGTGGCGATGATGCGCACATCAACCTTCACAGGCTTGGCGCCGCCGACCCGGTCGATTTCGCGTTCCTGCAAGGCGCGCAGCAGTTTGGCCTGCAGGCGCGGGTCCATTTCCGAGACTTCGTCGAGCAACAGGGTGCCGCCGTCCGCTTCCTCGAACTTGCCTATGCGGCGCGACACGGCGCCGGTGAAGGCACCTTTTTCGTGCCCGAACAGTTCCGATTCCAGAAGGTTTTCCGGGATCGCCGCGCAGTTGACGGCGACGAAGGCCTTGTCCTTGCGGCGGCTTTTGGCGTGCAGATGGCGGGCCATCATCTCCTTGCCGGTGCCGGATGCGCCGGTAATCAGGACGCTGGCTTCCGACGGGGCGATCTGGTCGGCCATCTTGATGACGTCCGCCATGCCCGGGTCGTTGTAGACGATGGTGCTGGGTTCTTCCGATACGGCATGCAGGACGGCGGCGATCAGTTCCGCATCCGGCGGCAGGGGGATGTATTCCTTGGCGCCGGCCTTGATGGCGCGGACGGCAGCCTGGCTGTCGTTGCCGACGCCGCAGGCGATGACGGGAAGGACGATGCGCTCGCTTTCCAGCGAGGAGACCAGGCGCGCGATGTCGGCGTGCACGTCGATCATGATCAGGTCCGCGCCCTGTCCCGCGCGCAACTGATCAAGGGCCCGGTCGACCGTTTCGGCCTGCTGGACCTTGGCTCCCTTCTGCATCGCGATCTGGCTTGCGGCGCCGATTTGCCCGCCGAGCGTGCCGATAATCAATAACCTCATGACCGTTCTGTCCCTAGTTTGATCCGCATGTCATCCATGTCGTGTCGTTCGCTTGCGTCGCTGTTTCTAGTCGAAATAGGAAACCCGTTTTTCCGGCGGCAGGATGCTGTTCAGCAGCATCTCCAGGCGTCGGGGATTTTCCTGGCGGCCGATGGAACCCGTGGACAGGACATAGACCTGATTCACCATGGCTTCGTCGGCGGAATTCCGTTCCAATTTGTTGGCCATCGGCGTGAACACCATGTTGGCCAGCACCGCGCCGTAAAAGGTCGTCAACAGGGCCACCGCCATGCTCGGGCCGATGGTGCCCGGGTCCGACAAGTTGCCCAGCATCTGGACCAGACCGATCAGGGTGCCGATCAGGCCCATGGCCGGCGCCAATTCGGCCATGCGGCGCAGCACGTTGATGCTTTTCTGATGGCGCTGGAACATGGCCTGCATGTCGCGGCGCAGGATGGCTTCGACCTCTTCGCCGGGGGTGCCGTCGACCACCATGCCGATGCCTTTGTGCAGAACCGGTTCCGCCTGAATGGCGCCCATCACGTTCTGCAGCGCCAGGACACCCTGCTTGCGCGCCAATTCGGCCAGTTGCAGGGTCTGGAACGCGGCGCGCGTCGGGTTGCGGTTGACCTGGATAAAGATTTTGAGCGTGACCCGGGCGGTGCGGAGCATCTCGTTCAGCGAAAAGCTTGCGGTGGTGATGGCGAAGGTGCCGCCGATGACGATCAGGATCGACGGGATGTTGATGAAGGATCCCGGCGATCCACCCAGCACGATCGCCGCGGCAAGCAGCCCGAAACCCACGGCAAGGCCGAGCACCGTGGCGATGTCCACGGTGGTCCTGTTGCGCAGCGGGCCGCCGGCGTTGGGTGTTGCTTCCGCCATCTTCGGTCGTCTCTCCTGGCCGATCCGTGTTAGCGGTCGGTCTTGATGATTTCCGTCATGGTCACGCCCAGACGGTCTTCGACGACCACCACTTCGCCGCGCGCGACCAGCCGGTTGTTGACGTATATGTCGATGGCTTCACCGACCTTTCGGTCGAGCTCGATGACCGCCCCGCGGCCAAGGCGCAAAAGCTGGCTGACCTGCATGGTCGCCTTGCCGAGAACGGCGGAAACCGTCACCGGGATGTCGTAGACCGCTTCCAGGTCACGCGCACTTTTGGGCAGGTCGGTGACTTCCGGCAGGCCCGAGGGGCTTGCCGACGGTGCGGAGCCGGCGCCGTCGGCGCCGTCACCGCCGTTGGACACGAATTCGCCCAGTTCAAAATCTTCTTCGGCCATGGTTCTCTCCTAGTCCTTCAGATCGTCTTCGAGTTCCAGATCCGCGCCGCCGATCCGTTTCGGTTCCGGCGCCGCTTCTTCGCTTGGTGGGGATGTATCGTCCTGCATGCCTTCGGGGGGGGCGTCGGCGATCAGGTCTTCCGACGGCACGGGGGCATGGGTGTCTTGTTCGCTGACCGGGGCGGCGGGTGCCTCAGCCTCGATCTCCGCGATGATTTCCTCCGACGGTACCGGCGGCGGGCCGTCCGCGGCCGCGTCGGACGGGGAGGGGGCGGGCTCGGTCCCGGGGGCGGCCCCGGGGGCGGCCGTCGTTTTCAAGGTCTCGGGCAGTGTCTCCGGCGCCTCGATCGCCGGTTCGGCGGTCTGGTCGTTGTCCGCGCCGGCGTCGGCGGTGATTTCATCGACAGGTTCCGGAGCGACGTCGGCGGCCGTTTCCGCCGGTTGGGCGGTTTCAAGCTCGGCGGCCGGAGATCCCGGCGCCTCCGGCGCGTCCGCCGCCGGCTCCGGGTCGGCCTCGGGCATTGTCGGGGTCTTCAGGTTGCGGGCGATGATGTCGTCGAGTTCGCGGGCCAGGTCGCTGGCGCTGCGCATCACGCCGCCGGACGACCATTCCAGCCGGCAATCGCCGACGGCCAGGGCCGGATCGCCCAGAAGCTTGATATTGCCGCGGAACCCGGACATTTCCGAAACGGCCTGAATGCGGTCATGCAGGTCTTCTGCAAGGTCCGCGGGAACGCGGACGATGACTTCCGGCTCGCCGGATAACTGGCCGAGCACCGTCTCGAGCATGGATTGCACCTGATCCTGGACGGTCTGCTGGTTCAAGGTGGGGAACAGTTTACGGACCAGCGCCGCCGCGACGGATATGGCGTGATGCGTCAGATTTTCGTTCGCTTCGGCCTGGGCCTCGAACAGGGATTGCGTCTGCTGCATGATTGTATTCAGGGTGTCGGCGATCTGCTTGTCGACCGTCGATGACGCTTCCTCCGTGCCCAGCCGCTTGCCTTCGGCAAGGCCTTCCTCGCGGGCGCGGGCCAAATCGTCTTCGGAAAAGGTGGGGGCCTCCGGCTCCGGCTCGGGCTCCGGCTCGGGCTCGCCCGCTTCGCGCATGGCGGCCTCGGCGGCAGCCTTGGCACGAGCCTTCTCGCGCCGCTCCGCCAATTCGTCGAAGTCGGTATCGAACATGAACTTCTTATAAGGGGTCTCGCCCACTATCTCTGCCTTCATTGTCATTGTTTTTCAGCGCCCTAGAACACCAGTTCGCCTTCTTCGTCGCCGGTGGCGATGACGATTT